>Ga0209805_1001067_pt1 | contig 16856 bp, 11 predicted proteins | sample GraSoiAngelo_148_FD_185905 | JGI IMG/M metagenome (GOLD analysis project Ga0209805, IMG submission 185905) | Grasslands soil microbial communities from the Angelo Coastal Reserve, California, USA - 14_1009_09_20cm (SPAdes) (version 2) | ecosystem: Environmental > Terrestrial > Soil > Grasslands ... | reverse complement strand
CTTGGTGTACCGCTCCCCCGTCGTCAACATGGACCGCGATCCGCGCTGGGGCAGGATATGGGAAGCGTTTGGCGAGGATCCGCTACTCGCCGCCCGGATAACGGTCGCATACGTGAAAGGAACCCAGGGCGATGACCCCAGATATTTGAAGCTGGCTGCTACTCTCAAGCATTTTGCCGTGAACAACCAGGAGCGAGACCGCGTGAGCTCCATCATGGAGGTGGATGAGCGCAGCCTGCGGGAGTACTTTCTGCCGCAGTTCAAGGCTGGAATCATGGAAGGGCATGCGCAGTCCATTATGTCGTCGTACAACGGGATCAACGGGATCCCAAACGCGGAGAACCCGTTTCTGCTGAAGGAAGTCCTCCGCGATGAGTGGAAGTTCGACGGGTTCGTAGTTCCGGACAGCGGCGCCGTGGAAAATCTGGTGACCGCCCAGCGGAGATATAAAACCCTGGAAGAAGCCGCCGCCAAAACCATTCTTGCCGGCAGCGATCTCGACAACGGTGCCTATGCTCGCGTTTTGCCAAAGGCGCTCGCGGAGGGGTTCCTGACGGAAAAGGATGTCGATCAGGCGCTCCGCCGAGTATTGACGGTACGCTTTCGCCTGGGCGAGTTTGATCCACCATCGATGGTTCCGTACAGCAAGATCGGTCCCGAAGTAATCGATTCCGAGCAACACCGCCAACTCGCCTTCCGCATGGCCGAAGAATCCATCGTGCTGCTGACCAATAAGGACAATTCCCTGCCCCTGGACAAGAGCAAACTCAAAACCATAGCCGTGATCGGTCCGTTTGCAGATATGGCTCAGATCGGTCCTAACTATACGGGCATGTATTCCAGGTTCGTTAAACCGCTGGAGGGCGTGAAGAACAAGGTAGGACCAGAAACTAAGGTGTTGTACGCGCGCGGCAGTGGAATTCTCGAATCTGACAACCCGGAGGCCAGTTATGCCGAAGCTGAAAGCGCTGCTAAAAAGGCGGACGTGGCCATCCTGTTTGTCGGCATCAATCAGATGCTGGAGCGGGAAGGGATTGACCGGGAATATCTGAACCTGCCTCCAGTACAAATGCAGCTGGCGCGAAGGGTATTGGAAGCCAATCCGAAAACGGTAATTGTTCTTCTCAACGGCGGTCCGGTATCACTGGTTGCCGGTTTCGGTGGGGGGCAGGGGCCGCAGGACCTCGACGCTCCCGCAGTTGTCGATATGTTCTGGGCAGGGGAGGAAGGCGGGAATGCCATCGCCGATGTGCTGTTTGGCGATTACAGCCCCGGAGCAAAGCTTCCTTACACCGTGTACCGGTCAGTTCGCGACATACCGCCGATGACCGAATACGACATCACCAAAGGCTTCACGTACATGTATTTCGATGGCAAACCGCAATACGCCTTCGGGCACGGCCTGAGTTACACCACCTTCTCGTACAGCAACCTACGCCTTTCCTCCGAGCAGGTGCCGGGAAATGGCCAGATCACCATCAAGGCGGACGTGGAGAACAGCGGCAGGCGGGCTGGCGACGAGGTAGTGCAGCTCTACGTGCACGAGGTTTCGCCCACGGTGAAAAGGCCACGGGAGCAGCTGGCGGGATTCGAACGCATCACGCTCAAGCCGGGCGAGAAAAAAACCGTGACCTTCTCGCTTTCGGTGGAGCGGCTGTCTTTTTGGGACACGAACAAGAAAGCGTTCGTGATGGAACCGGAGGCGTTTGACGTTATGGTGGGGAGCGCGTCCGACGACATTCGTCTGAAGAGACAGTTCCGAGTGACGTCTTCTGGACAATGGCCACCGAGTTCGCCGCTGACCGCGGCGTCGCCTGCCAACTAGGGGCGAGAAGAACATTGAATTGGGCGAAGAGGCTAAATTCCGTTACCTTAGAAGGGGGTCGCGCGTCGGTCGGACCAAAAGCTACTCGGGGCGCTCTTTACATTGGAGGTGGAACCGACGTTATGGCAGCTACGCCGCTAACCAGTTATAAGGAAGACGTCACAGTACGGCTGCTGACTACTTTTAAGCGGCTGCTCTCGGAAGGAACGCTGATCTCAGGAAGCCGCCTGCCCGCGGAACGTGAGTTGGCGGACAAGTTTCACGTCAGCCGCTCCTCGCTTCGACAAGCGCTGAAGGTCCTGGAGATTATTGGCGTTATCTCGCAGCGAGTGGGAGACGGGACTTACGTCAACGACGGCACCAGCAGTCTGTTGTGCGAGCCACTCGAGTTCCTCATCCTGCTGAGCGGTATTTCGTTCGATGAACTGATTGAGGCACGAATCATAGTGGAGCCGGAGTTGGCGGCACGGGCTGCGAGTCGTGCCTCGGTCAGGGAGCGCACCGCATTGCGCCACGAAATGCAGGCGATGAAGCAGAACGCCGAGAACCACGACCTCCTCAGCCAGCACGATCTGGAGTTTCACAAGATCATCTTCAACGCCGCCGGCAGCCGGGTGTGCGGCATGCTTTTTACCGTGGTTCACCAATCCTTTCACAAGTTGATTGAATTCACTTCACAGATGGTCTCCGTACATCACACCCTGGCTTTTCACCAACGCATCTATACCGCGATCGTGCAGGGAAATGCCGCCGAGGCGCGGAAACGAATGACCGAACACCTCCTCGATGTGAGGGATCTGCTTTCGCGGGCTCACCAACAGCAGGAAAGCTCGCGTCTTGAAAACCGCATCTCTGAGTTGGTGGTGGGACCACCCCGGCACCGGAAGAAGAAGCATCAGAACTAGTGATAGTGATGCGTTTGCGCTGGAAAATCGCATTCCTAACTGGCGCGGCCATTGCCATCAGCTATCTCGATCGGCAAACGGTACCCGTAGCCATCGCCGCCATTCAGCGGGATATTCCGATCTCCAACACTCAGTTTTCAGAGCTACAGGCAGCCTTCCTGGCGACCTACGCCATTATGTACGCGGGCGGCGGGCGCGTGCTGGATGCTCTGGGCACGCGCCGGGGATTCGCGCTCATCATGGCTTGGTGGTCGTTGGCGTGTGCGGCACACGGCCTGGCGACCGGTTTTGGCATGCTGGTGGTCTCGCGGCTGCTTTTGGGCATTGGCGAAGGGGGCGGATTTCCCGCGGCGACCAAGGCCGTTGCGGAGTGGTTTCCCATCCGTGAACGATCAACGGCAATGGGCATCATCAACGCGGGTACAGCAGTGGGCGCGGTTGCTGCGCCGCCCGCGATAGCGATCATCATCGGCGCCGCTGGCTGGCGTTGGGTGTTCGTCGTTGTGGGAACGGTCGGACTTGCCTGGACGGTATGGTGGTTGCGTGCCTACTTTCCTGCCGAACGACATCCCAAGCTCAGCTCCGATGAGCGCCTCGAGATCCAGGACGTGTTCATCACAACTGAAAGCAAGGAAGGCCCGATCTCCTGGTTTCGGTTGCTGACCTATGTCGAGTCCTGGGGCTTGGTCCTCGCCAAGTCCTTGAGCGATGCAGGCTGGTATTTCTACCTGTTCTGGCTCCCCAAGTATCTTTACGACGTTCGCCGCTTTGATACCAAGAAAGTCGGCTACTATGCGTGGATTCCCTATGCTGCGGCCGGAGTCGGGTGTCTGTTCGGCGGCTGGCTTTCAGCCTGGCTGTTGTCCCGCGGCAAGTCGCTGAATTTTGCTCGCAAGGCTGCCATGGGCGCCAGTGTGGCGGTCATGCCGCTGATCCTGCTGGTTCCCCATTCCGCCGTGCGATGGGCCCTCGTAATTTTCAGCATTGCCTTCTTTGGCCAGCAGTCCTGGTCGACACTGATCATGATTCTGCCAATCGACCTGTTTCCACGGCGCAATGTCGGTTCGGTTGCTGGTCTGGTTGGCTTCGGGGGTTCGCTCGGGGGTGTAGTCTTCAATCTAGTTGTTGGCTACCTTCTTGACCATGGTTTTGGATGGTCGACAGTGTTCGGAATAGTGAGTACATTCCACGTGGCTGCGTTCCTATTGATCTTGGCAATGGTTCGCCAAGTGCGGCGGGTCGTCGCTTCGGAGCCGCAGTATGCTTTGCCGCAGGCATGAAACTCGGTCGTGAACCGATAGTGAACTGGACGGACCTTCGAATAAGGGGAGTGTCTACTATGCAACGCGTAGCACTGATTGGATTGGGTGTAATGGGCTCGGGGATGGCCAGTCAATTACTTGAGCACGGCTTTGCCTTGACGGTTTACAACCGAACGCCGGCGCGCGCCGCTGCGCTGGAACGGAGAGGCGCACAAGTTGCGTCTTCGGCAGCCGGCGCGTCAGGGAATGCGGATGTGGTCCTCTCCATGGTGGCTGATGACAAAGCTTCGCGGGAAGTCTGGCTGGGCGAAATGAGGGCATTGAGCGCGGCGCGCCCGGGCACAGTAATCGTGGAGTGCAGTACGCTTTCGCCAGGCTGGGTTCGGGAACTGGGGCGGGCTGCAGGCGAGCACAAGTGTGAATTCCTGGACGCTCCGGTGACCGGCAGCAAGAGTCACGCGGCATCCGGTCAACTGGCATTTCTGGTTGGGGGTGATGCCGCAACCCTGGAGCGTGCGCGTCCGGTGCTGCAGGCAATGAGCCGGCAAGTGATCCATGTAGGCCCTTCCGGCTCCGGCGCTCTGCTCAAGTTGATCAACAACTATCTATGCGGCGTACAGGCAGCGTCGTTGGCGGAGGCACTCGCGCTCATCGAGCGAAGCGGTCTGAACCGCGATAGTGCCTTGGAAATACTGAACAACGGCGCCCCTGGCAGCCCGCTGATTAAAGCACTCTCAGCCCGCATGACCGCACGAACCTATGAGGTTAACTTCGCGCTCGAGTTGATGCAAAAGGATCTGCAATATGCCGGCAGGGAGGCCGCGGAGCACAGTGTGGAGTTCCGCACGGGAAAAGCGGCGCAGCAGCTATTTCGTGAGGCGCGACAGCGTGGCTGGGAAGGAAAGGATTTTTCATCCGTAGCGGAGGCCCTGCGGTGAGATTGCTGCAGATTCGCAATGGCCAAGGCGAGCGCCGCATCGGGATGGTCAACGATCAACGAATCATCCTTCTGGACGGAGCCAAGTCCATTTACGAGCTCGCACAGCACGCTCTTGCTGCGGGCACCGACCTGATTACCACGGTGAAGAAGTGTACTTCCGGCCATAATCTGGCCTATGACGACATCTACATGGGTCGATCTGACTGGCGCATTCTCCCGGCCATCGATCACCCGCAAGAGCCGGGGAAATGCCTGGTAAGCGGCACCGGGCTGACGCACATTAAGAGCGCACAAAACCGGCAAGCGATGCATGCTGCCGATGCAACTCCAACCGACAGCATGAAGATGTACGAGTGGGGAGTTGAGGGCGGGCGGCCGGTCCAGGGCGCGATTGGGATTTCTCCGGAATGGTTCTACAAAGGCTGTGGAACGATTCTGCGTGCGCACGGAGAGCCATTAGAGGTGCCTGCATACGCTGAGGACGGCGGCGAGGAGCCGGAGATCGCCGGCATCTACATCATCGACGTATCCGGCAAGCCGAGGCGAATCGGCATGGCAATGGGGAATGAATTTTCCGACCATGTAGTGGAGAGAAAGAATTACCTTTACCTGGCGGCTTCGAAGTTAATGTGCTGCGCCATCGGGCCTGAGTTGGTGCTGGATCCCCAGTTCCAATCGGTCCCAGGGGAGGTCTCCATCGAACGGAATGGGAAAACCCTGTGGCATCGCCAATTTCGCACTGGTGAAAGCGCGATGTCGCACAGCCTGGCAAACATCGAGCATCATCACTTCAAACATCGGGGACACCGTCAGCCGGGGGATCTTCATGTCCATTTTTTCGGCGCCGATGCCTTCAGCTTTGGCGAAGGGATCATTCTCGAACACGGGGATCAAGTGCAGATTCAGTTCGAGGGTTTTGGCCGCGCTCTGCGCAATCCCGTCGTCATAGATCGTTCAGCACAACAATTGGCGGCCGCCACCCCGTTATGAAAGGAAATGACGGGGGTGGCCGGGAATGGCCTCGGAGTTGACTTACTCCAGAACTTCGAAGTTCTTCAGCGCTTGTTCGTTAACCGTTACGCCGAGCCCCGGCACGGAATCATCCAGTTCAATACTTCCGTTCACCGGTTTCGGCTCGCCTTTCAGGATGTACCAAAAGAGCTCGTTGCCAATCTCGACATCCACCATGGGAAAGAATTCCGCCATCGGGCAATTGTAGGAAGCCATCACTACTTGAAAGTTGTGCATCTGGCCGGCGTGAGGCACTACAGGAACCGAGTATGCCTCGGCGAGAGCACAAACCTTTCGCGCCTGCGTAATCCCGCCCACTCGGTTGGTATCGAACTGAATGCAATCCACTGCCTTCGTCTCCAGCAACTGGCGAAACCCATATAGCGTGAACTCGTGCTCTCCTCCTGCGATGGGTATCCGGTTCATTGCCTTAAGGGCGGTGTATCCCCCGATATCATCGGGAATGACAGGCTCTTCCAACCAGCGCAGGTTGTATTTCTCGAGGAGAGGAATCATGCGCTGGGCGTATTCCAGCGTCCACCCCATGTAGGCATCGGCCATCACGTCAATTTCCTCGCCGACTGCTTCCCGCACAGTGCGGACCAGGTCAACATTGGAGAGCATCCCTGCGCGGCCGTCGGCGGGCCCCCATCCGAACCTGAGCTTCACCGCGCGGAAACCTTGTTTCTTGTAACCCAACGCCTCCTCGGCCAGTTTTTCCAACGGCTGACTATAGAGCCTGCTGGCGTACACCGGAATCTTCGCCTTGGTCCTTCCTCCCAGCAGACGAAACACCGGTTGCTTCAACGCCTTCCCAAGCAGGTCCCAAATAGCAATGTCCACCGCACTGATGGCCACCATGCCGATTCCCTTGCGGCCGAATGCCATCGTCTTGCGATACATGTATTGCCACAGGTATTCCAGATCGAACGGGTTGCTGCCGATGAGAACCGGCTTCAAGTATGAATCAATGACTTGCTTGGTGCTTCGTGGCGCCAGCCCGGCATTACCGATCCCGATTAGGCCTGCATCAGATTCAATCTCTACTATGAGCCAGTTATAGAAGCGAAACGCGCCCATCGAATCGAGCGGCAGTTCCAGAAGATCCATGGGGTTCGTACAAAAGTGCAACTGCGGGGGCACGGTCTTGCCTCGCCATTCCACTACCCGGGTGCGAACATTGGTGATCCTCATGGTTGACTCCTCCAGCGTGCTAGGCGCCGTTTGTTCTCACCGGCTTTGCGGGCAACTGAGATTCTGTATTGTTTGGTAGGACCATGACAGACGGAAGGGAGAGCTGACTGCTTCTAAACACCCTCGGATTTTATAGCACGCAAGACGCCTCCGCCCAAGCACAATTCTCTGCTCGATCGTTGTGCCAAGCGCTTTACGAGTCACAGGCTCGCTATCCTCGCTCGAAGTGGGCTGGACCAGAAATGCCGACAAAATCGTTCTCTCTTTAGTGCAAGAATCCTCGAGACTTCCGGCGATTTTTTTCTTGACAGTTCAGCATTGAATGGTACTACCATGTCTGCGCCTTAAACAGCGGCGTAGTGCGGTTCGTGCCCAGGTCAAATCAACTCTTCTCTTCGAGGAACTCCAGGAGGACTGTTATGCCAAGGCTCAGAGGGGTGTTTGCCCAAATTGCAGTTCCCATTCTGTGTGGAGCCTCCCTCCTGTTTCTGGGCGCCCCCTGCGCAGTTGCCCAGGTGCACGCGGGCCGCATCGTCGGCACCGTGTACGACCCCAACAACGCGGTCGTAGCTAACGCCAAGGTCGTTGTTACGAACGCGGCCACGGACGTCTCTCAAACCGTCGCAGCCGATGCGACGGGCAGCTATGTGGTTACCCCACTGGATCCCGGCACTTACAACGTGAGCGCAAGCGCTCAGGGCTTTCAGACGTCGCTGAAGACGGGCGTCACTATCGAAGTCGGGGAGGCAGTGCGAGTCGACCTGAGCCTGAAACTAGGGCCGACCAGCCAAGTAGTCGAAGTCAGGGCGAGCGCCCCGTTGCTCAACACCGAATCCGCCACGCTGGGGCAAGTCATCACCAATCGGCAACTGGAAGAACTGCCACTCAATGGCCGCGGCTACTACTTGCTGGCGCAACTCACCCCTGGAGCCGCGCAGTTACCGGGCACCGGCAACGTGCTGCGCATTCGCCCCGAATACATCAATGGAACCACGATCAGCGGCATTCGTGGCCGTATGATTACCTATCTTTTGGACGGCTTCGACATCACGGAGCAGCATCAGGGCGGCACCTATATCCAGACTTCCATTGATGCGGTGCAGGAATTCAAAGTCCAGCAGAACGGCTATACGGCCGAGTACAGCCGCTCGGGCGCTATCTTGAACGCAACCGCCAAGGCGGGTGGCAATACGCTGCACGGAGGCCTGCTGGAATTCTTTCGCAACGACGCCCTGGACGCGAAGGACTATTTTGCTACCACGCGAGAACCCCTGAAGCAGAACCAGTTCGGTGCGGATATCGGCGGACCGGTCACGATTCCAGGAATCTACAATGGCCATGATCGCACTTTCTTCTTCTTCGACTATGAAGGCGTGCGACAGCGCCAAGGACTGGTTTTTAACGATATCGTGCCTACCCCCGCCGAAAAGATGGGAGACTTTTCAGCTCCAGGTCTGCACACGATCTACGATCCCACGACCAGCACGACCCGCACCGCGTTCGCTGGAAACAAAATTCCAACCGGACAGCTATCCCAAGCAGCCCTGTTCTTTCTGAAATACCTCCCCGACCCGAACAACGCCTCCGGGACGTTTGAGTATGCGCCGGCTCGAAAGCTCACCCTCGATCAGTTTACCGCCCGCATCGACGAAACGTTGACGCAGTCCAACCGGTTGTATGGCCGCTGGAGTTTCTTTAACAATAATCAGTCCGACCCCAACGCGTACCCTGCGCTGGGCTACGCTCTTCTGCACACTCGTGGCCAGGACGTCGCCGTGAGTCTGACGAGCACGTTTTCCTCAAACAAAGTCAACGTGGCACGATTCAATTACCTTCCTTCCATCATCAGATTGGACGCCTTCAAGCAGGGCCCGGATTTCAACGCGCTGGCGGGCATAACCGGTTTTGAGCAGACGTTGCTCCCTACCACCGGCGGATCGTTTCCTGATTTCAACTGGTCAGGTGATGTTTCCAGCATGCAGGGTTCACAATTCGACCAGAGGCCCAAGACTCAAGACCGAAAGGCATACAGCGCAACCGACAATATGACGTGGATCAAAGGCCGCAATATTTTCAAATATGGCGTCCTTTATCGCTACTATCAGTGGCTTGGCACGGATAGCGCCGGTTACGTGGGATCGTGGACTTTCAGCGGGATTAACACAAACAATCCCGCCACCCCCGCCGGGACCGGCTCTCCTTTTGCCGATTTCCTGCTCGGGTATCCCGCGTCAGGTTTCCGCGCTTATCCAGGAGCGACGTTCGGCGGCCAGGCGAATTACTGGCAATTTTTCTTTCAGGATGACATAAAGGTCGCCAATACGCTGACCTTGAATGTCGGCTTGCGGTACGAGCATTCGCCGTGGGCGAGCGGTTACCGCGGCCAACTTGGAACCTTCGATCCCAGTCTTTATCCCTCGTCGAAACCCGTCATCGACGCCAGCAATACTGACCAGTTGGATCTGGGCGCGCAGTATGCGGCACCAACGGCCTTTCAATCCTTCGGATACTTGATCCAGACCAGCCATCAGGCCGGCCTGCCCTACAACATCACACACAACGACAATCGCCAGTGGGCGCCACGCATCGGGTTCGCGTGGCAGCCTTTCGGCCCGAAAACCGTCGTTCGCGGAGGTTACGGTATTTACTACGAACCGGAAAATACCGATGGCCGTGTAAACAAGAACATGATTCCCTATTCGCTGCAGGAAACTGAGTTCAACAGCGCTAACTCCGTGCCGCAGCGAGCCTTTGATGATTTCTTTCTGGGCCAGCCCCTGGGGCCGACATCACCACCCAGCATTACGCCCACGCCCGTCAACATGCGGATGGGACAAGACCAGCACTGGAGCTTTGGCATCCAGCAACAGTTGAGCGAGAACATGTTGGTGGAAGCCAATTATGTCGGCAATAAGTCAACCTTCCTGAATTCGAGCATCCGCATTAACGACCCGCCCGCCGGTCCCGGCAGCGTCCAGACGCGCCGGCCTTACAATATTTTTGGCACCGTCAATTACGATGGCCAGGATGGAACCAGCATCTATCATGCCCTGCAAGCCTCCGTGCGCAGGCACTACTCTTCTGGTTTCTGGTTCTCGGGTTCCTACACTTTCTCCAGTTGCCTGCAGCGAAATCAGCAGGCCGTCCTGGGAGGCGATACGTTCTACGAAAAATATATTGCCGACATTGACGTGCCCCAAAACTTCGCTTTCAGCGCTGGTTATGAACTGCCTTTCGGAAAGGGCAAACCTTTTATGGCCAACGTCGGCAAGCTGGCAGAGGGCTTGATCGGCGGCTGGCAGATTCAAGGCGTCCTCGATCTGCACACCGGCCGGCCGTATACCCCGACTGTCGGTCGCGACGTCGCTAACATCGGGTTGGGCGGGCAGAGGCCGATCCGCAATGGTTCGGGCAAGTTGAGCCATCCGACTCTAAGCAAATGGTTTGACACATCAGCCTTCACGGTTCCTCCGAATTTCACCTATGGAAACTCGGGCACCAACATTCTGTTCCGTGATTTCAATAAGGACTTCGATTTCTCGCTGTTCAAGAATTTTCAAGTAACGGAAAGGACGCGTCTGCAGTTCCGCGCAGAGTTTTTCAATCTGACGAACACTCCGGTGTTCGACGCCCCCGTCACCAACATCGACGGCGCATCGGCCGGAAGAGTGACTAGCACCGCGAACACTCCCCGGCAGATTCAGTTTGCGCTCAAACTTAACTTCTGAGGTGCCTCGAAAGATGGGAAGGAAGAGCCTGGTTGCTTTATCGGTTGTGATGCCGGCAACCGTCGCGCTGTTGGCCCAGCAGAGCGTTACGATAAAGGTGAACGCATCGGAACCGCAGGCGGATTTCCAACCTCTCCGGCATGGGTTGGGCATGATGAACCCAATTACACCTACGATGAGGAAGGGCTCGAGTTACTTACCCAGCTCTCGCGCCTCAGTCCGTCCTCTCCGCTACCTGTGGCCATGGCTCCGAAGCGATCTTGCAGCTTGGTGAACGAAGCACGCGCTAGGCGCAGCTCTTTGTCCAGGGCTTTTCGTGCCGGGTTGGGAACCGAACGGGTGGGATCATCGGGCTCGACTTCGTAGTCGACCAGTTCGAACATGCGATCCCAAGTCGGAGTCGTAGCCCTGAGCCCAGTAGCTACCCCAACTACAAGGCGGGCCTGGCACACTGTTAATGCCTTCGGCTATAGCCCAGATCTCCGAAACCACCGACCAGAGCGCCACCTCCCAAAGAGCCGAGATTGTAGGCAAGTTTGTCAGAATTTCCATCGTAAATTTGGGCTGCGCTGGTCGATACCAAGAGCAGCACCACCCGCTACTGCGGCGATACCCAGCACCAGGGTCACTGCGGCGACCGGCGCTCCGAGAGTTCCCGCGCCCACAGTAAGACCTCCAACGACCGCTGCCCCAACCGCGCCCACTGCGGCACTCTTGAGAAAGCACAAAGCGGTAGAGGATGCACTCAGTCCGAATGGATCCCGCAAGTTCAATGTCCTCGGGGGAACGCAAGTCTGCTCCGTCCCCGGATAGTATCCAGAACGATGCTCAATGACGCTCAAGATTGCCAAGGATTGACTACGGCTACCCCGGTGGGCTGAAAATGGCTCACGTTCCTGCTCACGACCGTCATGCCATGAACGAGCGCAGTAGCTGCGATGAGAGCATCACGATCGGACCGAGGATTTGGCACATGGAGTGCCGCGCATCGCTGGGCAACAACGGTATCAACCGCCAGAATGCGACCGGAGAATGAAGGCAAGACGTGCCCGTCCATCCAGGTCCGAAGGATCCCACCTTGCTTCCGGTCGCGCCGTTCGACGAGAAGAATTCCTATCTCTAGTTCCAGTATTGAGACTACGGACAAATAGAGGCTCGCAGGCGGAAGCGCCTGCGCCCATATTCTGACGCTTCGATGTGCCTTCTTGCCTTTTCTTAATTCGGAAACTACGTTGGTATCGAGGATGTACATCAGGACAAATCCGCCGGCTCGTGGAGATGCCCAGCCAGGCGGGGCGGCTCAAATTCAATTTCAGCAGCTTCCGGCATTGCCAGCAAGTCCGCAATGCTCTTCTGGCCACCGGTAATCCTCTGGTATTCCTCAGCCGTGAGCAGCACATGCGATGGGCGTCCTCGATCCGTAATGAAGACGGGTCCCCGCTTGGCAGCTCTCTTCGCCCTGCTCGTGTCCTGATTGAACTCGCGGCTGGATAGTTTTGTAATAGACATATCCGTAATCTCTAAATGTAGCAACGTTGCTACATTATAGCAAAACTCAAAGAGAACGCAAATCCAAGATCTCGCGCACGCGCGCACGCGGCGGCTCGCTGCCTCGAAAAGAACCCCGAGCAGCGTTCTCAATCCGCATCCGATCTAGCGTTTGCCCTGGAGGCTCTCTCCGATGCAGGCACAATCCCCGCAAAAGTGCCCGAAGAAAAGATCCAGCCTCGTGATGAATTCGCGATTCCCCCAACCAAATCGCGGACCACGGTTGTCTTGCCGCTTTGGCGGGGATCGGTGATCATGAGGACCGGTGTGTCCTTGAGTGGTCGGTGGTGACAAGTTAGGCCCTTAGGCCCTTAGGCCCTTAGCGCCGAAACCGGGAAAAATAATTGTCGCTGTTCATGCGGCTATTCCTAGTTCCTGAAAGACACCCTGCATGCCGGCGTAAATGGTCTGGTAGTGGGTGTCGAGTGGTCTTGGATTCTGTGGGCCGCGGGTCGGACGAAGCTGCTGAGCCGCGGCCAAGAGGGGCTTGATGGCTTTGTCGCGGAGGAGCAGGAGTGCCGCAATGGCTCTCAGACCGGCGGGAATGGGCTCGTATTTTGCGGTGTTGCCTACGCGACGGATGAGGTGTTTGCCGCGGAGCTTTTTGAGATCGTAGGCGGCCCGACGCGGGCCGTAATCAGATTCGCTTTGCCGATTGAGCGTTCGCACCTGTTGGGCCAACTCAGAGGCGGTGAAGCCGTTGGAAGAAGGGGAGAGCGCGAGCACGGCTTGGGCGACCCAGCGCATTCGCGGTTTGTTGAAATCGATGCCACCCACCCTGGTCTTGCCGAGCTGTACGGGAGCGGGGAGTTGCTCCAGAGTTTCATCTGCGATGAAACACTGATCGATGCAGGAGAGGGCGTTCATAAAGCGCTCCAGCATGCTTTTTAAAGCAGCAACGATCTCCGGGAACTTCTCCAAGGAACGCCCGCAATCCAGTTCGGCCGCGTTGTGGGCAATGGCCTCAATGCGAAGTACGCGTTCGCCTTTGGTATAGATCTTCAGAGTCAAGTTGCCGCAGTGCAGCTTGAAGATGGTCAGATCATACGTAGGTTTCTCGACCGCGATTTCCCATTGGCCCGAATGCGCTTTGCGTTTGTGATATTTCGGCCGATGCCGGTATCCGAGGATGGTCTTGATGGTCTTGAGATTAAGCGGCACACGGCTGCGGTCAATCAGCGCCTGAAACACTTGCTCCATCTGCCCACCCAGGTCGAACACCAGGTTGCGGCTGTACTCGAGCTGGAAGTTCGAGTACTGATAATGAAATCCGCTCCGCTTCTGCTCCTCCAGCTCGAGGGCAAAGCACAAGCAGGCGGTATAAATCCAACGCTCGCAGACCTGACTCAGTCGCCCTATAGTCGAAGCTTCCGACAAGGTATCTGCGATCTTCGCCAAGCCTGCGGCGTCGGAGATATAAGTAAAACAGTTTCCTTCTTTGGTAAAGCGAATTCCTGCCTTAGCCGCTTGGCAGGCTACGTACTCGTGACCGTTCAGCATCACCTGTACGGGAAAAGGAGGATGTCCGCTGATCTTGATGGTGATATGACCCCAGTCCGGGTCCAGAATGTGAACCGAGTAGTGGTTCACGTAGGGCATCGGCTTCTTGTGCTCCAGGTGATGGTTTCGGCCGACCTCCCACACCGGGACGCGGGCGCGGCCGACCAGGATGAGAAACACCCCTCGGGTAACCTTGGTTTGGGCCAAGTATTGGGTGGCAAGGTCGTGCTTGCGCTCCCCGATCCGGCAGTCGATGACTGGAATAGCGTGGGCTTTGGCATAGCCCCGAATGCGACGACTGAAACGACCCGCCATCCGCATCAGATGGGTGTTATCCAGCGTATCATCCGATCCAGTCAGCTTCCGCCACCAGGTGCGGAACCCGGCCGGTCTATGTGCCATACGGAAATAACCATTGAGAATGATTCGGTCGACGCAATCGTAGCTACCCGTGAGGAGATCTTGGTAGAGGTCAGTGAGTCCGTCTGCCATAGCGGGGCAAGAGTATCGATACATCACCAGGCGGCGCAACCGCCTTCGGGCTGCTCGCTGCCCGCTGACAGCTGATGGCATCTGCTGCCCCGAAGGGGCCACTTTTTCGCAGCGCAGTCTGCGAAAAAGCGTAGATTCTAGCCCGACGGATGTGAGGATCGGTCTCTCAGATTTTCTCAAGCAGCAGCCAGCTGATCAATAAGGCTTTGAATAGCGGCATCGGCTTTTCGATAAGCGACCTCAATTTTGACCGGGGGCTGGGAGCCGGAGGTTGGTCGGTGATGAAACAAGCTATTGGCCAGGGGGCCGCAGACGCGCTTGTGGAAGAGGACAAACATGGCGGCTACGCGGGTTCCCTTGTCGGTAAGGCGGTAGGCGTAGTGCTTGCCCACTCGCTCCAGTAGGCCGTGGCCTTTCATCTTGCGCAGGTCATAACGGAGTTGATTGAGGGTGTAGGCCTGGGGAGAAAGGGTAAAGGCGGTGAGGATGGCCTGCCAGATCTGGGCGGTACGCCAGCCCCCCAATTGCGGCCCCCCGTGGAGCAGCACTTCCATCAGGCGAATCATGCGTGTGTCCTGGAGCTTGATGCCGGGGATTTTGCTCTTGCCCGAACAGACGGGACGAGCCAAGCGCTGGAACAGGGGAAAGTCGACGTGCACATCGAGTAATTCCCCTTGAAAACCCGCCAGACGATCCGTGGCCGCGACCAGCTTCTTACGGAGGGCGTCCAGATTCTCCAATCCCTTGTTCAGACCCAGATCTTTGATTTGATTGACGCAGATCTCCACCCGAAAGAAGGTAGAAAACTTCTCATACATGCGCGCGACCAGGCTTTTGCAATAGATGCGCAGCACATGATGGCCATGGTCGAGCTTTTCCAGCAGGCTGTGCAGTTTGCCGCGGAGTCTGGTGTGCTTGCGTACGCCGAAGATCTGAGCGATCTTGTCCGCGGTCAGGCAGAACACCCCCAATTCTGCCGAGCGCTCAAAGAGCTTGTGGATGGGGAAATTGCGCCGGAAGACAAAATTCAGGCAGTACTCAATTTGGTTCAAGGAGTAGTGACGGCGCAAGTTGACGGCGGAGCGGTCCTTCTGGGAGAACTTGGGTCCCAAGACCCAGGTCCAGTAGTCCAGGCGCGGGCGGATGATTTCGGGACTGAGTCGATCGGCAGCTGCCTGCAGCGCTGGGGGGTCGGCGACCCAGAGGAAGGCATTGTCATTCTTGCGGAAAGCGATGCCCTGGTGTTGCAGTTGGCCAGCGATGAAGGAATGCCCATTAATCCAATAGCGGGTCTGGAAGGGTAGAAAAGAGCCGACGCACAGGATCATGGGGCCGAGCACTTCATCGCGGATGTAGAAGTAGTAGTGGGTATAGGGAGACCAGTTCCTTTTGAGGATGCGGTAGTGGGGATCGTCGGTCGGGTACTTGGGCAGGCGGGAATGGAAAGTGGGGCCCGATTCCATGGTTTTGAAAATGAAGTAGACGCCGAAGCGCTTCCTACGTTCCATGGCGCGAAGATAAGGTCGGACGTAATCTTCCTGGCGGAAGCCTTTCTTCTTCATGTCTTTATCGGGCCAGCGGAGGGGAATACGGTGGTTGCGCGCGAAGGCTTCCACCCAATGTTGGTAGTCTTTGGTTCTCTGCCTCAACGCCTGCTTAGTAATGGGATAGATGCCGTGCACATCGCGGAAGAAATGGACGATATGCTCAGGACGAGTGAGCAGGGGGAGATAGCCCTGGATGACGACGCGATCGAAACAGTGGTATACAAAAACCAGCAGGCTGGCGAACAGCTTGCGGAAGGTTTCCATCGGTCCTCCTCTCCGGCGTACTTGCCTTGAACAACAAGATCATCGGATAGAGGGCCGGTGGAAATCCAGAGATGCGGCCTGGAGAGCGTTGGCCGGTACAGGATGTGAGGTGAAAGACTTTCGCGAACTCAAGGTCTGGCAGAAGGCGCATGAGTTGGCTCTGGCGGTCTACCAGGTCACGGCGAGCTTTCCGCGTGAGGAGTTGTATGGGTTGACGACGCAGATGCGACGCGCGGGCACTTCGATCGCCGCCAACCTAGCGGAAGGTTGTGGAAGAATGGGAGACGCGGAGCTGAGCCGGTTCTGCTCGATCGCTCTAGGCTCTGCCAGCGAACTGCAATACTTCCTATTGCTGGCGAGAGACTTGCAACTTCTCCGAGGTGGCGATCACGACCGACTGGCAGAGAAGACCACGGAAGTGAAGCGCATGCTCACCGGTTTCCTGCAGAAGCTGAAAGCTGCCAGCTGAGCGCTGAAAGCACTGCGATCAAAATTTCAAATATCTTTGGCTATGCTTAGGTAGTGCCGGCGGCCCGCCGGCCCCCAAGGTGGTACCCTTCCAATCACAAGGGGATTGCTAACGGAACTAGGGAGGTCGCATGAAGCGCAAGTCCCTCTCCACCCTGCTCTGTACGGTCTT
>Ga0209805_1001066_pt1 | contig 16861 bp, 16 predicted proteins | sample GraSoiAngelo_148_FD_185905 | JGI IMG/M metagenome (GOLD analysis project Ga0209805, IMG submission 185905) | Grasslands soil microbial communities from the Angelo Coastal Reserve, California, USA - 14_1009_09_20cm (SPAdes) (version 2) | ecosystem: Environmental > Terrestrial > Soil > Grasslands ... | reverse complement strand
CGGCCGAATTTGTCAGTCAGAATAGGCATTAGCAACTGGCCATGAGGTTTTGCCCAAGCCAGTTAACTCAATAATGTTTGATTCAGCAAAACCTAGAAAGGAGACAAGAAGGCGGATGTCAGGCCAGCCGTTTCCTTTCCAAGCACGGGAGGCGCAGGCGTTTCCACCCTCACCCTCGGGACGGCGTCCAAACCCATCCCTCGCCGCCGCAGCCAGGGTATGCCCAAAGGCCGAGGCGGTCGGAAACTCACTTTGATTATAGACGTGAGGGGCGGCCTTACCAAAACTGCGTAGGGGTGGGCGTCCTCACCTGCTCTGCCGAGCACAGCTCGGCTCGTTAAAAACTTCGGCACGGCACTCGAATGAATCTTACCTGCCGGGCTCGGCCCCGTCTGCCCAGACGAGGACGTCTGGCCTACGTGAACCGGGCAAAACGGGACTGTCGGGTTAGGGCCTGCTGGACAATGCGCGTCCAATCGCTGCCTGTGCCAGGGGAGCCATGATCGCGTATCCGGCCTTGTTGGGGTGCAGGCCATCTTCTGCGAGATCGCGTTTCAGCAGCCCTTTTTCATCAACCATCGCGTTGAAGTAATCGAGATAAACCACACCATTCGAAGCGCAGTAATCCTTCAGCCAGCGATTAAGTCGCAGAATCTTTTCTGGCGAACGCTGCGCGAACAAGTCCTGTGACTGCGGTGTGTAGTTGTGCACCGGAAGCACGGACGAAAAAACCATATTGATCCCGTTTGCGCGCGCCAACTCCGCCATAGAGGCGTAGTTGGCTTCGATGTCTTCCAGTAAAATCGGCCCGGTGTTGCCGGCAATGTCGTTGGTGCCCGCCAGAATGACAACAACCCTGGGCTGAAGATTGATCACGTCTTGCCGAAAGCGAACGAGCATCTGCGGCGTGGTCTGCCCGCCGATGCCGCGGTTGATATAGGGCTTGTCGCGAAAATATTCATCCAGCTTCCACAGGTCGGTGATGGAATCGCCGAAGAAGATCACTCGCGTCTCACCCATGGCGGGCGGTTTGAGGGTGGCATTCGCCTCGCGGTAGCGGTCGAGTTCGCCGAAATCGTCGCGCAGCGTGACCCATTTGGACTCGCGCCACTTCCGCAAAGACTCCTGTGCCGAGGTAGGTTGGGTTGGCTGTTGGGCAAATGCAGAGAAAGCAAGGAGTACAAGGAATATGGATTCGGTGATTTTGCAAAGTGTTCTCAGATGCGTCTCTCCCGCTGGCAGGATAGCGCGGACCCATTTTCGTCCAAATCTGTGGCCAGAAATCGCTCGAAGTCGGGCAGGTCAGAGACCTGCCCCCACCCAAGAACGCACTCACATCCCATCGTAATTCGGCCCACCGCCACCCTCAGGCGGAACCCAGGTGATGACCTGATACGGGTCATGAATGTCGCAGGTTTTGCAGTGCACGCAGTTCGATGGATTCAGGCTGATGCGCTTTCCGTTGGGCTGCGTGGCGTCATCAACCATTTCATAAACATTCGCTGGACAGAAGTGCTGGCACGGGCTGCCGAACTCTTTGATGCAGCGCTGATTGCAAACGTCAGTGTCTTGAATGATCAGGTGTGCAGGCTGATCTTCTTCGTGCTTCGTACCGGAGTGGTATAAGTCGGTGAGCTTGTCGAAGGTTAGCTTACCGTCACCCTTGGCATCGCCCAGCAGATGAGCTTCGTCGCCGCCATCCGCAGAAAGCACGGCCAATTTCTTCATGCGCTGATACCCCGGGGTAGATGGATAGCGGTCACGCAGACCGCGTCCGGCGGTGATCTGCTGCAAACCGGCATGCAGCATTCCCCGCCAGAATCCGTGCTCGAAGCCTTGATGGAAGTTGCGAACCTTCCACAGCTCATCTTTGATCCAGCTTGACTCGACTCGTTTCTGGTAGTCACTGAGGGTCGCAGCGGAAAAGTCTTGCTTCTTGAGAGCTTCAAAAGCCGTTTCCGCGGCCAACATACCACTCTTAATCGCCAGATGAATTCCCTTCAGCCGTTGCGAGTTTAAGAGTCCAGCCGAGTCGCCGAGGATCATCCAGCCGTTGCCAGCAAGCGGCGGAATCGCCCACCAGCCGCCGTAGGGCAGTGATTTGGCTCCATACCGAATCATCTTCCCGCCATCAAGTAAACCGGCGACAAACGGATGCCGCTTGAACTCTTGCAACACGCGCTGCGGATCCAGACGCGGGTCCGGATAGTCGAGGCCGGTTACAAATCCGAGCGACACAATGTTGTCCGGACTACCGTAAATCCACGCGCCGCCGTATTCCTTCGAAGTCAGCGGCCAGCCCATGGTGTAAATAACTTCTCCCGGACCGATCCGGCCAGCAGGGACTTCCCAGAGTTCCTTGATTCCTTGACCGTACGTTTGCGGGTTGCGGTCGCGAGTGAGTGCGAAGCGTGCGATTAGTTGTTTGGTGAGCGAGCCGCGCGTGCCTTCAGCGAGAATGACAATCTTGGCCTGCAGTTCGTAACCGGGCTCGAAGTTTGACTTCGGCTGGTTCTGCTTATCGACGCCCTTATCATCCGTGCGGACGCCGGCAACACGATCGCCATCGAGCAGCAGCTCGGAGCCGGCGAAGCCGGTGAAGATCGTTATTCCAGTCTCCTCGACTTTGCTCCCCAACCATTTCACAAAGCGATTCAGCGAAATGACATAATTGCCGTGATCTCGCAAAGGCGGCGGCGTGATGGGAAATTTGACTTTGCCTTTTTCGGTAAGAAAGTAGACTGCTTCTTTGCTCACTTCAGCATCGAGCGGCGCTTCTTTTTCAAAGCCGGGAAGCAGTTCATGCATGGAGCGAGGGTCGAGCAGCGCGCCGGAGAGGCAGTGCTGGCCGATCTCGCGCGATTTCTCAAGAACGTAGATGTTCTCTTTACTGAGCTGCGCGTCAGGACTCTTGGCGTTGTGCCCATCGATAAGCTGCGAAAGCCGCAGTGCGCAGGCCATACCGGCAGGCCCGCCGCCAACGATGACGATGTCGGCAGGCATCTGCGGTCGGTCGATTCCTTGCAATGGCGTCCGAAAAACCAGCATACGAGAAAGGCCGCAGATTCACACCGACTCTCACGGATAATCATTGATGATCCGTGTGGATCCGTGGCTGATTCTACGCTCCTGCTTTAGCCTTCTTAATCTCCTCAATCAGCGGCGGCACCACATCGAATAGATTTCCTACGACGGCGTAATCTGCGATCTCGAAAATCGGCGCTTCCGAATCCTTGTTGACCGCGATAATGGTGCGCGCGCCCTTCATCCCCACAATATGCTGAATCGCTCCGCTGATCCCGAGGGCTAAATAAAGCTTGGGCGCAACCGTCTGACCCGAAGACCCGATCTGGCGGTCCATCGGCAACCATCCCGAGTCGCAGATGGGGCGCGATGCAGCAATCTCTCCACCCAGAGCTTCCGCGAGCCGCTTGGCAATCTCGATATTCTTCTGTTCTTTAATACCACGCCCGACCGCGACGATTATTTCAGCCTGCGTAAGATCAACCGCCTGCTTGGCTTCCTTGAAGACCTCGTGCGGTTTATTGCGAATGATGTTGTCGCCAATCTCCACGTTGATGGTTTCCACCGGTGCGGCACTCGCGCCCGCTTCGACGTTATCCCCGCGAAATGCCCCGTTCTGAAAAGTCACGAACCAAGGCGGATCACATGTAAAGCTCACATCGGCGGCCAGTTTGCCCTGGAACATCTGGCGGGTAAAAACCAGCTTATTGCCGTCTTTCTTATAGCCAATGCAGTCGCTGATCACGGTGCGCCCCATTGCCGTGGTCAGCTTGGGAGCGAAGTCGCGCACTTGATAGGTATGCGGCATGAGCACCAGCTTCGGCTGCATCGATTCGAGGAATTGCTTCAGCCCGGCAGCGAACGCGTCTGGAGTATAAGGTTCGAGTTTCGCCGATGCGATGTCGTAAACTTTTCCAACTTTCTTGCTTGCTACTTCATTCGCAAGGCTCCCAACGCCGCTGCCAACAATCGCCGCCTCAAGTGGCCAGCCGGTTTCGGCAGCGAGTGCCTGTCCCGCGGTTAGCGTTTCCCACGAGACACGGTTTAGTTTGCCTTCGCGCTGTTCAACGACTACCAGGATTGTGTCAGCCATAAGACAAGTTCTTAGTTTCCAGCGCAGGTACTGCAGGGCCTTGAAAGACGCCTGCCGCGAGTAGTCACAGCACTCTCACTTCGTTACGTAACTTCTCCACCAATTTCTTGGCAATTTCAGCCGGTGGGCCGTCCAAGAATTCGGTATTTTTGGTTTTCTGGGGAATGTACAGGCGCTCGATTTGCTGCAGGTTCTCACCGATTGCCGCCTGCACTTCTGCTAAAGTGACTTTCCGCAGCGGCTTATTCTTGGCCTGCTTAATGCCGATCAGCGTCGCGTACCGCAATTTGTTGATCCCCGATTGAATCGTGAGCACGGCGGGCAGCGGCATATCGACAAATTGAAAGTAGCCGGCTTCAAGCTCGCGCTTCACTTTGATTCCGCTGTTACTCTTTTCGATCTGCATGATAATTGTGGCGTGCGGCCACCCGAGCAGTTCTGCCAGAATCACGCCGGTCTGCGCATAGCCATAATCATCGGATTGCAATCCGGTGAAGATTAGATCGAACTTTTCGTCTTTGATTGCCGAGGCAAAGGCACGAGCGGTATTGAACGCATCGAGTCCCACAAAGGCGCTATCTTCCAGATGGATGGCACGATCAGCGCCCTTTGCCAGCGCCTCGCGCAGCACCTGCTGCGCCCGGGCCGGACCGGCGGTAATGACCACCACTTCGCCACTGTGCTTCTCCTTCTGGCGGAGAGCTTCTTCGAGCGCGTAAGCGTCCGGCTCGTTCACTTCGTAAGAAACATCTTCGCGAATCCAGGTGCGCGCTTCGCTGAGCTTTAGTGGCGCATCTTTCTGCGGAACCTGCTTCATGCAGACCAGGATTTTCAAGGCGCGATCTCCGGGGAGCAAACGGGTAGTATAAATTAGCGTCCGGCATTCAGCACTCAGCTTCAGCGAAGGTATTCCGGGAGCACGGGGTGTCAGATCTTTCCCGAAGCTCGTGGCTCAGTGTTGAACGCTAGTCCGTAAAAACCACCGACTGAACACCGGAAATTTCAAATCGCTTCCTGCAGCGCATGTTCTTGCAGGCCATCATGTCGTCCCTGCGAAGCATGTAGGAACGAGCTTTGGCGAAGCGGGCGCGGTCGCGTTCGTCGGCGCGGCCGGAAAGCTGGCGCTTTTTAGTGCGCACCAGCCAATTGATTTCATATTCAGCGGATTGATGACAATGAGGACAGTTCAGCGTAGCTGGCTTTTTGTCTGGCCTCTCGTCAAAAAATTCGCGCTCATCCATAAGCAGTTGTTAGCCGATGACCGATAGCCGTTGGCCCAAAATCAATTATTACAGCTTTAATGATCGCAAGCTATGGCAAGATGAGCGAAATGCCCAAGAGAAAGAAGAAGAGATTTAGCGCTGTGCAGACCGTAAAGGCAATGGCGCGCGAGCGGATTGGGGCACCTCCGGGATCACGTGTAGTCCCCGATCGCAAGAAGGAAAAATCCGAGAAACACAAAACAACCCTGGGTAGGCTGCTGCAGGAGGAGTGAGATGACCTCACGGCTGGCTTTTCGGAGTGCCGTCACTGATGCCCTTGATACTCGCGCGCCCGATCAACACAGAGTCCGCAGCACCGAAGCATGCATCTGCTTGCGTGCAGGCTCAGACATGGCTTCCGGCACGGAGCCTGGCAATACCTTAAAGTTTCAGGAAACGGTATATACTTTCCCTGACATATAGCTGTCCCCGGCGATGGGGCCGGGACGGAGCACCGATTTATCGTTAATTCATAGGCTCCGGTTAAAGATCACTGGCTCAGACACGATACCGCGCCAGTACGGAACTTGCACCTCGATTCGTTTTGCTGAGGGAGTTCCGAGGAGGTCCTTCGGTGGACTTATTTTTAGTCCGTTTCATATTTGTTCTTGTTGTTGCTGCCACATGCTACCTGATCGATCCCTTCGGATTACCTTCAAGATGGGATGCCGGCGTGGGTGCGGTCATCGGTCTCGCCATTGTTCTCTTTGAATGGAAACTGCGCCGGGTAAGCCTGAAGAGGCTCATCGGCGCCGCCATCGGCAGCATCCTGGGAATTTTTGGTGCCTATTTGTTTGCTCTCGTCATCCGTAACAGCGTCCAGCCGGGGCACACACAAAGCTTCCTCCAAATTTTGGTCATGCTGCTGATGGCCTACGTCGGCCTCATTGTAGGGGCGAACAAAGGTGACCTGCTCAACCTCTCAGCTTTGGGCGGAATTTTCGGCGGTGAAAAGCAGGCGAAGAAAACTTACAAGATTCTTGATACCAGCGTCATTATCGATGGCCGCATCTCGGATATTGCGGAGACCGGATTTCTTGATGGCATCATTGTGATTCCCCAGTTCGTTCTGCGGGAATTACAGTTGGTGGCTGATTCCGCCGATTCGCTGAAGCGCAACCGCGGCCGCCGAGGCCTTGACATTCTGCAGCGTTTGCAGAAAGTCGCATCGCTTCAGATTCAGATTGTTGAAGATGATTTCCCTGCTATCCGCGAGGTGGATCTCAAACTCATCGAGCTAGCCAAGCTATATGAGGGCAAAATCATCACCAATGATTTCAATTTGAATAAAGTTGCGCAGCTACAGGGTGTGGAAGTGTTGAACATCAACGAACTGGCGAACTCGCTAAAACCGATTGTCCTACCGGGTGAGACCATGAAGGTATTCATCCTAAAAGAAGGAAAGGAATACAACCAGGGTGTTGCCTACCTCGATGACGGCACCATGGTAGTGGTGGATAACGCGCGCAAGATGATTGGCAAGACGGTGGACATCTCGGTTACGTCTGTGCTGCAGACCACGGCCGGAAAGATGATTTTTGGCAAATGGGACGAGCGGGCTGCCATGCGGAGCGAATCACGTCCGTCGGTCTCTACGGTGGCGGTGGTTGCCAATGTGCCGGGCCCAGAAGTCAAGAAAGCGGCACCGATCATGATTGAGCGCCCGGCTGAGTAGTAGTGAAGATCTAATGATGCTGTAGGTGTCCGCACGATAAATCGCGCCTTCCAGCCACCTGCGGCTCAGAAGGTTTCTCCGCAGCGTTGTCGAGAGGTCCCAGCCGTTTCATCGCGACTCTCTCAGCGACTCACTGCAATCGGAATCTCTCGTTCATCAATCGCTGCAACCGAGGCTTGTAAAGAATGTCGTAGGCGAATTCTTTATCCGGGAACATGGCAAGTGCGGCGCGCTTTGCTCCAGCCACAAGCTCGGAAGCCTCCTCCAGCGTCAAATTGGGATCCTGGCTTATCACCGACATCACCATGCTGATCATGACCTGCAAGCGCCGAATCTTCTTGGCCTCTTGCTCTCGTTCGGCAGATTCCCCAGTGCGTTCGCGACTCTCCATTAGGCTCCCAAATCTGACTTGCGCCTTGCCTGCCCGCTTAGATGAGCATCAGCACATCGACGTTGCGCCGCGCTCAGCGCTCATTCTCGCGGCAATTAACCAACGAAGCAACTGCCACACGGTTTAAGACTTCGGTTACCGAAGGGGGTATATCAGACCCTTAGATTCAGACCTCCTGATGCATGCTCAAAATGTGCTCCGCAGAGCCGTCAAAGAGTAGAATCAAATTTCCGAAATCTGACCTCCGAATTCCGGCACAGTTCCGGCGTAGGAGGGCGCACTTCCGGAGCAGATTATGGCAGAGAGTTCCGCAACACGCCCCAATCCAAATGAGAAATTAGTTCGCGTGTTCGACACCGAACAGGAATCGGAGGCACTGGTCGTACGCGGCTTGCTTGAATCTGCCGGTATTGAGTGCGATGTCACATCTCTCGATGCACAGCAGGATATTCTGCCGGGGGTCGGCGGAACTATCATTCTCGTGCGCGAAGACGATGCGGAAGAAGCTCGCCGTGTTATCGAGGAATACCGCCGCGCGCCTACGTCAGTGGAAGACGATGAGACCGCCGAATTCAACGTCAACGAAGACTCGCCAGACGAGGGTTGACGGATTTCCCGTCCAGATAAAAACTAACGGCACCATCCAAGTCCGTACGATAAGTCTTAATGTTCGATTCCTGCAGCCTGCTCAAAACCTCGCGCCGCGGGTGCCCGTACACGTTCTGTGCCCCGACGGAAATGACGGCAAATTTCGGATGTACAGCAGCAAGCAGATCAGCTCGCGTTGAAGTCGCACTGCCGTGGTGGGCTACCTTGAGCAAATCCGCTTCCGGGTGCTCCTCAATCAGGCGCTGCTCTGTAGGACGCTCCGCGTCACCTTCCAACAGAGCTGAGGTATTACGCCAAGTCAGTTTCATGACCAGGGATTCATCATTTTTCTTGACACTCTCACCCTGCGCATCCGGTGCCAGGATTCGCACCGCAGCACCGCCGAATTCAAAGCTTTCTCCTGCCCTGTGCTGAACCACGCGCACGCCCAGTTCTCGGGCTCTCTCTACGACGGTCTTCATCTCTACGTTCGCCTCATCTGAGCCTAACCACATCTCCCTCGGACGAAAGTTTGCCAGCACTGCCGTCATGCCGCCCATGTGATCCGCATGGGCATGCGTGATCGCCACAGCATCGAGCTTGCGGAAGCCGCGCCACCATAGATAGGGTGAAACCACATCTTCGCCAATATCCAATTCTGAATGCGCCCAGCGTGGCAGCCCGCCCGTATCCACCAATAGCGTTTGGCCGCTAGGGGAAACCAGAAGAATTGAGTCTCCCTGGCCAACATCAATCGTCGTCACCTCCAGCGCTCCGGCTTGAAAAGTCGCGCGTGCTGGGCCGGCGCAAATCCAAAACGCGCTGAAGGCCAATCCCGCTAGCCCTAACCCGGCCAATATCGCCCTTCGCCGGATCAAGAGCATTGCCAGAGCCAAAGTCGAGGCAGCAAATACAATGACTGCCATCCCAGGAGTCGGCACGCGAGTATCCGCAATTCGCAGCCCACCCAGCCAATGCACTGTGCCCGCAATCCCCTCGAGCGCTGCACCCGCGACCAGAGCAGGGATTTTCGCGAGTAGGAGCGAAACATATCCGAGGACCAGCGCCAGGACCGCACTGGGCATCAGCACTTCAGTCAGCGGCACCACCAGCATGTTGGCGGGCAGGGCCACAACCGTGGCCCGATGAAAGTAGTAGGCCATGGGCAGCGCAAGACCAACTTGCATTACCAGCGAAATAGCAAGGAGCTCGCAGGTTCCGATAATCACTCGAGCTGCAAGCGCAAGCAGCGGCAATGGTATCCGTCGTCCGAGAAAGTTCCCGATTCGCCCCGCGATCATCCGCAGGTCTAGCCGGAACTGTACAATCTTCGGCGCTAGGGCGTAGTCATAGCCGGTTGAATCCAGATATCGCAAACCTCTCCGGATCGGCTCTAGCGTTCTCTCCAGCAGCGGAATCCCAACGGCTGCCACCAGCCACACGCACAAGAACGTAAGCTCGAAGCTGGCGCCGAACAGCACGCGCGGATCGGCCACCATCAACGCCAAAGCAGCCGCTCCTATGGCGTTTAGCATGGATTTCTCACGATACAGCCATCGCGCACACAGGTACACGACCAGCATCAGTGTGGCCCGCCAGATGGGAGGCCCGACGTTGGTCAGCACAGCGTATGAAACCGTAAGTACGATCGTGGCAATGCCCGCGACCAATTCCCCCAACCGCAGGCGTCGCAGAGTCCAAAACGTGACCATCGCCAGGATGCTCACGTTCATCCCCGAAACCACCAACACGTGGTAGGTACCAGAGCGCTGGAAATCCACGCGAGTTGAGCGGTCGATGAACGCATCTTCCCCAATGACCATGGCATCCATCAGCCCGGTATCTCGAGGCCAAAGCGCATGAACTTTCTTGATGACGCTGCGATGAACCCGGCTACGCCAAAACTCCGGCCGGCTCCCCACAAAACCGGGCAGCGCTTCAATGTTCTCAGCCTTGGTGGAAGCGAGCGCTGCAATGCCGTGCTCGGCAAGATATTCGCGATAATCAAATGCTCCGGGATTGCCAAAGTTTCGCGGCGCAACCAGCTTTGCCGGAAACCGAAGCCGCTCCCCATAACCAAACAGCCTCATCGGAGCAGCTTCTTTGCTGTTCGTACTTTCCTTCTGATAAATGCTGACGCGAACTCCGAAATGACCTGTCACTGGCTGATCGCCGGCAGTGATCTGTTCAGTTTCGACGTCGAGGCGTTGCCGCAAACCTCCAATTCCGTCATCGCGCAGATTTCCTTCGGCAGTGACGTGCGCCGTGACCAGAACTTCGTCATTCCCGAATTGCACGTAGTTGGTGCCGCAAGCGCCGCCCGAGTTCCTCACCTGGACGCCAAGGGCTCCGGTAATAAAAATCGCGGCCAGCCCAAGCACGACCGCAATTTCGGCTCGGCGGCGCAGAAAATATATTGCTGAACTACTGAATACGATGAACGCGACCATCCACCAGAGCGGAGGCCGCCAGGCATAAACGCCAATCACGAGGCCGGCAGCATAAGCCAGCGCCGCCCATAACAGCGGCTGCCGTCCGCAAGATCGCGAAAGCTGGGAAGATCCCGCGCTGGATGTCTGATTCACAGATACGGCATGGAATGTGAAAGCGCCGCAGAATGACAACGCTTCATTTCACCAACTGGAACACGCTTTCCAAGTGATAAGTCTGCGGGAACAGATCGACTAAGTGTGCCTTCTCTAGCCGGTATCCTCCGCTGGTGAGCGCTCTCAAGTCGCGCGCCAGCGTCGCCGGATCACACGAAACATACGTTATTCTCGGCGCACCCAACGCGACCAGCCCGCGAATAACGCCCTCGCCCAACCCACTCCGCGGTGGATCGACCACTACCAGATCAATCTTCAATTTTCCGCCGAACTTATTCAAATACTGCTCCGTCGTGGCTCGCACCGCCTTCACATTCGAGGGCGAATTGTATAGCAGATCGGCATGGGAAGTCGGTGACGACTCAACCGCAATTACGCGCTCAAATTCCCGATTTAGAACTGAGGAAAACAGGCCTACCCCGGCGTAGAGATCCAAGGCGGTCCGTCCAGACCGTCCTTGCGTCACAATCTCAACTAGCTCGTCGGTCAAATGCCTGTTGGTTTGAAAGAACGATCCTGCACTTACGCGATAGTTCGCTCGCGTAGTCTGGTAATTGATCTCTGCGGCCCCGCTGACTGCCAGCCGTTCCGGTTGCATGCCCGCCCGCATTGCATTTCGGAAAACCACCATGCCCGCAACCTCGGGGAGACCCGACCGCACTTCCTCGGCCCAGCGGGTGATGCCGTCTTCGTCTGAGGTAACGTACGCCTCCGCGAGAAGCTGGCTGTCGTCAGCATTGGCGAAAAACTCAATCTCCTGAATGCCAGCCGGCAGCTTGCCCGCACGTCCCAGCTCCCAAAAACCACCAATTGCTCGATTGATCAGCGGAGAACTAATTGGACATTGCTCCACCGGCAACAACTCATGTGAGCCGAACTTGTAATACCCCAGGGCAAACTCAGAGGTCTGCACGCGCAGCCGAGTGCGATTGCGATAATTCAAGGCAGGTGAGGGGTGAATGCTCAAATCGATTGGCAATTCCAGCTTGGCGATGCGCCGCAGATTCTCTTTCAGAATGGCTGCCTTAATTTCGAGCTGATGCTCGTAGCTGGCGTGCTGATAATGGCATCCGCCGCAGCGCTGAAAATATGGGCAAGGCGGAGGTACACGATACGGCGACGGTTGAAGAATCTGCTCAGCACGCGCTCGAGCAAAGCCGGGCTTTTGTTCAAGCAGGGAAGCCTCAATCTCCTCCGCGGCCAAAACAAAAGGAGCGAACACGGCTTTGCCAGGCCCATGTTCGTCGGCAGGCAAGCGGGCCAGGCCATCGCCACCATAGACAAGTTTTTCGATGATCAGGCGCAAGTTAAGATTCTATCGGACCAGGAACGAGAGAGGGTCAGCTAGAGCGAGGCCTGGATCACATATAAAACAAACTCAGCCTTGGGATGCCGTACTCTTCTAGCAGCTTCTTGTAGACATATTGTTTCTGTAATTGTCCAATCTGCGCGGCAGGCATCTTGCTGCGATATGGAGCCAATTCGCGATCAGCCTGTGCGCGCACAGAAACAATCTCATCATCCATCACAGCGGCGAGCAGCACAGCAAACAACTTTTCCTCCTGCACGGTCAACCTAAGCTCAAGATCCTCCAGCTTCGGCAGAACAGATTTGCCTTCGATTTCAGCAGCCATTTCTCTGAGTGTGCCCGCAATCTCTCCCGCAACTGCTTCGGGCAAAATCCCCGGTCGTGACGGAAGCTTGGCGGATTCAAGTTCCGTCGCGTTACGCCGAAGAAAGTGCACGATTTCAGCAGAATCGAATCCGGCTTTAGTTTTCGACTCGCGAGGTGCTCCTACCGCCGCCTCCTTCATTTCCCCGGCTGCGGCCAGCACCTCCTGCGCGCAATAGGCGAGACTGTTCACTTTGCGACGTCTAGAAGGCCTCTTATCGTACCGTTCGAAAGCCGCATCAATCCCCCGCAAGACGGCCTCTTGCGGAATGCCCGCATCTTTCCATGTCTCGATCAGTGCCCAATCCAACGTGGAAAGCAGCAAAATGCCGCCTCGCCGGCGCTGAAAGTGCTCTTCAATTTCGGTGAAGTAGTTGAAATAGTTTTCCACGAAAACTCAGCGGGACCGTGGTTTGTTTCGCGGCCACGGTTTTGAAGGATTGGCAGCAACAGCGGCAGTGCGGGGCGGCTTGACTACCGGCGCCTCACGCCCCGCCTTCGCATTCCGCTCCCAAATGATGCGTAGGCCCTCCAACGTCAAGAAATCATCCACCTGCTTGATGTGCCTGGATCCCTTGCCGATCAGAGCCGCCAAGCCGCCAGTCGCCACAATTCGGGTTTCCTCGCCCATTTCTTCCAGCAGACGCTCCAGAATTCCATCTACCAGACCCAAATATCCGTAATAGAGTCCAGATTGCAGGCTGCCCACGGTGGTCGTGCCAATCACTCGCGTGGGTCTGCGAATATCGACTCGCGGCAAGCGCGCTGTGTTTTCAAACAGCGCGTCTGCCGAAATGCCGATCCCGGGACAGATCACGCCACCCATGTACTCACCTTTCGACGAGACACAGTCGAATGTCGTCGCCGTTCCGAAATCTACCACCACACATGGCCCTCCATATTTCTCAAAAGCGGCAACCGAATTCACGATGCGATCTGCACCCACTTCCGCCGGATTTTCATACAACACAGGCATTCCAGTCTTGACGCCCGGTTCGATGAACAGCGGCTTCGTGTTGAAATATCGTTCGCAAACTTGCCGAAGCGTGGAATCAAGAGGAGGCACAACCGAGGAAACCACAATTCCGTGAATTCCTTTAACTTCGATCTTATCCATGGAAAATAAATTCCGGAAAAGAACGCCGTATTCATCCACAGTTTGCGTGGCGATTGTAGCCACACGCCAGTTTGCCACCAACACACCATAGCGTGCCTGGCCAGAGTCGCTCTCCGGTTCCTCCACCCTGGCGAACACGCCCAGGACGGTATTTGTGTTCCCAACATCAAGCACTAGCAGCATAATTCGAAAATGATGGAGGCGCGGGCGTCGTCGCCCGTGCACCTAGATTAATCTCACCGTCCCACTCAACACCGTCCTCACTCCAGTGCTGGTGCGCACCTGCAAAAACCCGCGCGAATCCAATCCCGCCGTCGTTCCCTCAAAGCCGCCATTCTCCTCCACGCTGACGACACGTCCGCGCACCGAAGACGAGCGCTCTTGAAATCGCCGCAAGATGGAATCCCGCGCTCCCGGGTTGTACAGCAAGTTCTGATACTCGCGGTCAAGCGATTTTAACAAAGCCGCGCACACCTCGAGTCGCGACCAATCGGTGCCCGTTGCCAGCCGCAACGAGGTAGCAGTCAATCGCAGTTCGTTTGGAAACTGCGTCTGATTGACATTGATGCCGATTCCCACGACGATATGCCGCACGTGTGTCGCCTCGGCATTCATTTCGGTCAATATCCCACAGAACTTCTTGCCCTCAATCAAGAGATCGTTGGGCCACTTCAAATCAATTTTCACTCCGGAATCAAGCTGCTGAACCGCATCATGCACCGCCAAGCCGGCAGCCAGCGAGAGAATCAGCGCTTCGGATGGCGGCAACGCCGGACGCAGAATCACCGAGCAGTGGATCCCCACCGACCGCGCCGAATGCCACGTGTGTGCGCCACGGCCTCGCCCCGCAGTCTGCTCTTCCGCCAAAAACACGCTGCCCTCCGACGCTCCAGCAGCAGCCGCTTCCATCGCCTGAGTATTTGTTGATCCAATTCTGTAATAGTGGTGAATGTGGCTGAAAATCGTTCCCTTCGCAAGTGGCGCAAGCATTTCGGGGAGCAGCAGATCAGGGATCGATCTGAGTCGGTAGCCGGTGGCAGGATGCCCAGCGATCTCCACTCCGAGTGTTCGCAACTGCTGCACCAGCCGCCAAACTTCCGAGCGAGTAGTCCCAATCTCGGCGGCGATCTTTGTGCCGCTCACTACCACCGTCGCGTGATCCATCAGTGACTGAATGATCCGCCCAATGCGGAGATCGGTCTGTCCATGTGGCGCGGACCTGCCCTGAGCGGAGTCGGATGGGGCGCCCGCCCGCGGGCGGCGAGTTGAAGGTGCTTTCCTGATGCGTGGAATTATGGAGAACTCAAAGAGAAAGAACAAGGCGGAGCCAGCGCTAAACTAGTGCCACTCTCAAGCTCATATCCATAGCCACCGCGGAATGCGTCAGCGCTCCGACCGAGATGAATTGAACTCCTGTTTCTGCGTAGGCGCGGACATTTTCCAGATTAACTCCTCCGGAACACTCCACCGGAATTCTTCGGTCCATTTGTGAGCAACGTGCCACAGCCTGCTTTACGTCTGCAACGCTCATGTTATCCAGAAGGACAGCCTCGGCGCCATGCTCCAGGGCCTGTTCCAATTCCGCCAACGTCCGCACTTCAACCTCGATCGGCTGCGATCCCCGCCGGTTGTGATGCGCGCGCTCCAGTGCGGGGACAACTCCACCGGCGAGCGCAATATGATTGTGCTTAATCAGGACTCCGTCGGAAAGATCCAGGCGATGGTTCTGCCCGCCGCCGCAACGCACCGCGTATTTATCGATCATCCGCAGCCCCGGGACCGTCTTCCGGGTATCGAGGATTCGGGCTTTAGTGCCGGACACAGCCTCGACGAACTGACGTGTGAGCGTTGCAATTCCGCTCATACGCTGCAAGAAATTCAGGATCACGCGCTCGCAAGAGAGAATCACACGAGCGTTGTGTCGGATGACCGCTACGGACTGCCCTTGGTGCAAGCGAATCCCGTCAAAAATCTCAGGATGAGTAGTCACTTCGTAGTGCGAAGTCACAGCTCCATCCAGCGCAGCGTAGACATCGAGGATCCGCGCCACACATCCGATTCCAGCCAGAACACAGTCTTGTTTCGCAATAATAGTTCCGGCGGACCTCTGGTTCGCCTCAATGCAGGCATAGCTGGTCGCATCGCGGGTGGCGCGATCTTCCAGCAGCGCATTCTCGATCACGGCAGTAAGCCGTCGGCTATTCCAGTCCATTGTTTGTGTACAGCGGGCACCCTCGCCCGCCACATCTCACCTAGGAGCAGATGTTCTCACCTGCCCGTCATAGCTAACAGTTCAATTCCTCCAGCTTGCCCTTAGTCTTCGCCCGGATTACTTCGAGCTCACCGAGCCTTTTGCGGAAACCTTCCACCACATTTGCCGGAGCCTTGGTGAGAAATGACTCATTCGACAACTTGCCTGCCGTGTTCGCCATCTCTTTCTCCATCTTCTCGAGTTCTTTTTTCAAGCGCTCACACTCGGCAGCGACGTCGATCTTCTTCTGGTAGACGACTCGCACGTCGAAGCGCGCTGTGCCCCGCGTGGGAGCCTGCCTCGCCCTGGACTCCTCAACCGTCGTAATCGTATCTACGCCGGTCAACTGCCTAATGTTCACCGAATTCTGCTCGATCAAAATCGCCGTTTCCGGATCATGCGCAAAAAGCTCGATCGGCACCCTCAGCTTAGGTTCAACTTTCAATTCCGCACGCAGGTTGCGAACGCTGACAATTAAATCCTGCAAAACCGCCATCTGTGTTTCCGCCGCTAGATCAATCTGCGCCTCATCGGCTGCTGGATAGGCAGCGAGTGCGACAGATTTTAACGGGGGTGCACCATCGTAAATCGTTTGCCAGATTTCTTCGGTGATGAATGGCATGACCGGATGCAGCAGGCGCAGGGAGGCGTCAAACAATTTGACCAGATTCGCACATGCAATCCGCGCTGTTTTGGTGTCCCCACCTCGTTCAAAGTTAAGCCGAGGTTTGATCAGCTCAATGTACCAGTCGCAAAAATCTCCCCAGAAAAAATCGTAGATGCGATTCGCTGCTTCGTGAAATCGGTAGGTCGCGAGCGCCTCATTCACGTTCTTTACGACCCGATTAAATCGGGAGAGAATCCACCGGTCTTCGAGTGTCACTGGCTGGAACCCCGCAATGCCCGTGTGGGGACGGGCGGGGCTAAGCCCCGCCGCCACACAATCCAAACCTACACGATCAACATTCATGAACATGAACCTTGCTGCATTCCAAATCTTGTTAGCAAAGTTCCGATAGCCCTCCGTCCGGCTCTCGCTGAACGCGATATCGGTGCCCGGCGCTGCCATTGCCGCTAAAGTAAAGCGCGTCGCATCCGTCCCGAATCGCTGAATGATCTCCAGAGGATCAATCACGTTCCCCTTCGTCTTAGACATCTTCTGCCGTTCAGCGTCGCGCACGA
>Ga0209805_1001065_pt1 | contig 16880 bp, 10 predicted proteins | sample GraSoiAngelo_148_FD_185905 | JGI IMG/M metagenome (GOLD analysis project Ga0209805, IMG submission 185905) | Grasslands soil microbial communities from the Angelo Coastal Reserve, California, USA - 14_1009_09_20cm (SPAdes) (version 2) | ecosystem: Environmental > Terrestrial > Soil > Grasslands ... | reverse complement strand
TGGACAATGACGGCCGGAACGAGCTGTTCATCGTCAACGGCTACGTGTCGGGCGACCGCGATCGGAGCTACTGGTACGCGGCGTCGAAGATCGCGGGCGCGTACGGGCCCGTCTTCGAAGATGCGAGGGCCTGGCCCGCCATCGGCACGGCGAGCCTGTCCGGGTACGAGCGATCGCGGGTGCTCGTGAACCGCGGCCTGGCGGGCTGGAGCGACGTCGCCTCCCGGGTCGGCGTCACCGACGAGTACGACGGCCGCGCCGTCGTGCTGGTCGACCTGTTCAACCGCGGTGTGCTCGATGTGGTGGTCGCGAACCAGAAGCAGCCGGCGCTGGTCTACAAGAACAGCGTCGCGCCCGGCAACCACTGGATCGCGTTCAAGCTCGTGGGCACGCGGTCGAACCGCAGCGCCATCGGCGCCGAGGTGACGCTCGAAGCCGGGGCGGTGCGCCAGTTGAAGATCGTGGACGGGGGCATGGGGTTCGCGAGCCAGAACGACCGGCGGCTGCACTTCGGGCTGGGAGCGACGGGGCGCGCCGACCACGTCGTGATTCGCTGGCCGTCGGGCACCGTGCAGACCCTCGAACACCCTGCCGCGGACCGCTTGCATGTCGTCACCGAGCCCGATCGCTAGTCGGGCGCTGTGGGCCCGGCTGGGCGGGCTGGACCCCCGCTACCCGGTCTCCTTCCTTATTACGCTCATCCTCGTGCTGGGCGAAGCCCGCTACGGCATCCTGGGGGGCTACGACCGGCTCGTCACGGCGCTGGGCGTCTGCACTGCGACGGAGCTGGTGCTGTCGCGCGCCGTGCGAGGGCGGTTCGCGGGCGTGCAGAGCGCCTACATCACCGGGATCAGCCTCGCGCTCCTGATCAAGCCGCGCGCCGGGCTGCTGTGGCCGTTCGCGCTGGGGGGCTTCGTCGCCATCGCGTCCAAGTACGTCCTGCAGTACCGCGGCCGGCACCTGTGGAACCCGAGCAACTTCGCCATCAGCCTGCTCGTCCTCGCGGCGCCGGGGAGTATCGCCATCCTCAGTCGTCAGTGGGGCAATGACCTGGCGACCAACGCGGTGATTTGGTGCTTCGGCCTCCTCATCGTTTCTCGCGTGCGGATGCTCCACGTGACGCTCTCGTACGTGGCATCCTTCGTCGCGCTGGCCATGGTGCGAAGCATGATCACGGGCGGCCCGCTGCTCGCCGACATCGCGCCGCTCACCGGCCCGATGTACCAGCTGTTCATCTTCTTCATGGTCACCGACCCCAAGACGACCGTGAGCACCCCCCGCGGACGGATGATCGTCGCGGCCGCCGTCGCCCTGGCCGAGGCGGCCATCCGGATGGCGGGGGACTTCCACGTGGCGGCGCTCGGCCCGCTGTACCCGGCTCCGCCGATTGTCGCGTTGGCGATAGTCGGGCCGCTCGCCAAGGTGATGGACCTGCACCGCGAACGTGTGAGCGTCATTTCGGCAGATCGAGAGACCACAGCGTCCTCTTGACGGGCCGCCTCCCGCGGCGCATGCTTCGCGCCCTTTATGCGTCTCTCTGTTCTCGAACGCGGTCATCGCCTGGCCGACCGGCTGAAGTTTTGGCTCGTCCGAGTCGTGAGCGGGCACCGCGTCCCGGACGTGGTCAAGACGGTTCTGTACCGGCCGGAGTTCTTCGGCCGCGCCATGCGCGAGTGGACGCAAGCGGTGATGCGTGGATCTTCGCCGTGGAGCGTGGGCGAGCGGGCGCTGCTCGCGGCGTTCACGTCACGCTTGAACCAGTGTCCGTTCTGAACGGGCGCCTCCGGCGCGGTCGCGTCGCTGGCCGCGGGAGACGGGCAGATGCTGCAGGCAGTGCTGGCGGATTGGCGCACGGCCCCCATCGATCCAAAGCTCAGAGCGACGCTCGGTTTCCTCGAGACGCTCACGCTCGCGCCCGACGAGGTGCGTCCCGCGGACCTGGCCCCGCTGCGCGCCGCCGGCGTGACGGACGAAGCCATCGAAGACGCGATCCAAGTGTGTGCGCTGTTCAGCGTGTACAACCGGCTTGCCGACGCGCTGGGTTTCCACGTCCCGGCGGGGGACGGGCACGCGGCCCTTGCACGGTTCGTGCTGAAGCGGGGCTACCTCGTCTGAGCTGACGGCGCGAAGCGCAGTGTGATCGACTCCACCTCCACGCCGTAAGTGCCCGGCTCGATCCTGATGCCGTCCTCGCGCCGCAGCGAGAGCTGCAGCCGCTCCACCCGCTCGAGCCGCGGGCGGTCTCCGGCGCCGCCCCGCCCGGCCGCCGGTCCCACCCAGTAGTTCCACTCGCCGGGGAATCCCTCCGGGAGCAGGACGCCACGACCCAGCCTCAGCGCCGCGAGGGGGAGCGCCTGCTCGCTCCATGTAGTGTCGACGGTGACCGCCGCGCTCCAGCTGGTGCCGTCGTCCTCCATCAGCCCGAGGTGCAGCCGCTGCCGGCGCCCGAGGCCGCGCAGCCGCACCCGGATCTCGTCGGCGCCGGTGATGGTCTCCTGGCGGGCCTTGATACGGTCCTTGATGACGAGGGACGCGGTGTAGTCGCCCGGACCCGCACCGCTCGCGTTCACGGGCAATTCGAAGTGGAACACCGGCTGACCCGTTACGTCGGAGAAAGCCAGGTGGAAGAGCCCGCGGCGTCCCGCGTCGCCGAGGCGAGTGAACGCCAGCTGCGTGGCGTCCTCGGCGGGGGTGAACAGCCGCAGCGCTGTCCGCGGGTCGACCACGTCGATCTTCCAGGACCCCCGGCCGTAGTAGTCCCAGTCCGTCGGCTTCCGATACAGGCGGTCGGGGAAGGTCACCCCCGAGTCGCCGTGGAAGAGTGTGATCACGAATTCGTGCGGCCCCCCTTCTCGCAAGGCCGCCGCCGGGACGGTGGCGCTCCACACGTAGCCGGCGGCAGGGTGCAGCGCGAAGCCGCGATAGAAGCCACCGGCCGCCGGCCGGATGAAAAGCAGGCCAGAGTCGGGCGGCATGCGGTCGACCACGCGGGCGCGCAGCTGGACGTCCCGCCCCGCCAAGCACTCGGACGCGGCGAGCGATTGCACCAAGGGCGGCAGCGTGTCGGGCGGAGGCGCATGGTACTCGGCGAACCCCACGTCGCCCACGGATGCCGGCAACGTCGCGACGTCCACGGGACCGGCGGCACTCAACACGTAGACGCCGGGCGTGACCATGAACGCACCGGCGGCCGCCCGCTCGGTCCGGCGGTTGCCGGCCGCGATCGGCTGCACGGTGAAGGAGGTGCCGAGGTCTGGCAGCGTGAGCGTCATGAGCCAGGCGCGGCTGATCGCACGCGTCACGACCTTGTCGGGACTGGGTGGCTCGAAGGGGTCGTGGACGGGCACGGCGTCCGGGTACACCTCGAGACGCCAGAGGCCCGGCCGCACTTTGTCCAGGAAGTAGATCCCCTCCCCTTGGTACGTCACGGTAGACGAGGAGCCGTAGCCCGCGATGCGGCGCAGGGCCGCCGGGTCGGGGGGCGTGGCGCGCGTCGAGCCGGCATACAGCAACGCGTCGCGCGCGACCAGCTCGCCCAGATCGCCCTCGTAGGAAACGTGGAAGTCGCCGAATTGCGTGTTCTGCGGATAGGGGCCGTACGAGCGCAGCCGGGGCAGACGGCGCATGGCCTCGGCGGCGATGATCGCGCTCATCGCCTTGCGCGGTGTGTAGACCAGGTTCAAGTAGTGCGTTTGCCAGCCGAGGTTGCGCGAGGCGGTCCGCAGCATGTCGTAGGCGAACATGGCGGCGAACTGCGCACCCACGGAGCGGAACGCCCGCGCCATCGCCGGATACATCGTGCCGCTGCGCAGGTCGGGCGAGTCGAATTCGTAAACAATGCGCGGGCTCCGGGCCAGCTCCGGGCGCAGCATGTCGGGGAAGCTGTCGACCGCGCGCAGGTAGTTGCCTTGCAGCTCGTGGCCCGAGTTCAGCCCCGTGGGATACCAGGCGAAGGTCACGCCCTGCGCCCGGCTGCGGCGGATCGCCTCGGCGATCCTGAAATCCTGGCTCACGTTGTAGAACACGAGCTTGGTGCACCCCGTGCTGCGCACCGCGTCCGTGAGTGCATTGATGTAGCGGACCGAGCCCTCGAGGTCCTCCGGGTGATGCCAGGGCTCGTTCACCAGCTCAATGAAGAGAATGGCGGGCTCGTCCTTCAGGGCCACGCGGGTGTAGGGATTCACGTGCTCCAGCATCTGGCGCAGGTAGGTCATCTGCACGGCGATCGCGGCCGGATCTGTCCCGAGGCGGGCCTTGCCGAACCGGCGGCCGAAACCCGGCGCCGAGCTGTCCGCGAGTGCGTCCGGCCAGTTCGAGCTGTACACCTGGATCGGGCTGAACAGCATGTAGATGCCCCGCTCCCGCGCGCGGGCGATGAGATAATCGAGCAGGTCCAGATGGTCGTTGGCGATCAAGTTGCCGTCCGAGTCGGAGGCCTCCCAGTCGCCCCAGAAGGTGAGCCGCAGCCCGTCCCAGCCCATGCGGGCGAACTGCGCCATGTCTTCGTCGATCATCTTCTTGCGATCGGCACGCAGATAGCCGGCGGCGCGGTAGTCGGAGGCGGTAGGAAGCACGTAGTTCGCGCCGAAGAGGCTTACCTCTTTCTGGTCGTCTCGCCAGCGCACCACGCCCTGTTTGTCGAGATAGACGCCACGGTTGGCGACCTGCGCTTGAGCCGACGATGCCAGTGCGATGAGAGCCCAAGAAATCAGGGCGTTTTGCCACCATCCGCACCCTGGCGTCTTGACCACGGCCGTCGGCTACCGGCGCACGAGCTCGAGGATCATACTCTGCCGCGCCCCGAGCACACCCGGGAGCGGAACGTAGTCTCGAATGCGTCCGTCGGTGCGCACCAGTAAGACGGCGCCATTTCGACCGCCGAGCAGATTCCGAGAGGTGTATCTCCCGGCCGAGAGGACGCTGTCCGCGGAGCCGATCGAGACGCGCGACCCGGTTGTTTCGCCGAGATTCGTCACGATGAGCACCGTGCGTTCGCCTGCGCGGCGCAGGTACGCCGCCACCTGAGCGCTGCCGGCAGAGAGCGACACGAGTCTCCCCACCGCAAGGGCTTCGTTCTCTCTGCGCAGGTGAATCAGCCGGCGGTACAGGTTCAGGAGCGAGCCCGTGTCGGCGTCCTGCGCCGCGACGGTGGTAGTCAACGAGTCCGGTTGCGCGCTCTCCCACGCCTTGCCCGACGTAAAGCCCAACCCGGGACCCGCGCTCCACTGCATTGGCGTGCGCAGCCGCGGATCGGGCTTGTCGCCCGTCATCCCGATCTCCTCGCCGTAATAGACGAAGGGCAGACCGGGAAGGGTGAGCAGCAACGTCGCCGCCAATTTGGCGCGCGCGACATCGCCGCCGAGGACGGTCATGACGCGCGTCTGATCGTGGTTGCTCAAGAACGGGCACCAGCGGTAGGCCGGGAGCGTGTCCTGCAGCCGCATGAACCCGGTGAGGAGCCCCGCCGCCGAGCCGGTGCGGACCGCCGACAGGAGCGAGTCGGCCAGCTCGAAGCCGAAGTAGGAGGTGAGCTGATCGGGGTAATACGGCATCATCGCGTTGATGTTACCCCACGCTTCGCCGACCGTATAGGCGCCGGGCTTCACGCTGTCCACGTGCGCGGCGTACTGGTGCAGGAAGGCGTGAGTGCCGGGGCACCCCATCAGGCAGCTCCCTTCCTCGACCAGATACGGCACGGCGTCCAGGCGAAAGCCGTCCACGTCCATCTCGCGCAGCCAGAAGGTGGCGATCCGCTTCATTTCGTCCCGCACGGCGGGCGCCTGATAGTTGAGGTCCGGCATCCCACTCCAGAACACGCCGTAGTAGTACTCGTCCCGCACGGGGGAGCGGTGCCAGTCGTCTCCACCGTGGGGGCCTTTGCCGAGCGGCTGCGGCGCAAAGCGGTACCAGGCGCGATAGGGCGATGCCGTGTCGTGCAGGGCCGCCTGGAAATAGGGGTGCTCGCTCGAGCTGTGGTTCAGCACCATGTCCACGAGCACTTTGATGCCGTGGCGGTGGGCTTGGGCCACGAGCCGCTTGAAATCGTCGTTGCTGCCGTAGGCGGGCTCGACGCGGTAGTAGTCGCTGACGTCGTAGCCGTGGTAGCTGGGCGACGCAGCCACGGGCATCAGCCAGATGCAGGACGCGCCCAGCTGGTCGATGTAGTCGAGCTTCTCGATCAGCCCGTTCAGGTCGCCGATCCCGTCGCCGTTCGAGTCGTAGAACGAACGGACGAACACTTCGTAGCACACGGCGCCGCGCGTCCAGGCGGGGCCGGCTGCTTGCTGCGCGGCGAGCGAAGCGATCGGCATGCACGCCAGCAGCACGGCGCCGCGGCGGAGCGCGCGTGAGATTGACACGGCTCGCGCTCCCGTGGTACTACTCGGCAAGGAGCGCGGAGGTACTATGGGCGACGAGATGGGCACGTTTCGCGTCAGTGTGGAGATCGCAAACCCTGCGCGCCCGGGTGAACGACGGACGCTGGAGTCGGTACTGGTAGACACGGGAGCGGAGTTGTCGTGGTTCCCTGCTCCTGTCCTCGAGTCCCTGGGGATCGAGCGAATCAAGGTGTGGCACTTTCGCCAAGCCAATGGTACAGTGCTAGCCCGCTGGACTGGAGGAGTACGGGTCCGCGTGGCCGGCATCGAGACGCTCGACGAGGTCGTGTTCGGCGAGTCGGGGGACCTGATCCTCCTGGGGGCGCATTCGCTGGAAGGCATGAATCTGCGCGTCGACCCCCTGAGGAAGCAGCTGATCGACGCGGGACCCGCGCCCGCCGCGGCCACACGCGCGGCGTGATGCATCACGCTCACGGCAGCTTGGTCGCGACGTCGATCGCGATCGCGGAATTGGCCGTGAGCTGCACCCGGATCGCCCCCGCAGAGTCCACGACGATCGACCCCCCGGACAGGGCGTCGGCGTAGGTACCCGGCGCCATCCCCGTGGTGAGCGTCGTGTCGACCGGCACACCCTCGCGATTGATGGCCACGAAGCCCTTGTCGCCTCGCGAGAACGCGATCGCATTGGCGCCGTCGTCCCACCAATGGTTGACGTCGCTGCCCGCCACCACCTTGCGGAAGGCCACCATTCCCAGAATGTACGGATCGCGGTGTTCGCACACCCACTGACCGACGGCGGCCGTTGCAAGACTCGACGCACAGCTCACGTTGTTGGTGTTGCCGTTCGCATCGGAGGGCGGACCCATGTCGTTTCCCGCCGGACAGTCGAACGCGTAGCTCGACAGAATCGACGGATAGCCGTAGGGTTGCGCCAGCATCCACACGTTCGCCAGGCGGAAGGTGTTGCCGTCACGATAGCCGATGCCGCATTGGTGCTGCGTGTCGTGGTTCTGGAGGAACACCACGGCCTTGTCGGAGGGCATCAGCCCCCACGCGGCTGGCGAGAATTGGTTGCCCGGCGGGCCGTTGGGGTTCAACTGCGAGATGTGCTGGCCCCCGATGCCCCGGAACTTGTCGCCCACGCCGACGAACGTGAATTCGGTGATGTCGGCGGCGCCGCCCGAGCCGTACGCTTCGCCGAAGTAGTCGTGTGGCGACAGGGCTTCACCCGCCCCGCCGCTCACCTCCAGGAAGTAATATGGGATCGGCCGTCCCTCCGCCGTGAGCGTGGAATCGACGACCGCGAGAATGTCGTCGAGCTCCACCTGCTGGATGTGCTTCGCCGCGTCGATGCGAAAGCCCGCGACACCCAGGCGCGCCAGCATTGTCAGGTAGCCGGCGATTTTCTGGCGGACCGAAGGCAGACCGGTGTTCAGATCCGGCAGCCCGAACAGCTCGCAGTCCTGGACGTTGGCCGCGCTCTGGTAGTTCGTGACCGTGCACGGCGTGTGGAAATCGCCCGGGGTGTAGAGACCGGGATAGCTGTACTTGGAGTACGCCGTGCCGTTCGAGCCAACGCCGGGGCTCGGATAGTTGGTCATGTGGTTGATGACGGCATCCACGTAGATACCTACGCCCGCCGCGCGGCAGCGTTGCACCATGTCGGCGAATTCGGCGCCCGTGCCCGACCGGCTACGCGCGACGCTGTAGCTGACCGGCTGATAGCGCTCGCTCCAGGGGTAGGTGGGTGCCTGGACACTGTGCTCCTGGGGCGGCGAGATCTGGACCGCTGTGAAACCGGCGGGCCCCAGGACCTGCACGCACTCGGTCGCGACATCCGTCCACTTCCATTCGAACAGGTGGACGAACACGTCGCCTGCGGCCATGTGGCCGCTGGGGCGGTAGGTGGGCCCCAGCGCCGGCCGGTCCTGGGGAGGATTCCCGGCCGGCTGGGGGGCAATCGTGTAACCGCACGCCGCCCCGGCGAACAGCACCAGGGCGGCAGCGAATCGATGTCTCACCGACAGCGAGGTCCTCGGCGCGCTCAGTAGCCCGGATTCTGCTTGAGGTTCGGGTTGGCGACGAGCACGTTGGCGGGCACCGGATAGAGATCGCGCCCCGCGGGCAAGTCCGCACCACCAGGCGTGTTGCTCTTCCAGGCCCAGTTATAGCCGCTCACGAACTTCCCGAACCGGATCAGGTCGGTTCGGCGTGAGGCCTCGAACATCAATTCGCGCCCCCGCTCGGCGAGGATGGAATCCACGGGGGGCAGCGCCCCGAAGTCCGCGCTCGTGTTCGCGTACGCGCGCTCCCGGATCTCGTTCAGGTACTGCAGCGCCGTCGTCGCGCTGCCGCCCCCACCGCGGATGGTCGCTTCCGCGTAGATCAGCATGGCGTCGGCGAGGCGGAAGATCGGGAAATCCGTATCCACCATGCCCGTCTGCGCACCGCTGCCGCCGCCTGACGTCTTGTTGATGAACTTGGGCGCCGGAGTGCCGCCACTATAGGCTCCGACGTCGATCACGGAATCCGTCTGGTGGACCAGCCCGGTGGCCGTCGCCTTACCGCTGTCGACCTCCTGCTGGGTGGTCGTGTCGCCATGGGCGATGGCGCTGTCCGTGGTGAAGAAGTATGCGCCGCGTGCGTCGCCGGGGCTGAACAGGCGCAGGGCCTGCTGTTTCAGGCGGTACCCGCCCCAGCAGTAGTCGATGCCATAGGCAGCCGCGGACATGGCGCCGCCGCAGCCTGCGTGTATCACGAACGTCATCCCACCCCACGTCTGCGTATGGCCGCCGTCTTGTGCCGCGACGAAGATGAGCTCCGGCGACGTGTTGTTGTCGGCTTCGAAGTTGTGCCGCAAGTTGGGATCGAGGCTGTAGCCCGACGCGATCACCGTGGCCGCTTCGGTCACCGCGCCGGCCCAGTTGGGCGTACCGGTGTAGACGCTGTCGTTCAGATAGAGCTTGGCCAGCAGCATGTGCGCCGCGGCCGGCGTGGCGCGGCCGTACGTGTCCGGCCCCTTCGGGGGCAGCGAGTCCGCGATGGCGTTCAGCTCGCTCACCAGGTAGTTGTAGACCTCGCTCCGAGTCGCCTGCTGCGGCAGCGGCCCTCCGGGCAGGTTGTTCTCGGTGACGAGGGGGATGCCGCCGAACAGGTCGATGCCGTGCCAGTAGCTGAGGGCGCGGAGGAACCTGGCCTCGGCCCGGTAGTAGCGGACGTTGGCCCGGAGCGTGGAGTCGTTCTGGCCGCGGCTCGACAGCTTCCCGTCCGTGGACTGCCGCAGGAATTCATTCGCCATCGTGATCTGGTAGAAAGCGCGATTGTACATCCCGTTCGCCATCGCGTTGCTCGCATCCCAGGTGCCGTAATTCAAGGGCCTGAGACCGTCATCGTTCCAGCCGATCACGGCTTCGTCCGTCGGCACCTCCTGGAGGTACCAGTACAGGCGCAGGTACTCCCCGAAACCTTCGTCGATCAGGCCGATGTCCGGGTTGCCGTCCGGCCCCTTCTGTCCGGTCACGATCAAGCCGCCGTAGAGCTTCGCCAGGAAGGCGCGATACGAGTTGGGATCGTTGAAGATGTTGGCGCTCGAGATGGTGCTCTTCGGCGCCACCGTTGGATCCGTGCAGCCGGTCCCGACCAGGCACAGGAGGGCGGCCGCGACGCTCAGGACTGTGGTTGTGCGCTTCATGTCCCCGTCCCCCTAGAACCGGACGCTGACGCCGGTGGTGATGGTGCGCGCGCGCGGATAGATGTTGTTGTCGATGCCGAACGCCGGCGAGGTCGCGGTTCGATTCGAGGTAGCCGTCGGGTCCACGCCGCTGTACCCGGTGAGGGTGAACGCATTCTGCAGCGTGCCGTACAGGCGGAGCGGCGCACCGCGATAGTTGAACGAGTACCCGATCGTGATGTTGTCCATCCGCAGGAACGAGGCGTTCTCGACGTAATAATCCGAAAAGTACTGCGGCGTGACGAACCCGGTCTGCAGGACCGACGCCTGCAGGTTGCTTGGCATGGCCGAGCCGTTGAGGTTCTGGTAAGCGCCGAGCGCAGACGCCACGTTGTTGTACACGTAGTTACCGAGATACGCCCGCACCGTGAAGCCGGCGTCGAAGTTTCCGAAGTTGAAGTATGACGAGTGACCGAAGATCCACTTGGGGGAGGGGTCGTGGAACGGCCGGCGCTCGGAGACATCGCAGCCCGAAATAACGCTGTCCCCCACCAGGCTCAGGTACTTCCCTTCGACCGGCTTCCCGTTCTGGTAGTACTGCCGGCAGACGAAGAACGAGTTGATCGGAACGCCGGGTTGCAACACCTCGACCAGGCTGCCGACCCCGCCGGAGATGTTGCCGGTCAGGACGCGCGTCACGCGCTTACTCGGGTTGATGGCGAGCAGCTCGTTTCCGTTGTGGCTGGCCGTGAAGGAAGCGAGCCAGCCGAGCTTGGTCGCGTGGGCGTCGAACAGCCGCGCGTTCAAGCTCAGCTCGAAGCCGCGGTTCCGCATGGTGCCGATATTGGTCGTGACGAGGTTTCCCAGATAATCGGAGGGGTCGACGGGCACCTGGAAAATCAGGTCGCTGGTGTTCTTCACATACCAGTCGAAGGTCCCGCTGAATCGCTGGTTATTGAAGCCGAAGTCCACGCCGACGTCGTAGGCGTTGGTCGTCTCCCAATGGATGTACTGGTCCACGTTGCTCGGCCGGATGGTCGTGACGAATTGGCCGCCGAAATACACCTGGCTCAGGTTGTCGCCGTACGTGTAGGTCGGGGCCCAGAGGTAGTCACCGATCGCCTGGTTGCCCGTCCGGGCCCACGACGCGCGGAGTTTCAGGTCGGACAGCGACCCGAACCGCTGCATGAACGGCTCCTGTGAGATGCGCCACGCCGCCGCGACGGAGGGGAAGCTCCCCCACTGTTGCCCGGGGCCGAAGCGCGAAGACCCGTCGCGACGCAGGCTCACGGCGGCCAGGTAGCGGTCGTTGATGTTGTAGTTCACCCGCCCAAAGAAGGAGATGAGCTTGTAGTCGGTGACACTGAACGAGGTCGTCACGTTCACAGCGGGTGGAATACCGTTGTCTTGGAGTAGATTGCTGGTCAGTTTGGTTTCGGTGATGTTGGGATACTCCGCGTGCGACTGCGTGTACGAGTAGCCGCCCACCACGTCGACCGTGCCCGGCCCGTAGGCGCGCGCCGGCGCGTAGTGCAGGTACGCGTCGAGCAGCGACGTCGCCTGCGTGTTGTTAGATAGCGAGAAGAATCCTTGTCCTTGCTTGACCTGCGCGGCCAGGTTGTTCGGAGTGAAGGTCACGCGATCGGTCTTGGTCGCGTCGTAGCCGAGGTTGACGTTGGCGGCCAACCCCTCCAGGAACGGCAGGTGATACTCGGCCTGTGCATTCCCCACGCTGCGCCACGTCGTGCCGTGGTCTTTGGCCAGGTTCAGACTCGCCACCGGGTTCGAGGGGGACGCCGCGCTGGTGTTCCAGTCCCAGTAGCCGGTAGCGCTCGAGGGATCCAGCACCGGCTGCGTCGGCGCCATCGCCGCGGCGTTGCCGAGCACGTCGCCGGGAGTGAAATGATCGAGGGTTCGCGAGCCCCGCAGGGAGGCGCGCACACTGAGGTGATCGCTGAACATCCGCTGCTGGTAATTGGCACCGAGCGACAGGCGCTGCGTCGAGCTGGCCTGAATGATGCCGTTCTGATTGAGGTAGCCGAGCGACAGACGGTAGCTCCGATCGTCGCTCGTGCTGGTGACCGACACGTTGTGCTCCTGGCCGTAGGCAGTGCGGTCGACGAGGGTGAACCAATCGGTGTTCGCGCCGCGCAGCGAATCGACCCGTGATGGCGCGTACGTCGCGATCGCGGCGGCGAACTGCGTGGCGTTCAGCAGGTCAGGCGTCCTGGTGACGGAGGACGCCGATGCGCTCGTGGTGTATTCGACGTGCGTCCCCGGCCGTCCCTTCCCCGACTTCGTGGTAATCAGGACGACGCCGTTGGCCGCGTTCGATCCATAGATCGCCGCCGCCGAAGCGTCGCGCAGCACCGTGATGTTCTCGATGTCGTTCGGGCTGAGGAAATTGAGCGGGTCGCGTCCGGTCAGCGAAAGCCCGCCGCCCGCCCCCGTGCCGAGCGGCACACCGTCCACAACGTAGAGTGGCTCGCTGCTGGCATTGACCGATGTCGCCCCCCGGATTCGAATGTTGAGGCCGCCGCCCGGTTCGTTGTTATCCACGACTTGCACGCCGGGCACCTTGCTCTGGATCAGCATCTGGGGGCTCAGGATCCGGCCGGTGTTGAACTGAGAGTCAGTCACGGCGGTCACGGAGCCGGTAATGTCGCCCGCGCGCTGCGTCCCGTAGCCCGTGACCACGACCGCCGACAGGTTCACCGCCTGTGAGGTCAGGGCGAGATCGACCACGAGCGTGTCATGCGCCGCGATCGTGACCGCCTGCCCCGCCCGTGCGTAGCCGATCAGCCGCGCCCGCAGCGAGTCCGTGCCCGCCGGTACACCCGTCATGACGTAACGACCGTCCCCCTGGGACAGCACGCGGCGCGTGCCAAGGCTCACGCTCGCTCCCACAAGCGGTTGCTGCGTCGTTGCGTCCGTCACCCGTCCGCGTACCGTCCCCGTGGCCTGCTGCGCGCCGAGCGGCGCCACCCACAGCACCCCCAAGAGCGCCCCAATAACGCACCGTGCTCGTCTCATACGCGTCCCCTCAAGCTGAAAGTGTCGCTCCCATGCAACACTTATTCTTCCCCTCCCTGTCGAGTTGTCAAGGACGCTCGGAACGCGGCCGGAGGACCTGCAGCTTGTCGTTGTTGCGCGCGACGACGATCAAGCGGCTGCCGTCCGCGCGGCGCAGCCACCCCATGTGGCGCACCTGTCCGTCGATCACGACGCCGCTCCGCTCCATATCGATCGCCTCGAACCGCCCGTCTCCCGTGCCGCGCAGCAACAGGCCGTAGCTGGCATCGTAGCGCCCGAGCACGGGCGGCGACCCGTAGTCGTTTCCGGCGACCAGGAGATCCGTCCGCCCGTCGCCGTCGAAATCGCCCGCCAGCACGGCACGGATCGGCGCGAATTGGGCCTCGACGGGCAGCGGCGCGAGCGTGAACGTGCCGTTCCCATTGTTCAGCGCCACCGAGCTCGCGAACACGCGGGCTTCTCGCACGGTGGCCTGTGCGAGGTCCGCGGAAGTGAATATGTCCTCGACTCGGGCTGCGCCGAACGAGGCATATGTCGGGAACCGGTTCCGCAGGGTGGGGACGACACTCAGCAGCTCGTCCCGACCGGCGACCGGGTAGCTCACGCCGTGCTTGTAGACGGTGACCACCTGCTCGAGCGTGCCGTTGTGCCCGAAGTCTGCCACGTACATTCGAGCGGGCTCGGCCGGCGACGCCCGGAGGTAGGAATTGAGCCCCAGGTTGCCGAGCACCAGGTCGGGGCGCCCGTCGCCGTTCAGGTCCGCCACGGTGACGCTGTTCCACCACCCTTCCGTTCCCGCGAGCCCCGCCTCGCCGGTCCGGTCGACGAGTCGGCCGCCCTCGTTGTGGAACACGCGCACCGCCATCCACTCGCCGGTGACGATCAAGTCGAGCCGGCCGTCGTGGTCGTAATCGACCCACGCCGCCGCGGTCACCATGCCGACCTGAGCGAGGCCCGGGGCCTTCTCGAGTGTCACATCGCGAAAACGCCCCGCACCGTCGTTCTCGAGCAGGTAGCTGCGAGGGGAGAGGCCGTAGCGCTTCGCCACGGCACGCCGGCCCACGAACAAGTCGACATGCCCGTCGCCATTGAAGTCGCCCGGCACCACGCACGACCCGCTTTCGGCGAACCGCGGGAGGGCCAGCGTGTCGCGGGAGAAACGACCGCGGCCGTCGTTCACGTACAGGCGATCCTGCAGCGCCGCGTCGTCTCCCCAGAACTCGTTGCCGCCGCTCACGACGTACAGATCGGGGTGCCCGTCGCCGTTGGCGTCGAAGAACACCGCAGCGACGTCCTCGCTCAAGCGGTCCGCCTGGAACACGCGCTCGAGCGCCGCGCTCGTGCGGAACGTGCCGTCGGGCTCCTGCAAGAAGAGCCGTCCGGCCTGCCATTTGGCCCCGCCGACGTAGATGTCGTCCAACCCGTCGCCGTCCACGTCACCCACGGCGAGCGCGGGCCCCTCGGCCGACAAGAGGTGGGGGATCAACGGCTCGCGGTGGAAGTCGTAAAAGGCATTCTCCTCGTGCTTGAAATCGATACCGACGCGATCAGTCACGTCGGTGAACAAGGGCTGCGTCATCGGAGTAGGCTGGACTGACCCCGGGGGCAAGCCCGGGGATGGGCCGACGGCCGCGGTGGCCCCGGCCCGCGCACCGGAAGCATCTTCCTGCGACAGCGTGAGTGTGTGATCGGCCGCGACGTCCGTCAGGACCTGACGCCGACGGTCGGGCCAGATGACGAGGAGCGAGTCGATTCGCGTTGCGCGCCCTAGCCCGAAATGCAGCCTGGGATCGACCGATGACTGAAACCCACGCGTCGGCATCTGCTCCAACAGCTGCGTCGTGCCGGCTTGCTTGACGATGACCTTCGCCCCGATCCCGGCCGTGTTCGCCCCGGAGCCCCGCAGCACCACCTGGAGATAATGGTTCCCCGTCAGCTCGCGCGCGCGGTTGCGGTAGATCGCGGCGGGCGCGTCGAGCCGGTTGACCACGAGGTCGAGCGCGCCGGAATTGTTCAAGTCGACGTACGCCGCGCCATTCGAGAAACCGGGCTCCGCCAGCCCCCAGCGAGCGGCCTCGTTGGTGAAGGTCAGGTCTCCGTTGTTGTGATACGCGAAATTCTCAGCCGGGACCTGCGGCATCTTCCTGATGAGCGTGCGATCGAGCCCGCCCATCCCCTGCTTCAGCGACGCCTGGACGGTCGGGTTGACGGCATAGGCGATATAGTCCAGATCGTTGGGCCGGCGATAGATCCCCGTCGTGATGAACAGGTCCTTATAGCCGTCGTTGTCCAGGTCGGCGAACAGCGGGGCCCAGCTCCAATCGGTGGCGTAGATGCCCGCCAGATAGCCGATCTCGCTGAAGCGCACCGGTCCTCGCACGGCCCCGCGGTTGAGCTGCAGCGTGTTGCGGGCGTACTGCGGACGGTAGCCGGCCGCGAGCTTCTCGAGGTAGACGTCGAAGCTTTCGGCGTTGGCCGACGTCTTGAGGATCCGCTCCTGGTCGGGCAGCATGTCGAGCACCACGAGGTCGGGCCGCCCGTCGTTGTTGACGTCGGCGGCGTCGACGCCCATCGAGGCATGGCTGGTGTGTCCCAGCATCGTGGCGCCGGACTCGGTGAACGTGCCGTCGCAGTTGTTGAGATAGACGAAGTCGTCTTCCTGGAAGTCGTTGGCGACGTACAGGTCGGGACAGCCGTCTGAGTTCAGGTCGCTCGCCACGACGCCGAGACCGTATCGCACGGCGCCGCCGTAGAGGCCGGCGTGCTCGCTCACATCGACGAAGTGGCCGCCGTCGTTCCGGTAGAGGCGGTCGCCGACCTCGGCACGGGGAGACCTGTGCCGGCGCTGGGTCGCGTTGCTGCGCTCGGGGTGGGCCGCGTGCGTGACGAGGTACATGTCGAGATCGCCGTCGCCGTCATAGTCGAAGAACAGGGCCTGCGTGGAAAAGCCGGCGAAGTCGAGACCGTATTCTTTCGTCCGATCGGTGAACGTGCCGTCGCCGTTGTTGATGTAGAGCACGTTGTGCCCGTGCATCGTGGGAAAGTCGACGCCGGACACGTAGATGTCGACGTACCCGTCTCCGTTGACGTCGGCCATCGTGACGCCGGTCTTCCAGCCCTCGGCGTCCGCCACGCCGGCCCGCGCGGTGACGTCCTCGAAACGGTAATTCCCCTTGTTCAGGTAGAGCCGGTTGGGCCCGAGGTTCGACGTGAAGTAGAGGTCCGGCAGCCCGTCGTTGTTGACGTCGCCCACCGCGACGCCGCCGCCGTCGTAGTAGTACATGTAGGTGAGGATATTGAGCGCCGTGTCGTCGGGCAGGCGGTTGGCAAAGGTGACGCCGGTGCGCTCCGGGGGGAGCCGCTCGAACAGCTGCGGCTCGCGCGCGCGGCAGCCCGCGAGCGCCAGCGCGAAGGCGAACAGCGCCCGCCCGGGTCCAATCCGCAATCCGCAATCCGCAATCCGCAATTGGCCTACTACCTTGCGGACCGGATTCGGATCGCCTGCCCGCCCCCGGGCGCGAGCACCAGATGCAGACGCGTCGTCGCATCGACCGGCCGCTTGGAGATCGAAACGGGCAACGGGTTCGTCAGCCAGTTCGCGCCGGGCCCGTCCGCGTAGATCTCCGCGACGTACTTCCGCCCGCGTGTGAGAAACGAGAGTGGGATATCGAACGTGCGAGCCTCCTCGTCCGTGATCGCCCCGAGGTACCACGTCGGACCGTTTCGCTCGCGGCGCGCCACCACGACATAATCGCCGATCTTGCCCGCCAACACCCGCGTCGTGTCCCAGTCGACCGCCACGTCCCGGATGAACTGGAAAGCGGGCTGGTGCTCGTAAT
>Ga0209805_1001062_pt1 | contig 16925 bp, 18 predicted proteins | sample GraSoiAngelo_148_FD_185905 | JGI IMG/M metagenome (GOLD analysis project Ga0209805, IMG submission 185905) | Grasslands soil microbial communities from the Angelo Coastal Reserve, California, USA - 14_1009_09_20cm (SPAdes) (version 2) | ecosystem: Environmental > Terrestrial > Soil > Grasslands ... | reverse complement strand
TGGTCACGGACTAGCGGCTCGCCGCCCTCATGCCACCGGCAATGTCCCTGCGCCCATCGCCTTGAGTTTGCGCAAGCACACAGAACGGTTTCGAGATTGGCGCCAGGGACTCAGCGGTTGGCTGTACCGTCACAGCTGGCAGCTCGCCAGCGTCCTGGCACTCGCGCTGCTGGCGATCGGCGGCTACGCGCTGTGGCCGCGTCCGGCCGAGCCGGTTGTCTCGCCCGCCGCCATCTCGGCTCAAGACATCGAGGCGGCTCAGGAACGCACCGTGATCGTTTATGTCAGCGGTGCGGTGCGCCATCCCGGCCTGTACACGCTCGGCTCCACGTTGCGGGTGAGCGACGCGATCGTGGCGGCGGGCGGGTTGCTGGCCGACGCCGACCCGGCCTGCCTGCCGAACCTGGCGGCGCACGTCAAAGACGCGAGCCAGGTCGCGGTCCCGCTCATCGGCCATTGCACCAAGGCGAAGAAGACCAAAGTCGATATCAACGCCGCGACCCGGGAGCAACTGCTCCAGGTTGCCGGAATCGATGCGGCGCTCGCTGACGCCATCATCAGATACCGGGAAGACTTCGGCGGATTCGTCGCGCTGACGGAACTCAAGTCGGCGATGGGGTTGGACACCAACACCTACAAGGAGCTCGCGAAGTCGCTGACCGTCAACTGAATTCTCATTTCCCTCCTCCGCGCGCGGCGGCGGGTCAGGGTGGGGGCTTGCCCTGGTGGACACTTGCCGTCCTGCTTGCCGCGTGGAGTCTCGGGGTAATCATCGCCATACTGATGAGCCCGCTGATGCCATGGCTGGTCCTGGGGGCTTTGCTGACGGCCGCCGTCGCGCTGGCCAACCGGCGCCTCGTGCCGCTGGCGGGCCTGGCCTTCCTCGCGCTGCTGATTGGAGCCTTCCGTGGTTGGCTGGCGCCAACTATCCAGCTGCCTCCCGGCCTCGCCGCCCAGCCGGTCGTCGTCTCGGGTACCGTCGACGACGACCCGGTCGAGCGCAAGGGGAACCGCCGGCTCACGGTGCGGCTCGATCAGTTGCTCGATGGCACGGGCCAGGCGACGAGTAATCTGCGCATCCAGGCGACGGTCTACGGCGCGACGCCAGTTCACTATGGCGATCTGGTCCTGCTCAGCGGTGAGATCGTGGCGCCGCCCCGCTTCGACCAGTTCGATTACCGCGCCTATTTGGCCGAACAGGGCATCGCCGGGGTGATGCCCTCGGCGCGACTGGTTCGCGTCACCCCACATCACGGTGATCCGCTGCACACGATTGTGTTTTCCATGCGCCACGCCGTGATCGATACCGTCGACCGAGCTCTGCCCGAACCGCAGGCGGCGCTGCTGTTGGGCGTCGTCTTCGGCTACCGGGCGGCGTTGCCGGCAGCCCTCGAGCAGCAGATGATCGCCAGCGGGCTCATCCATATCGTGGTGATCTCTGGCCTGAAGGTGAGTTTGCTGGCGCGCATCATCCACCAGGCGCTCGGCCGATGCCAGCCCCGAGCCGCGCCGTTCATGGCGGTGACCGCGATGGCGAGCTACGCGCTCTTTGCGGGGGCGTCGGCCGCGGCACTGCGGGCGGCGGCCATGGGCGTGCTGGTCGTCATCGCGGGTCAGCTGCGCCGGGATAGTCACGTCGCCATGTCGTTGGCGCTGACAGGCGCCATCATGCTCGGGCTCAAGCCGGACCTAGCGCGCGATGTCAGCTTTCAGCTTTCGTTCGCCGGCACGATCGGCATCGCCGCCATGACGGATGGGATCGCCGCGCGTCTTAAGTGGATGCCGGCCCTGCTGCGCGATCCATTCGCGGCCACCGTCGCCGCCGAGGCCGCCACCTGGCCGCTGATGCTGGCCAGCTTCCACCAGGCCTCGCTCGTCGCACCGGCGACGAATGCGCTGGTGCTGCCGCTGCTGCCGGCGGTGATGATCGTGGGCGGCGGCGGCGCGCTGCTCGGTGCTCCGCACGCCATCGAGCTGCCGATCCTCCCCGTCGCCGCTGCGGTCGCGAGCTGGCCGGTGTTGCAGGCGGCCGGCATGATCGTGAGCTGGTTCCGGTTGGTGATCGAGCACGCGGGCAGCCTCCCGCGGGCGGCCGTGGTGATGCCGTACTTCCCGCCCCGCTGGCTGGCCGCGGCCGCCATCGTCAACGGCGGCGCTCTCGCCGGCATCAAACTCCGGCAGTTCTTCTGGCAGCAAAGAGTCTGGGCAGTGCTGGGGGCTGCGGCGCTGGCCGTCATCGCCCTGCTGCTGATCGCGCCCGATGGGCGGGTGCACGTCTATGCGCTCGATGTCGGGACTGGTTCGGCGGTCCTGGTGCGCACGGCGAACGGTCACCAGGTACTGATCGATGGCGGGCCTGACGCCGACCGGTTCGCACAGGCGATCGGCAGGACTCTGCCGCCGACGGCGCGCAAGCTCGACGTCTGGATCATTACCGGCGGCCGGCGCGCGAACATCGGCGCGGCCACCGCGGTTCTCAACCGATTCCAGGTGAACCGGTTGGTGATCGCGGACCCCGACCCGTGGAGCGCGACGCTGCGGGCGCTCGTCCAGCAGGCCCAGGGTGCCGGCATCGCCGTGGAGCGGGCGACAGGCCCGCTGCAGCTGGATGGAGTGGCGCTAAACCTGGCTGGCGACGGGCGAAGCTGGTTGCTTGCAGCTGGCCATGCCGTTCTTGCCCTCGTGCCGCCGGAGACGAACTGGTCCTCGCTGCCAACCGATATCGATGGTGCGATCTTTACCAGTGGCGGTCCGCAACAGTGGCAGGGACCGGGCCACGGCTTCGGTATCATTCAGGTCTCGGCGAACAGTCGCGATGGCCTTCCGGCTCGCGGCTTTCTCCAGGCACTTAGTGCGGCGCTGATTTACCGGACTGACCGGCTCGGCAGCGTCGAGCTGGTTGAACGTGGTGGGCGATTCCGTCCGGCCGTACAATGACCCGATGGCGCGCGTATCACCTGAGGATTTTCCCGATCCCGTCGTCGACTCGCCGCGCGCCGAGAAAGCGGGACAGAGCCGGGCAGTCCTTGCCGGCGGATGTTTCTGGTGTGTGGAGGCCGTCTACAAGAACCTGGACGGTGTCGCCTCCGTCAAATCGGGGTATGCGGGCGGCTCGGCCGAGACCGCCGACTACGAGACGGTCTCGAGCGGCACCACCAATCACGCCGAGGCGGTCGAGGTTCTCTACGACCCGAGCCGGATCAGCTACGGCCAGATCCTCAAGGTGTTCTTCTCGATCGCGCACGACCCGACCCAGCTCAATCGCCAGGGACCCGACACCGGCCGGCAATACCGATCCGCCATCTTCTACGGTGACGATGAGCAGAAGCGCGTGGCCGAAGCCTATGTCGACCAATTGAACAAAGCTCGAATCTTCGATGCTCCAATCGTTACCGAAGTCACGCCTCTGCAGGAATTTTTTACGGCCGAGACGTATCACCAGGACTACGCGGCGCGGAATCCCCTCAACCCCTACATCGTCTTCAACGCGCAGCCCAAAGTCAGAAAGCTGCGCTCCTACCAGGCTGCCCAGGAAAAGGTCCGTAACCGCTAGCACGTTCGGCGGCTAGGTCGCCCGGGGGCCAGCGGCGCACGGCGGCGTGACGGTGATCGCGGCTCGGTAATGGGAAATCGCGGGCCCAAGACACCTGTCGCAACTTGTTGGGCCCTCATTGGAGCCGTGCGATCTCAACGTTCCAGTCTATGAGGGGCGTAATGATTCCCGTAAGGCGGCGGGAGCGAGGGGCACGCGGCTACGGCCAGTCATTGACCGAGTTCGCTGTGGTCCTACCCGTGCTCTTCATGCTCATGCTGGGCGTGCTGGACGGGGGTCTCCTGATGTTCAGCATCGGCACCGCCCGCTATGCGACCGTCGAGGGTGCCCGGATGGCCGCGCAACTCGGAAACGCAGCCACCACCGATGACCAGTCGATCCGCGTGATTCGTGAACACGTCGGCACTACCGGCATCTTCTCGGTGGATGAGGTCGACATCTACAAACTCAATCAGGACGCGAACGGCAACCTCACCCCCGATCCCGTCTTCTACAACCGGTATCGGATCGACGGCACGTCGATGATGCTCGAGCCGTGGGTCGCGGCATCACGCAACATCGGAAATGGCACCAGTGATTTTCTGGGCGTCACGGTCCACTTCACCTATAGCTGGAAGGCCGGCTTCCTGGCGCCGCTCGGCTCGCTGAGAAGCAGCGTCACCCACTACATCCGGCTGGAGCCGCAGAGCTACTGAGATGCACACCGCCCTCCGCTTCGGCAACGCTCCCGACCGCCAGCCCCGGGTTGGGCAGTCCCTGGTGGAGCTCGCGATTCTGATCCCGCTGCTGGCCCTGCTGCTGATGGGCGGTTTCGATGCCAGCATCATGGTTTCGGACAAAGTCACATCCGGGTCCGCCGTTCGGCAGGCCGCCCGGCTGGCGGCTGAGCTGGGCGGTTCGCAGTCCAACCCGGGAGCGACGACAGCCAGCATCGACATGCAGATCGTTCGCAACGTGATGGCGATGGCCGGAGGGATGACCTCCAGCACGGTGTCCGAAATCGATATCTATGTGCCCACGAGCCCGGATGGGAATTACCAACCGGGTGTGGACCTGGTGGACAAATACTTCATCCGGTCCGATGGCAGCATGACCGCCGGGACGCAGACCTTCCCCCTCAGCAAGCGAAAGCAGACGCCGCCCAACGAGACGTCCATTGGCGTCCGGCTCGTGTGGACCTACAACGCTCCGGCCGGAATCTTTCCGAAGAACATGATCCTCTCTGACTATTCGGTGATGAAGGCGGCACCGATTCTGGGATGAAACGCTCGCAGTTCGGGCAAGCCATCGTGGTGGTCGCCCTCGCCGGGACGCTGCTGATCGCCGGGGTGGGCCTCGGAGTCGACGTGGTGGTGGGGTATTTCTACAGCGTCGCCACCGAGCGGGCCGCGGCCGCCGCCGCCCTTTCCGGTGTGGTCTTCATGCCCGATCAGTTCAGCCCCAGCAATGCGATGCCCCTAGGGTCGCGCAACGACGCGACCGACCGAGCCCTCGACGAAGCGAGGCGCAATGGGTTCGATACCGCTGACGGCGCCAATGGGATCGTAGTTACCCCGAGTCGGGTGGCCGGCTACCCGAACCATCTACAGGTGACCGTCGAGCGCACGGCGCCGGTGTTTTTCATGGAGGCATTTGGCTTCCGGCCGTACGTTGTCAGAAAGACCGCCGTGGCGGCCTATCTGCCGCCGATCTCGCTGGGCGAGCCGGGCAGCCAGCTGGGCGCCTCGCTCGGCGAGCTCGGGCGCACGCGATTCTCCTTCATGCGGACCGAGGGTTGGGGCGCCGACCGCGGCTATGGCGATGCCTTTACTCCGAGCCCGTTCAATCCGCCCGCCGCCGCCACCACGGACGACGTCCACCAGATCAGCTACGCCAACGGGACCGAGCTCATGGACCCGTCGGTCGCTGACCGGGGAGGCTACAACTACCGGATCACGATCCCCAGCGGTGGCGCCGGCGGGGTGGTCCAGATTTACAACGCGGCCTACGCCCCCGATGGATATGGCGCCGCAGCCAACTTCTGCGATAACGATAACCAGAACCCGGCGCTGCGCGCCTGCTCGGCCCGGGGAATCAGCTGGTACCACGAGGACGACGACATGGGCGGCGCGACAGCCGCCAACTATCCGGCGATGCGCTACAGCCTTTACTGGGTGAACAATCTCTTTATTCGCAGCACCGATGTGCTGCTCTCCCAGATGACCGTTTATCCGATCGACGCCAGCAACTGGTCGGCGGCATCGAACCAGTACCTGGTGATGGGCGGCTCGAGTCGAGGCCGCAGGGTGACGCAAAGCTACGCGGGGGGCCTGCCCACCAACATGTTGATCTACCACAACTGGACCGATCCGGCGACCTATGGCGGGGCGCAGGACGGCGGCCTGGTCAGCTTGCAGCAGACGGGGGCGTTCAGCACCTACGACCAGGGCGGCGTCTTGGTACCCGGCACCTACCGGTTGCGGGTCGACACCATGGACAACAACGGACGGAGCTTCACCAACGCGAGCACGATCGGCAAGAAAGGATATGCGGTACGCGCGGTCAACGGCGATGCCGGCCGCACGACCTGCACGAACTGCCAGACGGCTGCCTGGTACGACATGTGCTTCTTCACCCCGTTCGATGCCGGGCTTGGGGGCAGCTTCACCATGAACCTCTTCCAGCTGCCCCGTGACTACGCCGGGCTCACAGTGACGATCGATCTCTGGGACCCCGGCGACGTCTTCAGTACGAGTGGCTTTGTCGGCCTCAACGTCCTCGACCCAACAGGGGCGGTCGCCAACTCCCCGCTCGGCATCAACATCTACGATCTCCACGAAAAGCGCTCGAACCTCGCGCGCCGGAATTACCAGGTGTGGGCAAGCGCCGCCCGCAACCTGTTGGCGTCCTTTACCGCCCTGGATACCCGCACCGGCGTGTCCGCCAACGGCCAGTGGATTCACCTCGAAATTCCAATTCCGTCCAACTACGACCCCTTGCCAGGCCAGGACTGGTGGAGGCTGCAGTATGTCACCGGTCCGGGGACAATCACCTATGACACGGTCACCGTGGCCGTCGGCCTGAAGGGCGGGCCGGTCCACCTCGTCCCCTGACGTGATGCGCCGAACTAACGTTCGGCTAAGCGCCTAGATGATTCTTAACCGGGCGTAAGCGGGCTGAGCCGTCGCCGTTTTAGAAGACGACTATCCCGCCAAGGAGGACCAATCGTGCGAACAAAGGCGATGATTACGGGGGCGATCGCGGCCATCGGGCTGGCGACCCTCACCGCGAACGCGGCGAGCAACCCGCACCCGAGCTCGCGGGGAAGCGTCGTGAGCCTGGTCGCAGGCACCACGACGATCATCAAGGCCGACCGTGACGAGATGACCCTTGCAACCCGCGCCACGGCAGCGCCGGTCAGCAGCAAGCCGGCCGAACGAGTAGTCGCGGCGGTCAAACCCGCGGCGCCCAGGTTCGCGCTGTCGGCCGGCTGCCAGCAGGCGATCGATTCCCTGAAGGCCCTGCACCAGGCCGACGTGGCCGAGGATGCCACGGAGCGGGCCGGCCAGCAAGCCGTTTCGGTCACGGCGTTGCAGGCCGAGCGCGCCGAGGACCTGGCCGAGGCGCAGCAGTGGCGCAATGCTCTGACGGCGGCACGCACGGCGTGCCTGCCGGCTCCGAGCGCGACCTGCCAGGCGGCGATCCTAAACCTGCAAACGCTGTTGCAGGCAACCCGGAGCCGCGACCTGGCCGGGCTGAAGGCCGCCTTTGCGGCGGTTGCGACCGCCTGCGGTCATCGCGACTGACGACGCTCGCTGCTACGAGGAGAGGGCCCGGGCGACCGGGCCCTTTTTAATGTCGATGCTCGTCCGCTCAACCTGATGGCTTGACCCCAGCACGTATATCGCCGCAAAGCCCTCCAGATCGAGCCGCTCGCGGTCGCGCCGCAGGTCAGCGACCTGTTGCCTGACGACGGCAGTCCGCAGCGTGCGCGAGCGCGCCGCGATTCGGGACAGGCAGATCTCCAGGGGAAGGTCGAAGACCACGCCAATCACCGGACGTCGGTGGCGGCGAGCCATTCCGATCAGCTCAGCGCGTCGCATCCAGTCCGTGTTGGTGGCGTCGACAATGGTGACCGCGCCGGCGACCAGCCGGTTCAGTACGAACGACTGCAACCAGGCGAAGACTTTGTCGTTGGCCCGCTGGTCGGATTCGCTCTCGCCGACAAGCGCCCGCAGCGCGTCCGAGGAAATCACCGCGTCCGGTGCGAAATGCCGGGCCGCGAAGGTCGACTTCCCGGAGCCGGCGGCGCCGATCAGCAGGACGAGCGCGTCCGCCGGAATCTCGACGCGGTCGGCGGGAGCGCTCACGAGGCGGTCGTGGCGGTCAGCGTTCGCTCCACGCCGGCGAGCCGCTTGAGCGCTGCGGACTTCTCGGTGAATCCGGCCCGGGTGTCGCGCACGGCCAGGCGCAGGGACTCGATGGTGGCGTCGTACGTCACTCGGTCGACCGGATATGGCGTTCCGTCCTTACCCCCATGCGCGAAGGAGTAGGACACCGGATCCCGCACGGACGCCGGCTCCCCGTAGGTCAACTCGGCGACGAGCGCCAGCGCACGCAGGGCTTTGGCGCCGACACCCGGCACTGCTAGCAATGCGGTGTAGTCCTCGGGTTGTCGCTCGTAGGTCATGAGCAGAATTCTGGCCAGCCGGTCGGGATGCAGGTCGCTGACCCGAATCGCATGGTGGCGCGGCAGGGATAGGGACCGCATCCGGGTCAGATCGGTGACCAGTTTGGTCGGATTCTCTCGGGCCAGCGCGACAGCGACCCTGCGGTTGCTCTCGCCCTCCGACGCCACCAGGTTGAGGACATTCTGGGTCGGCTCGCCCGCGACGCCGGCATGCGGGTCCCAGTCGTACCGCTCGGGTGGCAGCCAGTGATAGCGGCGCGCCATCGCCGAGCTCTCGTTCATGCCCTGCTGCACCACCGCCCACGAGCCGTCGGTGGTGAAGAAGAAGCTGTGGTGATAAACCTGGAATCCGTCCTGAACGGCGGCCGAATCGACCTTCGCTGAGAGCCGGCTGGCGCGAACGAGCGGGGCCGCATCCTGGCCGGTCGTCCAGCAGGCGGACTCGATCTCCTGTGGCGTCTTGCGCGAGGTCTTTCCCTTGCCGCCCGCAACGAAGATCCCGGTCTCGCCGGACAGATCCTTCAGGCCCTCTTTGAGGGCGCCGCAGGCAGTCGTGGTCAAGCCACTGCTGTGCCAATCGAAACCGAGCACGCAGCCGAAGGCCTGGAACCAGACAGGGTCGGCGAGGCGGCGGAGCAGGCCGGGAGCGCTTTCCTCCGCCAGGATCGCCAGGGTCATCTCGCGAGCCAGCGAGGTCATGCGCTCGAACAACCAGCGGGGCGCGCGGCCGCCATGCAGCGGCAGGTCGGCGGTCCCGGTGCGCATCGCTGAAGTCTAGGCGGCCGTGGCGGTCAGCATGGCGTCGAACCACAGCCCGCGGCGAAGCGCGCGAAACTGATCGCGTGCGCCGCGCACGTTGCCGTGCTGGGTGACGCTTCGGACCCTAAGCGCGCGCAGCATCACTGCCGCCGGCCAGGCGATGGACGCCATCCAATGCAGGCGCTTAAGCGAAGGGCGAACCTGCGGCGTGATATCGATGAGGCTCACCTCGCCGAAGCCAGACGCGGCGGCCCAATCGCGATGCTCGGCCGCGGTAGCGATGTCCGGGATGGCCCAGCCGAAGAGCCAGCTGTGGAGCAGTGCCTCACCCGCGGAGGTGAGTGGTCGTGCCGTCCGCATGTACTCGACGATTCCCATGCGGCCGCCCGGCCGCAGAACTCGGCGAGCCTCGCGATAGAAGGCGGCTTTGTCGACCGCGTGGCAGATGCTTTCGACGGCCCAGATGACGTCGAAGCTGGCGTCAGGAAACGAGGTGTGGAGGTAGTCCTGCTGCGCAAAGCGCACCCGATTCGAGACGCCGCGTTGCAACCCGAACCGCCGGGCGCGCTCCACCTGGCTGGGCACCGGCGTGATCCCGACCACATCGGCGGCGAAGGTTTGGGCAAGCCAGATCGCGCCGCCACCGACCCCGCAGCCGGCGTCCAGGATTCGTGCTCCCCGCATGATGCCGATGCGGGCCGCCAGCGCGGCGTTCAACCGATTCAGCGCGTCGGCATGGTTGCGCGTCCGGTCGTCCCAGTAGCCGAAGTGGATGGCGTAGTTGGAGGGGTTCAGCCACAGCCAGCGATAGTCATGCCAGGTCGCGTCGTAGTACTGGCGGATGGGGCGCAGATCCTGGGCGGCAGCCATCACGCACAGCGTAGCGCCCCCACCCTGGCCCTCCCCCGCACGTGGGGGAGGGAAATAGAAAAGAGCGGCCGGCGGGGGAATGCCGACCGCTCAAAACCGACTCGAGCTCTCCTACCCGATGTTCTCCCGGGCCTCCGCCTTGTTCGGAGCCGGCGTGCCGCTGACGTGCAAGAGGTTTTCGACGCCGCCGACGCCCGGTACCTTCAGGACGGCCTTCTCAATGGTCGCGATCTGATACGCGTTGTCCACCTGGCCGCGAACCGTGACGATGCCGGACTCGACATCGAAGTTGAGCTGCCCCTTGGGCAAATCACGGTTGCGCAAGACCTCGCTTTCCACGCGGTCGCGCAACGTCAGATCATCGACGGGCGGCCCGGTTCGCAGGGTCACCATTCGCTGGGGCAGGGCCGCTGCGGTGGTGCCGGTCTGCCGTCCCCACTGGTTCACGGCGTGCCATCCGCGCCGCAGGCGGGCGGACGACCAGTCGACGAACAGGGCACGTCGCGTCCGGCCGCGTTCCGGATCGAGGAAATAGACGGCGACCGCGCCGCTGATGGCGCCGGCGATGATGGTGATCGGCGACGGCCCACGGCGGGACGGCAGCCGCTTGCGGGCCGCCTTCGCCTGCTTGCGGATCTGGGTGTTCACCGACTCCTCAGCGGACGCGGCCAGCTCTCGCGCGGCGTTGCCGGCACCGCTGCCCAGCTCTTTCGCCGCCCGGCCGACCCGGTCCGCGACGTCGCTACCCACCTGCTTGAAATCGACTTGCTTCAGGTCAGGCACCACGCGTCACCCCCTCGGTGACCTTCTCGGCCGTTTTGTTCTTGGTCGCCTGGACCAGGTTGCCGTGGCTCAGCACGCCCACCAGCCGGCCATTCTCCGCAACCGCCAGGCGCCGGATCTCTTCGCGTTCCATCTTGCGCCCCGCCTCATCGATGTCGTCGTCCGGCGAGATGATCGTGACCTGCTTGCTCATCACGTGCTCCGCGGTTTCGCCTCGGGGGTCATGCCCCTCAGCGATGCAGCGGATCACGATGTCGCGGTCGGTAATGACCCCGATCACCGTGCCGCCGTCTTCAACCACCGGTATGAACCCGGCGTCTTCCTGCTTCATCTTCCTGGCGACGTCGATCACCTTGTCGTTCTTTTTGGCCGATGTCACGGTTTTGGCCATCGCATCTCGGACTTTCAATTGGGGTACCTCCCTTGGGTGGGTACGTTTTTGCGGCTTCATTTGCATGTAAGCCCTACAGTATATCCTAAGATGATATCGCAATTACCAATTTCGAGGAGGCCATGAATATGGCTGAGCCCGAGGCGGAGTCGATCACCGGCGGCCGGACACCGGATCCGCCGCAGGAGCCGTCGGACGTCGTGAAGAAGATCGAACGCGAGGGCAAACACCGGCCCTTGCCGGAAAAGGCGAAGACCGCGGCCTCGGAGCTCGATCGCGAAGTCTCCGGCGAGTACGAGGCGAAGCAAGAGCGGGACGCCGGCAAGAAGCGCCGGCGCTAGGCGAACAGCTTCTTCAGCTCGACCGAAGCCTCGGCCTTCAGTTGCGCCATCGTGCACGATTTCGGCGATTTATCCGGTCGCCAGCGAACAAAACCGACGCCGTGGCGAAACCGATCATTCTCCAGCCGGTCGAAGGCCACCTCGCAGACGAGTTCGGGCCGCAGCGGCTCCCAGGACAGGTCGCGATCCTGCGACCAGCGGCTCGGGCCGCCGGGAGCACGGCCGCCCTCGAAACTGGATCCGCCACGCAACGGCTCGAGCAGGCCGACAAGCTCGCGGCGCTGGGCATCATCGAAGCCCGACGTGTGACCGATGTACTCGAGTGTCTTGCCGCGATAGACACCGAGCAGGAGCGAGCCTACCCGTTTGCCGTCGTTACCCCAACGAAAACCGCCGACGACGCAATCAGCGGTTCTCTGCTCTTTCACCTTGATCATGGCGCGCTCGCCCGGATGATAAATACTGTCCACGCGCTTGGCGACGATACCGTCGAGGCCGGTACCTCGATATTCCTTGAGCCAGTTCAGCGCGACCTCACGGTCACGTGTCACCGGGCTGAGATAGATCGATTCGGGCTTGGGCCCGAGGAGCTTTTCGAGCCGCGGGCGCCGCTCCCTGAGGGGAACCTCGAGCAGGCTCTCATCGCCGTCCGCAAGGAGGTCGAAAGCGATGTAGGTGGCGGGCTGCTCTTTGGCGAGCATGTTCACGCGCGAGGCGGCCGGGTGGATTCGCAGCGTCATGGCGTCGAAATCAGTCCCGAACCCGGTGAAGATCACGATCTCGCCGTCGAGGACGGCGCGTTTCGGCTTGATCTGCTGAATCGCCGGCACCAGCTCGGGGAAGTAGCGAGTGAGTGGTTTCTGATTGCGGCTATGGATGACGACCTCGTCGCCGTCCTTGAAGGCGACGGCGCGGAAGCCATCCCACTTTGGCTCGTACTGCCAGGCGTCGCCGCGGGGCAGCTCCGACTGGACCTTGGCCTCCATCGGGCTGAACGGCGGCAGGACTCCTAATTGCACGCCCCATATACTAAATTCGTGCCCAGCTCCGAGCCAGTTGTGTATCTCCGCGACACCTTCGGCCGGATCGCGGATGACCTGCGCATCTCGGTGACCGACCGATGCAATTTCCGCTGCGTCTACTGCATGCCGGCGGCCGGCCTGCCGTGGCTGGCGCGCGACGACGTGTTGAGCTTCGAGGAGATCGTCCGCGTGACGCGCATCCTCGTCGATCAGTGTGGCGTCCGTACCATCCGGCTGACCGGGGGCGAGCCGTTGGTACGGAAGGGAATCGAAGACCTCACCGGGATGATCGCCGGGATCGACGGCGATCTGGACATTGCGATGACCACCAACGGGATCCTCTTAGAAGAGAAGGCGGCGGCTCTGCGGTCCGCCGGGCTCAAGCGGCTCAACGTCAGCCTCGACACCCTGCACTCGGACCGCTTCAAGGACCTGGCCCGGCGCGACGCGCTCGACCGGGTGCTGCGCGGTCTTGGCGCGGCCCGCGCTGCCGGGTTCAGCCCGATCAAGCTCAACATGGTCGTGATGCGCGGGCGCAACGACGACGAGATCCTGGACTTCGCCCGGCTTGCGCGGAGCGAGGGCTACGAGGTCCGTTTTATCGAGTTCATGCCGCTCGACGCCGACGGCATCTGGTCGATGGAGACCGTGGTAGCAAGCCGAGAGATCATCGAGGCGATCGACCGCGAGTTTGCGCTGGAGCCGGTCCACGACCAGCGTCCCGCGCCGGCGACCCGATACCGGTTTCGCGACGGCGCGCCAGGTGGCATTGGCGTAATCCCCTCGGTCAGCGATGCCTTCTGCAAAGTTTGCAATCGGATTCGTCTGACGGCCGAGGGCCATCTGCGCACCTGCTTGTTCTCGATCCAGGAGCACGATGTCAAGGCGCTCTTGCGGGGCGGCGCGTCGGACCCGGAGATCCGCGACTTCGTCGTCGCCGCCGTCTGGCAGAAGGAAGAGGGGCACAAGATCGGCCAGGCGGACTTCGTCCGTCCCGGAAAGACGATGAGCCAGATCGGCGGCTAACCAATTTTTGCGGAATCTTCTGCGCCTGCCGGCGCCACCCGGGCTACACTGGCGCCAAGCTGACGATCGCCGAGGTCTTTGCACTCTTCCGTCGCAGCACTTCCGACATTCGCTGGTTGGACTCGGCTGATTCCCAGGAATACCTCGCCCTCGTCGCCTATCTCGTCGCGCGGCAACCGCCCCGGGGCCAGGCCGCGTAACTGCGGCCGGAGGGCCGCTGGGGCGCACCTAGAATTGAATGGTGCGCGTGGCGATCGGCAGCGACGAGAAGACCCGGGTCACCGAGGTCGTCACCGAGTACCTGCAGAACAAGGGTATCGAGGTGGAGCCGCACGGCCCGCTGACCGGCCAGCCGATGGACTGGGCCGATGTGGCGCGAGCTGTCGGGGAGCGGGTCGCGTCGGGCGCGGCCGACCAGGGGGTCCTCTTCTGCTGGACGGGAACCGGGACGTCCATCGCCGCGAACAAAGTGCCGGGCATTCGGGCGGCGCTCTGCAACGACGCCGAAACCGCGCGCGGCGCTCGCAAGTGGAACGATGCCAACGTCCTGGTCATGAGCCTGCGCTCGACGCCCGAAGCGGTGGCGCGCGAGATCTGCGACGCCTGGCTCGAGGGCAAGCCGGACCCGGCGGAGCTGCCGGTGATCGACAAGGTCAGGACGATGGATGAGGGAGGCCGCGGTGGCATCGTCGAGTCTGGCCGATAACAAGTGCGTTCCCTGCCGAGGGGGGACGCCACCCCTGACCCACGTGCAGATCGCGCCGCTGCTCGCCCAACTCGAGGGCTGGCAGGTCGAAAACGACACGAAGCTGAGCAAGTCGTTCAAGCTCAAGGATTGGGTGGCGGCCGTCGATTTCGTCAACCGGATCTCGCCGGTGGCCGAAGCCGAGGGTCATCATCCGGACCTCTACGTCCGCTGGGGCGAGGTCCGCGTCTACCTCTGGACGCACAAAATCAACGGCCTGACCGAGAGCGATTTCTACATGGCGGCGAAGATCGACCGCGTGGCTGCGTGATCACGCTCATCCACGGCGGCGAGAGCTACCTGGTTGACCGGGCGACCCGTGACTTGCTGCAGCCCCTGCGCGCCGGCCTCACGCTGGAGTTCAACTACGAGGATCTGCAGGCGGATACGCTGAGCGCGGATGCCTTCGCCGAGAAGGCGGGCACGCTGCCCTTCATCGATGCGGCGCGGGTGCTGGTGCTGCGGGACTGGGGGCTGCTGGCCGGCAAACGCGACAAGGGTGCCGGGCCCGAACGCGCCGCGGCCTATCTGGCGGGCATTCCGGACACGACACAGCTGGTGCTCGTCATCCACGCCCTGGTTGCGCCCGGCAATCCGGTCTATAAAACCGTGGCGGCGATGGAACGCGACAAGGGCGCCCGGATCCTGCGCTACGAGCCGCCCCGCCGGTCGGATCGCGCCGGCTGGGTGCGCAAGCTCGCGGAGGAGCGGGGGCTGACGATCACCCCGACCGCCGTCCGGCTTCTGCTCGAACGCTCAGAACCTGACCTGCGCCTTCTGGACCAGGAAATCGTCAAGCTCGCCATCTACGCGCTGCCGTCGACCCGCATAGAGGAGGAGGCGGTGCGCGCGCTGGTCAGCGACACGCGCGACGAAGAGATTTTCGCCCTGACCGATGCCCTGGGCAGCCCGCGGCCGGGCGAGGTGGCCGGCGTCCTGCAATCCCTTCTTGACGCGGGACGCGAGCCCACCTGGCTGCTCTATACCCTGGTCAGCCATTGGCGCCGTCTTCTGCAGGCGCGCGCCGTTCGCGATCGCGGCGGTACGCTGGCCGACCTGCAGGCGAGACTGTCGGAGCACCCCTTTGTCGTCGAGAAGGCGTTTCGGCAGGCAGCCGACTACAGCGCCGCCGAGCTGGACCGCGGCTTCCACGACCTGCTCAAGCTCGAGGAGCAGATCAAGCTGGGGGAGCTCGATGCCCGGCTTGCCGTGGAGGGCTTCATTCTCGAGCAGGTGCTCGGCGCCGCCCGCTAGGTTAAGAGCGGGTTTTCCCGGCCTTCGCCGCCGGCTTTGCGGGGGCCGGCGCAACTTTCGTGCTGCCTCTGCCGGGGGCCTTTTGTGGCGCCTCCGCTACCGGTGTCAGCTTGGCGAGCGCACTCATCAAGCGAGCCTTGCGACGGGACGCGTTATTCGCATGGAGGACGCCTTTTTCGGCGGCCTTATCGAGTGCGCTGATGGCACGGCGAACCTCTTCGCTGGTCAGGCTGGCCGCGTCGGGCAGGGCCGGGCGCCGGGCACGCGAGACCAGCGTCTTGACCGCCGAGCGGGTGGAGCGATTCCGATCGCGCTTCCGCAATGAGGCGCGCACGCGCTTTTTTGCTGACTGGGTATTCGCCATGCGAGCGGTGATTATATCGGAGACCCCCACCCTGACCCTCCCCCGCAAGCGAGGGAGGGAGACCGAGAGATAATGGCAGCCGATGTCTAGCGAGCGGCGGCGCATCGCGTCTGCCGCGACGCTCATCCTGGTGGCATACGGGCTGAGTCGCGTCCTGGGCGCGGTCCGCGAGCTGGTCATCGCCAACACGTTTGGCACCAACCACAACCTCGACGACTATCGCGTGGCGTTCGGCGTCCCAGACCTGCTGTTCAATCTGCTGCTCGCCGGCGCCATCAGCTCCGCTTTCATCCCCGTGCTCTCCGAATATCTGGCGAAGAACGAGCCGGAGCGAGCTCGGCAGATCGCCGGCCGGGTCCTCAACGCCTCGGTCCTGATCCTGACGGCTGGCGCGGCCGTGCTGTTCGTTGTGGCGCCCTGGTACGTGTCACTTATTGCCTTCGGCTACAGCGCCAAGGACCACGAGCTGATCGTCGCGCTCACCCGGATCCTGCTGCTGCAACCGATCTTCCTGGGCGCCGGCGGCATGGTGATCGGGATCCTGACCGCGTATCAGCGCTTCTTTGCCCAGGCGCTGGCGCCGCTCTTCTACAACGGGGCCATCATCGTGGCGGCCGCCCTGTTCGCGCCGTATTACGGGGTGAGCGCGTTGGCGGTCGGGGTCGTCACCGGCGCCATCCTGCATGTCGGGGTCCAGGTGCCATCGCTGGTGCGGACCGGCTGGCGCCCGACGACGGCCCTGGGGCTATCCGATCCGGGCGTCCGCAAGGTCGGCCGACTGATGTTTCCGATCGCGCTCGGGTTGGCGGCGGCCCAGGTCAACGTCTTCGTCGACACGATTCTGGGCACATCGCTTCCCCACGGCCGAGTCGCGGCGCTGCGTTATGCCGACACGATCGCGCAATTGCCGCTGGGCACCTTCTCGCAGGCGCTGGCCTTTGTCCTCTTTCCCTTCCTGGCGCGAGATGCCGCAGTCCGCGCCATCGACTCCATTCGGCATCGCACCGCGCTGGCGCTGCGGCTCAACATTTTCGTTCTCGTTCCGGCCTCCGTGGGACTGGCGATCCTGGGCGTGCCGATCACCGCCGCCCTGTTCGAGCGCGGCCAGTTCAGTTTGGACTCGGTCAGGCAGACGGCCTACGCCCTGA
>Ga0209805_1001061_pt1 | contig 16929 bp, 20 predicted proteins | sample GraSoiAngelo_148_FD_185905 | JGI IMG/M metagenome (GOLD analysis project Ga0209805, IMG submission 185905) | Grasslands soil microbial communities from the Angelo Coastal Reserve, California, USA - 14_1009_09_20cm (SPAdes) (version 2) | ecosystem: Environmental > Terrestrial > Soil > Grasslands ... | reverse complement strand
AAGCCAATGAAGCGGCCCTAGCCCGGCTCGAAGCAATCGAATCTTCGCATCGGGCCCGGCATGAGACGGTGGAGCGCCTTCGTACCGAATATACCGACCGTATTGGTCAACTGCGCCGTGAAGTTCCGCATGAAGAAAGCGTCAAGCGCTTGTTCTCGGAAGACTTTGAGGAATTGGCCCGGGAAGCGTTGCAAACCGAACGCGACACCGTCATTTCGCTGCGCAGCGAAGAGGCTATCAACGACCAGGCCTTCCGCCGGATCCAACGTGATATTGACCTGGCCGAAGCCCGCCTTCAACGCCCCGCCTGAAGATAGTGATTAGTGAACATCGCCTATCATCGACGTTTTGAGCTTTGACTTTTCACCTCTCACCTCTCACCTCTCACTGTTCACAATTTCTTCGTCCACCGTGCAACGCCGTAGGCTTGCGAAAGCAGCTATCTTCTTCCGCGGCCCCACTGATCCTCAAACGGATTGTAAACTTCGATCTCTAGTAACCAATGAAGTCATCGCCTTCGTTGTTCCGTTCTGCGGAAATGACCAAAGATTGATCGTACTTCTGCGGCCCTGCTTTTTCCGCGGATAAAGATACCCAAACGGGAAATATAGAAGTTGTTTAGTTGCGCCTGTGCCACGTATGCAGGGGCTCGCAGCAATCGACCGGCACGATCAAATTGAAAGGCCAACGCATCTGCACCGTAGCCGTGACGAAAAGGATCGGCTGTATCGCTGATCGGCGCGCCTTCCAATCCCAACTGGCGGCTAAGGTATGAGCCAGGCCGCACGATGTAATATCCGCGTCTCGGCCCTAACCTGACATAACGAGAATCGTCGTGCCAGGATTGTGCCGCAGCCCCGCTCGCCACCAGTAACCAAACCAGCGAAAGAAAAAAAACGAGTAAGCATCACCAGCTATCGACGCAGTGAAACTACACGAAAACATTTAGTTCTCGCTTTTTTATTTTGACGCGGAGTGTGGTTAACTCAGTCATGACTGAACCGATCGGGGAAAGACAAATGCAATCTTCGCAATTTTGTTGCCCCGTCGTCGAATTGAGGCAATACGCGCTCCATCCCGGGAAACGCGATGTCTTGATTGATCTCTTTGACCGGGAATTTGTCGAAACCCAGGAAGCATTGGGGGTGAAAATCATCGGCCAATTTAGAGACCTTGATCATCCAGATCGCTTCGTTTGGCTCAGAGGTTTCGGTGATATGACCTCACGTGCCAAAGCGCTGACTGATTTTTACGGCGGGCCGGTCTGGAAAGCGCACCGGGAAGCTGCCAACGCGACGATGATTGACTCCGACAACGTCCTGTTGCTCCGTCCAGCACGTCCGACATCGGGATTTTCGCTTGAAAATTCCAACAGGCCTCCCGTCGGATCTGAAGAAGTGCCGACCAGCCTCGTCGTTGCGACGATTTATTATTTTGCGGACCCGGTTACTCCTGACTTTATAAACTTCTTCGAGCACATGCTCCGGCCGGTGGTGGCAAGCTTGGGCGCGACAATTTCCGCCTATTTTGTGACGGAAAATAGCGAAAACACTTTCCCAGCTTTGCCGGTGCGCGCGGGCGAGAATGTGTTTGTCTGGTTCTCGACCTTTCCGGATTTGGCGGCCTACGAAAATTACGTGGCTTCTCTCTCGCGATCGCAGCCGTGGCGTGGCGAAATCTCGACCGCGCTAATGCGCTATTTGGAAAGAACGCCGGAAGTATTAAAGCTGTCACCCACCGCCCGGTCCCAATTACGCGGCTGATTCAGCAACGCGGCAAGCAATGAAGCAACCCATTACTAACGAATCTGGTGAACGCGATGGGCGGAAGGATTTCGATTTCCTTCTTGGCAGCTGGAAAATCCAGCACCGGCGACTAAAAGAGCGGCTAAAAGAGTGCACAGAATGGGAAGAGTTCGAAGGCATCATCAAGGTGCGGTCCATTCTGGGCGGCCTTGGCAACATGGACGAACTCATGATGGATCGCGCGTCAGGTCACGTTCAAGCAGTGACGGTGCGTCTCTATAATCCCGAAACGCGCGAGTGGAGCATATATTGGACGGCCAGCAGTCACCCCGGAAGAATGGACGTGCCAATGGTCGGCAAGTTCGACGGCCCGCGCGGGGAATTCTATTCGCAGGAAGTGTTCGAAGGCAGGCACATTTTCAACCGCTTCATCTGGAACGTCGACTCCTCGGATTCCTGCCGTTGGGAACAGGCGTTCTCGGCCGACGGCGGCAAGACCTGGGAGACCAACTGGACCATGAAGTTCACCCGTCAGGGCTAACCGGCAGCCATAAACCATGAGCTGCCCCTGCTCCTTCCTCCTTGCCGGATCTCACTAATTAATAACTGATAGACTGAACTAAGACGCCTCGCGTTTTCCCACCTCCCCGCGTCTAGCTTCCGTTAACTCGCGGCGCGTCTTCGCCAATTTGTCCGGTGAATAATAAGAACGATCAGCCAAAGAACGAACGCGAGTGCTCCGGCCGGCAGGGTGACGAGCATCAGCCAGCCCATCACACCAAGGGTATAAAGCAGCTGCCCATAGTCTTTTCCATTGATCATGCAGGGGTGCACCGATCCTTCATCCACGCGGCAGCCGTGCGCGTTAGCGATTAAACCACACGCTACCACAGATCCCACTGGGGCAAGCGCGACGAGAACGATGAGGACGAGAACGATGCAATAGAGAATCCAGGGGAAGCGTCTCCGGACAGGTAAAGGTGGCGGGTTCATGGCAGTCAGCTCAAATCTTTATCCACAGATGGTCGAACAGAGATATAACGCTTCAATGGGACGGCCGATGCGTCTGCTTAAACCCGTCCGCGTATCCGTTTTCGAAAGCCAGGTCCCAACTTTGCTGTTCGCCCGATCCCTGCTGCTTGAAATACTTCTGAGCCATCATGTTCAAATCAGCGTCCGTCGGCAATTTTGTCCCGGCCGGCGGTTCCTCTCTCGCCTTTTCCCCGATTGCATAAGCGGCCCGCTCCTGCGCCGTTCTGCCGTGAGCCGCGTGATGAGTGTAGAACGCCGTCACGCCTCAACCGACCAACGCCGCCGCTGCCATCATTACAAAAAACCGCACTGGTTTGAATTCTCTGGCTATGCTTTAGCGAGACAACCACGTGCGATTCTTGGTGGCAACACAAACCTGGCTGACCGTCGACCGTTCCTCCGCCTCCGGCCTTCCTGGCTCGCTGTAGTTCCGCCACTGCGAGACGCGATGCGATATCAAAAGTTTGGTCAGATTGCGAGCAAGCTGATATCCATCTGGTAAAATTTGAAGATATTCTCTTCTCCGCTGTCAGGGCTAGCTACTGCTTGGTAGCGATCTAGAACATCGTTGATGAAGTCCGTCCGTTCTGCCGCTGGCAAACGACTCGTCCATGCCACGCAACCAACTGCGCAGAAACCGGAGAATGCCATCCGCGAACCGAAATCCCACGCTTGATCTTTGGTGGAAACGCGTAGGACGCGGAAGCCGTTGCGCTCTGCCACGGCCGTATACTCTTCCGGTGTCAGATGCAGGTAAGGATCCTCAAAATCCTGGAAGTAAGCGCTCCATCTGGACGTTCGACGTGTTTCTTCGGCTACATTTTCCAAGCTCTTGCGCGCACCTTTCGATACCAGGCGAAGCTGCGCCTCACCGCTCGAAACCAAGGTGGAATGTATGGAACTAAGCGCGGTCTGCTGCTCCGGAATCCAATGCAGAGCGTTGAAAGAAACCACAAGATCGAATTCGTTTTGGAAGGGCAGACTTCGAGCATCGGCGACGAGAAATCGAAGGTTGGGCAGGGTTGCCGGACCAAAGTGGCCCTGGGCGAAGCTAATCATGTCTCGTGAAGGATCGACACCCACGACCGAGCCCTTCGAAGCGCGAGACGCGATTTCTGCTGTAATCTTCCCGTCGCCGCACCCGACATCGAGGATTCGCTCCGAACCGTTGAGGTCGAGCAGAGCGAGTACTTCCTGAGCCATCGCTTCCTGCAGCGACGAACGGCGCGAATACTCGGCAGCATCCCATTCTGTCATGTTCGGTAATTAGGAATGCCGCAACCTATCGCGGCTCTGCTGTCTTTCCAATGATCTCATAGGTCCGAGCCGGACTGGCATTAGCTGCGGGGAAGCGGTGAGTGTGGGCAACGAGCGAATTTCATTGAACGAGCGCGGCTTTTACCTGATAACCGTTAACCGATAACCCACAAGCGTGGCGCCTTTTTGTTCCTCGCAAATTTGAAGTGACTGATGCGGATACTTCGCTAAGAATTTAAGATCATTGCCGCGCAAAACTACCCGAGTTTAATGAAAGACCGACTTATTCCCATGTTTTCTGTCACTCTTGTCTCGGTAGTTTGCCTCGCGGCCGAGCCTGCCAAACCCGCGGACGCCAACGATGGCTGGAAGTTAGCAACCGAGCGCAACGGCGTCACGATTTACAGCCGACCCCATTCCGGCTCTTTCTTAAAAGAATTCAAGGCGATGGGCGAAATCGCTGCGCCTAGCCGTGCGGTATGCGAGGTCATCGAGGACGTCGATGCCTATCCGAACTTCATGCCTTATATGGCAGAGTGCAGGCTGCTTAGGCGCGAAAGCGATTCGCTCCTGAGCTACCAGCGGATTTCGCCCAAGGTTTGTTGTGATCGGGATTTCACGCTGCGCACCTACAAAACCTCCTGGCCAGGCGTGGCTGGACTTGTCTATTCGAACCGCTGGGAATCGGCGAACGCACTGGGCCCGACGAAGAAGCCGGGCGTTGTGCGTGTTGAGTTTTGCCAGGGGGCTTGGTTGCTCGAACCGAACGGCGCCGCCAGAACGCGCGCTACTTATTCGGTCTATACAGACACGGGCGGACTAATTCCAGCGTTCATCGCGAATCATTTTAGCCAGAGCGCGATTGGGGAGATTTTCGCGGCAATGCGCAAACAGGTAACGCAACCAAAATACAACGCGGCATTTAAACCCGCACCGATGAGCGCGAGCGGGAACTGAATCGGATTTCGTAGCTCCTGCTCCCCGCTTCTACCTGATAATCGTTCACAGATAACTGATAACTCACGAGCTTTGCTCGTGCCGTGGTCTGCGTTTTGCTCTTTCAGTGCCAAGTGTTCATGAAAGACCGCTTACGCATTTTAACTGTCGAGGATGAACCGGCTGTCACGCACATGCTTGCGCTCCTATTGGGCGGTCCGGGCGCGAAAATAACAAACGCGTGCGACGGCTGGATGGCGCTCATGAAGATCGGCGCCGCCGCGGAACCTTTCGACGTCATTATTACCGACCATCGCATGCCGCGTATGAACGGACTCGATTTGGTGCGTCGGCTGCGGGTGCGCCAGTTCACGGGCAAGATTATCGTCCTCTCGGCATATCTAACTAAGGAGAACATCCAGGCCTACGAGGAATTGGAGGTGGACATGATGCTCGCGAAACCCTTCGATGTAGGAGAGCTGCAACTCGCGATGGACCTCCTCACGAAAAAACCCTCTGCGCCATTCACCGCGCCTCTGGCCGCGCCGGCTGTTAATGGATAACCGCGAGCTCTCTGCCCGTGCGCATCCCATTAACAGATAACGGATAGACTGATAACTAAAACGCCTCGCGTTTTCCCTGCTCCCGCCCGGCTATTTTATTTTCGCCAGAATACCTTCCATTTCTTCGCTGCGAAAGGCGCGCATCGTCTGAGTCTTAACATTGCCCAGAGAACCGAGCTTGAGGGTAAAAGCAGTCACGCTCTGATCATCTGGCGCTTCCAGCAAGAGGACCACGTCGTACGGGCCCAATGTCCAGAATGAATCCCTGACTTTCAGGCCCATTTTCTCGGCCTCAGTGGTGGCAGCTGCGGCTCGTTTAGTGGTGTCCTTGACGCTTCGAATGCCTTGTTCGGTAAACTGCAGAAGACTGACATACATAGCCATAATACTCACTCCTTTCGTGATGGGTTTTGCCTAAAGCTTATTGGGGATCCGCCTGCGCGCAAAGCAGACATGGCTCTTTGCTTTCAGTGTTTCAGCTTTTCTCCCCTGATCTCCCATCTCTCATCTCTGACTCGATTGCGATTACGATTACGAGCATGAGCATCAGCATCAGCATGGGGGCTTCTTTCTTCGTCATCCGTCATTCGCTTGCCACGCCGTAGCCAAGCGAAGGCGGGTGCTTCGTCATTTCCACTCCTTTGCCCTCAAACCTCTGGCTTCTGCTCCTTTCTCCCATCTTGACTTCGGCGCACCTCCTAATCACGCTAATTCCCATCTCGTGACGATTTCAAATTCCGCGCTTCGTGAGCGCACTCGACGCGACTTTCTTTTGCTCGCGGGCAAAAGCCTCGGTCTGGCCGCGCTTTCTTCTGCCACGGTCGCGTCGTTACTGAAAACCGTCGCAGCCGCAACCCAGAGCGTGGCGCATCTGACAGCGGAGCAAGCCGCCATGGACGAAGATTATTGGGCCATCATTCAAAACTCTTTCACCGTCACGCGTGGCATTATCAACCTGAACAACGGCGGCGTTTCGCCCAGCCCACGTATCGTGACCGACGCGCTGGTGCGTTACACCTGGGAACAGGAAGACGCCACCGCCTACACCATGTGGCAAATCCTCGAGCCACAATCGGAAACGATTCGCACTGGTTTGGCGGAACTGTTCGGCTGCGATCGCGAAGAGATCGCAATCACGCGTAATGCTTCCGAGTCACTCGAGATTCTTTTGATGGGCATGGACTTTAAGCCGGGTGATGAAATTCTCACCACCACCCAGGATTATCCGCGCATGCTTACCACGCTTCGTCAGCGTGCGAGGCGAGAAGGCCTCCAGCTTAAGTTGATTCAGATTCCCATTCCGCCAAAGAACCTCGATCAGATCAGCGCAGCGTTTGAAAAAGGAATTACCAGCCGCACCCGCCTGATTCTCATCTCGCACCAGATCAACATCACGGGACAGATCACCCCTGTGAAGGCTGTCTGCGAGGTGGCTCGCGCCAAAGGAATCGAGACGATTGTGGACGGCGCGCATTCTTTCGCTCAGTTTGATTTCAAACAGAAGGATCTCGGTTGCGATTACTTCGGCACCAGCCTCCATAAGTGGTTACATGCTCCCAAAGGGACGGGTTTGCTTTACGTGAAGCGCGATAAGATCGAAAAGCTCTGGCCGTTGATGGCCGCAGAATCCAAGCAAGCATCGGACATCCGCAAGTTTGAAGAGATTGGCACACACTCGGCGGCGATAAAGCTGGCCATTGGTGAGGCGCTACTGTTTCACAACGGAATCGGTGGCAAGCGCAAGGAAGCGCGGTTGCGTTACTTATCACGCTACTGGATGAACCGGCTCAAAGATGTGCCCAAGATTCGCTTCAACACTTCGTTTGAGCCGAATCAATCGTGCGCCATCGCGAACGTTCACATCGACGGAACCAACCCTGAGGCGATTGGGAAGTATCTGTTCGACAAACATCACATCTTCGTTACGCCGATCATTCACGAGGAGTTTCAGGGCCTTCGGATCACACCCAACGTCTATACCACGCTCGTCGAACTGGATCGTTTTTGCGAACAGATGGAGCTGATCGCGCGCAAGGGATTGCCGTCCTAGCGGATCATCATCAAAGCCACCGACTGAAACATCGATTCCGTTGCTCGACTGATCCGACGGGTTATTTTTCCGCCGGTGAAATCTTCGGCCGTACGCATTCTGCTTGTTTTTCTCCTGCTGCCGGCCTGCGCATTTGCGGCAAACAGCGTTGTGAATATGTCGCATTACGACTTGATGCGCCCGGATTTTGTCGCGATGGCGAACGAAAGCATCGTCGGGGTCATTCACGAAGCGACCTTCCCACGGCTGGAGCGCGACGCGAGATACTATGAACGGCAACGGGCCGCCCTCGAAGCAGGTTTGTTATGGGGAGCTTACCATTTCGGCGACGCAACCAACCCCATCCTGCAGGCCGACCATTTCGTGACTGCTGTCGCATCGGCGCAGCCACCGATCCGCCCAGGCGATCCAGAAAAACGGCGGGGCGTGTTGCTCGTCCTGGATTTCGAAAAAAACGGTCATTATCCTGGGGGCACGATGAGCGTGGCCCAGGCAGTCACGTTCGTTGAGCGCATCAAAGAGCGCACAGGCAAGTATCCAGGTCTGTACTGCAGTGAATATCGGTTGCGGCAGATGCTCTACGGGCCAGGGGCCACCTCAGCACACCGCCAAACCCTGGCGAATTGCTGGCTGTGGATCGCGAACTACCATGCCGAGCCGCGGAACACAGCGCCCTGGCGCACCTGGCGTATGTGGCAATACTGTGGCGATGGTAAATGCGGTTTGCGACCACGGAGCCTGTTTCCGAAATCGGTAGCTAACATTCGAAAAGCTGAACGCAACATTTTTCGCGGCAACACCGCCGCGCTGCAAGCATTCTGGCGAGAGAACGCGTGGTATCCTTCGGGATAACGACAGTCGTTTTCCGGTAACGATTGAATTACAGACCCGTCGTCCTTACGTCGGCGCTGGCACTCTATTTCGGCCTTTCCCCTAAATCACCACATTCACAGGCGTTACTTCAAATCCGTCGAGGATATTTTTACAAATGTCGACTCGCCCTTGTATCGCACCTGCACTGTGTCCGAGGCTCGCGCCACCAGCTGAACCTTCGTTCCCGGCGGAATAATCTCGTCCCTCCGTCCAATCGTGATCTTTGTAGGCTTGGTAACAGTGATGAATATAGTGGGCAGGGATGTTTGAGTCGGCGCAGATGCCGCTGGGATATTTACCGGCGCCGCCGTTGCAATCGTTTCGGGCGTCGGCTGTACCACAATGACGGGCGTCGACGGTTCCATCTCGCTTGGCTCCGCCTCGGGAACTGGCGCGGGCTCCGGTTCGATCTCGGATGCGTAGTTTGGATGCCTATGAGTCACATTCTCAAACTCCTGTAAAGCATTAGGAAACCAATCCAGGTGCTCGAGCATTGCCTTGTTGGAAGATACTTTATCGAATGGGTGCGGTTGACCGGGCAATCTGACAAAGAGTATCCACCCCTCAATTTCATAGCCGGACGTATAGTTCTCACCCAAAGCCGCGTAATACACTTCGCGCGAACGAAGCACGTCCGACCTGAGCGAGAGCCGCTTTTGATCGCTCGCCGCGACGTTGACGATGAAGGAATGCTTCGAGAAAAGTTTACGCGGCGTCGGCAATCGCTGCGGTCGACCAACAAAATAGAAATCGATTGCTATTCGCGCTGGGAGTTGGCTGAGATTATGAATTTCAATTTCGATGTCGCGCGTTGCAAGATAATCGCGATCAAAGCTGCCCCAGCTGGTTTGCCAACGTGTGACAATATTGCGGGCCGAGCCGATTTCTTTCGCAGAAACACCAATGGAACTTGCCGGCGCGAATTGCTTCGTCGCGGAAGCGAGAATCACGTTCGCGGGCCCTATCGGGAAAAGGCCGAAATAGAGTGCCAGCGTCGAAATGCAGCTGAACACGAAGCGGTACACACCCGCCCTAAACTTAACGTTCAAGGCGCGGCCAGCGCTTCGTCCACGCTCGGGAAAATAAGAAAAAAATTCTCCAGGCGCGCGGTCTCAAGGATGGGCCGCACCTCGTCCCGCACCCCAGCGAGAATAAAAATTCCGCCGTAATCCTCCATGTCTCGCGTTCCGTTGATCAGAACCGCCAGTCCAGAGCTATCAACATAATTCACTCGGGAGAGATCCACCACCAAGCGCGCCGGCTTCTCTTTGACCAGCTTAGCGATCGATTCTGCCACCTTGGCGGAAACGTGGAGATCGATTGGGCCTTCCAGCGTAAGAACGTTGCGCGGGCTTGGGAGTGACATATTGGTTAAGAGTCGAAGAAGATGGTGTATGTCGCACCGGCGAGCCAGCTAAAAAAATCGCCTGCTCAATCTCAATCAAAACGATCGCAAGACGCCGCTCTCAAAGTGAAGAATAACCGGCCCCTCTTGAGCTTTGTACGTCCACTGCTCGTTCTCCGATCCGCTGATTCGCTCGATTCGCGCCGGCTGGCCTAGCATCCTGATGCATTGATTCGCCGTCATCCCGATTCGAAGCTGACCCCGAGCGATCGCCGCCTTCGCCTCAACCCGCGCATGCTGTGGCACGCGCCCGGGTTTAGATTTTCCCGCCAACATCGCCACACCCATGAGCAATACGAGTGCGCATATGCAGATCAGGGCAATCGCCGGCGCCGACCGCTGACGCCCCTTTCTGATTGCCGGTGGCACGGCCGAGCCGGTGTCCAGCAGGATCGGTTCGGTTTTTCGCGCCACCCGGAACTCACTAACAGGTCGCCAATCACTGAAGCCAGCGATCCAATAGAAATCGTTCGGCCGGATTTCGCCGGAAAAGACCTTGTTGCGAAAAATCTGCTCTTCAAATTCTCCCATCACCGCACCTTCGCGCGCCACGTGAAATCTCATCGCAGTAGCCACGGTGACAAAGTCCTCGTCGTACCGCGAGCACAAAACGTGCGGATGCCTAAAAACATGGGCTGACCGAGAAAGTCGCGAGTCCGACTCTGTCTGCGCTTCCTCGGCTGGATGGCGCGGCCCTGCTCGCAGCGTCGTAGCCATTCGAAGGCAGGTCGGCGCCCAAACATTTGGGAGACGACGGCGCATGTCCCTCCCGGGACCGGATCAGACGTTGCTGCCGGTCCACTTCAATTTGTGACGGAGCACACTAAAGAACGAAACGTCGGGCAAGAACCCCAGCTGAAGCATTGCCTTGGCCCGGCAAATCGCAATTTGTGCTTTTGGCGGCAGTCGCACCGGCTCGCGACCGTCGACACTCAAGAACGTCGGATATTCCTTGCTCCCCGGCGAAATCTCGATCACCGACGAATCGCTGACAATGACCGAACGATTCGTCAGCACGTGCGGGCAAATTGGTGTGATGACAAAAACGCCTGATTCCGGAGACAAGATTGGTCCGCCGGCGGAGAGCGAATATGCGGTGGAACCTGTCGGCGTCGCGATGATTAATCCGTCGGCATTAAATTCCGTAAGCGCTTCACCATTCACTTTCGCATTCAGCCTGATCAAGCGCGAGAGATCGCCCCGGCTAACAACGGCATCGTTCAAGGCATGGACGGTTGAAAGCACCCGTTTATTTGTGCGTAGCTCGACCGATAACAACGCTCGTTTGCTGTAGGAAATACGGCCGCTGACGATTGCATCGACGGCTTCGCGATAAGCCGAAGAATTCACGCAGGTCAAAAATCCCAGCGAGCCAACATTGATGCCGAAGATCGGCTTCAGGTTTTTTCCCGCCATCGCAACCACGTTCAGGATTGTTCCGTCGCCGCCCAGGACCACGATCAGATCCGAGCGTTGCGCGATCTGCACGATCGAGCCGCCGGCTTCCCGCTTCGCAATTTTGGCCGTCTCATTTTCGACGATCACTTCCAACGATCGCTCTTTGAATTCGCCAATGACATCCCGCGCAAGTTTTGCGACGCCCGCCTTTTCCGTGTGCGCGATTAAACCGATCGTTTTCGTGCGCATAGAAAAAATTCCCGGTTACCATCTGCGCCAGCGACGACTGACGGCGCAAGGCCAATGACCTCGTGCCCACACCCTTCGACAAACGATGCGATCTTGCGCTGCGCCTTCTCGTGCAGCGATGCATCGCGCACGATGCCGCCGCGACCGACGTCGGTCCGCTCCAGCTCGAACTGTGGTTTGATCAATGCCAGCACGATTCCGTTCGGAGTTACCAACTGAAACGCATTCGGCAAGATCAAAGTCAGAGAAATGAATGAAACGTCGATCACGCAAACGGCCGCGGCTTCGTCGATTAGTGACGGCGAAATCGTCCGCGCATTGGTTTTTTCGAAAACCGTTACGCGGGGATCGTTGCGAATTTTCCAGGCAAGCTGGCCGTGGCCGACGTCGATCGCATAAACTTTGCGCGCGCCGCGCTGGAGCAAGCAATCAGTAAATCCTCCGGTCGAGGCGCCGATGTCCGCCGCAATTTGATCGCGCACATCGATCTCGAAAAAATCCAGGGCACCTTCCAATTTCAACCCGCCGCGGCCGACAAAACGAGGGGCAGCCGCGGTCGCAATCATCGCGTTCGGGTCAACCAACAGCGAGGGCTTTTGCGCGACCTGCTCGCCAATGCGCACCTCGCCAGCCATGACCGCGCGTTGCGCCTGCTCGCGGCTTGGATAAAGCGCGCGCTCCACCAGAACCTGATCGAGCCGCACCTTTTTCATGATTTCGCCACTTCGGAGGGACTCGCCGCGGCGAGTCCCGGACGGGCGGAAGCGCATCCCTCCGGTTGTCTTGCGGCATGGCAAATCGCTTCGGTCAACGCTGAGACCGCGCGTTCCAATTGTCCATCCGTGATGCACAGGGGCGGCATTAACACAATTGTTTTCCGTATATTTCTCGTTAACAAGCCATAGTCGCGCGCTCGCCGGCAGACTTCGTTTGCTGCTTCCGCATCATCCATGTCGATTCCGGCGATGAACCCGCACTGTCGCACTTCAGTTACGCCCGGCAATCCGCGCAACTGCCGCAGCTCCGAGTCGAGTTTCTTGATCTTCGGTTGCAAATTCTCCAGCACATTTTCCTCGCGAAAAATTGCGAGACTGGCCCGTGCCGCCGCACAACCAAGTGCATTGCCAGTGTAACTATGCCCGTAGGCAAGCGCCCGACCATCCGCCACCGATCCGTCAAATTCCGAGAAGATTTCTTCGGTCGTGAGAGTAATCGCCAGCGGAAGATAACCACCGCTCAATCCTTTCCCGAGCACCATGATATCGGGCAGCGCGTTCTCATGCTCGCTCGCAAACATTTTTCCGGTCCGACCGAATCCCGTCATTACTTCATCGGCAATCATGAGCGCGCCCTTCCGATTGCACCAATCGCGCACCGCCGTGGACGTTCCCGGCGGCCAAATTCGCATTCCCGCGGCACCCTGAATCATCGGCTCGATCACCACCGCCGCGACTTCGTCCGACTGTCCGCGAGAAAGTTTTTCCAGTTCTTCGATCGAAACAACGGTGCGAACCGGAAATCTCCAACCTTCCTGATCGACCGAAAACATCTTGGCCGCCCCCAACGCCGCCGCACCCGCAGTATCGCCGTGGTACCCGCTGCGAAACGCGACAAACACAGCTCGTTTCTCGCCCCGCATGTGAAAAAATTGTGCAGCAATGCGCAGCGCCGCTTCGATTCCAGTCGAGCCGTCATCGGAATAAAACACACGCGACAAAGTTTTCGGGGGAAAATATTCAACAATTTCCCGCGCCAGTTCGATTGCGGTCGGGTTCGTTGTCCCGAGAAACGACGAATGCGCGATCCGTTCCAATTGCTCGCGAATTGCCAGATTGATCCGCGCATGATTGTGCCCGTGAATATTTGTCCAGATCGACGAGTTCCCGTCGATGTATTCGCGGCCGCGGCTGTCGCGTAAAATCGCGCCGTGCCCTTCGACAATCACGATTGGTTCATGCTCCGGCGCGCACCATTCCGGCATGTTAGTGAACGGATGCCAGACAAACTGTTTGTCCGTAGTGATCAAATCCTTCGTATTCCAATTACTCATGCGTCTGCTCTTCTCGAGGCGGATCTCTCAGGGTCATTGGAGGGTCGAGCTCCTGCGATTCCTTGCGCGGCGGGTTTGTAGGACAGGTTTCGAGCCTGCGAGGGCTACCAAGCTTCATGCCCGGTTGCCATGCTGTCGCAATCAGCGGGCAAGATGCCCGCTGGCCCCATAACCAGGATGACTGTGCGACATCGCCCCTGCGTGAACGCACATCACTCATTGATTTCCCGAACCATTTCCCGCAACGACAAAAGTTCCTCTACCGTCGCCCGCCGCCGGCGATATTTTTTCTCGATGATTTCCTTCAACGCCTGCAAATCAGCCGGAAGCGGATGGTCGTGATACGTCCACGAGTCCTCGTCCGCCCGCTTCGATTGCAAACGCCAGGCACCGCCAAAACGGGACGCGCGGACTTCGCGTTTCACCCCATCCTCTTCGCGTTCGCTCCATACATGTTGACGCGGCATGATTTCGAGCCCTTAGATTAGCGCCCTTGAAAGACGCCGCCAAACTGTTCGCTTACTTTTTCGCGGTCGTACTCGGCGGGGTTCTCCTCGCGCCTCCACTTTTTTGGAGTGCTCATCGCTTCTCGGTCTTTTTTGCGAAATACGATTTCGAAAGTTTTTTCCATCGCGCGCTTCTCATTTGCGCGCTCGCATTTCTTTGGCCGTTCCTGCGCTCGCTTCGGCTCCATTCTTTCCGCGATCTACAATTGGATAAAAACCGGCACGCCTGGCGCGATGTCGTCGCCGGCATTTTGCTGGCCGGGATTCCTCTCCTTGTCGGCGCCGTCGCATTAATCGCGACCAGAATTTTTCTTTTAAGAAATGCGGTCCCGTGGAGTTCGCTTGCTGCTGTCTTGGCCGCGGCCATCGCCGTTCCTCTAATCGAAGAACTTTTTTTCCGTGGCCTGCTCCTCGGAATTCTATTGCGTAGCGCGCGCCCGGTCGTTGCGACACTGACTACCTCGGGTTTTTTCGCCATTGTTCATTTTCTGAAAGCGCCAAGCAGATCGAACGAGAGCGTGACCTGGCTCTCCGGATTCCATTCGATCGCAAACTCATTCGCGCAATTTGCCGATCCCATGATGGTGCTCGCCGGCTTTATTACCTTGTTTCTCATCGGCTGGATTCTGGCGGACGCGCGCTTGCGTACGCGCTCACTTTTTCTGCCGATCGGTCTCCATTCCGGCTGGATTTTTGTCGCCGGCGTCGTCGGCAAAATGACCAAACGCGAAACGATCATCCTACCCTGGCTTGGAACTAACTTGCTGATCGGGTTGGTTCCGCTCGCATTGGGATTGATTACCTGGGCTTTGATGATTGGCTGGCTGCGTTATGCGAATCGGACGCACTCTTGAGCCGTTGCGCGCGGTCGCGTCGCTTTTTTACCCGGCGCTGTGTGCCATCTGCCATGCTCCCGTTGCGCGCGGCGATTATATTTGCCAGGATTGCCTCGACAAAGCGCAACGCATCGTCGCGCCTTTTTGTGCAAAATGTTCCGAGCCCTTTGCCGGCGCAATCGACGGTGAGTTTACCTGCGCGAACTGCGCCAATCGAACACTCGGATTCGATGCGGCCGTTTCCGCTTATCGCAGCCGGGGTGTGGTTCGTTTTATCGTTTTGCAATTCAAATACAATCGCCAGGTACAGCTGCGGCATCCCCTCGCGGAATGGTTGCGGGAAGCGATGAATGATGCGCGGCTGCGCCAGCGCCATTTCCATCTCGTCATTCCAGTCCCGCTTCATCCTGCCCGACGACGCGAACGCGGTTTCAATCAGGCCGAGCTCCTCGCAAAAATCCTGGCGCAAAAAATAAATGTGCCGCTGAGCCGTGCGCTCGAACGCATCCGCTACACCACCACCCAAACTGCCTTTGATCGGGTCGAGCGCATGGAAAATTTACGTGGTGCCTTTCGTTTACGAAAAAAGATCGGCGTGCGAGGATTGCACGTGCTTCTGGTGGACGATATCCTCACTACCGGTTCGACGTTAAGCGAATGCGCGCGTGTCCTGCGCGAAGCAGGCGCGCAATCGGTTTACGCCGTGACCGCGGCGCGCGCATAAACCATGGCCATCTTCAAAAAACCCGCGATCAAAATTCAAGACCGCAAGAAGCGCGACATTCCGCAGGGACTTTTTCAGAAATGTCCCGGATGTGACGAAGTCATTCACGAAATCGAGTTAATCGAGAACCAGCGAGTTTGCCCGCACTGTGATTATCATTTCCCGCAAACAGCCAAGGAGCGAATCGAGAGCCTGCTCGATCCCGGCAGCTTTGTCGAAATGGACGCGAATTTGCACTCGGTCGATACGCTTCGTTTTCAAGGCATGGCCAGTTATAAGGATCGATTGAAAAAATACCAGGAAACCACGGGGCTGATCGATGCGGTCCTGAGTGGTTACGGAATGCTGGAAGGCGTGAAAGTCGCGATCGCCGTGATGGATTTTACTTTTCTTGCCGCCACCATGGGTTCGGTGGTGGGCGAACGCGTTACCCGCGTGATCGAGTTTGCCACCGCGGAGCGCATTCCGATCATCATCATCTCTGCCTCCGGCGGCGCGCGCATGTATGAAGGCATGCTCAGTTTGATGCAAATGGCTAAGACGAGCGGCGCGCTCGCCCGGCACGCCGACACGCGCTTGCCTTACATTTCTGTGCTCACCAATCCGACCACCGCCGGCGTAATGGCGAGTTATGCTTCGCTCGGCGACATCATCATCGCCGAACCCAAAAGTATGATTGGTTTTGCTGGGCCACGCGTGATCAAGGAAACGACGCATCAGGATTTGCCGAAAGGATTTCAAACTGCCGAATTTCTCGAAGAACACGGTTTGATCGATCAAATCGTGCATCGAAAAAAGTTGCGGCCGCAGATTGCGGAATTCTTGCGCTTCTTTGCGCCAACAGTCGCGTGAATTATCGCGAAGCGCTGGCGTGGCTTTACGCCACCCAACGGTTCGGCATCAAGCTTGGGCTCGAAAATACCGAGCGTTTGCTCGTCGCACTCTCCGTCGTGGAGGGTCGAGCTCCGCGAGACCGCTCATTGATGTCAATGTGCGATGGTGAAGCAACGGCGTCGCAGAGCTCCGCCCTCCAGCTGGAAAGCAGAAGCAGCGGGGTCATCCACGTCGCGGGCACGAATGGCAAAGGCTCTGTTTGCGCGATGATCGACGCCATCGCGCGAGCCGCGGGTCATCGGACTGGTCTGTTCACCTCCCCTCACCTCATCAGTTTTCGCGAACGCATTCGCGTGAACGGCGATAAGATTTCCGAAGACGAGGTCGCGTGCGGTCTCAGCGAAATTCGTGAACGCATTCGCGATTGGGATCCGCATCCGACATTTTTTGAAATCACGACCGCCCTGGCGC
>Ga0209805_1001059_pt1 | contig 16943 bp, 14 predicted proteins | sample GraSoiAngelo_148_FD_185905 | JGI IMG/M metagenome (GOLD analysis project Ga0209805, IMG submission 185905) | Grasslands soil microbial communities from the Angelo Coastal Reserve, California, USA - 14_1009_09_20cm (SPAdes) (version 2) | ecosystem: Environmental > Terrestrial > Soil > Grasslands ... | reverse complement strand
TCACGCTACTTGAACGTCGGGCGGGGTATGGCGTACTCGAATTTAGAACCCTTTACATGCCGACCTGTGAGCAGGCTGGGCTACCGCACCTGTGCTAGCCAAAAACCGACCCACGGTACGGTGACCGCAATAGCCCCCCGGTAGGAAAGTAGAGGCGGCGAGAGACGCTGATTCTTGATCGGAGCCATGGGGGGTTTGATGTCCATTCGCAACCACAACAACGCCGAACCCGGGACGGTGACCGCACCGCCAACCTCTTACCAACCGGGATCTGAAGCCGACTTCGAGCGCCTGTATCAGACTTCATACGGCCGCATCCTGGGCACGCTGACGGCGATGCTTGGTGACCGGGCGGCGGCAGAGGATTGCTGCCAGGACGCTTTCGAGCGTGCCTACAAGAAATGGGACACCTGGCAGCCGATCGCGCCCGCAGAGGCGTGGGTGCACCGGATCGCGATCAATGCCGCGGTGTCGTATCGCCGCAAGATGAAGCTGCGCGAGGTCGGCGAGGTCATCCGGCGCATGGGCCGGCCGGAGGGTCCTCCCGATCCGCAAGAGGAGATCGAGCGCCGAGACCTCGCGCTGGCGCTGGCCAAGCTGCCGCCCAAGCAGGCGGCGGCGATCGTGCTCCGGCACTATCACGGCTACACGAACCGGGCCATCGCGCAAGCGCTCGGCATCCCGGAGCGCACGGTGGCGTCCCGGCTGGCGATCGCCAAGCAGAGGCTGCGCGGAATGCTGAGCCAGACCTATGGGGCGCACGCGGACGAGCCGCAGGGCGCCGAGCGAGGTTTCGCCCCAGCCGCCGACTGAGTCTGTTGTAGCCTCGCCGGTGTGGTTGATCCGGTAGCCGTATACAGGCAGCGGACGCCCAGATCGCGAGCCATTCACGAGCAAGCATTGCGGGTCATGCCAGGAGGCACGACCCGCACCACCACGTACTTCGACCCGTATCCCCTGTACATCACGCGCGGCGAGGGCTGCCGGATCTGGGATGCGGACGGCATCGACCGCATCGACATGCTCGGCAACTACACGGCGATGATTCTCGGGCACGCCCATCCGAAGGTGGTGGAGGCGATTCGGAAGCAGGCTGCTCTCGGCACCGGCTTCGCCGCCGCCAACCCGATTGAGGTTCAGCTCGCCGAGCTCCTATGCGAGCGGGTGCCAAGCCTGGAGTCGGTCAGGTTCTGCAACTCGGGCACCGAGGCGACGATGTTCGCCATGCGATTGGCCCGGGCCTTCACCGGGCGGCCGAAGATCGCTCGCATCGAGGGCGGCTACCACGGAACCCACGACTACGCAGAGGTGAGCACACATCCTGACGTGGTACGAGCTGGGCCACCGGACGCCCCAATCGCACAGCCCGATTCGATCGGCACCCCCGGCTGGACTCTGGAGCACACAGTCGTGCTGCCGTTCAACAACCCAGATGCGGCGGAGGCGATCATTCGCCGCGAGGCCGGCGAGCTGGCGGCCGTGATCCTGGAGCCGATCATCGGGGCGGGCGGCGTGATCGCGGCGACGCCGGACTACCTGGAACGGCTCCGCAGCGTGACAGCCGAGCTGTCCATCCTGCTGATCTTCGACGAGGTGATCTCACTGCGCGTCGCGCCCGGCGGAGCACAGGAGCTGTACGGCGTGACGCCTGATCTCACCACCCTTGGGAAGATCATCGGCGGCGGCCTTCCCGTCGCGGCGTTCGGCGGTCGCGCCGACGTGATGGAGCTGCTGGACCCACGGCGGCAGCCGAACCTGGCGCAGGGCGGGACCTACAACGGCAATCCGCTCGGTATGGCGGCCGGGCTGGCGGCGATGACTGAGCTCAGCCCAGACGTGTATGAGGACCTGAACCGCAAGGGCGCCCGGGTCTGCGAGCAGCTGACTGAGGTCCTGGCGACGCACGGGGTACGCGCACAGGTCAATGGAGCCGGATCACTTTTCGCAATCCACTTCACTGACAAACCTGTGGTCGACTACCGGACCAAGGCAGCCTCCAATCAGAAGATGACGCACGAATTCTTCCTGGGCCTTGTGAACCATGGAGTCCTGATGGCTCCGCGAGCGATGGGATCGCTATCGACCCCGATGGAGGAGGGCGATCTCGAGCGATTCATCGATGCGGTCGATGCAGTCGTGGCGGAGCAGAAAGCCGGTTGGGCGTCCTAGGCGAGCTCGGGGCGGTTGCGGTTGAGGCCCCGAACCAGGCGGACCAGGCTCCGCCGGAGGCCGCCCCACTCCCCGCCGGAGCGCGTGCCTTCCACGCGCCGCTCATAGCGCGGAGCATTTGACTCCGCGCACATGCTGCAGCCACACCCGTGGCCGGTGTCAGGAAGCCGGCGGCCCTGCTTGTCGAACCTTGCATGCGCCACTAGTGCTTCTTCTTCCTGCGCGGAGATCCGCCGCTGAAAGACCCGGAGTACGTTGAAGGCTGATAGCGCGGCACCGTGCCGGGGAGATACCAGTAGCCCCACCTGCTGACGAGGCCGGCTGGTACGCCGTACCACACGTCACCACCTAGGACTGGAAGCGCGCGCGACAGGAACGAGTGCCACGCCGGAACCGCGACGTAGAAGCTGTCCGAGTTTTGGGTCATCTTGATCCGCCAGTCGGGATTGCCCATCCAGACGGCTACCGCGATGCGCGGCGTGAAGCCGAGCGTCCACGCGTCGGCAAACTGGTCTGAGGTTCCCGTCTTGACCGCCACGTGGTAGCCCCGGATCACCAGCGGAGTGCCCATTCCGAAGATCAGGGCGTGGTTGCGATCGTTGGACATGATCGCACCCATGATGTAGGCGACCTTCGGGTCGATCACCTGCTTCGACGAATCCTTGTGCGTGTAGATCGTCTTGCCGGCCTGATCGACTCGCGTGTAGGCGAAGGGCTGGTGCAGGACGCCCTGCGCCGCCAGCACCGACGCGCCGGTGGCCATCTGGAGAGGCGTCTCGCCGTAACCGCCCAGGGTGAGTGACGGACCGTATGAGTTGAGCGGGTCATTGCTGGTTTCGGATCCGTCTGGGTGCAGCGTCCACGGTGGGGCGCCCATGTTCCTCGCCATGTTGACGACGTTCTGCACGCCCACCCCGAGCTCCACCTTCACGGCCGGGATGTTCAGCGAGTTGCCCATGCACTGCTGCAGCTGAAGCGTCCCGTGATAGCGCCCGTCGTAGTTCTGGGGCCGCCACCACGTGCTTCCGTCGAGGTAGCTGATCGGCGTGTCTGCGATCGGCGTGCTCATTGTGTATCTGCCGCTCGCGATCGCTGTCGTGTACGTGTAGATCTTCATCGATGACCCTGGGTTGCGCGGCGGCCAAACCGCGAGGTTGTACTGGCCGCCGTTGACGCCTGGATTCGCTGAAGAGACCATCGTGATGATCGCTCCCGACGTCGGGTCGATCGCCACCAGTGCGCCCTGCTGAACGCGCCGCCACGAGATAGCCCTCTGCGTGCCCGTGATCGCGTCCTGCCCGATCTGCTGCAGCTTCATGTTGAGCGTGGTGTAGACCTTCAGCCCGCCCCCATACGTCTTGTCTTTGCCGAACTGCTTGATGAGCAGACCGGTCACGTAATTGACAAAGCCCGGCGCCACCACCTTGTTGATCGGAAGGAACATGTGGCTCGGAGGGCTGAGGTCCTCCTGGTATGCCTGGTCCGCCTGTGCCTGGGTGACCTTCCCGTCACGCACCATCGCGTTCAGGACTTCCTTCTGGCGCAGCTTGGCGTTGGCCCAATCCTTGAGAGGGCTGTAATACGTCGGCCCGCGCACCAGCCCGGCCAGCATCGACGCCTGGGCCAGGTCGAGGTCGGCAGTCTTCTTGTGGAAGTAGATCTGCGAAGCCGCCGCAGTGCCGGTAGCGCTGTTGCCGAACGAGACGCTGTTGAGGTACATCTCGAGGATCTGTTGCTTCGAGAAGCGCTGCTCGATCTCGAAGGAGAGCAGTGCCTCGCGGACTTTCCGCTCCATGGTCAGCTCGCTGCCGACCAGCCTGATCTTCACCAGCTGCTGCGTGATGGTCGAGGCGCCCTGCACCGTGTCGTGCGCCTTCCAGTTCACGATCGCCGCTCTCGCGATACCCGCGGGATCCACCCCGGGCTCCTGGTAGAAGTTGCGATCCTCGATCGATATCACCGCTTCGGGAAGCAGGGTCCCCATCGCAGACAGCGGCTCGTCGTAGTGCTGGTAGCCGGGCGGATGCAGGTCCGCGAGGACTGTGGTCCCATCGGCCGCCAGCAGGATGGTGTCGGTTGGCACTGGGTTCGTGACCTCGGCGGCATCAGGCAGGTGGGCCGCGTAGGCAATGTAGGAAGGTGACGCGATGATGAGGCTGGGCACCGCGATCACGGCGAGCACGATCATCCGCAGCAGCCAGCCGGCAGAACGGGAAACCCGTCGTCCCCTGCTCACCGTCCGCGGAGCCGTCGCGCGCCGGCGCGACCCGTTTGGCCTACGAGGCCAGTCGGTGCCGCCCGTCCCGCTCGTTGCCATCTTCGTCAATCCCCCCATCGGTGTACGGCGACATCGCGCTGATGCCGCCGAGCCAGTCGATCTCTGGCGCGGAACCAACCTCGTTGAGCGCTTGGCGCGCGTGGTCCGTAAACGAGGAGGCGCGCCGGCTCAAAACGTCGACGTCGATGACCCGGCTGAGCCGCCGCGGCTCCGCTGCGACCCGCTCCGCCAGGGCGTGCAGGCTGCCCTGAGCAACGCGCCGCCTCGCGCCGTCAGCGCCCGCGGCCGCTTGGCGCAGCTTTCGGGCGGCCGACGGCAGGACCACGTCTCCGGTCCAGATCAGCATGAATGTCATCCAAGTCATCGCTGCGGCGGCAGCGACCGGCGCCCAGAGGCTGAACCTGCGGTTGAGCTCGTCCAAAGCCGACGCCGTCACGCGCCCGGCCGCGGCAGCTCCATCCAGTCGCGGAGCCGGATCCGAGGCTGCCAGCCGGCGCTCTGACGGCGCGTCGAGAGCAGGACGAGCACGAGCAGGTCGACACCGAATAGAAGGACGACCCAGTCGGCGATGATGAAGCGCCGCTCGAAGATCCACTGCATCGCGCCCTGGCTCGCGAGACTGGCGAAGGTCCCTATGGTCTGGGAGGCCCCCCACACCGCCGCGGCTGTAAGGGCACGCGCGTGAGCCTCGTGCGTGCCGGTGACACCCATGATGCATACCCAGATCAGCCCGCCCCAGGCGAGGAGCTCGACCGATCGCGGAGTGTGCCGGCGGAAGGTGAGGACGGCCACGATCAGCGCAAAGAGCGCGATCAGGAACTCCGAAACCAGGGCGTCGCCCATCACTTCGCTCCCATCAACAGGACAACGCGCCCCGCGGGGGGAGTATTGAGCCGCAAATCGGGCACCAGAGCCTAAGTGCAACTGGCTCGTTGAGGCGTTACCAGATTGGCGAGGACGCTGCCCCGCTCAGCGTCCGAGCCACTTCTCACATCAATGACAATTCTCCTGGCCATACTTGCGCTGACTCTGGCGCTGGCCTGGAGGGCAAGGGTCCTTCAGCGCTGGTGGAACCCCGCGGAGGCGGACGTGCGCGATGAGAACGGATTGGTTGACGCTTGCACGAGGGCGTCGCTCCTGGTGTTGATGTCTCTGATCGGCCTCTTCGCCCTCGGGGTCATGTACGGAAACGTGTTGGGGGCCAGCAGCTCAACTCCCTGACGGGTGGGGCCCCAGGCTGAGACGTTGAATCCTTAGTAGCGCGCGCCAGCGGATTGCATGGGGCCAGGCGCAAGTCCGCGAGGTGAAGCCGCACGTGATCGGAGCCGCTGACATTCCAAGGGCCGAGCACTTGGCTCGCAGGCCGCCGGCACCCGAGGTTTCCGCCAGATGAGACAAGTGACATACACGGTGCGCCATCTGGACATCGGGGGATGGCTTGCAACCGTTCAGGAGGAGGGGGACCAACCGCGGCCTCTGGCCGTGAGCAGCGGATCCGAGCTTCCCGCCGCCGCGGAGATGATCGTGATGATCTTCATCGACGTTCGGACTCGGGAGCGCCAGCGGCACGAAGGGTCGACGGCGAAGCGACAACCTGTCTCTGGCGGCTTGATCCCGGCGCTCAGCCGTGACTTCGCCGGGGAGGAGCTCCGCGATGTCCGGCCGGGACACGCAGTCACCTTCACCGACGATTTCATCGCCCGCTGGTTCAGCCGCCGCCAGCAGCGGGCCGAAAAGCACCTCAACAAGCGCCAAAAGGCGGGGCGTTCCGGGCACTTGACAAAGGTTCAACCTAATTAACCCGGTCGCGGCTGGGAGGTTGTCGGTCAGTCAGTAAGGTTCCTCCGGATCAATCTGTGCGCGCCATGGGGGGCGTGCACCCGGAGGAAAGCTTCAGGTGTCTACATCTCGTTTGTTCTCTCGCGGCCGAAAGGCTCGGTCGCTGGGAGCGGTCCTGCTGGCGGTCATATCGGTTGCGACCCAGATGGTCGCCCTCTCGGCTCTGAGCGTTGCCGCCCCCAACACTGCCTCGAATCCGGTCAAGGCCAACATGGCCTCCGCCCTGCTGTCAGGCATCGGCTGTGGCGAGTCCAGTGGGGGCGTGCAGCCAAGTTGCGTCGCGACCGCCACCGACAACCTCGCAGGGGCGCAGCTCATCGAGCACGTCGAGCTGCCGAAGGGCGACAGCCAGTGCCCCGAGTCCGGCATTGGGGCTGCCTGTGGAAGTCGAGAGCCTGCGCCTGAGGCTGGGACGGCGTCCGTACCAGCCGGACTGGTTTCATGCCCGGCCGTCCCGAACAAGGTGATGGTCAGCCCGATCGGTGCTTGCACCCCTGAGGGGGCCCAGCCAGTGCCGGCGGCACCCAACCTCTCCACGCCCTCGGATGCCCCGCTCGGCCAGCTGACACTCCGGTCGAGTCAGAGCATGCTCGCCTACGGCAGCACCTCGGTGCTCGACGCAAGGGCAACCTTCAGCGTCGGAAAGACGCCGTGGACGATCGAGATCTTCGATCAAACGAAGCTGACGCTGGTCGCAGCCTGCCCGCAGTCGAGTGACTGCGTGGTCGCCTACACAGGCAAGACCGGTCTCCACTCCTTCGTCGCCTACCTGGTTATGCCAACCCAGTCCATGCCGACCGATGGGATCCAGCTGTCCTCGAACGTGGTCGACATCCGCTGGATCGGGATCGGGCTGCTCGCCAGCAATCCGAGCGTTGTCCCGCCGGGGAAGGCGATCACGTTCACCGCCTACGCAAGCGAGGAAGTGAGCAAGCTCGGCTATCAGGTCGAGCTGCGAGACGCCTACTCGCGCGACCTCCTCACGTACTGCACTCACGGGACGACCTGCAGCACCTCGCTGGTGGAACCGATGGGCGGGACGAACTCGGTCATAGCTGCCCTGAAACCGCAGCCAAATTCCGGCCAGAAGGTAACGACATACTCCGCTCCCGTTTCGGGGATCTGGCTGGCGGTTCGCCTGACCGCCAGGACCGCAGACGGCGTGATCAACCTCACCGCGACGGCGAATGCCGACTTGACGAGCTCCCCATGGAGCCTCTACATCTACAGCGCGTCGGGCCAGCTGCTCGGCACCCCCTGCCCCTTCAGCACCTGCACCGCCAGCACCTCGGCTGCGGGCGACGATACGACTGCTTACTACGCCACGATCAGCCTACGCACCACTTCCCGCCACGCGACAGGACCGCTTGGTTCTCTTCTGAGTCGCGTTGACGCCGTGCGGACCAACCCGGACGTGGTCGCACGCTCGCCGCTCGTCAGGGCTCCTCGCCTCCTGTGGGGCGTCGATTCATGCAAGGCCTTCACGCAGGACCCGAGCGGCGCGAGCGGTCTGTACCCGCAGGTGGCCGGCTCCTACGGAGTGCCCGATTTCTGGGGCCGCTATCTGACGACCACCTACTACTGCCCGGCCATCAGCGCCACCGAGATCGCGGCCGCCCGCGCTCGGAACCTGGGCATCCTCCCGATCTACGACGACTACGACTGCGGTGCGCTCACCGGATACGGAACGGGCCGCGGCTACGCCGCAGGCGCTACTGCAGCCGCGTCAGCTATGGGCATTCCGGCGGGGACCGGGATCGTCCTCGACATCGAACCTCCAGGTGACGCTTGCCCAGGGGCTTCGTTCGTCGACTCCTCGTTCCTCGAGGCCTGGTACGACGGCGTCACCGCAGCGGGCTACGTGCCCGTTTACTACGGAGACACGACTGCGGGCAGCGCATTCGCGAAGGGCTGGTGCGGGGCTCTCGCCGCTCATCCCGAGTACGCGACCACCGCCTTCCTCTGGTCGTTCGAGCCGTCCCTGCTGGGTCACTACACGAAGAGGACCGCGCCGGGCTTCGCCCCCAACTCGATCGGCTGCAGCGGCGACGTGGCCGGCTGGCAGTACCAGTTGAGCGCAGGCTCGACCCCTGACGTGGATTCCGACCAGGTTTTGTCAAGAATCCCTCTGTGGTACCCCTAGGCGGGTACGGGGTCCTCTTCAGAACGTTTTACCTGTAGGTGCCACAGGGCCCTGTTCGGCCTGCATCGGGCACCAGGGAGTGTGAGATGGACCGAAGGGAATACGACCACTCTCCGGCGGAACCCGACGTTCCGCGCGGACCTGGCGGGGCGTACCGCGATCGCCGGATGCGGGAAAGCTCCGACTACGTAGACGAGCCCGGCCGGGCCGCGGAGACCGAGGTCGTGAGCAGCTTTTCCCCCGCACGCCGAGCGTTCGAGATGATCTACCTCGTCTTCGCCGTCATCGACGTTCTGATCCTGATCCGGATATTGCTCAAGGTGCTGGGCGCGAACATCGGCGTCCCGTTCACTCGGTTCGTCTATGCGGCCACCGATCCGCTGCTGACTCCGTTTCGGGATCTACTGCCCACCGTGGTCAGCGGTAAGTCGATCTTCGAGATGTCCGCAGTCGTGGCGTTCATCGTCTATGCGCTGCTCGGTTACGTGCTCGCCCGCCTGCTCGCGATCATGTTCATGCGCAACGTGATGGTGTCGCACAGCAGTCGGAGTCGAGGCTACAGGCCCAGGGTCGAATAACCCGGCCCTCTCCCTCGTCGCATGGGCCGGCCGGGTTTGTCCCGGCCGCAACTTTGTTTCTTTGTCACCCAAACGTCGCGAGGAGAAGTCCTTAAGAGAAATCTCATCGACATACCGGAGGGAGAGCAGCCCGGCGATGCGATCAGTTAGTCCGATCCTGTCCGCGCCTTGGCGCGCAGAGGGAACCATTCGGGTTCCTTCTCATACACTCCCTCGCTCTGCCCACTCGGCGACAACGGTGAGGAAACGGCTGACCTCCTGAGGATCCGACAGCACGAGATCGCAGGAGGCAAACAGGTCGGGCGCCGCTTCCGATGACGCCACGCCGATCGTGAGGTGGGGTAGGCGCAAAGACGCGATCAGCTCGAACATCGGCCGATCGTTCTCGTCGTCACCGATGCAGATGAGCCCGAGCGGCCGTCGCATCTCGATCATCGCCTCGAGCATGTCGCCCTTGGGTCGATCGCGTGGAATCACCTCGATCACGCGCCTTCCCGGCTGCATGTGGAGACCGGTCGTTGCGCTGAGCGGCCGCAGCGCGTCCATCAGCTCCTCACGGCTGGCGGTGGAGTTGCGGTGGTGGATCGCCGTCGCACCGGCCTTCGTCTCGAGCCAGACGCCCGGAAAGCGGTGCAGAATCCGCCCCGCCTCGAGATTGAATTGATCGAGCCGGCTGCGCTCATCGGCGGTGACAAGGCCCAGGCCGGAATCGCCGATCAGGTCGATGCCTCCGACCGGAACCCTGCGCTCGAGGTCCTCGGTCGCCCTGCTGCTGACCACCGCCACCCGCCTCAGGCTTCTTGCGAGGCGCGTCAGCGCGTCCAGCGAGGCAGGGACGATGGTGGACTGGGAGGGATCGGAAACGATCTCGGAAAGGGTGCCGTCGAAGTCCGTCACGAGCATCACATCGCGCGGACGCAGGCCCGCCAGCGGCGATAGGCGCCAGGCCTCCTGCGTCGTGCTTGGCTGTGCTTGGGGCTGTATCGACATCACCTCAAACATAGGACGGCGCGCGAACCGACGGATTACGAGGTCATCCTCGCCCGCATGCCTGGTGTCGCGACGAGCTCGCGGATGTCCTGCACCTGGCGGCTGATCCAGCGCGCGATATCGTTCGTGCGGACGACGTCCCGGGCGCCCTCATTGCGGCGGCGCCGCTCATCGGCGCTCATCATCAAGCCCCGGTACACGGCCTCGGCCGTGGCCTCGATGTCGAACGGATTGACCGAGAGCACATGGGGATGCAGCTCCTCGTGCGCGCCCGCATTCTCCGAGAGCACTATCACTCCGCTGTTGCGATTGACAAGGGCACCTTCCTTGGAGATCAGGTTCAGCCCGTCGTAGACCGGGTTCACGAGCAGGACGTCGAAGTTCCGCAGCGCCGCCATCGCCTTGCGAACGCTCTCTCCGAACTCCAGCCGGATCGGCGACCAGCCGTTGCCGCCGTACTTGCGGTTGATACGGTGGGCCGTGGTCCTCACCTTGCGCAGATAGTCGCGGTACGCCTCGACATCCTGGCGCGACGGCTGGAGGAACGCCCAGAACTGAACCTTGCGTGCGAGCTCCGGGTGATACTCCAAAAGCTTCTCGTACGCGAGAAATCCGCGCACGATGTTCTTCGAAGGATCGGTGCGGTCGATCCTGACGATCAGGTGCTCGGGCCGCCAGTCGCGAAGCTTGCGCTCCTCGACGAGCACGCTGTGCGAGAAAGAGAGGCGCGTGGTGGCTGCGACCTCGATCGAGATCGGGTAGTGGCGGGCGTAAACGACCCTGCCATCGATGAGCACTGCACGCTCCTTGTCGTCGACGGCCAGGCCGAGGTTCTCATCGCAAGTCATCAGGAAGTTGCGAACGTCGAGGCTCGATTGAAACCCGATGATGTCGCACCCGAGCAGCCCTTCGAGGATGGCATCTCGCATGGAGCGCGGAAGCACCTTCCAGTACTGAGGCGTCGGCCACGGGATGTGAACGAATTGCGTGATCACCGCGCCGGGTAGCTCGCGCCGAACGAGCTTCCCGACCAGGTAGAGCTGGTAGTCATGGATGAGGACGAGCGGTCTTTCCGGCAGCTGGTGGCTGACCTCGACCACCCGGCGCGCGACCTGGCGGTTCACCTCGACATAGCCGTCTGTCCAAGCGCTGTGAACGCGACTGTCGATCACCGGCTCCTGGGCCAGGTTCCACAGGTAGTGCTGGATGAACCAGAGCACTGGGTTCGCAATGACCGAGTAGTAGTCGTGGTACTGCTCCAGGGTCGGCATCACGTAGTGGAGCTTGGTCGTAGACCGGCCGAGCGGCGCGACGATGGTCGAGCCCTGCTCCTCGACCATGTGGCGTTCGGCCTCCGTGCGCGCGCATGCCACCCAGTCCGCCGCGGTGACCTCGGCCAGCGTCAGCAGGGCGGTGACGACCCCACCGGCGCCGCGTGCAAACCCTCCCTCAGGCCGTGGTTCGTGGGGGGCGCGGTTGCTGACCACGATCGCAGAGCTGTGGGGCAGCGTGCGCGAGACGTAGTTGCGCATCGACGACCCGGGCCGCCTGCGCTCGACGCTCTGCAGGAAGGGGCTGTCGGCCATCTCTTCTACGTGGGCTGGGGTGAAGGTGATGGGCTGAGGATCGGTGACGGGCTGGGCACGATCGAAGGCAGGCTCGACGGGCTCGAGCTCGGGCTCGGCGACTCCGTCGGGCTCGGGCTCGGCGATGGGCTTGGGCACATGCGCTCAGTCCCGGCCAGAAAGATCTCGCTGCCGCCGCATCCGTGCACGATGCCGGACGGCTGGGAATACCAGCCACCCATGCTCGCCGGGAGGTTGTTGATGAAGTGGGCCATCAGCGTCGAGCCGACGCGCTCGCCGAAGGCGAGGATGGTCCCGCCACCGCCGTTAGGTGCTGTGTTGCCGACCCAGGTGCCGATGACGATGCTGGGGTTGTAGGCCATGATCCACGAGTCAGGGATCTGGCCGTGGCCATTGTCACTGGTGCCTGTCTTGCTCGCCATCTGGCGGTTCCATCCGAAGCCCCACTGATTCTGATAGTTCTTGAGCACATCCGTGATCAGGTAGGACTCCGCCGGCGTGAGCACATTCCGGTTGTTCATGGACGTCCGCTGGTAGACCGCGTTGTTGTGGCTGTCGTCCACACGGGTGATCTCGTTGAGATCCACCCGCTGGCCCTGGTTCGCAAAGACCTCATAGCCCTGAACGTGCTCGAGCAGCGTCACGTCGCTGCCGCCGATGGCGGTGGAGAGCCCTGGGTCGAGGTGGCTGTTGATGCCCATGTCGTGAGCCAGGTTGATGACATTGTCCATGCCTTCCATCTGACCGACCTCGACCGCCGGGATATTGCGCGAGAACAGGAGCGCCTTGCGAGCCGGCATCGGGCCCATGCCGATGTCGTTGAAGTCGTGCGGAGTGTAGCCGTTGAAATTGGTCTGCTCATCTTTGAGGATCGTGGCCAGCGTGATCTTGTGATCGCGCAGCGCCGCCTCATATACGTACGGCTTGAATGACGACCCCGGCTGGCGCGCGGCGGTTACAACGTCGTACTGCCCTCCGATCGAGTCGTTGTTGAAGTCGGCGGAGCCGACCCACGCCAGGATCTCGCCCGACTTCGGATCCGCCGCGAGCAGGGCGGCGTTGTTGATGTTGGCCCAGTGCAGGTCGCGGACGCCCTGCTTGACGGCCTGGTCGGCGATCGCCTGGAGACCCAGGTCCAGCGTCGTGTGCACGACCAGCCCGCCCTGCTGGATCGCCGCTGACCCGAAGAGCTTCTCCAGCTGCGTCAGCACGTAGTCGACAAAATGCGGCGCCTTGCTCTGCCGTGCGCTGGCCTGGATGTGAAGCTCCTTTTTGACATCCTCCGCAGTCGCGGTGTCGGCCTGCTGCCGAGTGAGCGCCCCGGTGGACACCATTCCGCCGAGCACGTACTGCTCGCGCTGCTGGGTCAGGTCGAAATGCAGCACGGGGTCGTAGGCGGTCGGCGCCTGAATGAGGCCGGCGAGGAACGCGGCCTGCGCCGGGGTGAGGTCCTTGGCCTCTTTGTTGAAGTACGTTCGGGCCGCAGCCCCAAGACCGTAGGCGCCGTGCCCGAAGTAGACCCGATTCAGATACATCGTGAGGATCTGATCTTTCGAGAACCGTTGCTCCAGGGCAAGTGCCAGGACCATCTCATGGACCTTTCTGGGCACCGACTTCTCCGGCGTCAGGAGCTGGATCTTCACCAGTTGCTGGGTGATCGTGCTTCCACCCTCGTTCAGACCGCGGTTGGTGACGTCTACCCAAAGCGCTCGGAGAGTGGACTGCAAATCGATCGCGCCATGGTGGTAGAAGTTGCGATCCTCCGCCGCGAGCACGGCGGATGGGCCGTAGCTTCCCATCTGCGCCAGGTTGAGGTTGACGTGGTAATGACCGGCGGGACTCCAGTCCTCGATCACCTGCCCATGGCGATCGAGGAACACGATGTCACCCGCGGCGAGCACGTTGACGTTGGGGTCGGGCAAGTCCTTCAGCGCCCAGGCGACATAGAGCGTGGAGAGGCCGAAAAAGGCCGCGACCGCGATAGCGATCGCCACCCGATGCGACCAGAACCAGCCGGTCAGACCGTGACGCTGCCAGTGGCGGCGGGATCTGGTACCGGCAGGGCTGAAAGACGACACCCTTCGTCACCCTCCTGAGGCGCCCAGGAATCCGGAGGGGCAGACGCCCCTGCCTACCGCGACGCTTCGGAGTTAGAACGCCGAGGGAAAGCCCGCTACTTGCAAGAAAAAGGGGCCCCTTTGGCCCCTTTTTACAATCCTTCCCGCCTTAGGAACGGACGCTTTTAGGCGAATTCCACCGCGATGTACGCGTAGCCATTCGGCGCCACGGCCCACACGGTCGCGACGTACCTATAGGGACCCATGATGTTCGCGTGGTGCTCGGCGCTGGCCATGAACATACTGTTCAGCTGGCGATCATTGATGCCGCCGCTCCAGTAGCCCACGTTCTCGCCGGCCTGGTTGCCCAGGCGGCAGTTGAGGTCGAGGTTCGGGCCATTCGTGTGGTAGGGCTGGATCCAGCCCTGGCGCGAAAGCCGAACCGCGTTGGCGGCGGCGACCGACGCGAGGCATGAGCTCCAGGAGAGGGGCCTGAGCCCCGCAGCGGCGCGGTCCTGGTTGATGAGCTGTTGCTGATATGAACCTATTACGAACGAGGAGGACGTCGTGGACCGCGGCCGCGACGGGGCGGCAGGCGGGGGCTGGGTTTTTGTCTTGGAGGCCGTCGGGCTCGGTGAGGCGAGCCGCGGATGCAAGAGAGAAAAGGGCCAACCGGCGTCCGACAGGACGACTGCTCCGACTGTGTTCGATGCCTTCAGCGGGGTGCCGGCTCGGGCGTGGATGGCGGACACGGTGGCCGCGCCGACGGCGAGAAAAACCATTGCACCGGCGAGCCAGGACAGCAGGTTGGGGCGCATAACCGGGGCAGTCTGTGACGGTGGTGACGACAGCCCGGCCTAGAGTAGGTAAAGGGTTGTAAAACGGCCCTCTAGTCAGGTTGGGAGGCGGGTTCGGAGGCGCTCCTGGGCCATGACGAGAAAGACTTCGGCCGCCTGCTGCCAGCCGCGGTGCTGGGCCCACATCATGGTCATCGCGCGGAGTGCGAGGATCAGGGCCTCGTAGATCTGGAAGCGATCGACCGTCGCGTCAGGCCGCAGCTCGAGATAGCGGCGGATGAAATCGTTGCGCGTCGCCTCGGCCGCGACGGTGTCCTCCCAATCTGTCGGCGCGGAGGGAACCACGTACGCGCAGAACTTGGCCAGGTCATAGCTTGTCTCGGCCATCGCGCAGTAATCGAAGTCGATGAGCGTGTAGAGGCCGTCCTGGTGGATGAACTGGTCGTACTTGAGGTCCGCGTGAGTCGGCACGAGCTCCTCTTCTCCGGTGCGCTCGAGGCGATCACGGAGGTGCACCAACAGCTCGTTGAGGAGAAAGTGGGCCTTGGGATTCACGTATGCGAACTGCTCAGTCACCGCGTCAAGACGGTCGAGCTCGGATTCGATGTGGATGCGCTCGTCTGGCTCGAGGCCAGATTCATGGATCACAGCCACCGCCTCGGCGGCCGCCCGACCGACGCCGCGGAAGGCGGGGCTCTGGCGATCGCCCTTCACTGGCTCACCCGGCACCGCCGACTCGAGCAGCAGTCCGTACTCGGGGATGAAAGCTATTGGCCGCGGAATCCGAAGCAGGCCACCCGAGTCCGATGCCACCCTCCACAGAGTGTCGACGATGCGGTGCGTCCGAAGACCCCTCCCGCCGGGCTGAACCTTGCCGTAGACGGCCGACCGGGTTCCATCCGATTCGTCGAGGTCATAACGGAGGATCGCGCTGATCTCCGGCGTGTAGCGGACTCTCTCTACGTGCAGCCGGTCGACCTGCAGCCGGCGGCCGAGGGTGCGGCCGCTGAGGTTGGTCAGCACTCCCCAGACGGTTTCGGCGTCGGCGGCAAACGGAAGGCCCGGCATCGCGAGATCGAACGGGAAGAACCAGTACGCATGCTGGGTCTCATCGAAGATCCGCGGGTAACCGATGCTGCCGATCGGGTCGCAGGGAAAGCCGTGGCCCTCCCGGATCAGCCTCTCCCGCAGCTCTTCCCACGCATCCTGGTCGAAAGCCCCGCGGGCGACGAGGCGCAGGCGGCGCTCCTCCTCGTCCTTATTAATGACGACCTCGTAGATGACCCAGTAGGCCTGGGGTGGCTCGAGGCGGGATGCGCGTCGTCTTACCTCGACCAGGTCCCAGCCCGTGCCGTCGAGGACCTGGCTCGCGAACTCGGCCACAGCGTCGGTGCTGGTGGCCTCCTCCATGGTTAGTAGCGACACCGCAGGCGTTGTGCTCATAAATAGGGTTGCCTGAATAGGAACGCCGGAGCGGGCGTTCTGCGACATGCGAGGCCTGACTGAGCGTGTCCGGAGCGGCGGCGGAGAGACCCTCCAAATCCTCTTACCCCTCCGGAGGTGATCGTTTTGGTTATATCGCTCGTCGAGTTCGTCACAAACGGATCCCTGCTGCTCAGACGCCTGGTGATCTGTTCGGCGGTAGTCATCGCCGGCGCTCTTCTCATGCTGGCGAGGTCCTCACCGGCTCTCGCGGCCGACTCTCCTAAGTCGGACAGCAAGATGAGCTCCGCCACAGCCCAGCGCAACGACGCGCCGACCACCCAGCACGAGCAGGAGATCGGCGGCGACGGCGGTCATGGCGATGGCAAGGGCAACGACAAGAATCACGACAGTAAGAGTCACGACAGCAAGAGCCACGACAAGGGCAGCAGCGACAGCAAGGGAAGTACCAGCAGCAGCAGCAGCTCGTCATCGTCTTCTCAGGACAGCGGCAAGTCGAAGAGCAGCGGCGACAGCTCGAGCAGCAGCTCGTCTTCTTCTCACGACGGCGGCCAGTCGAAGAGCAGCGGCGGCAGCTCAAGCAGCAGCTCGTCTTCTTCTCACGACAGCGGCCAGTCCAAGAGCAGCGGCGGCAGCTCAAGCAGCAGCTCGCCTACTTCTCACGACGGCGGCAAGTCGCACAGCAGCGGCAGCAGCTCGAGTGGCAGCTCGCCGTCTCACGACAGCGGTAAGGGCTCGGCCGGTTCCACGGCAGGGGCCAGCTCTACTTCCGGACACCACAAGGAGTCCGGCGAGGGCAACTCCGACTCCAACGGTGACGCACACAGCGGCGGCAACGGCGACGACCGCACCAAGGACAAGGGCGGTTCATCGCACGAGCAGGATGCCGACTCCACCGGGAGCAGCGGCACCAGCACCGGCAACACCGCCAACAGCGCACAGTCATCCAACAGCGGTGGCGTGTCCGGCTCGACCCAGAGCTCGGGCACCAGCACCGGCAACACCGCCAACAGCGCCAAGTCGTCCAACAGCGGTGGCGTGTCCGGCTCGACCCAGAGCTCGG
>Ga0209805_1001054_pt1 | contig 16987 bp, 18 predicted proteins | sample GraSoiAngelo_148_FD_185905 | JGI IMG/M metagenome (GOLD analysis project Ga0209805, IMG submission 185905) | Grasslands soil microbial communities from the Angelo Coastal Reserve, California, USA - 14_1009_09_20cm (SPAdes) (version 2) | ecosystem: Environmental > Terrestrial > Soil > Grasslands ... | reverse complement strand
GCCGCGCGGTCGGTGGCCACTCCGATGGAGCGATCTTCGGGACGCTCGCCCTCGGCCTCGTGCTCGGCGCGATCGTGGGCGCAGCGATCGCTCTTCTCTTCGCACCGTTCCCCGGCGATGAGGCGCGTCGACGCTTGAGCGAGAGCGTCGATAAAGTGCGCACGACCGAGCCCGTGGGCAAAGCCGGAAACGGCTCGACGCGACCGGTCTCAACCGTCGGCAGCACGCCCTACGCGTCGAGCTAGCGGCATCGCCATTTAGCAACTCGGCCACGTGACGCGGCCGAGGGGCTGTCGTGCTCGCGGGGTTCCTCCCTCGCTGCTTCCGCAGTTGCCTTCGGCCTGCGGGCAGTAGGGTCTCGGGTCCCACTGCGCGCGCCAGCCCCCTCGGCCGCGTCCAGGCCTTAACTCGCGCCTAGTTCACGCGCCAGTCTCAGGAGAGATTCGCGCGTGTTGAGCTTTGGATCGTCGGTCACGCGCTCGAAGAGCTCGTTGAGAATGCGCCCGACCTCGGGGCTTGGGGGGATGCCAAGCTCTTTCATCACGTCGTTTCCGTCGATCGCGAGATCTTTCAGCGAGAAGGCCGACGCCGCCCGGATCTCCTCCTGCACCCGCTCCCAAAGAGCCTCGAGCGCGTACATGCGCGGCGATCGCGCCCCGCTTCCGATGTTGTCGGCCTTACGGAGCGCGAAGAGCGCCGGGATGTTCTCGAGGCCGACCTTGCGTATGAATCGTCGGACCGCCGAAGGCGTCCACTCGCTCTGGTACCAGAACATGTGATTGCGGATGAGGTGCGTGACTCTCGTCACGGTGTCCTTGTCGAAACGCCACCGGCGCAGGATGTCCCGCGCGGTCGCCTCGCCGACGAACTCGTGCTGATGGAAGTGCCCGTCGGCGAAGGTCGCCGGCTTGCCGATGTCGTGAAAGAGCCCGGCGAGCCGCAGCACGAGGTCGTCCGCCGGCGTCGCATCGAGCGTCGCGAGCGAATGCTCGAACACGTTCTGAGCGACAGCTTTGTCCTGCGGGGTCTCCTTCGCGATCTCCAGCTCCGGGCAGATGACGTTGAGCAGCCCGAGGTCTGACAGCAGGCGAAACGCCTCCGACGGCTTCGGCGCCGCAAGCATTTTCGTGATCTCCTGCTGGATCCGCTCGCCCGAGAGGTCCTTCGCGAGCGCCGCGGAATCCCGGATCGCCTCCGCCGTTCGTGGGTCGATGACGAAGCCGAGCCGCGTCGCGAAACGGACCGCCCGGAGCGTGCGCAGGGCGTCCTCGGCGAAGCGTTCCCGCGGCTCGCCGACCGCACGGACGATGCGGGCCTCGAGGTCGCGCTGCCCGCCGAAGGGGTCAACGAGCTCGCCCGGCTTGCCCTCGACGCCGGGGCGCCAGGCCATCGCGTTCATCGTGAAGTCGCGGCGCGAGAGGTCCTCGTGGAGCGAATCGGTGAACGCGACCGAGGTCGGATGCCGGTGATCGTCGTAGTCGGCCTCGATCCGATAGGTCGTGACCTCGATCTCGTGGTCGCCCTGCCGGACGACGACGGTCCCGAATCGGTTGAGGTAGAGCGAATGCCGAAAGACCATCTGGATCTCGTCCGGCGTCGCGCTCGTCGCGATATCCCAGTCGTGCGGGTCGACGCCGCGCAGCGCGTCCCGGACGCATCCACCGACGACGTAGGCCTCGTGCCCGGCCGCGACGAGGCGCGCAACAACCCGCTCGACGTCGGCGGGCACTTGGATGTGCGGAACGGTGCGGGTCACCCGCGAAGTCTAAAGAAGAGGACCTTTCACATTCCGAGGTATGCGCGCTGAACGTCGGGCGACGAGAGGAGCTCCTTGCCGGTGCCGGTCTGGACGATCGAGCCCGTTTCCAGAACGTACGCGCGATGCGCGATCTCGAGCGCTTTGGTCGCGTTCTGCTCGACCAAGAGGATCGGCGTTCCTTGCGCGTTGATCTCCGTCAGAACCCGAAAGATCGTTTCGCAGAGGATCGGCGCGAGTCCGAGCGACGGCTCGTCGAGCATGAGGAGCTTCGGGCGTGCCATCAGCGCGCGACCGATCGCCAGCATCTGCTGCTCGCCGCCGGAGAGCGTCCCGGCGAGCTGTTTCGTACGCTCTTTCAGACGCGGAAAGAGCTCATAGACGCGCGTGATGTCCGCTGGAATACCGGCGCGATCCTTCCGTGCGTAGGTCCCCATCATCAGATTGTCGAAGACGATCATTCGAGGAAAGAGGCGTCGGCCCTCCGGGGCGTGGCCGATCCCGACGCGCACGACATCGTGCGCCGGCACCGAGGAGATGTCCTGTCCATCGAAGACGACGCGTCCGGTCGTGGCGTGGTTGAGACCCGAGATCGTCCGCAGCGTCGTGGTCTTGCCGGCTCCGTTCGAGCCGATCAACGCGACGATCTCTCCGGCATTGATGCTGAGGGAGACGCCGCGGAGGGCCTGGACCCGTCCGTAGAAGACGTTGATGCCCGCGACATCCAGAAGGGCCACGCTAGTGCTGCGTCCCCAGGTACGCCTCGATGACGCGCTGGTCGCGGCGCACCTGCTCCGGGGTTCCTTCGGCGATCTTCTCGCCGTGGTCGAGCACGACGATGCGGCGAGACACTCCCATGACCACTTTCATGTCGTGCTCGATCAGGAAAACGGTGATCCCCTGGTCGACGATCTTGTGCACGAGGCCCATGAGCTCGACCTTCTCCTGCGGCGTGAAGCCGGCGGCGGGCTCGTCCAGGAGCAGAAGCGCGGGATTCGTGGCGAGCGCCCGCGCGATCTCAAGCCGGCGCTGCGAGCCGTACGGCAGGTTGCGCGCGTAGATATGGGTGTATTGCTCGATGCCGACGAACTGTAGGAGCTCCATCGCGCGGTCTGTGACGCGCTGCTCCTCGCGGTGCTCGGCCGGGGTCTTGAAGAGCGAGTCCCACAGCTTCGCGTGCATTCGACAGTGCTGCCCGAGACGCACGTTGTCGAGGGACGACATGTACTCGAAGAGCCTGATGTTCTGGAAAGTCCGCGCGATGCCGAACGCCGCGACCTGGTGCGGCTTCGCGCCGGTGATCTCGCGGCCCTGGAAGACGATCCGTCCGGCGGTGGGCGGGAATATTCCGGTGATCCCGTTGAAGAGCGTGGTCTTACCCGCGCCGTTCGGTCCGATCAGCGCGAAGATCTCGCCCTTCTTGACGTCAAACGTGACGTCGTCGACAGCCACGAGTCCCCCGAAGCGCTTCGTGACGTGGTCGATCCGCAGGATCGGGTCGGCAGCGGCCTCGACGGTCATGTCGTCTCCGCGTTCACGTCTTCGATCGTGGTGTCGTCGTGCACGCCCTTTTGGAGCTCTTCCGCACGCTGCCGGCTCGGCAGGAGGCCCTGCGGTCGAAGCAGCATGGTGAGCACCAGGATCAGACCGAAGATGAGGTACTTCAGTCGCTGCACCTCCCCGGCCAGACCGGGCCAGTCGCCACTCGGGCTGTTGAGACTCGTCGCTCCGATCGAGTTGGCAAAGTCCGAGGCCTGCTGTGGGAGTCCGGGCAGGATGTTGAAGATCACGTAATAGATGAGAAGCGCTCCCACGATGACGCCCGGGATGTTCCCCATCCCTCCGAGCACCACCATGATCAGGATCGTGATCGAGACGGTGAAGCCGAAATTCTCGGGCGACACCAGCGACAGCTTGGCCCCGTAGAAAGTTCCCGCGAAGCCGCTGAATGCCGCGCCGATGCTGAAGGCCAGCAGCTTGACACCGACCGTGTTGACGCCCATCGCCGCTGCCGCGACCTCGTCCTCGCGGACGGCCATCCAGGCGCGACCCATGCGCGACCGGCGCAGATTGTTCACGAGGAGGACAGAGATCGCGACGAGGATGGCCATGATCACGTAGTAGGCCAGCGGGTCGATGATCTTGAAGTTCTGAACGATCGCCAGCGCATCGCCGGACCACGGCCCGTTCAGCCAGATCGGCAGCGCCGGCGTGTCGAGAGCGGAGATCCCGTTGACGCCGCTCGTCCATGTCGAAGCGTTCCGGAAGAGACGCGGCACGATCTCGCCAAAGCCGAGGGTCACGATGGCGAGGTAGTCGCCGCGCAGCCGGAGGGTCGGCGCGCCCAGGATCGCCCCGGCGCCCGCGGCGGCGAACATGCCGACGAGCAGCGCGATCCAGAACGGGATGTGGAGGGCCTGGTGGATCGGCGTGAACTCCAGGTGGTCGGACGCGACGAACGCGTAGGTGTACGCCCCGATAGCGAAGAACGCCGCGTAGCCCAGGTCCAGGAGGCCCGCGAATCCCACTACCACGTTCAGTCCGATCGCGAGAAGGATGTAGACACCCGCGTCGGCCGCCTGCGAGATCAGGAAGCTGCCGCTGCCTCGTGTGGCGACCTGTACCCCGATCGGGAACGCGATCGTGGCCACCGCGAGGACGAGATACACGACCGCGTTCGGATTTTTCCGCGGGTCGCTCTCGAGGATGGATCCAAGCCGCGAGAGGAGTCCTCTCATTTCTCCGGTACTCGCATACCGAGAAGTCCGGTCGGCCTGAAGACGAGGACGAGGATAAGGATCGCGAAGATGATGACCTGCGTCCACGTCGACTCCATGTAGCCGTCCCAGAGCGCTGTGATCAGACCGATGAGGAGCCCGCCCAGCGCCGCACCTTGAATGTTCCCGATGCCGCCAAAGACGGCCGCTGTGAACGCGAAGAGACCGGCCGAGAACCCCAGATCGAAGACCAGCGTGTTGTAGTAAAGACCGAAGATCGTTCCGCCGGCGCCCGCGAGTACCGCGCCGATGAAGAAGGTCGCCGCGATCGTGCGATTGATGTCGATCCCCATCAGCTCGGTCGCGTCCTGGTCCTGGGCCGTCGCGCGCATGGCCTTCCCGAGCGTCGAGCGACTCACAAAGAGCGCCAGCACGATCATGAGGATGGCCGCGACGACGATGACAAAGATGTCCTTCACGCCGATCGTGGCACCGCCGATCACGATGCCATTCGTGGGCAGCAGGTTCGGGTAGGGCACGTTGAACGGGCCCTTCCAGAGGAACATCACTCCCTCGAGGACGAAGGACATTCCGACCGCGGTAATAAGCGGAGCCAGCCGTGGCGCGTGGCGGAGCGGACGGTACGCGACGCGCTCGATGGTCACGTTGATGGCGCCGCAGATCAGCATCGTCACGATGAAGACCGCGAGAAGCGGCAGGATGATCCCGGGGGTCCCGGCCTTGCTCGCATCAAGGCCGAAGATCGGAAGCAGGAAGACCGAGATGAAACCGCCAAGTGTGAATAGGTCGCCGTGAGCGAAGTTGATGAGCTCGATGATCCCGTAGACCATCGTGTAGCCGAGGGCGACCAGCGCGTAGATGGCCCCGTTGGCCACGCCGAACGTCAGGATCTGCAGGAAGTAGCTGGGGCCCTGCGCGAAAATCTTCGTCGCCAGGATGAAGATCGCGTAGAGGACGGCGAGGATCACCAGTAGGTTAACGAGACGGCCAATTGGAGCCCCGACGAACGCGATCCGTGCTTGTTTCAGCGAGCCGACCACATGCCCCCCTCAAGCGGGGAGGGGGCGAGTTTCGCCCCCTCCACTCACGTGTGTCTGCTAGCCGCCGACCCCGAACTGCTTAACGAATACCCAGTCAAGGGGTGAGCCCTTGGTCTGGAAGATCGCCATCGTGGGCGAGGTGGGGTCTCCGTTCGCGTCGAACGTGTAGGTGCCGGTCGTGCCCTTGAAGCTCTTTGTCGCCGCAACCGCGGCGCGGACCTGCTCGCGGCTCGGCATGTTGCCGCCGTTAGCGTCGATGGCCCGGCCGATCGCGTCGATAAGGATGTTCGCGCAGTCCATCGCCGGGAAGGTGTACGAGCCGACGTCTTCTTTCTTGGGGAAGCGCTTGGTGAACGCGTCGATGGTCGCCTTGGCGTCAGGGTTCTGGTTCGCGTCCGCCGCGGCGACGGTGCCGTAGAGGTTCGCGGCGTTGTCGGCCGCGTCCTTGATGCACTGCGAGTTCACCCCACCGTCCGGGACCAGGTACGGAGCATCCAGGATGCCCTTCATCTGGGCGCGCGGGATGCAGATCTTGGTACCACTCGTGGCGCCGGCGTAGACCGCCTGCGCGCCTTTGTTCTTGGCGTCGGTGAGGAAGGGCTTCCAGTCGTTGGTGGTCTTCGTGTCGAAGTCCTGCCGGAGAACGACCGTGCCACCTTTCTTGGTGATCTCAGCCGTGAACTTGTCAGCGACGCCCTTGCCGAAGGTCTCGTTGTCAGACCAGACCGCGACCTTCGTGAGCTTGAGCGTATCGACGACGAAGTCCGCCGCGGCAGGCCCCTGGAACGTATCGGCTGCAGCCACGCGGAAGTAGTTGTTGACGCCGTTCGGCCGGAGCTTCGCCGGCGTCGTCCCAGTGTCCGCCTCGCAGTACGCGAACGTCTGCGTAAGGCACTCGTTGGTGTTCGCTGCGCTGATCATCGTGAAGCTCGCGCGGTTCGCGATCGGGATCATCGCGCGCGCGACGTTCGAGTTGTTCGGTCCGATCATCCCAAGGATCTTCGCGTCGGAGATCATCTCCTGGATGTTCTGCGCGCCCTTCTGCGGGTCATGGGTGCCGTTGACCGTGTCGTCCCAGCCCTTGAAGGTGAGCTTGAATCCCTTGATCGAGCCCGCCGACTCCACGGCGAACTGGATCCCGTTCTGTGCGGGCAGTCCGTCCGAGGCGTCGCCACCGGATGTCGGCTGGTCGCTGGCGATGATGATCTCGCCCTTCGTCGTGCCCCCACCACCGGCGGTGCTCCCGGCACCCCCTGTGCACGCCGTCGCCAGCATCGCGAAGCCGGCGATGATCGCACCGGCTGTGTACCAACGTCGCTGCATTCGATCCTCCCACATGCGATTTGCATCTTCGGGCCTTCGCGTTTTCCTCACGCATCGAGCGACCCGCGTTTGACGGATGAGCGTAGGAGGCGGCCGAGCAGGCGTCAATTGCGGGGCGCGTCAGCGACCGACGGGGACCCTGCCTCTACCTAGCGTGCCCACGTCTCCTTGAGCACGCGGAGCACGTTGCCGCCGAGGATCTTCGCGACGTCGGCATCCTCATAACCGTGGGCGACGAGCCAGCGCGCGGCGTTGGGCATCGCCTCAGCCGGGCTCTCCATCCCATCGACGTATCTGACGGGCGTGTACTTCACTCCCTGCTGAATGCGGGAGAGGGAGAGCGCCGCGGCAAACGCCTTGTGCAAGCCGACGTGGTCTCCGAAGAGCGTGTCCGGCCCGAGCCCGACGTGGTCGATCCCGATGAGCTCGACGCAGTAGGCGACGTGCTCCATCACCGACTCGAGCGAATGGAGCGGGTGCTTTTCGGTGAGGGTCGTGTGTGGTGCCGCCTCGACGCCGATGACGCCACCTTTCGCGGCGCACGCCTTCAGGACCTCGTCGGGCTTCATGCGCTTCGTTTTCCAGAGTCCGCGCGCGCCCGCGTGTGTGATGAGGATCGGGCGCTCGCTCGTCTCGATCGTGTCGAGCGACGTCTGATCGCCGCAGTGCGAGACGTCGATGGTCATGCCGACCTTGTTCATCCGCCGCACCGTCGCGCGCCCAAGATCGGTGAGCCCGCCGTCGCGCTCCTCGCGGAGCCCCGAACCCAGCCCGTTCGACTCGCTGTACGTGATGCCCATGACCCGCACCCCGAAGCCGTACAGGACATCGACACGGTCGACGTCGTCCTCGATCATCGTCGCGCACTCGAGCGTCGAGACCAGCGCGCACTTTCCGGCTGGCTTCGCGCGATCGAGATCGGCCTTCGTCTCGGCGCGGTAGAGGAAATCCTGATGCGCGATGTCCGAATACCGCATCCCCAGGTCGAACAGGACGTCGTCCCAGCGCCAACCGCCCATGCCGTCGAGGAACGCCTCAAGGACGACGTCGACACCCGCGGCGGCCAGGCCGGCGTAGCCGGTCCAGGTACGGCGCTCGCGCGCGTAGTCGTGGATCTGCTCGATGTCCTCGGGCATGACGACACAGTGGTCGTGCGACGACACGAGCGGCGCGGTCGCGAGGATCCGGTCGAGCCGTTTGGTCTGGTCGGCGTCGAGCGGATAGCTCGAAGGCGGCACCCGCTCGAGCTCCTTCGCGAGCGTGAACTCCCGGTAGTCGGTGCCCGCCTCGAGGTACTCGAAGGGCTGGTATGGCGCGCGGGTCTTTGGCGGCATTAGGGCGACCTCCCCCGATGATCGCCGCGAGTATGGTTCAGCGATGCCCGCGCGGCCCAAGCGGCAGAAGCCCCGCGCGACCGTGCGCCCTGATCCGGTGCTCCGTTCGCGCGCCCGGAAGATCCTGACCCGCCTCGCGAAGGCCTATCCGGACTGGGGACCCACGCTCCGTTTCTCTTCTCCGCTGGAGCTCCTCGTGGCGACGATCCTGGCGGCGCAAGCCCAGGACGAGCGGATCAACGAGGTCACCCGGGTCCTCTTCACCAAGTACCGTCGCCCGGCGGACTACGCGGCGGCGCCAGCGGGAGTCCTCGAGCGGGATATCAAGGCGACGGGGTTCTACAACCAGAAGGCGAAGTCGCTTCGCGCAATGGCCCGCGGCCTTCTCGAGGAGTTCCGCGGCAAGGTCCCGTCGGACATGGATGGCCTTACGCGGCTGCATGGAGTGGGTCGCAAGACGGCATCGATCGTCCTCGGAGCGGCCTTTGCGGTGCCTGCGGTGGCCGTCGACCGCCACGTCGCTCGCGTGGCCGAGCGCCTCCGGCTCGATCGAGCGGGTCCGGACATCGAGGCGAGCCTCCGAGCGATCTATCCGAAGAAGGACTGGATCAAGCTCACGTGGTGCTTCGTTCTCCATGGTCGTCGAACATGCAGACCGACCCCGCTCTGCCCGATCTGTCCGATCAACGACCTCTGTCCGTACCCGAAGAAGACGAAGACACTCCCCGCGGCGCTGCGATCCAACCAGCCAGAGCCGCGAGCGCGAGCAACAGCGCGTCGCCCGCGATGATCGAAAGACCCTCCGTCAAACCGTCGCCCGCGGACTCGAGCGGCGCGGGCGCGAGACCGATCGCCTCGACGAGCACGTAGCCGACGCCGACGAGCGCGCCGTGGTAAAGGCCCACATATTTGGCCAGTTTTCCGGCCAAATAGCCACCCAGGGCGATACCACAAAGCGGCGCGGCGATACCAAAGATCGATGCGGTGGGCGAAGCGCTGAGCCGGAGAAGTGACGCGATCGCCGTCCCCACGAGGATGCCCGCGGCGACCGCGGGGTAGTGGACGGTCGGGACGGAGCGTTGAGGCGCGATGCCATCGAGCGTACTCGGACAAAAAGAAACCGATCCGCGAGGCCTACGCGGATCGGCGGGTTCGCGAAAGGTGCCAGACTCGAAATCAAAAAAGCGACGACTCTCGTCGCCGCTCAGGACAACCTTAGTGCTTCTTCTTCGAGGACTTCTTCGCCTTCTTCTTTGCTGGCATCAGTGGATCACCTCCTCCTGGCCACTCATTGACGGTTATATAGACACACTCACGTCATTGATGTCAACAGAGCTGACCGGAAAGAGTTCAAGCGGTCGTCGGCGGAACCTCGGTCCGTAACCGCTCGGCGATGCGTCGTCGGAGCTCCGCGGGAGCGACATCGGAGGTCCCGCAGTCGCGGATCACCTTCAGGAAGCGCTCTTCGAAGGCGAGGTTGTCGCCGCAGTCGGTGCATCCTTCGAGGTGGCTCGCCACTTGTTTACGCTCGTTTGACCCGAGCTCCTGGTCGAGGAACGCGTACAGCTTCTCGAGGCAATCGTCGCAGTCCATCCGCCCCTCCTAGTCCGGCCGTGGCCCGCTGGTCCGAAGCGCGGCGATCCCACGCTCGCGGGCCAGGTCGAAGAGCCGCTGCTGCAGGAACTTTCGCCCGCGGTGAAGCCGCGACATCACCGTCCCGATCGGAACGCCCACCATCTCGGCGATCTCTTTATAGGAGAACCCCTCCACATCGAGGAGGACCGTGGTCCGGAACTTCTCCGGAAGGGCCGCGAGCGCCTCTTTCACCTCGCTCGAGACGATCCCATCGAGGAATTCCTTCTCCGGATCAGAGGAATTCGACCCAGGCGTCTCCTGTGACATCCGCCGGTAGAGCGAGAACTCGTCGACGTCGTCCAGCTCGGCGGTCTGAGGCTGCCGGGAGCGCTTTCGATATGCGTTGATGAACGTGTTCGTCAGGATGCGGAAAAGCCAGGCCTTGAGGTTGGTGCCTGGCGTGAACTGCTCGCGAAAGCGAAGGGCGCGGATATAAGTCTCCTGCACGAGATCTTCGGCGTCCGCCTCCGATCGGGTCATCCGGAGTGCCGTCCGGTACAGCGCGTCGATGTAGGAGAGTGCCTCGCTCTCGAACGCGTCCTTGGCCATCCGGTCACTTTATCCCAACGTCGTCGGCATTCCCGCAATTCCCGATACGCTCGGATGAGTGGACCGCCGGCGCCTCCGCGCCATCGCGCGTCGTCTCGCAAAGGCGTATGGCACACCGCCACCACCTCGACACCTGCCGCCGCTCGAAGAGCTGGTCCTGACCGTGCTCTCGCAGCACACGAGCGACACGAATCGTGATCGTGCCTACGCGGATCTCCGGCGACGCTTCGCTGACTGGGACGAGGTCGCGGAGGCGCCGCTTCCTGCGCTCGCCCGAGCGATCCGTCGCGGCGGTCTTGGCCCCACGAAGGCCGTCCGGATCCGCGCGATGCTGCGGGGCATCCGGGACGGCGGCGTGCCCCTCGACGACCGCGCCTTCACAGCGATGACGGATCAGGGCCTCTGGGACACCCTCGTGGCTCTACCCGGCGTGGGGCCGAAGACGGCGGCGTGCGTGCTCCTCTTCTCGCTCGATCGTCCGTTCTTCCCGGTCGACACGCACGTGCACCGTGTTGCCAAAAGGCTCGGTCTCGTGCCTCCGCGAGCCGATGCCGTCGCAACGCAGGCGTCGTTCCAACAGAGCGTCGCCGATGATGAGATGTATCCCCTCCACATGAACCTCATCCGGCATGGGCGCGAGGTGTGCACGGCGCAGCGTCCGCGATGCTCCGAGTGCGTGCTGCGCGATCTCTGCCCGCGCATAGGTGTCACGAGCTCGCGCTGAGGGTTTACTCCACGAAGAGGTCGTCGGGGTAGCAGTACCGCCACCGCTCGCCGGGCTCGAACGAACGGATCACGGGGTGCGATGTCGCGTGGTAGTGCTTCGTCGCGTGCTTATTCGGCGAGTCGTCGCAGCATCCGACGTGGCCGCACTCGAGACAGAGCCGCAGGTGCACCCACGAGTCTCCCGAAGCGAGGCACTCTTCGCAGCCGTTCGGCGTGTTCGGGCGATGGTCCCGAGCCCGGCGGAGGTGAACGCAAAGAGCTTGCGGCATCCCTCTCAGTCTGCGCTACGTCGTCGGGTGCCGGAACCGGCGGACGGGCGAGAGGAAGAGGTACAGGAACGCAAGAGCCGCTATGACCGCAGCCGCAAAGAGGGTCGGCCGCAAACCGATGAGGTCACCGACGATGCCCGCGCCGAACGCCGCGGGCGGCGCCACGACGAACCCGACGAACCGCGTCGCCGAGCTGACCCGGCCGAGCAGGTGCTCCGGCGTCAGCGCCTGGACCAGGCTTGCGGAACCCACGACCCACAAGGGCACGGTGAGGCCGAGGAGCGCCTGCGAAAGGCCGAGCACGGTCGCCGCTTGCGCCGGCGTCCCGCTCGCGAAGGGAAGGAGCAACCGACTGAGCGTCTCGAGGAAGAGCGCGGCGATCATCACGGGGCCGAGTCCCCATCGCGCGGTGAGCGGTCCGGCAAGCCCCGCTCCCAGCAGGCTGGTAGGGCCGATCGCGGCGAGCGAGACGCCAAGGAGCGCTGGCGAGAGCCCGAGCTCGCGCGTCGCATAGACCACGAGGACGCCCTGCACCGCGAACCACTCGATGTTCGCGAGCGCGATGGCGGTGATGCAGCGAAAGACGATCGGCTGCTGGCGGACCCAGCGCAGGCCATCGGTCACCTCGTGCCAGACGCTCCGTTCGGTCTCGCGCGACCGCGGTGCCTCGGTCGAGCGAATTGCGGCGATGAAAAGAGCCGACGCGATAAAGCCCACCGCGTCCCACAGCATCGCGATCGGCGCCGTGAGCGCCTGCACGAGGATGCCGCCGAGCGATGGGCCCGCGACCTGCGCCACCGCGTTCGAGGCCTGCAACCGGCTGTTCGCAGCGACAAGTCGCGTCCGTCCGACAAGCGAGGGGACGATCGCCGCGCGCGCCAGATCAGTCGAGACCGCAAACGCGCCTCCCAGGAAGGACACGACGTAGAGCTGCGCGAGGGAGAGCGCACCGAGCGCGGCGGCGAGCGGGACGCTGGCGATGACGACCGCGCTGCCGATGTCCGACCAGATCATGATCGGCCGGCGCGGTAGGCGGTCGACCCACACGCCGATGAAAAGACCGGCGACGATCGAGGGCAGCATCTGCGCCGCGACGAGAAGGCCCGTCTCGGTCGCACCGGCGCCGAGGAGCAGCACGGCGGTGAGCGGCAGCGCCAGGACCGTGATCTGGCTGCCGACGCGCGCGATGGTGAAGCCACTCCAGAGCTTGACGAAGTCTGAGTTGCGTGACAGAGGCGGTGTCGGCGTCACCAATACGTAACGCAGACTGACGCCTGCGCTCGTGGAAGGTCTATGCCGAGTGTGACTCTCGAACCTTTAGACTTGTTGCTGCCTTATAGGCCGACGTAGCTCAGCCGGTAGAGCAGCGGTTTCGTAAACCGCCGGTCGGCAGTTCGAGTCTGCCCGTCGGCTCAGCCCAAAGCGCGAAGCGCTCAAGGTCGTTCTAGCGAATCCGGCCGCCTAGCCAGCCATTCCCTCCGCTATGCATTCCGCGGCTCGTCGTTGCAGGAGCTTGCGCTCCACGAGGTTCTCAGTGAGCGACGCGGCGCGCTCGAACTCGGCACGCGCCTCCTCGGATCGGCCGAGCTTTCGCAACAGGTCGCCGCGGACCGCCGGCAGCAGGTGGTACGCCTTGAGCGATGGCTCGTGGACGAGCCCGTCCACGAGATCGAGGCCGGCTGCGGGACCGAACGCCATCCCCACCGCGACCGCTCTGTTCAGCTCGACCACCGGCGAGGGCGCGAGCTGCGCGACCGCGTCGTAGAGCGCCACGATGCGCGCCCAATCGGTCTCCGCCGCCGTCGCCGCTCGCGCATGGCATGCGGCGATCGCCGCCTGCAGCGCGTAGGGACCCATTGCGCCTGCGAGCGCCTCGGCGCGCTCGAGCGCCGCGAGGCCGCGGCGGATGAGCAGCCGATCCCAGCGCGATCGGTCTTGATCGAGCAGCAGCACGGGCTCGCCCGTTGGTCCAACGCGCGCACGCAGGCGTGACGCATGGATCTCCATCAGCGCGACGAGCCCGTGGACTTCGGGCTCGGTCGGTGTCAGCTCGGCCAGGATCCGGCCTAAACGGAGGGCGTCCTCGCACAGCGCCGGTCGGACCCAGTCCTCGCCCGCAGTCGCGGAATAGCCCTCGTTGAAGATCAGATAGATCACCTCGAGGACCGAAGCGAGGCGCGCGGCGCGCTCGGGCCCGCTCGGCACCTCGAACCTGACGTGCGCTTCGGCGAGGGTCCGCTTCGCCCGGACGATGCGTTGGGCGATGCTCGAGACCGGGACGAGGAACCCGCGTGCGATCTCCTCCGTCGTCAGACCGCCGAGGACGCGAAGAGTGAGGGCGACACGTGCGTCCCTCGAGAGGACCGGATGGCACGCCATGAAGATGAGGCCGAGGAGGTCGTCCCCGACGTCCTCATCGATCGCCGCGTTCGGGTCGATGCCCTCCTCTGCCCGCTCGACATCGCGCGCCATCTCTTCGTGCTTGCGCTCGAGCGTCTGGCGGCGGCGGACCGCGTCGATCGCGCGATGCTTCGCCGTCGCCATCAGCCACGCGCCCGGCTTCTCCGGCACGCCCGAGGTGGGCCACTGCTCGAGCGCGGCAACGAGAGCGTCCTGCGCGAGCTCCTCGGCCGTACCGATGTCGCCGACGAGACGAGCCAGCCCGGCGATGAGCCGGGCGGACTCGATCCGCCAGATCGCTTCGATCGTGCGATGCGCTTCGATAACCGCCGCTTTGCCGCGACCTGGGCCCTCGAGCGCGTTTGCCTTACGCGGATCTATGGCAAGAGCTCCCTTACATGCCCTCGGTCTCGAAGATCTGACGGATCTCGTAGGTGCCGGCGTCGAACGGCGCGCGCTTGAGCCATTCGAGGGCCTCGTCCATCGAGCGCACCTGCCAGAGCCAGTACCCCGCGACAAGCTCCTTGGTCTCTGCCCACGGTCCGTCGATAATCCTGCGCTTCTTGCCTTCGAACTGAAGGCGCTTGCCCTGTGAGCTCGGGTAGAGGCGGCCATCGCCGACCACCACTCCCGCCTTGACCAGCTCTTCGTTGAACTTCTGGAACTCCGCCATCTCCTCCGGCGTCGGCGGAGTCGCCGCCCTGCTCTGGTGATCTTCCTTCGCCAGTATCAGTACCCGCATTTCGGTCCCCTTCTATTGGATCTGATCCGAGGCTCCCTCTTCGAGGCCTCACTCATTCATCGAACGGCAGGTGGCGTTTTCGACACGGCCGATCGACGATCATCCTCTTTCTCGAGACGCCGGCTGACTGAGCGCTCTCGCAAGATCCGGCGGCAGGGGGTGGCGCGCCTGCGGGTTACGCCACAGGCTGACTCGGGGCGCCGCGAGCTCGCTGACCACCCACAGCGCGCCGCTCAGTCGCTGGTAGTGGCGCAGGAAATCACGCGTCCCGGTGAAGCCGCGCTGCACGAACAGCGCCTCGTCTTTCTGGGCCGCGCGAGCTTCTAGCCACTGCATGACAGGCGCGAGCGTGTCCGTGGCGGATGAGGGACCGTCGGCACCGATCACCAGCATGTTCATCATCGCCGCCGGCAGCTGGCCCAGCTTGTCGCAGACGGCGCGGATCAGCCGGCCGGGATCGGCGGTCGCGCTGGACGTCGCCGCGGCGCCGCGCAGCCGCCGCACCTCGACGTTGAACCGCAGCCCGCTACGGAAAGTGACACGAAAGTCAGGCGCCCGTTGGCCGACGCCATACGACTCGTATTCGACCGCGAAGCGGCGCTCGTCGAGCAGGCGCAACGCGATCGCAAGCTCGAAGGCCAGGTCGCGGCGGCTCTCGTCGTCGCGCAGCCCGCGAGCCTTCTTGCGGATCTTGTCGCGATAGACCTCCGCGAACGCGCGGAAGCGTGGCGACGCGACCAGGCATGGACCGACCTCGGCGGCGAGGAGGGAATCGGCGCCGAAGAGGTAGGCGATCAGCTGATCGAGCGGGATGGTCGAACGTAGCACGAGCCAAAAAGGCTACAGTCGCGATGGACCGGGGAGGTTCGCACGATGGAAGGGCCGCCGCCGCAGTACACCGCAAAGACCCTCGACGACTACCTCGAGCATCTGAGCAAGGGCGTTTTCCAGGCAGGGATCAGCTGGCGCGTCGTCGAGGCGAAGTGGCCATCCATCACCAAGGCGTTCCATGGGTTCGATGTCGAGCGCGTCGCGCGCATGTCGGATCGCAATATCGACACGCTCGTGCAGGACGAGCGTGTCATCCGCAGCCGGCCGAAGATCGCAGCCGTTGTCCACAACGCCAACGAGCTGCTCGCCCTCGAACGCGCGGGTGGCTTCAAGAAACACCTCAAATCTTTTTCGGACTACGAGGAGCTCGCGACCGACCTGAAGAAGCGGTTCAAGTTCGTCGGCGACAGCGGCGTGTACCACTTCCTGTGGACGGTGAAGCACCCCGTTCCTGACTGGCACGAGTGGTCGCGGGCGCACGGCATGAACTGGGAAGCCAAGGCGAAGGCAGCGAGCGCGGCGCGAGGTCGGGCGCCGCGATCGAAGAGCCAACTCCGTACCAAATCGCGTGCTTCGACGAGCGCGGCACGGTGAATAGCCCCGAGATCTAGCCTTCTGCGTAGCGCGCTCGCCTAGTACCGCCGTACTGCCTCTTTCGAGTAGTACCCGATGCCTCCGCCTTAGCGCACCGTTAGCCAGCCGAGTGGATAGCACCGTCACGCAGGCTCCGGTCGCCGGCCGCCAGGAAAGGCAGCTCATCGCCTCGCGCTACCGTCTTGCGTCCTTCCACCGAGGTGACGACACCACGGAAGTCTGGCGAGCGCTCGACGAATCGACGAACCAGATCGTCAGCCTCGAGTTCCTGCGCGATGCGAATCCCGGCAGCAAGGAGCGCTTCCTCGCGGGCGCACGGCGCCTCGCGTCGGTCAAAGAGCCCACGGTCATGCGGGTCGCCGGGATCCACGATGACGCCGACGGAACGTTCATCGTGTTCGAGCACCTCGTCCACATACCCGTGCCGATCGAATGGCTGAAGCCCGCCGTCGCGGCGCCCGCGCCGATCCTGACCTTCGCCGAGCCGACGGCCAGCGAGACACCCGGTGTCGAGCCGGCGGCGACGATGCCCGTCGTCGCGACGGGTGATGTCGCGGATACGTCATCGGGCGATCGCGGCTTGAGCCTCTTGCTCTACGCGCTCCGAACGCGGGAGCTTTCGCTGATCGACCAGGCTCTCCTGCAGGAATCGGCGATCGAGTTCCTCGACGCGGCCGTCGCCGAATTCAAAGCGGTCCGGCTGGACCCAGACCTTCTGCCCGATGCCCGCTCGTTCGTAGTTTCGCTGCTCACCGCTGGGCCCAGAGGAGTCGCTTCCGCCGTCGGACGGGTCGCGACCTTCCGGCCGCATGTGCGGGTCGCGACGCCGCGCATGTCGCAGCCGAAGCAACCCAAGCCACCGAAGCAACCCAAACAACCGAAGGTCTCCGCCCCACGGATGAAGGAGACGCCGGTGGCGGCCGCGAAACCGATGAAGGTACCGAAGATCAAGGCGCCGCGCGCGCCGCGAGCCGCAGGCGGACCCGGCCTTCGTATCCGTTGGGGCCGGGTGCTGTCACGAGGTCTCGTCCTCGGTGTTCTCGCGGTTGT
>Ga0209805_1001052_pt1 | contig 16995 bp, 10 predicted proteins | sample GraSoiAngelo_148_FD_185905 | JGI IMG/M metagenome (GOLD analysis project Ga0209805, IMG submission 185905) | Grasslands soil microbial communities from the Angelo Coastal Reserve, California, USA - 14_1009_09_20cm (SPAdes) (version 2) | ecosystem: Environmental > Terrestrial > Soil > Grasslands ... | reverse complement strand
TGGACAATGACGGCCGGAACGAGCTGTTCATCGTCAACGGCTACGTGTCGGGCGACCGCGATCGGAGCTACTGGTACGCGGCGTCGAAGATCGCGGGCGCGTACGGGCCCGTCTTCGAAGATGCGAGAGCCTGGCCCGCCATCGGCACGGCGAGCCTGTCCGGGTACGAGCGATCGCGGGTGCTCGTGAACCGCGGCCTGGCGGGCTGGAGCGACGTCGCCTCCCGGGTCGGTGTAACCGACGAGTACGACGGGCGCGCCGTCGTGCTGGTCGACCTGTTCAACCGCGGTGTGCTCGATGTGGTGGTCGCGAACCAGAAGCAGCCGGCGCTGGTCTACAAGAACAGCGTCGTGCCCGGCAACCACTGGATCACGTTCAAGCTCGTGGGCACCCGGTCCAACCGCAGCGCCATCGGGGCGGAGGTGCTCGTCGCCGCGGGCGGCACACCCCAGCTCAAAGTCGTGGACGGGGGCTCCGGATTCGCGAGCCAGAACGACCGCCGGCTCCATTTCGGGCTGGGACAGACCGCGCGCGTGGACAGCGCGGTCATCCGCTGGCCTTCGGGCACCGTTCAGACCGTCGCGCACCCGGCCGCGGACCAGCTGCATGTCATCACCGAGTCTAGTCGCTAGCCGGGCGCTGTGGAGCTGGCTGGGCCGGCTCGATCCGCGTTACCCCGTCTCCTTCCTGATCACGCTCATCCTCGTGCTCGGCGAGGCGCGCTACGGCATCCTGGGGGGCTACGACCGGCTCGTCACGGCGCTCGGCGTCTGCACCGCGACGGAGCTGGCGCTGTCGCGCACGGTGCGCGGGCGCTTCGCGAACGTGCAGAGCGCGTACATCACGGGCATCAGCCTCGCGCTCTTGATCAAGCCGCGCGCCGGGCTGCTGTGGCCATTCGCGCTCGGGGGCTTCGTCGCCATCGCCTCCAAGTACGTGCTGCAGTACCGCGGCCGGCACCTCTGGAACCCGAGCAACTTCGCCATCAGCCTGCTCGTCCTCGCGGCGCCGGGGAGTATCGCCATCCTCAGTCGTCAGTGGGGCAATGACCTGGCGACCAACGCGGTGATTTGGTGCTTCGGCCTCCTCATCGTTTCCCGCGTGCGGATGCTCCACGTGACGCTCTCGTACGTCGCATGCTTCGTCGCGCTGGCCATGGTGCGAAGCATGATCACGGGCGGCCCGCTGCTTGCGGAAATCGCGCCGCTCACCGGCCCGATGTACCAGCTGTTCATCTTCTTCATGGTCACCGATCCCAAGACGACCGTGAGCACGGTCCGGGGACGGACCCTCGTGGCGGCCACCGTGGCCCTGGTTGAGGCGGTCATCCGCCTGGCGGGTGACTTTCACGTGGCGGCGCTGGGCCCGCTTTATCCCGCCCCGCCGATTGTCGCTCTGGCGATAGTCGGGCCGCTCGCGAAGGTGATCGACCTGCAGCGCGAGCGTGTGAGGGTCATTTCGGCAGACGGAGAGAACGCAGCGCCCTCTTGACGGACGGTGCTCCCCCGGCGCATGCTTCGCGCCCTTTATGCGTCTCTCTGTTCTCGAACGCGGTCATCGCCTGGCCGACCGGCTGAAGTTTTGGCTCGTCCGGCTCGTGAGTGGGCACCGCGTCCCGGACGTGGTCAAGACGGTTCTGTACCGGCCGGAGTTCTTCGGCCACGCCATGCGTGAGTGGACGCAAGCGGTGATGCGCGGTGCCTCGCCGTGGAGCGTGGGCGAGCGGGCGCTGCTCGCGGCGTTCACGTCACGCCTGAACCGGTGTCCGTTCTGAACGGGCGCCTCCGGCGCGGTCGCGTCGCTGGCCTCGGGAGACGGACAGGTACTCCAGGCGGTGCTGGCGGATTGGCGTACCGCCCCCATCGATCGGAAGCTCAGAGCAACACTGGGCTTCCTCGAGACGCTCACGCTCACGCCCGCCGAGGTGGGTGCCGCGGACCTGGCGCCGCTGCGCGCCGCCGGCGTGACGGATGAAGCCATCGAAGACGCGATCGAGGTGTGCGCACTGTTCAGCGTGTACAACCGGCTCGCCGACGCGCTGGGCTTCCACGTCCCCACCGGGGACGGGCACGCGGCCCTCGCGCGCTTCGTACTGAAGCGCGGCTACCTCGTCTGAGCGCGTCGATCGACCGCTACCGCGGGCCTGGCGACGCGAAGCCCAGTATGATGGACTCCACCTCGACGCCGTAGTTACCGGGCTCGATCCCGACTCCGTCCTCGCGCCGCAGCGAAAGCTGCAGCCGCTCCACCCGGTCGAGCCGCGGGCGGTCGCCGCTGCCCCCCCGCCCGGCCGCGGGTCCCACCCAGTAGTTCCACTCGCCGGGGAATCCCTCCGGAAGGAGCACGCCACGGCCTACGGTCAGCGCGGCAAGGGGGACCGCTTGCTCGCTCCAGGCACCGTCGACCGTGACCGCCGCGCTCCAGCTGGTACCGTCGTCCTCCATCAGCGTGAGGTGCAGCCCCTGCCGGCGCCCGAGGCCGCGCAGCCGCACCCGGATCTCATCGGCGCGGGTGATGGTCTCCTGGCGGGCCCTGATACGGTCCTTGATGACGAGGGACGCGGTGTAGTCGGGCGGAACTGCGCCGCTCGCGTTCATGGGCAACTCGAAGTGGAAGACCGGCTGACCCGTGACGTCGGAGAAAGCCAGGTGGAAGAGCCCACGGCGTCCCGCGTCGCCGAGGCGAGTGAAGGCCAGCTGCGCGGCGTCCGCGGCGGGATTGAACAGCCGCAGCGGCGTGCGCGGGTCGACCACATCGAGCCTCCAGGACCCCCGGCCGTGGTAGTCCCAGTCCGTCGGCTTCTGATACAGGCGATCGGGGAAGGTCACCCCCGAGTCCCCGTGGAAGAGCGTGATCACGAATTCGTGCGGGCCCCCGCTCTCCCGCAAGACCGCGGCCGGGACGGTGGCGCCCCACACGTAGCCGCCGGCGGGGTGCATCGTGATGCCGCGGTAGAAGCCGCCGGTCGCCGGCCGGATGAAGAGCAGGCCTGAGTCGGGCGGGGTGGGGTCGACGACGCGCACGCGCAGCTGGGCGTCGCGCCCCGCGAGACCCTCGGAAGCGGCGAGCGATTGCACCGACGGCGGTAGCGTATCGAGCGGAGGCGCGTGATACTCGGCAAACCCCACCTCGCCCACGTATGCCGGCAACGTGGCGGCGTCCACGGGACCGGCGGCACTCAACACGTAGACGCCGGGTGTGACCATGAACGCGCCGCCGGCCGCCCGCTCGGTCCGCCGGTTGCCGGCCGCGATCGGCTGCACGGTGAACGCGGCGCCGAGGTCCGGCAGGGTGAGCGTCATGAGCCAGGCGCGGCTGATCGCACGCGTCACCACCTTGTCGGGACTGGGTGGCTCGAAGGGGTCGCGGACGGGCACGGCGTCCGGATACACCTCGAGGCGCCAGAGGCCCGGCCGCACCTTGTCCAGGAAGTAGATCCCCTCCCCTTGGTAGGTCACGGTAGACGAGGAGCCGTATCCCGCGATGCGGAGCAGCGCCGCCGGATCGGGGGGCGTGGCGCGCGTCGACCCGGCGTACAGCAACGCGTCGCGCGCCACCAGCTCGCCCAGGTCGCCGTCGTAGGAAACGTGGAAGTCACCGAACCGCGCGTTCTGCGGATAGGGGCCATACGAGCGTAGCCGGGGCAGACGGTGCATGGCCTCGGCGGCGATGATCGCGCTCATCGCCTTGTGCGGTGTGTAGACCAGATTCAGGTAGTGCGTTTGCCAGCCGAGGTTGCGCGACGCGGTCCGCAGCATGTCGTAGGCGAACATGGCGGCGAACTGCGCCCCCACGGAGCGGAACGTCCGCGCCATGGCCGGATACATGTAACCCGTCTGCAGGTCCGGCGAGTCGAATTCGTACACGATGCGCGGGCTCCGGGCCAGCTCCGGGCGCAGCATGTCGGGAAAGCTGTCGACCGTGCGGAGGTAGTTGCCTGCCAGCTCGTGGCCGGCGTTCAGGCCCGTGGGATACCAGGCGAAGGTCACACCCTGCGCCCGTGACCGCCTGATCGCCTCGGCGATCCTGAAATCCTGGCTCACGTTGTAGAACACGAGCTTGGTGCATCCCGTGCTGCGCACCGCGTCCGTGAGCGCGTTGATGTAGCGGACCGAGCCGTCGATGTCCTCCGGGTGATGCCAGGGCTCGTTCACCAGCTCGATGAAGAGAATGGCCGGCTCGTCCTTCAGAGCCACGCGGGTGTAGGGATTCACGTGCTCCAGGATCTGGCGCAGGTAGGTCATCTGCGCCGCGATGGCGAGCGGGTCGGTCCCGATGCGGGCCTTGCCGAACCGCCGGCCGAACCCCGGCGCCGAGCTGTCCGCCAGCGCATCCGGCCAGTTGGAGTTGTACAGCTGGATGGGACTGAGGAGCATGTAGATGCCCCGCTCCCGGGCGCGGGCGATGAGATAGTCCAGCAAGTCGAGATGCTCGTTGGCGATCAGGTTGCCGTCCGAGTCGGAGGCCTCCCAGTCGCCCCAGAAGGTGAGCCGCAACCCGTCCCAGCCCATGCGGGCGAACTGCGCCATGTCTTCGTCGATCATCTTCTTGCGATCGGCGCGCAGATAGCCGGCGGCGCGGTAGTCGGAGGCGGTGGGCAGCACGTAGTTCGCGCCGAAAAGGCTTACCTCCTTCTGGTCGTCTCGCCACCGCACGACGCCCTGGCGGTCGAGGTAGACCGCCCTGGTGGCGCGCTGAGCAGCGAGTGCGGCCGGGAGCAGGATCGCCAGACAAAGGGTTGCGCGCACGGCGGGTCTATCGGCGCATCAGGTCGAACACGAGGCCCTCCCGCGGTGCCAGGGTCGCCGCCGGAACGTAGCCCCGAACATGCCCATCCCCGCTCACCCGCAGCACCAGCCCATCGGGACCGCCCAGCAGGTTGCGCGGCGTGTAGCTGCCGGGCGGGAGCACGCGCTCCCCGTCCCCCGAGCCGATCGACACACCCGAGGCGGGCGCGCCCCCCAGGTTCGCCACGACCAGCACCGCATGGTCGCCCGCCCGGCGGAGATAGGCGGTCACCGAGGCGCTGCTCGCTGCCAGTGGCACGAGGCGGCCCGTCCCCAGTGCCTGGTTCTCTTTGCGGAGGTGGATCAGCCGGCGGTAGCGGTTCAAGAGCGACCGGGGGTCGGCCTCCTCGGTCGCGACGTTCGTCACGAACGAGTCGGGTTGGGGACTCTCCCACGGTGTGCCCGAGGTGAAGCCCACGCCGGGACGCGGAGCCCACTGCATCGGAGTCCGCAACCGCGGATCGGGCTTGTCGCCCGTCATCCCGATCTCCTCGCCGTAATAGACGAAGGGCAGACCCGGAAGCGTGAGCAACAACGTCGCGGCCAATTTGGCGCGCGCGACATCGCCGCCCAGCGCGGTGAGCACGCGAGTCTGGTCGTGGTTGCTCAAGAACGGACACCAGCGGTACTCGGGCAGGGTGTCCTGGAGCCGGAGGAAACCGCTGAGCAACCCCGCGGCCGAGCCGGTGCGGACCGCCGACAAGAGTGAGTCGGCCAGCTCGAAACCGAAGTACGCTGTGAGCTGATCCGGGTAATACGGCATCATCGCGTTGATGTTACCCCACGCTTCGCCGACCGTATAGGCGCCCGGTTTGACGCTGTCCACGTGCGCGGCGTACTGGTGCAGGAAGGCGTGGGTGCCGGGGCACCCCATCAGGCAGCTCCCTTCCTCCACGAGATAGGGCACGGCGTCCAGGCGAAAGCCGTCCACGTCCATGTCGCGCAGCCAGAAGGTGGCGATACGCTTCGCCTCGTCCCGCACGGCTGGCGTCTCGTAGTTCAAGTCCGGCATGCCGCTCCAGAATACCCCGTAGTAGTACTCGTCGCGCACGGGCGAGCGGTGCCAGTCGTCCCCGCCGTGGGGCCCCTTGCCCAGGGGCGACGGCGCAAAGCGATACCAGGCGCGATAGGGCGATGTCGTATCGTGCAGGGCCGCCTGGAAATAGCGGTGCTCGCTCGAGCTGTGGTTCAGCACCATGTCCACGAGCACCTTGATGCCGCGGCGGTGGGCTTGGGCCACGAGCCGCTTGAAATCGTCGTTGCTGCCGTAGGCGGGCTCGACGCGGTAGTAGTCGCTGACGTCGTAGCCGTGGTAGCTGGGTGACGCGGCGACCGGCATGAGCCAGATGCAGGACGCGCCCAACTTGTCGATGTAGTCGAGCTTCTCGATCAACCCGTTCAGGTCGCCGATCCCATCGCCGTTCGAGTCGTAGAACGAGCGGACGAACACTTCGTAGCACACGGCGCCGCGCGTCCAGACGGGGCCGGCCGCTTGCTGCGCGGCGAGCGAAGCGATCGGCATGCACGCCAGGAGCACGGCGCCGCGGCGGAGCGCGCGTGAGATTGACACGGCTCGCGCCCCCATGGTACCACTCGGCAAGGAGCGAGGAGGTACTATGGGCGACGAGATGGGCGCGTTTCGCGTCAGTGTGGAGATCGAGAACCCTGCGCGCCCGGGTGAACGACGGACGCTGGAAGCGGTCCTGGTCGACCCCGGGGCGGAGTTGTCGTGGCTTCCCGCTCCTGTCCTCGAGTCTCTGGGGATCGCGCGAATCCTCCTGGGGGCGCATTCGCCGGAAGGCATGAATCTGCGTGTCGACCCCCTTAGGAAGCAGCTGATCGACGCGGGACCCGCGCCCGCCGCGGCCACGCGCGCGGCATGATGCCTAAAGCTCACGGCAGCTTGGTCGCGACGTCGATCGCGATCGCCGAATTGGCCGCGAGCTGGACCCGGATCGCGCCCGCGGAGCTCACGACGATCGACCCGCCGGACAGGGCGTCGGCGTAGGTCCCCGGCACCATGCCCGTGGCGATCGTCGTGTCGAGCGGCACACCCTCGCGATTGATGGCCACGAAGCCCTTGTCGCCTCGTGAGAACGCGACGGCATTGGCGCCGTCGTCCCACCAGTGGTTCACGTCGCTGCCCGCGACGAGCTTCCGGAAGGAGACCATTCTCAGAATGTACGGATCGCGGTGCTCGCACACCCACTGGCCGACGGTGACGGTCTCGAGGCTCGACGCGCAGGTTACGTCATTGGTATTGCCGTTCGCATCGGACGGCGGGCCCATGTCGCTTCCCGCCGGACAGTCGAACGCGTAGCTCGACAGGACCGACGGATAGCCGTAGGGTTGCGCCAGCATCCACACGTTCGCCAGACGGAAGGTGTTGCCGTCACGATAGCTGATGCCGCATTGGTGCTGTGTGTCGTGGTTCTGGAGGAACACCACGGCCTTGTCGGAGGGCATTAATCCCCACGCGGCCTCGGAGAACTGGTTCCCGGACGCGCCGCCGGGGTTGAGTTGCGAGATGTGCTGCCCGCCGATCTGCCGGAACTTGTCCCCTACGCCGACGAACGTGAATTCGGTGATGTCGGCGGCGCCGCCCGAGCGGTAACCCTCGCCGAAGTAATCGTGCGGCGAGAGCGCCTCGCCCGCCCCGCCGATGACCTCCAGGAAATAATACGGGATCGGCCGTCCCTCCGCGCTCAACGTGGAATCGACGAGCGCGAGAATGGCGTCGAGCTCAACCTGCTGGATGTGCTTCGCGGCGTCGATGCGGAAGCCAGCGACGCCCAGGCGCGCGAGCGAGATCAGGTAGCCGGCGATCTTCTGGCGGACCGCGGGCAGACCGGTGTTGAGATCGGGCAGCCCGAACAATTCGCAATCCTGGACGTTAGCGGCGTCTTGATAGTTGCTGACCGTGCACGGGGTGTGGAAATCGCCGGGCGTGTAGAGACCCGGATAGCTGTACTTGGTATAGGCCGTCCCGTTCGAGCCCACTCCGGGGCTCGGATAGTTGGTCATGTGGTTGATGACGGCGTCCACGTAGATACCTACGCCCGCCGCGCGACAGCGTTGCACCATGGCGGCGAGTTCGGCGCCCGTGCCCGACCGGCTGCGGGCGATGCTGTAGCTGACCGGCTGGTAGCGCTCGCTCCAGGGGTACGTAGGGGCTTGGACGCTGTGCTCCTGCGGCGGCGAGATCTGGACCGCAGTGAAGCCGGCGGGCCCGAGGACATTCTCACACTCGGTCGCGATGTCGGTCCACTTCCACTCGAACAGGTGGACGAACACGTCGCCCGCGGCCATGTGGCCGCTGGGGCGGTAGGTCGACGGCAGCGTCGGCCGATTCCCGGGGGACCGGGGAGAGAGCGCACCACCGCACGCCGCCACTGCCCACAGCAGCAGGGCCGCGGCGACGCGACGTGCAAGTAACAGCGAAGACTCCCGGCGATCAGTAACCCGGATTTTGCTTGAGGTTCGGGTTGGCGACCACCTCGGAGTACGGGAGCGGGTACAGGTCGAGATGCGAATCGGTCGCAATGCCGGCCGAATTCGTCCCGTTCGGGTCCTGACCCTTCCACGCCCACAGATACGCGCCCCCCGTGAACAGGCCATACCGGATCAGGTCGGTCCGGCGGTGGGCTTCCCACAGGAGCTCGCGGCCCCGCTCGGCGAGAATGAAGTCCAATGTGAGCTGACCGGCCGTGATGTCGCCGGACGTACCGCCGTATGCACGCTCCCGCAACAGGTTCACGTAGGTCAGCGCCTGCGCCACGTTGCCGCCCGTACCACCCCGCAACACGGCCTCGGCGTAGATCAGGTACGCCTCGCCGAGGCGGAACATCGGGAAATCCGTGTCCACGAACGCGGAGTCCGAGGGAGGCACACCGGTCGAGGTCACATTCTGGTACTTGGGCGCCGCGATCCCTTTGGTAAAGTCGCCGATGCTCGTCACCGCAAGCGTCTGACCGCTCGTGTAGAAGTACCCGGCGCGGTTGTCCCCGGCGGCATAGAAGCTGTCGGCCTGCGGCTTGAGGCGCAGCCCCCACCAGCAGCCGTTGATGCCGTAGGTGCCGTTGCTCATGCTGCCCCCGCAGGAGGCATGCGCGAGGAACGTCACGCCACCGTAGGTCTGCGTCCTCTTCCCGTCCTGCGTAATGGCAAAGATGATCTCGCGAGAGGTGTTGTTGTCGGCCAGAAACAGATGCCGATAGCTGGTGTCCAGGCTGTACGCCCCCGATCCGATGACGGCCTGCGCTGCGGTCAGCGCCTCGGTCCAGTGCGGCGTGCCGGTGTAGACGCCTGCGTTCAGGTAGACCTCGGCCAGCAGCATAGATGCGGCTGGCCCCGTCGCGCGGCCGTACGTGCTCGCGCCGGGCGGGGGCAGCGAGTCGATGATCGCGTTCAGCTCGCTCACGATGAAGTTGAAGACGTCCGTACGCGTGCTCTGCGCGGGCGGCGGCCCACCGATCAGGTTGCTTTCGGTGACGAGCGGGATGTCTCCGAAGAGATCGATCCCGTGCCAGTAGCTCAAGGCTCGCAAGAACCGGGCCTCGGCGCGGTAGAACCGGATGTTCGTCCTCAGCGTCGGGTCGTTCTGGTTCCGCTCCGCTAGCTTGGCAGCGGTGCTCTGGCGCAGGAACTCGTTCGCCAGCACGACCTGGAAGTAGACGCGGTAATACATCGCCACCACCATGCGGCTCTGCGAGGTCCAGGTCTGCGTGTTCATCTCGGGCAGGCCGATGTCGTTCCACGCGATCACCGCCTCATCCGTGGGCAGCTCCTCCGTCTCCCAGTAGAGGCGCAGATACTGCGAGAACCCCTCGTCGATGCCGGAGATGTCCGGCAGCCCTGCTGGGCCTTGTTGTCCGCTGACCGCCAACCCGGCGTACAACCGCGCGAGGAATGCCTGGTACGAGTTGGGGTCGTTGAAGATGTTGGACTCGGTGACCGTGCTCTTCGGCTCCACTGTCAGGTCGGTGCAGTCGGCTGCGGCCAGGAGCAGGAGCGTGGCCGCGCACGCGCGCGCCGTCGGTCTGGTGAGGTTCATGGCTCCGTCCCCCTAGAACCGCACGCTCAGGCCACCGGTGACGGTGCGCGAGCGGGGATAGATGTTGTTGTCGACGCCGTTCAGGCCCGCGGTCGGGTCCACGCCGCTGTAGCCCGTGATGGTGAACACGTTCTGTACCGTGCTGAAGAGACGTACCTGTTGGCCGCGGTACGTGAACGAATAGCCCAGCGTGATGTTGTCCATCCGCAGGAACGACCCGTCCTCCACGTAATAGTCCGAGAGGTACTGCGGAGTCAGAAATCCGGTCGTCAACACCGACGTGTGCAGGTTGTACGGGGAAAAGCGCCTGACCTCCTGGTAGGTGCCCAGGTTGGAAGCCACGTTGTTGTAGACCCAGTTCCCGAGCCACGCCCGCAGCGTGAAGCTGAAGTCGAAGTTGCCGTACGTGAGATATGACGAATGCCCCAGGATCCACTTGGGCGCCGGGTCGTGGTACGCCCGCAGGCTGGCGGCGTCGCAGGTAGAGGCGATGGTGTCGGCCAGGCTGACGTATTTGCCCTCGACCGGCTTCCCGTTCCGGTACTGCTGTTGGCACACGAAGAACGAGTTGATCGGCTGGCCCGGTTCGAGGATCCCGATCGTCGTGCCCACGCCGCCGGAGACGCCGTTGACCGGGATCTGCTGCGCACCATTGGCGCTGATGCTCGTCAGCCTGTTCGTATTGTGGGCCGCCGTAAAGTCGGCGGTCCAGGTGAGGCGGCTCCCGCCCCCTCGCAGCACGCGGGCGCTGAGGCTGGCCTCGATGCCCTGGTTTTTCATGGTACCGATGTTGCTCGTCACGAAGTTCGAGAAGTTGGTGCCGGCGGGCTGCGGCACCGTGAAGATCAGGTCGCTGGTCTTCTTGACATACCAGTCGATGGCGCCGCTGAACCGCTGCTCCAGGAACCCGAAATCGAGGCCGACGTTGGTGGCGGCGGTCTCCTCCCACTTGATGTTCTTGTCGACTGCGCTGGGGCGAATCGTCGGGACGAACACGTTGCCGAACTGCACCTGCGCCAGCGAGTTCCCGGCCAGATATGCCGTGTACTGCTGGTAGTTCGCGAACGCCTGGTTGCCGGTCTTCGCCCACGACACGCGCAGCTTCAGGTCCGAGAGCTCCCGCACGCGGCTCAGGAACGGCTCCTGCGAGATCCGCCACGCGAGGGCAACCGACGGGAACGTACCCCAAGCGTTGCTCGCCCCGAAGCGCGAGGATCCGTCGCGGCGCAGGCTCACCGCCGCCAGGTAGCGATCCGAGTGGTTGTAGGTGAGCCGCCCGAAGAAGGAGATCAGCCTGCTTTCCTGGACGTTCGGACTTCCCGGCGAAACGTGTGCTGCTGTCGGGAAGCCGTTGATGTCGAAGATATCGGTGCTCAGGCCCGTCAACGTCAGCGAGGGGAACTCGGCGTGCGACTGGACATAGGAATAGCCGGCAGTCGCATCGATGGTGCCGGGTACGAAGCTGAGCGTCCGCGCATAGTTCAGATACGTTTCGAGTACTGTGTTCACCATGTTGGGATCGGTGCGATACTCGGAGCCGAAATTGCCGGACTTGATTTCGCTGTGCAGGACGCTCGGGTTGAAGGTCGCTTGCGTGAATTGGGTGACGTCGTACCCGAGGTTGACGTTGGCCTTTAACCCCTCGACGAAGGGCAGGCTGTAGTCCGCCTGCACGTTGCCGACGCTGCGGTAGGTCGTGCCCTGGAACTTGGCCAGATTCAGCAGCTGCAGGGGGTTGTCCGCCGATTGCAGCTGATTCTTCGGCCAGTTGTAGTAGCCGGTGACGGTGTTGGGATCGTAGACCGGCTGCGTCGGCCCCATCTGGGCGGCGTTGGAGAGCACGCCGCCCGGCGGGAACTGGTCGAACGAGCGCGAGCCCTTCAGGTTCGTGCGCACGGAAAGGCGATCGTTGAGGACGCGCTGGTCGTAGTTGAAGCCCAGGGAGATCCGTTGGGTCGAAGTGCCCTGGATGATCCCGTCCTGATTCAAGTAGCCCAGCGACAGTCGGTAGCGGTTGCTTCCCCCCGTGCCCGAGACGGCAAAGTTGTGGTCCTGGCCGAACGCGGTCCGGTCCACCAGGCCGAACCAGTCGGTGTTCGCGTTCCCCAGCTGGTTGATCTGTGACGTGTCGCCGTGCGCGAGCACGGCTGCCCGAAACTGCGCCGCGTTCAGCATCGAGGGCAGCCGGGTCACGGACGAGGAGGACGCGCTGCCGCTGTATTCGACCTGCGACCCGCCCCGTCCCGACTTCGTCGTGATCAGGACGACGCCATTGGCGGCGTTCGCCCCGTAAATCGCCGCAGCCGACGCATCCTTCAAGACCGTGACGCTCGCGATGTCACGCGGGTTCAGGAAGTTGAGAGCGTCGCGCCCGGCCGAGGGGTTGAGGGTGTCGCGCCCGACGAATATGCCGCCGCCGGCGCCGGTACCCACGGGCATGCCATCGACGACGTACAGCGGTTCGCTGCTGGCGTTGACGGACGTCGCGCCGCGAATCCGGATCGTGAGGTTGCCACCCGGCTCGTTGTTGTCGACCAGTTGCACACCGGCGACCTTGTTCTCGATGAGCTGCTGCGGGCTGACGACACGGCCCGTATTGAACTGCTCCGCGGTCACTTGTGTCACGGACCCGGTGATGTTGCCGGCCCGTTGCTCCCCGTACCCGGTGACGACGATCTCCGACAGGCCTACCGCCTGCGGGGACAGGGCGACGTCGACGACGACCGTGTCGCCCGCCGCGACCGTGACGGCCCGCTTCGCCGGCGCGTAGCCGATCATTCGCGTCCGCAGGGTGTCGCTGCCCGCGGGGACTCCCGTGACGACATAACGGCCATCGGCCTGGGTCAGCGCGGCGCGGCTCCCGATCGCGACCGAGATCCCGGAGAGCGGCTGATGCGTCGCGTCGTCCGTCACGTGTCCGCGGACCGTGCCGCTGGGCTGCTGCGCGCCGAGCGGCGCCACGCACAGCACCGCCAGCAGCGCGCCAATCACGCACTCTGCTCGTTTCATACGCGTCCTCTCAAGCTGAAAGTGTGGCTCGCATGCCACATGATTCTTCCTCTCCACGCTGCGTTGTCAAGGACGCCCGAAGCGCGGACGGAGGACCTGGAGCTTGTCGTTGTTCCGGGCCACCAGGATCACGCGGCCGCCGTCCGCGCGCCGCACCCACTCCATATGGCGCACCTGTCCATCGATCACGACGCCGCTCCGCTCCATGTCGATGGCCTCGAAGCGCCCGTCTCCCCTGCCCCGCAGCAACAGGCCGTAACTGGCATCGGAGCGCCCGAGCACCGGTGGGAATCCGTAATCGTTCCCCGCGACCAGGAGGTCAGTCCGCCCGTCGCCGTCGAAATCCTCCGCCAGCGCAGCGCGAATCGGCGCGAATTGGGCCTCGACGGGCAGCGGCGCGAGCGTGAAGCCGCCGTGGCCGTTGTTCAGCGCGACGGAGCTCGCAAAAACTCGGGCCTCTCGCACCGTCGCCCGGGCGAGCTCCGCGGCGCTGAAGACGTCCTCGACTCGGGATGCCCCGAAGGACGCATATGTCGGGAACCGGTTCCGCAGACTGGGGACGACACTCAGCAGCTCGTCCCGACCGGCGACCGGGTAGCTCACGCCGTGACTGTAGACCGTGAGCACCTGCTCGAGCGTGCCGTTGTGCCCGAAGTCGGCCACGTACAAGCGGACCGGCTGCGCCGGCGACGCCCGGAGAGCGGAGTTGAGCCCGAGGTTGCCGAGCACCAGGTCGGGGCGCCCGTCGCCGTTCAGGTCCGCCACGGTGACGCTGCTCCACCACCCTTCCGTTCCCGCGAGCCCCGCCTCGCCGGTCCGATCGACGAGTCGGCCATTCTCGTTGTGGAACACGCGTACCGCCATCCACTCCCCGGTGACGATCAAGTCGAGCCGGCCGTCGTGATCGTAATCGACCCAGGCCGCCGCGGTTACCATGCCGACCTGGGCGAGGTCCGGGGCCTTCTCGAGTGTCACGTCACGAAAGTGCCCGGTGCCGTCGTTCTCGAGCAGGTAGCTGCGAGGGGCGAGGCCGTAGCGCTTCGCCACGGCACGCCGCCCCACGAACAGATCGAGATGCCCGTCGCCGTTGAAATCGCCGGGCACCACGCACGACCCGCTTTCGGCAAACCGCGGCAGGGCCAGCGTGTCGCGGGAGAAATGGCCCCGACCGTCGTTCACGTACAGCCGATCCTGCAGCGCCGCGTCGTCGCCCCAGAACTCGTTGCCACCGCTCACGACGTACAGGTCGGGATGCCCGTCGCCGTTGGCGTCGAAGAACACCGCAGCGACGTCCTCGCTGAGGCTGTCGGCCTGGAACACGCGCTCGAGCGCCGCGCTCGTGCGGAACGTCCCGTCGCGCCGCTGCAAAAAAAGCCGTCCGGCCTGCCATTGGGCCCCGCCCACGTAGATGTCGTCCAACCCGTCGCCATCGACGTCGCCGACGGCGAGCGCGGGCCCCTCAGCCGACAAGAGGTGGGGGATCAAGGGCTCGCGGTGGAAATCGTAGAAGGCATTCTCGTGGTGCGTGAAGTCGATGCGCACGCTGTCCGTCACGTCGGTGAGAGGCGGCAGGGGCGGCAAGGGCGGCAGCGTGGCACCCTGCTGCGACAGCGTGAGCGTGCGGTCGACCGCTACGAGGGTCAACACCTGACGACGCCGATCGGGCCACGTCACCGTCAGCGAGTCGATCTGTTCCGCGGACCCCAGTCCGAAATGCAGGCGCGGATCGACGGAAGACTGGAACCCCCGGGTGGGAAACTGCTCGAGCATCTGCAGCGTGCCGCCCGTGCCGCCCGTGCCGCCCGTGCCGCCACGTTTGATCACCACCTTCGCGCCGATCCCGGCCGTGTTCGCCCCGGAGCCCCGCAGCACTACTTGCAGGTAGTGGTTCCCGGTGAGCTCGCGCGCGCGGTTGCGGTAGATCGCGGGGGGGGCGTTGAGGTTATTGACGACGAGGTCGAGGGCGCCGGAATTGTTCAGGTCGACGTACGCGGCGCCGTTCGAAAACCCCGGCGTCGCGAGCCCCCAGCGAGCGGCCTCGTTCGTGAACGTCAGGTCTCCATTGTTGCGATACGCGTAGTTGGGCGTCGCGACCTGCGGCATCTTCCTGATGAGCGTCCCAACCAGCCCGCCCATTCCCTGCCTCAGCGACGCCTGGACGGCCGGGTTGACGACATAGGCGAGGTAGTCCAGATCGTTGGGCCGCCGATAGATCCCGGTGGTAATGAAGAGGTCCTTGTATCCGTCGTTGTCCAGGTCGGCGAACAGCGGGGCCCAGCTCCAATCGGTCGCAGCGACGCCCGCCAGATAGCCGATCTCACTGAAGCGTACCCGTCCTCGCAGGGCGCCGCGGTTGAGCTGCAGCGTGTTGCGGGCGTACTGCGGACGGTAGCCGGCCGCGAGCTTCTCGAGGTGGACGTCGAAACTTTCGGCATTGGCGGAGCTCTTGAGGATCTGCTCCTGGTCGGGCAACATGTCGAGCACCACGAGGTCCGGCCGCCCGTCGTTGTTGAAGTCCGCGGCGTCGACGCCCATCGAGGCATGGCTGGTGTGTCCCAGCACCGTGGCGCCGGACTCGGTGAACGTGCCGTCGCAGTTGTTGATGTAGACGAAGTCGTCTTCCTGGAAGTCGTTGGCGACGTACAAGTCGGGGCAGCCGTCGAGATTCAGGTCGCTCGCGACGACGCCGAGACCGTATCGCACGGCGCCACCGTAGAGGCCTGCTTGGTCGCTCACATCCACGAAATGGCCCTTGTCCTGACGGTATAGGCGATCCCCGAGCCTCGCGCCCGGGGATGCGTGCTGGCGATGGAGGGCGTTGCCGCGCTCGGGGTGCGGCGTGTGGGTGAGGAGGTACATGTCGAGATCGCCGTCGCCGTCGTAATCGAAGAAGAGAGCCTGCGTGGACAAGCCGGCGAAGTCGAGACCGTATTCTTTCGTGCGATCCGTGAAGGTGCCATCGCCGTTGTTGACATAGAGCACGTTGTGCCCGTGCATCGTGAGGAGGTCGACGGCGGACACGTAGATATCGACGTAGCCGTCGCCGTTCACGTCGGCCATCGTGACGCCGGTCTTCCAGCCGTCGGGGTCCGCTACCCCGGCCCGCTCGGTGACGTCCTCGAAGCGATAATTGCCCTTGTTCAAGTAGAGCCGGTTGGGCCCGACGTTGGACGTGAAGTAGAGATCCGGCAGGCCGTCATTGTTGACGTCGCCGACCGCCACACCGCCGCCGTCGTAGAAGTACATGTAGGTGAGAATGTTGAACGCGGTGTCGTCGGGCAGGCGATTCACGAACGTGACGCCGGTGCGCTCCGGCGAAAGCCGTTCGAACAGCTGCGGCTCACGGGCGCGGCCGCAGCCCGCGAGCGCCAGCCCCGCGAAGAGAGTCAGGGCGGCTGCGCGCCGAGGGCCGGTCCCTCCGGCTCGGGACGCCTGACAACCACCCCACCCGACCCCTTGCGTCTTCGCCTTCGGGACCGCCCCTCGGCGCTTGCACATCGGCGACGCGACCGGTGTGGCGGGGTGGCTGTCAAGGAGCCGAACCGCAGGGGCCACCGGTCGCCGGAGCCGATGCCCCCGAGCAGTGAGCACCGCTGGAGCTCGGCTAGCGCGCGAGGCGGATGCGGATCGCCTGCCCGCCGCCGGGCGCCAGCACCAGATGCAGACGCGACGTCGCGTCGACCGGGCGCTGCGAAATTGCGACCGGCAGCGGATTCGTGAGCCAGTGCGCGCCGGGCCCGTCCGCGTAGATCTCGGCGACGTACTTGCGCCCCGACGTGAGGAAGCTGAGCGGGACGTCGAACGTCCGTGCTTCTTCATCGGTAATGGCGCCGAGGTACCAACTGGGGCCGTTCCGCTCGCGCCGCGCCACGACCACGTAATCGCCGATCTTCCCTGCGAGCACGCGCGTCGTGTCCCAGTCGACCGCCACGTCCCGGATGAACTGGAACGCGGGCTGGTGCTCGTAATTCTCGGGCAGGTCCGCCGCCATCTGGAGCGGCGAGTAGAGCACGACGTACAGCGCCAGCTGCTTGGCGAGCGTGGTCCGGGGGCGGGGCTCGTCGGGGCGCCGCGGCCGTCCCGTACCCCGCTCGATCAGGATATCGAAGATGCCCGGCGTGAAATCCATCGGCCCGTCCAGCAGAC
>Ga0209805_1001048_pt1 | contig 17028 bp, 11 predicted proteins | sample GraSoiAngelo_148_FD_185905 | JGI IMG/M metagenome (GOLD analysis project Ga0209805, IMG submission 185905) | Grasslands soil microbial communities from the Angelo Coastal Reserve, California, USA - 14_1009_09_20cm (SPAdes) (version 2) | ecosystem: Environmental > Terrestrial > Soil > Grasslands ... | reverse complement strand
GGTTGTGACGAACACGCTCGGCGCGACGCACCTGCTGCGGAAACCGGCTCTGCCTGACGAAATCGCCGACCGGGTCGATTCGATGCTCGGAATCCCAACCCAGACAGTGTCGGAACGAAAATAGGCATGAGGGCTGCCTCCGTTCGCCTTGACATGGCTCCTCGCCTTCCGCTACAGTTGAACAGTCGTTTAAACCATCCGGTTAAGATCCACCGTCAAGGAGCCCTGCGCCATCGTGCCGACCGCTGCCGCGCCATCGCAGGACGCCGAGCGCCCCCAGCTGTTCCCGGCTGGGAAGCTCGGCACCACCAAGGCGAAGATCCTCGATGCCGCGTACCGCCGGCTGGCCCAGCAGGGCTATGCCGCGCTCAGCACCCGGGAGATCGCCAGGGACGCCGGCGTGAACCACGCGCTCATCAATTACCACTTCCGCACCAAGGACCAGCTCGTCATCGCCGTCCTCGACGAGGCGAACCGCCAGCTGCTCGCGCGCCAGCAGCAGATGTACCGCGGCCCGGGCGGGTTCGCGGAGAAATGGGCGCAGGCGCGGCGCTTCTACGAGACCGACCTCGCCTCGGGCTTCGTGCGGCTGCAGGCCGAGCTCTGGGCGGCGGGGATGTCCAATGCGGAGCTGCGGGAGAAATTCCGGCCGCGGATCCGCGCCTGGAAACAGGTCGTGCTCGGTGGCGTGCGTGAGGCGTTTGCGACCGCCGACGCGTGCGGCATCGAGCTGCCCGCCCCATTCACCGCCGAAGTCGTGGCCACGTGGATCTCGGAATTCTGGCTGGGAATGGAATTCGCGGACCTGATCGGCGACCGCGAGGAACAACGCATCCATGGCGATGCCCTCGACGCCATGGAGCGACTGCTCCAACGGCTCGATGCGCGAGCGCGCAAGCGAGGTGCAGCTTCGCGGAGCGGCCGCAGTCGCGGCTCGCCGAAGCGGCGGAGGACCTGACCATGGATGCGAAGTTCCCCGAGAGCTTCCATCGAATCGTCGGTGAGCTGCCCGAGGCCGGACACCTCACGATGGAGACTCATCCGTATGAGACGGTGCGTCCTGCGCGCAGCGGCTTCGTCGACCGCGCGGGCGTGAAGCTCTGGTACGCGGTCTGGGGCGAGAGCGGGCCCTGGATCGCGTTCGCTCCCATCTTTCAGATCGTTCACACGCAGCTGCTCAAGACGACGGTGCCTTGGCTCTCGCAGCACTTCCGCGTCGTCACCATGGATTCCCGCGGCAACGGACGCTCGGACCGCCCCGAAGGACAAGCTGCTTACAGCTTCGACACTTACTACCAGGACTTCGTCGCCGTGCTGGATGCGGCGGGCGCGGACAAACTGGCCGTGGTGGGCATCTCGGTGACCGCCATGACCGCGCTGCGCCTCGCGGCCGAGCACCCCGAGCGGGTTACGCACCTCATCATCGCGGGAGGGTTCGCCGAGACGCTGCGTCAGGACCCGAAGGCGGCCGAACGGGTTCGCGCCGAGGGCGAGCTGCTTCGGACCGACTGGCCGGAATACCTGCACCGGTTCTTCCTCTCGGTCTTCACCGAACCGCACTCGACCAAGCCGTTCGAGGACGGCGTGCGCTACGGCTGGGCGACTACGGCCCCGGTGATGGACCGCGCCCGCAACGGCTGGGGTGGCTGCGACGTGCGGGATCTCGCGCGCCGCGTCCGCTGCCCGACCCTGGTGATTCACGGTGACGGCGACAAGCGCGTCGCCTACCGGCACGGGCAGGAGATTCACGAGCTCGTGCCGGGGTCGCGGCTGCTCACCATCGGTGGCGGCGGTCATCTCACCTCGGTGCGCGACCCGGTGATCTTCAATCGGTCGCTGCGCGACTTCGTCGCCGGCGCGCCGCGCACCGGCACCTGGGTGCGTGCGATGAGCCGCCCGCGCAAGGCGCTTTTCATCTCCAGCCCCATCGGCCTCGGCCACGCGCAGCGGGACCTCGCCATCGCGCGCGAGCTGCGCAAGCTCCATCCGGACCTCGAGATCGAGTGGCTTACGGTCGATCCGGCGGCGCGCTATCTCGCGGAGGAGGGCGAGCGCGTGCATCCGATCGCGAAGCGCCTGGCGAACGAGAGCCGGCACTTCGAGCAGGTGGCGGGGGAGCACGACCTCTCGGCATTCTTCGCGCTGCGGACCATGGACGAGATCATGGTCCACAACTTCCTCACCTTCAGCGACCTGCTGGAGGAGGAGCGCTACGATCTGGTGATCGGCGACGAGGCGTGGGACGTCGATTACTACCTCCACGAAAATCCCGAGCTCAAGCGCCAGCCGTTCGTGTTCCTCACCGACTTCGTCGGCTGTCTGCCGATGGGCGATGACGAACGCGAGAAGTTCCTCTGCGCCGACCGCAACGCCGACGACATCGAGCACGTCGCCCGATTCCCGTACGTGCGTGACGCCGCGATCTTCGTCGGCAATCGGGAGGATGTCACCGAGGAACCGTTCGGACCCGCGCTGCCGGGCATTCGCGCCTGGACCGATCGCAATTTCTCCTACGCCGGGTATGCCTTGCCGTTCGATCCCGCCGCCTTCGTGGACACGGACAAGGTGCGCGCGCGCCTCGGCTACGGCTTGCGCGAACGCATCGCCATCGCGGCTGTCGGCGGAACCGGCGTGGGCAGACACCTGCTGGAGAAGATCGCTCGCGCCTTCCCGCGCATGAAACGGCAGGTGCCCGAGCTGCGCCTGATCCTCGTCGCCGGCCCCCGGCTCGCAGCGGACGAATTCCCCCGCTGCGAAGGGCTCGAAGTGCGTTCCTACGTGCACAACCTGTTCGAGCACCTGGCCTGCTGCGATCTCGCGCTCGTGCAAGGCGGCTTGAGCACGTGCATGGAGCTCGTGGGCACGCGGCGGCCGTTCCTGAGCTTCCCGCTCGCGCAGCATTTCGAACAATGCATGCACGTTCGCCGCCGTCTCGCGAATTACGGCGCCGACAATTCGGTCGACTACCACGCCCTGACACCGGAAGCGTTGGCCGAGCAGGCGCTCGCGAAGATGCATGCGCCGGTGCGCTACCGGCCCGTCGAGATCGACGGCGCGGCGCGCGCCGCACGGCGCATCGCAGAGGTGCTCGAGAACCGTCGGTGGGCGCAACGATAGCAAAGGAGGAACAAATGGCTGGCTTGTTGTCCGTCGTGTACGGCCTGATCGCGTACGCAATATTCCTTGGAACCTTCCTCTACGCGGCCGGTTTCGTCGGGAACATCGTGGTGCCGAAATCGATCGACAGCGGGGTGCCGGCGTCGCTCTCCCAGGCGGTGATCGTCAACCTCCTCCTGCTCGGCGCTTTCGCCGTGCAGCACAGCGTGATGGCGCGGCGCAGCTTCAAGCGCTGGTGGACGCGGATCGTGCCTCAAGCCATCGAGCGCAGCACCTTCGTGCTGTTCGCAAGCCTGGCGTTGCTACTGCTCTACTGGCAATGGCGGCCGATCCCGTTGCCGATCTGGACGGTCAGCGACCCGATCGGCGTCACCGTGCTGAACCTGCTCTTCTGGGCCGGCTGGGGGACGGTGCTCGTCGGCACGTTCCTGATCAACCATTTCGAGCTGTTCGGTCTCAGCCAGGTCCTCGCACACGTCCGTGGCCGTCCGCTGCGGCCGCCGGAGTTCAGGACGCCGGCCCTCTACCGGTACGTGCGGCACCCGATCTATCTCGGCTTCCTGTTCGGCTTCTGGTCGACGCCGAAGATGACGGGCGGACACCTGCTGTTCGCCATCGCCACGACGGGCTACATCCTGGTGGGTATCTATTTCGAGGAACGCGATCTCATCGCCCAGTTCGGCGAGCGGTATCGCCGCTACCGCGAGGGGGTCGGAATGCTGCTGCCGAAGCCGAAGCGACCGGCGATGGAGGAGTCCGGCGGGACGGCAGGGCGAAGCCTGTCCTGACATGCACGAACGCCGTGGACCTCGAAGCGCTCGACCTGAGGTCCACGGCGCTCACCGGCCCGATCTGCGCGCAACCTGGTAGCGAAACCAACTCACCCCGCCCGGCAGCTTGCGATGTGACTTGAGACGCAGCGCAGCGGCCGCCTTGCGCGGCGGGTCGCCGGGAATGTCGAAGATGGTCGTCACCCCGCGGCCCCCATCGACCACCGGCACCACCACCTGGCTGATCTCATCGACCAGCCCTGCGTGCAGCACCGCGCCGTTGAACGTCCCGCCGCCCTCGAGCATCAGCCGGCGGATCCCGAGGACGCGGCGGAGCTTGTCGAGCGCCACCTTCACGTCGACGTGGTCCTTGCCGCAGAAGAGATACGAGACGCCGGCGTCCTGGAGGTGCGAGAGGTAATCGTTTCCCACCCGCTCGCTGACCAGCAGGACCACGTGGTCGCCCTCGACGTCCGGCTCCTGGAAGCGCAGCACGCCCTTTGCGTCGGCGCCGATGGCGAAGCGCCGCGCGCGCTGGTCGGCGACGTGGTCGGTCCGCTCGACGCGCCGGCGCGCCTTCTTGAGCCTGAAGTTGCGGCCGGCGAACTCGCGCATGGTGGTGGTGCCGACGAGCCAGGCGCCGATCCCGAAGCTGTCGGCGGTGCTCTCGAACAGCTCCCCGCTATCTCTTCCACCCGGCAGCGGCGGCCAGCGGTCACCGAGGACGCGGCCGTCGATGGTGGTGCACATGTGGCAGATGACGTAGGGCTTCATGGCCGCGCACCATATCCGGGTTCAGCAACGGGTCCCGAAAAGGCGGCGCTCGAGCTCCCCGAAAGGATCAGGGCACGACGCGGATCACCGGCTGCATGAGGTACTTCCCGTTGCCGGTCTTGTGGATCGACTGCGCCGCGTTGAAGTCCAGCTTGATCTCCAGCGCGCCGCCCTGCGGAACCGTCTGGTTCACGTCGATCTTCAGACCGCTGGTCGTCCCGCTCGGGACCGTTACGTCGGTGCTGGGCGTCCCGTCGTTGAACACGAGCTGAGCACCAACCAGGTGCAAGCGGACCTGCGAGATGTTGCCGGCCGGCACGGCCACGGGCACCTCCTCGACGCCTCCGTCGGCCGCCGGCCGCGAGCACAGGGGCGTGAACCGGCCTCCGGTCAGCGAAAGCAGGTCGATGGTCTGCGTATCGGTGCACAGGACGATCCAGCCGCTGCCATTGCTCCCATCCTGGCTCGCGCCGGCATCGGGCGCGCCACCGTCGGGAGACGACGTCGAGGCGTCGTCGTGCACGCGGATCTCGTCGAACGTCACGTTGACCTGGCTGACGTTGGCGAGGTCGCTGGGTGCATCGGTCAGCGAGATCTTCACCTGACCCATACCCATGCTGGATCCGCCGCAGGAAAGGGCGAAGACCGAGAACAAGAGGACGACGAGCGATGTGCGCACGATGGCTCCGCGGTAGGTTGGCTCGCCTTCCAGCAAGATCTCCGCCATTCGTCCTCCCTCTGAACAACCAGAGAACGGGCGTCGCGCCTGTACCGCATGGTACATGGACCTGTACTTCCTGGTCCGCCGCGCTGGTGCGGTGGCCCATCGCTCGCGGAGATGGGTCGGGCATACATGTTGCTGCGCCGAAGGCTGATGGGATTCCTCTCCTGGCAATCGCTCGCGGTCCTGCTCGCCGCGGCCGGCCCCGCCCGCAGCGCGCAGGCCGAGGAGGCGCGCGCAGCCGTGCGCGCTGCCCTCGAGCAGGAAGCCACCGCGCCGTCCCTTCCTCCGGTCTTCCCCAGCCGCTCCAGAAAAGAAACAGACACGAGCCGCATGGCGCGCGATCAGTCCGCGGGGAGCGCGAACGGCGCTGCGGCCGCCGCAAAGTCCGAGGCTGCTGCCCGCAGCGCCCAGGGCGCGGCCGCGAGCGCTGCGAAGAACGCCAACGCCGACAGCCACGCAGCCGCCGGGCAGGAGCGCGCCGATGAGGCCCGCAAGAAGCCCCACGGTCCGAACAGGAACCCGGCAACCCCTCCAAGGCCCCCCAGGTAGCGCTTGGTGAAGTTCGCTGGATTCCTCACGCTCGTGTGCCTTGCCTCCGGTGTGCTCGCAGCCGGCGAGGACCATCTGCTCGCGGGCGCGCAGCTCTTCCGCGAGCGGCGCTTCCAGGAAGCCTACGTCGAGTTCATGGTCGCATCCCGGCTCGGCGCCGGCGGCGACGCCGCCTGGTACGCAGCCGCGACGCTGGTGAAGTTGCAGCGGCCCGAAGACGCGCTGGAGGCCTTCGCCGCCGCGGAGCGCGCCGCTCCTTCGGCCGCCGACTCGCTGCTCGACTACTACCGGGCGCTGGCGTGCTACGACGCCCGGCTGTTCCTCTGTGCCGACGCCCTGCTGGACGGAGTCGGCGATCGGACCGGCCCGCGCATCGGTGCCCAGGCGCGGAAGATGCGCGTGGACATCGCCGCACTCATCTCCTCCGAGCCCTCCGTCGACACGATCGACTGGTATCACTCTCGCGGAGAAGCGGCGCGCAAGGGAGGCCGGCACGCCCTGGCAGCGCTGTACTACCGCGAGGCCTCGGCGCTCGCCGCGCGCCGCCCGGATCACCACCGGCAGGCCGAAGCGCGCGCCTCACTGTCCGGCTTGCGCAAGGAGTTGGCTCCGTGATCGCCGCCGTGCTCCTGGCGGTCGCGGCCGGGCTCGATCCCTGCGCGCCCGTCGAACCGGCGCAGAAGCGCGACACGGCCGCCGCGGAGGCGTACCTGGAAGTCGCCGAGAAGGAGCAGCGCGACGGAGCGCTCGATACCGCCGCGGCCGCGTACCGCAGTGCCTGGCGCGCCGATCCGCAGAATGCGAAGGCGCGTGCGGGCCTGCTCGCACTATGCCGCCGTAACGCGGAGGGCAATGCGTTCAGCGAAGCCTTGCGCCGGATGGAGAGCGGCGACCAGCGCGGCGCGATCGAGCTGTTCGAGCAGATCCGGGCCCTGGGTCCGGATCCCGCCTCGGCCTTGCTCCAGGGGATCTGCCATTACGAGCTGCAAGAGGACGAAGAGGCCGTGCCCCTGTTTCGCGAGGCGGAACGGGATCCGTCGCTCGAGCCTTCCGCCCAGCTCTTTCTCGGCCTCATCTCCCTGAGGGAGGGCGGAGGCGAGGCGGCAGCGCGGAGCTTCGAGGCGGCCGCCGCCAGGGATCCCATTCTCGCGCCCACCGCCACGAGTCTCCTCCGGCTCGCGCGGCGGGAAGGGCGCGTCGTGCTCTCCTTGCTGGCCGGACCGTCGGGAGACTCGAACGTCGACCTCGCTCCGGACGGCTCGCCGACGTCCGGGGGGAGCGCGGACAGCGCGGGCATGGTCGCGGCCGGCGTACTGCTCCGGCCCTCGGGAGAGAGCGGGCCATTCGTGAGCGCCAGCGGCACCTATCGCAAGCTGGCGCGATTCACCCAGTTCGATCTCGGAGTCCTCGAGGCAGGGGCGGGATGGCAGCTCGGGCGCGAGCCGCGCCATGTGCTCGTCGGATACGCCTACGACTTCATGTCCCTCGGCGGCGACGGCTACCTCTCGGCGCACCGGCTGCAGGCGGAAGGGCGCTGGACGTTCCAGCAGCTCTCGCTCGCGGCCAGTTACGCCGTGCGATTCGAGTCGTTCCTGACCGGAGCCGCGGCGCCGTACTCCGGAATCCGGCAGCTCGGCGAGCTGTCGGGAGAGTGGAGGTCCGCCGGCGGTTCCGCATTCGGGCTCGCCTACGCGCTGACGCGCGATCGGACCGACGATGCGACGCTCAAATATCTCGAGCAGGGTCCGCGCGCGTTCGCGCGGTTTGCCGCCACGCCCAGGCTGCGGTTCGTCTTCGACGCAGGGGTCTTGCGCAGGCAGTACGACAACCTGGATCCGGCCTTGGCGGCCACCCGCGCGGACACGTACCTGGACGGCGGTGCTGCCGCAGAGCTGGACCTCGCCGATCGCTGGACCGGCCGCTTCTGGCTGGCGGCGCGCAGATCGTTTTCCAACGTCCCCGATTTCGCGTACACCGAGCTCTCCGCGGGTTTGACCCTGAGCCTGGTGACGGGGCTTCTGTGAGGAAACGGGCCGCGCTGGTCGCCATCGCCGCCGCCGTTCTCGGGCTGGCCGGTTCGCTAGCCGCGACGGCCTTCCTCCATGCCAGGGCGGTCCGCGCTCTCGATCAGGTCCTCGACGAGCGGCTGCGGGGCGCGGGCGAAGCGGCGGCAGGCCTCTTGCAAAACGCGGCGCCGTCCGCGACACAGCTCCAACGGCTCATGCAGGCGAACCAGCTCGAGGGCGCCTTCCTCCTCGATCGCGATCTGACGGTCCTCGCCGATGCCACCGGGCCCGCCGGCCGGAGGGCAGATTTGCTGCGCGTCGACGTCAAACGTGTCCGGCGCGCGTTCGAAGGCGAAGCCGGGATCGGCGCCGGCTTCGCGTTGGGGGAAGAGGGCGTGGCCACCGGCTACTTCCCTGTCCGTGCCGCGGACGGCAGCGTGCGCGTGGTGCTGGCGCTCGAGGCCGGTCAGGCGTTCGCCGGCGCGAGGCGCGGGCTGCGTCCGGCGCTCGCTTTGGGAGTGGGGTTCGCCGTTGCCGGAGCGGTGGCGCTGGCGCTGGTGGCCTGGCGATGGACCCGGGCCGAGCGGGCACGCACGGAAGCCGCTGAGCGCGCGGCGCGAGGCGAGGCGATGTCCCGCATGGCGGCCATGGCGGCGCACGAGATCCGCAACCCGCTCGCGGTGATCCGCGGCACTATCGATCTATTGCGCGAGCGGTCCGGCCCGGCGCTGGGCGAGCGTGGCGCATCCGACCTGCAGGATATGCTCGACGAGGTGGAACGGCTCAAGCGGCTCACCGAAGATCTCCTCGACGTGGCCGGCGATCGCGCCATCGTCCGCGCGCGGATCGATCTCCGCGACGTGCTCGAGGACGCCGCGCGCGCCGCGGAAGCGGCGTTCCCGGTGCGCGTGCGTCTTTCTATTGGACAGCTGCCGCCCATCGAAGGAGACGGCGGCAGGCTGCGGCAGGTTTTCGCGAACCTGCTCTCCAATGCCGCCGAGGCGCAGCGGAACGGCGAGATCGAGCTGACCGCCCTTGCCGCGGACAGCGAGGTGCGCGTCACCGTGCACGACTCGGGGCCGGGCGTGCCCCCGGAGATCCGGGTCCGGTTGTTCGAGCCGTTCGTGACCGGCAGGGAAGGAGGGACCGGGCTGGGGCTGGCGCTGTCCCGGCGCTTCGTGGAACGGCACGGTGGCATGCTCGACTTGATCGGCGACGGACGGCCGGGTGCGACCTTCCAGGTCCGGCTGCCCGTCGCGTCCTGAAGGAACGCCCCATGGCCCGCGTCCTGGTCGTCGACGACGAACCGAAGCTCGGCAAGCTCGTGTCGGAAGCGCTGGCGCTGGACGGCCACGCAGTGACTCGGGCTGGCGGTGGCCGGGCGGCCTTGGCCGAGCTGCAGAAGGAGGCGTTCGAGATCGTCGTCGCCGATCTGCGGATGCCCGACGTGGACGGGCTCGCCGTGCTGCAGGCGGCGCGCGCCCGGATCCCGCCCGCCGAGGTGATCTTGATGACCGCGCACGCGACGGCGGAGAGCGCGGTCGCGGCGATGAAGGCAGGCGCGGCGGACTACCTGATCAAGCCCTTCGCCTTCGAAGAGCTCCGCCTGCGCGTGCAAAGGCTCGCGGACCAGCGCGCCGCGCACCGCAAGGCGGACCGGCTGGTGGAGAGGCTGACGCCCGGCCTGGTGGCGGAGAGCGCGGCGATGAAGGAGGTGCTGGCCGCGGCGCGGCGCGTGGCCGCGACCGACGCCAGCGTGCTGCTCCTGGGCGAGAGCGGGACGGGCAAGAACCAGCTGGCGCGTCTGATCCATTACTCGGGCAAGCGCGCGGCGGCCCCGCTCGTCGAGGTGCATTGCGCGGCGCTTCCCGAGGCACTGCTGGAGAGCGAGCTGTTCGGGCACGAAAAGGGCGCCTTCACCGGAGCGCACGAGCGCAAGATCGGACATCTGGCCGCGGCAGACACGGGGACGCTGTTCCTCGACGAGATCGGAGAGGTGACGCCGGCGACCCAGGTCAAGCTCCTCCGGTTCCTGCAAGAGCGCGAGTTCGTGCCGGTAGGGTCGACGCAGACGCGCAAGGTGGACGTGCGGGTGGTGGCGGCGACCAACCGCGATCTCGACCACGCCGTGAAGGCGGGCACCTTCCGTGAGGACTTCTACTACCGGCTCAACGTCTTCGCGATCCACCTGCCGCCGCTGCGAGACCGGCGCGAGGATATCCTGCCGTTGGCGGATCGCTTTTTGTCGTCGCGCGGAGTTCCTCCCTCCAGGTTGTCCGCGGCGGCGCGCGATCGGCTGCACGATCATGCATGGCCGGGAAACGTGCGGGAGATGGAGAACGCGCTGGAGCGCGCCTTGATCCTCGCCGGCGACGACGAGATTGGCGCGGAGCACTTCGGCAGGCTGGGACGCGCCTCCGAGCGATCGGAGATGCGCGGCCAGCGCGCGGCCGACGTGCTGCGCGAAGGCTTCAACCTCGACGATTTCGAACGCGAACTGATCGACGCGGCCATCGAGAGGGCGGGGGGAAACAAGGCGGCCGCGGCGCGCCTGCTCGGGATTACCCGCCGGCGCTTGTACTCCACGATCCAGAGCCTGTCCGCGCGGACGGGCGAGGACGATTCGAGCAGCGAATGACACGAGGGCCGGCGCGAGCTCCGCGCGCCGGCCCCCCGCAACTGCTCCTGCGTGCTTATTTGCGGCCCGGAGGAGGTGTCCCAGGCGGGAGACCATTCCTCGCAGCGGCGGCACGAGCCAGACCTGCGGCCGCGTGGCTGTCGGCGTTGGCGCTCTTCGCAGCGCTCGCCGCAGCGCCCTGGGCCGAGCGATTCGCGCTCTCGTCGCCGGCCTGATCGGCAGCGCGTTGGCCCGCCTGGCTGTGGGCGGCGCTTTCCTCGGCGCCCTTCAGCCCGAACGCGATGGTCGAATGGACTTCGGTCGCGCGAGGCGAGGCCTGGCTCGGGAGCGTCGGCGGCGTGGCCTTCACGTCCGGCTCGCCCGCGCTGTCGCCGAGCGCGGCGTGAGCGGCCGCCTTCGCATTGGCCTTCTCCGGCAGCGTGCCGGCCGCGAACGCGGGTGCGGCGGCGAGCAGCGCGGTCAGAAGCAAGAGCGAATTCGGTTTCATGGAGCCTCCTCTGCCGCACGGAGGCGGCGACACCTGGTTGAGCAATCGCCGTGCCGCGCGAGAAGCCTCGCCATTCACGGTTCCGCGCCGACTCGACTGCACCTGCGCGTCCACTCGTCGCGTACGGGCTGGTGCGGGGCGCTTCTCGCACATGCGCCGTACGGTGCCGAGCCTCCGACAGGATCAGTGCTGCGCAACGTCCGGCTGGGGCCCGTCGAGCACGACGAACTCCACGCGGCGGTTCTTCGCGCGATTCGCTTGCGTGTCGTTGGGAACGATGGGTCGGTCCGCGCCGAATCCCTTCGCCCGCAGCCGCGAGGTGTCAATCCCGGCCGCCATGAGGTGGCGCAGCACCGACTCGGCGCGGCGCTGCGAGAGCCGGCGGTTGTAGGCAGGCTTGCCGCGCCCGTCCGTGTGCCCTTCGATCCGGACCTTTCGGATCTCCGGCATGTTCCGCAGCACCTCGATCACCTGGTCGAGCAGTGGGAGCGAGACCGGCAGGATGTTCGCCGCGTTACGCGCGAACTGCACCTGGACGAGCAGGGCGAGGTGCCCGTCCCGCACGGCGCGCTGGAACCCCGGGGTCGGCGCGAGCGCGAGCGGCACCGCGGGAGCCGGCGTCGCCGGAGAGGGGGCCGGCGGCGCGGGCGGCGCCTCCGCAACCGCGACCGGCGCATCCGCAGACGCTGCGGGGTCGGCGGGCGCTGGGAGCGGCTCCGGCGCGGGCATCGGAGCGTCCTGGACCATCACCGGCGGCTTGGGCATGGACCGCCGGATCGCTGGCGACGGGTCGAAGCTGATTCCCGCGAACATGCGGTACCGCGGCGTGCCATACCCGTTCGTCAGCCCGGGGCCGCCTCCGAACGTGAACGTCAGATTGACGGGCAGCAGCCACCGGACCGCGGCGAGCAACTCCACCGGGCGCTCGACCCCGCCGGACTGCTGCAGCTCGACCTCTCCCGCCAGGGTGGCGAGGGCGGCCAGGCGCTGTCCGAGCCAGGAGAAGGGAATCTCGCCGGCGAGGCCGTACGTCAGCGCCTTCCCGACCGAGAGGTTCACGAATTCGCGGCCGCGGCGGAGCGCGATGCCGGTCGATGCCGCCACGCGGACCGGCAGCGCGTTCGATTCGACCCGCAGCTCCGGAGTGAGGGTCACGCTCCCGTAGCTGAGGAACGCGTCTCCTCTGCCCGTCGGCAGCGTCAGCGGCGCGGCCACGGCGACCGCGAGGATCTCCGATCGCCAGAGCTGCGCTTTCGGGACCAGACGCACGTCCCCCATCCCCTGGCCAGGAGCGATCAGCGGCCCGAGGAGGTCGTTCGAGCTGGCGCTTTGCGCGATGAGCACCGGCAGCGTCAAGCCCACCTCGAACCTGCCGAACAACGCGACGCTCGCGCCGAGGTGCGTGAGGGTCTGGCTGTGCAGCAGGCGGACCTGCTGGGTGGAATCCGCCACGGCGATGAGCCGCAGGGGATCGCGCGCGTAGGAGGAGAAGATCGAGAGGTGGACGTCGAGGTGCTCGGGGACCGAGGCGCTTCCCACGGAGAGGATGTCAGCGCTGCCCGCGCCAGGACTGAAGCGGTCCGTATTGAACTGCGGCTGCACGGGCACGGCGGTTTGTGCTTGCGCGACGGCCGAGGCCGCGAACGACGCGGCGAGCACGGCGTTTCGCACGAGCACGAGCGTGACCGCGCGACGCTGCGCGGTGCGCCGGCGGCAAGCACGCCACAGTCCCACGAGCGCGAGGGCCAGCAAAGGCGCCAAGCCGCCTCGGCCTCCCGATCCGCAGCCGCCGGACCCTGCCACCAACCAGACGCCCGGCGTGCCCTTGGGCTGGCACTGGCCGGCGACGCACGACGCGTTGGTCGCGCATTGCGCGTCGCTGCTGCACGTTGCCGCGCACACCGCGCCGGAGCATCCGCCCGCGCCGCAAGCATCCTGCACCTTGGCCGGGCAATTGCCGGACCCATTGCACATCGCAGGTTCGGTCATCACGCCAGCCGAGCACGATCCGGCGCGGCATTCGACGGTCGCGCCCGGGTACGCGCATTGCGTTGCGTCGCTCCCATCGCAGGCGCCGCCACAGGCGGTGCCGTCGGAAGCGCAGGCTTGCCGCGATCCGTGGGGCACGCCGACCGCGTTGGCGCAGCTGCCGACCTGGCCGGGCACGTCGCACGCCTGGCACTGCCCGCCGCAGGCGGCATTGCAGCAGACGCCGTCGACGCACTGGCCGCTCGCGCACTGACTCGCGCCGGCGCACCGGTTGCCGTTCGCCAGCAGGGGCGCACAGATGCCGGCTGCGCAAAAGTTCCCCGAGACGCAATCCACGTCGGACGTGCAATTGCCGAGGCACGCCTGTGGACCGCACAGATAGGGGCTGCAGCCCTGCGTCTGTCGCGGCGGGCAGCGGCCGGCGCCGTCACAAGCGGCCTGCAGCGTGGCGACGCCCGCGGCGCAGCTCGCGCCGCGGCAGCTCGTCTCCGCCGCTGGATACGCGCACGCGGTCGCGCTCGACCCGTCGCAAACACCGCCGCAGGCGCTGCCGTCGGAGGCGCAGGCCTGCCGCGCTCCGTGCGGCGCCCCGATCACGTTCGTGCAGGTGCCGGCCGAGCCAGGCACGTCGCAGGCCTCGCACTGCCCATTGCAGGCGGTCGCGCAGCACACGCCATCGACGCACTGACCGCTCGCGCATTGGTTTGCCCCGCCGCAGGCGATGCCCGGTCCGTTTTGCGGCGTGCAGACACCCGCGGCGCAGTAGTTCCCGGAGAGGCAGTCGGAATCGACCGTGCAGTTGCCGGCGCACGCCGTGGGACCACACGTATTCGGGGCGCAGGAGACGTCCTGCTCGGGAGGGCACGAGCCGCTCCCGTCGCATGACGCAGCCAGCACGGCGATGCCCGAACTGCAGGACGGGTCCCGGCACGTCGTGCCGTTGCCCGGATACGTGCAGGCGGCCGGATGGATTCCGTCGCATGTGCCCGCGCAGAGCGAACCGTCGGAAGCGCAAGCGGTCCGCGCATTGCGCGGGCCGCCGGCGACGGGCGTGCAGGTGCCCACGCTGCCACTCTCGGCGCAAGCCTCGCACTGGCCGGTACAAGCCGTATCGCAGCAGACGGCATCGACGCAGTGTTGCGATCCGCACTGGTTCGCGCCGCCGCAGGCCTGCCCTGGCGCGAGCAGTGGGACACAGACGCCGGCCGAGCACCAGGTGCCGTTCGCGCAGTCGGAATCGGCGCTGCAGTTGCCGTTGCACGCGGCCGGGCCGCAACTGAAGGGCGCGCACGTCTGCGTCTGGAGGGCGGGGCAGTCGCCGGCGCCGTCGCACGAGGCGGCGAGCGTGGCCGTTCCTCCCACGCAGGAGGCGTTGCGGCAGGAGACGGAGTTGCCTGGGTAAGTGCAGGCAGCCGGATGGACTCCGTCGCATCTTCCTCCGCAAACGGTACCGTCGGACGCGCAGGCGCTCCGCGTGCCATGCGGCGCGCCAGTCGTGGCTGAGCAGGTGCCGACGCTCCCCGCGACGTCGCACGCCTCGCACTGTCCTCCGCAGGCGCGATCGCAGCAGAACCCGTCGACGCAAGGGCCCGCGGCGCACTCATGATCGCCGCCGCAGGCGCTCGTCTGCGCTTTCTTCGCCACGCAGGCATGGCTGCTGTCGCAGTAGTTGCCCGAGGCGCAGTCTGGGTCTGCCGCGCACGTCGTCTTGCAGGCTACCGCGCCGCAAGCGTACGCGCCGCACGACTGCGTCGCCAGGGCAGGGCACGATCCGGTTCCCGCGCAGCCCGCGGCGACCGTCTCCACGCCGCTGCTGCAGGAGGCGGCGCGGCACTGCGTCGACACGCCAGGGTACGCGCAGGCGACGGCGCTCGATCCGTTGCAGGTGCCGCCGCACGCCGACCCGTCCGAGGCACAAGCCGCGCGCGAACCGTGCGGCGTTCCGGAAGCCAGGGTCGAGCAGGTGCCGATGCTGCCCGCGACGTCGCACGCCTGGCACTGGCCGTTGCAAGCCGTGTCGCAGCAGGACCCGTCCACGCAGTGGCCGGTGGCGCATTCGCCGTCGCCAACGCAGGACGTACCCTGCGACTTGATGAAGGTGGCCGCGATCGAGCGCGGAGCGGTGACGTTCGCCACCAGGTAGCTGCCGGCGACCACCTGCGAGGTCACGTCGACGAGGTCGTCCGTGAGCGTCGCCACCTGGTACCCCGCCGCCGGGGCGAGGGTGCACGTCGAAGACTGGCCGTAGTCGACCGGCGACGAGCAGCTGAGCGTGCCGCTCGGGCCGGAGCTGGCCGTGACCGCGAACTGATCGATGGCGAAACTCGCAGCGAGCGTGTGGTTGCCGCTGACGTTCGTGAACGTATGGCTCGCGACCGCCCCGATCGAGCTGCCGTCCACGAGCACGTCGGCGACGTGGTAGTGCGCGTCGGGGGTGATCGAGATGGTGAGGGTCCCCGCGGGCGCGACCGTCTGCGCTCCGGAAGGGGACACCGTGCCGTGCGCTCCCGCGGAGGAAGTGATCGTGTACCCGGAGATGCAGGTTCCGGATGGAAGGCAGTAGGGGTTTGCCGGATCCTTGTTGCCGCACTGAGCGTCCGTCGTGCACGTCGCGCAGGAGTTGGTCGCCTGGCTGCAGATGGGGGTCGAGCCGCTGCACTGGCTGTCGGCGGTGCAGGCGAAGCAGCTGCCCGACGCGTCGCACCACGGCTGCGAGGCGTTCTTGGTGCTGCACTGGGTGTTGGTCGTGCACGCGACGCACGAACGGGTCGACGAGTCGCAGATGGGAGTGATGCCCGTGCACTGGGAGTCCGCGGTGCACTGGTTCGTGAGATCGAAGCTCGCCGCCGTCGGGGCGTTGGGCGTTGACGCGGCGACCGTGTATCGTCCCGAGATCGAGTTCGCCGTCGCGCTGACGCTCCCGATCCCGGAAGCATTCGTCGTCGCGGTCATGCACCCCACCGCGGCCGGGACGCAGACGGAGCCGCCGCTCAGCGTAGTCGTCGCCCCGCTGGTGGGCGCCTGGAACGTGACCACGGCTCCTGGCACCGCGGCGCCGGTCCCGTCCAGGACGAGGGCCTGCAGCTGCGAGCCGAACCCGGTTCCCACCGTGGCGGTCTGCGGGCTGCCCGCCTGCACCTGGATGGTCTCGCCGCCGTCGTTCGTGAGCGTGAACGTCGCCGGCGTCGATACGCCGGACACGCTGGCGGTGACGGTGAAGACGCCGCCGGTCGCGTTCGCGGTGGCGGTGACGCTGGCGAGCCCGGAAGTGTCGGTGACGGCAGTGGCTGCGGAAAGCGTCGCCGTCGCGCCGCTCGAGGCCGTCTGTGCCGCGAAATTCACCGTGACGCCGGGGAGGGAGTTGCCCGACGCGTCGGCGACGACGACGACCAATGGGCTCGCGAATGCCGCGCTGGTCGGCGTCGTCTGCGGGTTCCCGCTCACGATGAACACGGCCGCGGGACCGGTGGAGACATTCTGCAGGCGGAACGTCGCGGAAGTGGCGACGCCGGAGACCGAGGCCGTCACGGTGAAAGCGCCGACCGTGGCGTTGGCAGTCGCCGTCACGCTCGACATGCCGGATGAGTCGGTCGTGGCGCTCACGCTCGCGCCGCTCGAGGTGCCGTTCGACACGGTGCACGAGGCACCCGAGGCAGGCACCGCCGTGTAGGTCACGGTGGTGCTGGGGATGGGGTTGCCGGCACCGTCGCGCACCAACGCGACCAGCGGCGCCGCATACTGCGTATTGATCGGAGCGAGCTGCGGATCGGTCGAGCTGCCGCCGTTGACGTAGGTGATCGACGCGGGCGGGCCCACGTTGGTGAGCGTGAACGTTGCGGGAGAAGACACGCCGCTCACCGTCGCATTCACCGTGTAGGTGCCCGGCGTGACATTCGCGGTCGCGGTCAGCGTCGCGATGCCCGACGAATTCGTGGTGGCGGTGCCGGCCCCCAGACCGGCGGACGCGCCTCCCG
>Ga0209805_1001044_pt1 | contig 17082 bp, 17 predicted proteins | sample GraSoiAngelo_148_FD_185905 | JGI IMG/M metagenome (GOLD analysis project Ga0209805, IMG submission 185905) | Grasslands soil microbial communities from the Angelo Coastal Reserve, California, USA - 14_1009_09_20cm (SPAdes) (version 2) | ecosystem: Environmental > Terrestrial > Soil > Grasslands ... | reverse complement strand
TATCTGGCCCAAGGAACGCAAGAAATTCTTGAGCAAGGGCCATCCGCACCTGCGGGTGTCGCCGCTGGCAAAGCGCTACGGCTGGGGCATTCACAACAACGTTGCAGGCAAAATCGCGCTGATCGCAGTTGAATCGTCACGGTACAAGCAGCTACTGGACGATCCGCGCACGACCAAAATCAAGGCGTTTCGCTCCACCCGCGCGTAGAGGTTGGTCGGGGGCCCGGAATTTTAACCCGGGGCCTCACGGCCCCGAACTCTGGGTTCAGAAGCGCCGGCCCGCCTGTTCCCGAACTACGGAGCAGCTCGCGGTAGCAGAGGGTTATCTGCAGCAAAGCGGTGGTTGCAGTCACTGGAGAACCGCAATTTCTATTGCCCCGTTAAGCTAGCCAGAACGGTTGATCCAGTCCCAAGTCCGATTCCCCCGATGACTGCGCCGATGAGCGCTCCCCATGTCATCTTTTCAAACCTATCGCTCTCGCCTGCTCTGTAACCTACGAAGCCTCCGACGATTGCTCCGACAAAAGCGCCCAGGCCGCCGACCTGAATCACGCGGTAGATGTCAATCCATTCATGGGCACTGAGGAAAGCACTCGTGAAGACCAACGAGGTTTGAACCCCTCCCTTCCCGCAATGGTGTTTAGCGAGACGTGTCAATCGAAACTACTGCAGAACTAGTGCAGTGATACACCGGCGCTGTCGCATTAGCTACCTGGCGGCAGTCGAATCTGAATTCGAAAACTGGTCGGGGGCCCGGGATTTGAACCCGGGGCCTCACGGTCCCGAACTCTGCGACCTTTCGTCCAGAAACGTCGGAAACGATCTATTTCAGTTCGAAAGTTCTTAACGCGCCAGCCGCTCGATCCAGATTTGAAGCGTTTCACCGACAGTTTGCTACATGAACTACTACATGGCCCAGGGTTTCAGCAAGGCTGCGGCGCCTACTACCCAACGAGTAACGACTATGGCTCAGTAATGGGCGCCCAAGTGCCATCCGTCGCGGGACGGTCGTGCTGGGCTAGTCGTTCGTGCTCATCCCCAATTCCCTCTCCCTGATCGCGGCCGAAGAGTCCGCCGGCGTCAGGCGCCGCAGACGGGCCCGTTGTACGGCCACGGGATGCAGAGCTGGGGTGCAAGCGAGGACCACAGCGTCAGCGCCGCGATGATCGCGAGGCCCGCAAACCAAATCGTGCCTGTAATGACGTTTCGCTTCGGAGCGGGCCATGCACGCCAGCCAAGCCGTCGCGCGATGCCCGGACCGAGTTTGCTGTCGAGGAGCGGCCACAAGATCAGCCCGAGGATCAGCACCGCCGGCACAAGCATCTTCGTGATGAGCGCGGGACCGAGCTTGGCGAACTGAAACAGCCCGAGGAAGTACCACTCCGGTAGCGGAATTATCGCGGCGCGCGGGTCGGCGGGCTGGCCAGGCTGCAGCAGGGGCTGCGCGATCAGCGCCATCAAACCGAGTCCGACCAAAACCGCCATCGCGAGAATCGGGTAAGGCCAGATGTGATCGGGAAAGTAGGGGTGAGTCTTGCTCTCGGGCATGTCCTTACTCTCCTGATGGCCGATGGGGCCGAACATGAGGCCGACGAGCGCGTAGAGAACCAGCATCGGATAGAGGGCGTGTCGGCGCGTGATGGGCAGCCGCTTCGAGCTTGGCTTGGGCGCGTTCATGTCGGCTCCGCTGGACCCTGCTTGCGAGCAAGCCGGAAGTGGAGGTATAGGAGCAAGGCCATCACCCCGGGTAGCAGGAAAACGTGGGCCATGAAAAAGCGCAGCAAGGTCACCGGCCCCACCAGCGGGCCACCCTGCACTGCGTATCTGATGAATTCGCTCACACCGCCTGGGAGCACTCCACTGCCCGAGATGATCGAGATCTCACGAGCACGCGACAGGTATGAGTTGGCGTCCCAAGGCAACAGCGAACCCGTAAAGCTGAAGAGGACGACGATCAGCAAGACGAGCACACCGACCATCCAGTTCAACTCGCGTGGGGCTCGATAACCTCCGTTCCAGAAGACGAACGTCATGTGCAGGAGCGCAACCCCGATCAGAAGGTTGGCGCCCCAGAAGTGCATCCCGCGTATGAGCCATCCGAGATACGCGGCGTGCTGGATAAAGACGACGCTCGTGTAGGCTGGGGCGGGGTTGCCCGCACCGTCCGGAACGTAGTAGATGCCGAGCAGAAAACCAGTGATGAACTCGATCGCGACGAGAATCACTGCCACACCGCCGAGATAGCGATAGGCGGTGGCCGCGTAGTTCGGAACCTGGCGGTAGAGTTCGGCGTCGACCGCATTCTCGAGGTCGAAGCGCTCGTCGAGCCAATCGACGATGGCGGTTTGCAGTCCCATCGGCGCTAGTCCGGTACCTGGCGACGCTTTGCGCTGACGTCGAGCCTCAGCGGCTCCCGAAATTGGAACGACGCCGCCCAGTTGATCAGCGCCGTGAAACGGGCCCTAATCGTGTCGAGAATCAAGATGGCCTAGTGGGTGAGCCACCAGTCGACTGTGGTCGGTCCTAGGCGCGCGTCGCGGCCGGGCATGAGCGATTGGTCATCAAGCTGGATGCCGTAGAAGAGGCCCCCGGGATCACCCATGATCACGTTGCGCGGATCCTTGTCATGTTCAAGGACCTTGGCGACCAGTTCGTCGACGTAGAACTTGTCTGGGCCGGCGATCTCGACCGTGCCATTCCTCGGCGCATCGAGGGCCACCTCGGCGACCGCGCTCGCGACGTCGTCCGCCGCCACTGGATGGAACAATGAGTGCGACACGCGCACCGTGTCGCCGTCCGTGCCGGCCTGGGCGATCGGGCGGATCCACTCGAAGAACAGGCTGGCGCGGATGATGGTGTGCGGAACGGGCGAGCCCTTGATCATGTTTTCCTGCATCAGCTTCGCCCGGAAGTATGCGAGGTCCTGTAAGCGCTCGGTCCCCAAGACAGAAAGTGCGACGTGGTGCTTGACGCCGGCGGCCAACTCAGCGGCAGCGAGGTTCTCGTGCGCGGTACGGAAGAAATTGATCGCGTCAGCCACTTCAGCCGCCGCAAGGTTCTCGCCTACGATCTGGAAGAAGTCCCACGCGGCCTGATCCTCGAAAGATGGCGCGCTAGCCACGTCGACCACGACCTCGGCGCCGGCAAGTGCCCCATCTGAGCCTTCGCCGCTCATTGGGTAGAGCGCCGTGTCCGGCGGAGCGGCAACTGCATCATTGCCCCTCTGCTTCAGTTTCTCCACGACCATGGCACCGATCAAACCGCTTCCGCCAATGACCACGATCTTCGGCTTCATGTGCCCGCCTCGTCCGCCTGTAATGAGCGTCCGGCCACAGTCATAGCCGGCCGTGTGTTGAGAACCTGGATTGGATTGTGGCATGCGGAGGAGTGCCGAACCACTTCCGAGCGACTAGGCGAACCTCTTGACGAAATTGAGCGCGGTCTCGGCGACCTCGCGCCAGCCGTGATCGATCGTGAGGGAGTGGCCTCGGTTCGGGATCTTCGCGACCTCTGTCACACCGGGGTTGCGTCTCTGCCGCTTGTAGGCTGCATTGGCGATCGCCCACGGCACCGTGTGGTCCTTCTCGCCGTCTATGACGAGCAGGGGACCGCGGTCGGGGTTCTTCGTGTCCACCTTCGCCTCCGTCCACGGGTTGAGGTTCGCGTTGCCCATCTGGACGAGAGAGATCCCGGAGCCGGCGACGTGGAACGTCTGGTAGAGCTCCTTGGCCTCCTTCTCGCCCAGCGCGTTCGCCCAGCCGTACTTGAACTGGTCGAGCGTGAGCGTGATCGCGCGGCCACGCGTGAGCGGGTTGACCAGGACCGGCCCCATACCCCCAGGTCGTCGACCATCAAGAGTGAAGATGACCGAGGCAGAAGGCCAGGTATCGAGGATTTCGAGGCCCGACGTCACTCCCGACTACTACATGAAGTGCTACGTAGAACGCCCTTTGGGCGGCGCGATCGAGATCAATCGCACACGGCCGAAAACCGTGAGCCCTCCGGTTCGGGCGAAGTTGAAGCTCGATAGGCGAAATTCGAGTTTAGCGGAAGGTCGGGGGCCCGGGATTTGAACCGGGGCCTCACGATCCCGAATCACACGACAGTTCATCCAAACATGTCGGTTTCTGCGTTTTTCAGTTCGATTCTTCAAGTCGACGCGCCCGGAGCGTCCAGATTTGCGCGAATCTTCAGCCGAATTACTACATGAACTACTACATGGACTGTCTACCGAGGTAGACGGGGCGACGCTGTGTTGCGCACCTGCTTTTCGGTGCCGCAACTTGTGTGCATTGTGGGCGAGGCATCTGAAGTTCTCGATGTCCCTTGCAATGCAAGGATCCTTGCGCTACAGTATCGCCGGTGCCGATCGATGGCCTTGCCACACAGCTTCGCAAAGGAGTCATCGAGTACTGCGTGCTGGCGATGCTCAAGGAGTTGCCGCGCTATGGCGGAGAGGTGATCCAGATGTTGCGTGCCAGGGGTGAGCTCGTGGTCAGTGAAGGGACGATCTATCCCCTGCTGAGCCGCATGCGCTCGGAGGGTCTGGTCGAGACGGAGTGGCGCGATACTCCAGGCGGCGCACCGCGGCGCTACTACCGGCTGAGCCGTTCCGGCCAGAAGGCTGTGGCCCAGTTCCGCGACGAGTGGTTCAGGTTTCGCGACTCGGTGGACAACATCTTTCGGGACGGAGCACGACAGTGATGACCTCAGGCCATGCCAGGCAATTGGTGGACGAATATCTGCAGCGCCTCGAGCGAGAACTGACCGACCTGTCCCCTGACAGCCGCAACGAGATCATCGACGAGATTCGCCGCCACATTGCGGAGGAGCGCGGCGGCCTGGCCGACGAGTCCGACGCAACCCTCCGGAACCTCCTGGAGCGCCTCGGCGACCCCGCCGACATCGCAGCCGAAGCCCGCGGCGGCGAAAAGGCGCGAACCTCTCTTGCCACGACCCGGCGCTTCGGGACCTTCGAGGTGCTTGCGCTCATCCTGCTGGTGGCCGCCTGGCCCGTCGGAGCGATCCTGCTCTGGGTCTCGAAAACCTGGACCACGCGCGAGAAGTTGCTCGGCACCCTGATCCCCCCAGGCGGATATCCAGGCGTGCTCCTCATCATGTCCACGTTTCACTGGATCACCGCGGCCTCCGAAGCCGGTCCGGCCTGGGTCGACGTGACGGTCGGCGCGGTTCTCTTCACCATCAGCCTGGTGGCGCTGATCGCTCCCGTGGGCATGATCGTCTACCTGGCCACGCGCCTGAGAGCCCGTTGAGATCGCCGAAGGTCGTGGCCCGAATCGCGGGCTCGCTCTATTTGCTGGCCAGCGTTTGTTTCGTGGTTGCGATCGCGATCCGCTCGAGCATCGAGGGTTCGGGCGGCGGCTCGGGCCTGATCGACAGGATCCGAGCCTCGACATCACTGTTGCGCGTCAGCCTGACCATCGACCTGATCTCGGGAACATTTTTTCTGCTCGCGGGTATGGCTCTGTACCTGCTGCTGCGCCACGTCGACCGGCTTGCGGCCGCGGCGATGGTCGTGCTGGTCGCTATCGAGATCGTCGTGATCTACCTGAGCGACATCAACCTCTACAACGTGCTGACCATCGCTACCAACCCCGCCTACATCCAGGCGTTCGGCGCCCCGGCGTCAAATGCGCTCGCCTCGCTGTTCGTCGACGCCCATACCAACGGGCTCGTGATCGACGAGATGTTCTTCGGCCTGTGGCTCGTTCCGCTGGGCTACCTGGTAATCAGGTCTCGCCAGATCCCGTGGCTCGTGGGCGCACTGCTGCTAGTCGCCGCGGTGAGCTGGATCGGACAGTTCCTCGCCAATCTTCTTGCGCCCGACCTTCCCTATGTGTTCGAAGTCGGTCAGGTCGGCGGCGCCGGCGAGTTCGTCTTCGTCGTGTGGTTGTTGATCTTCGGGGTCAAGGCGACCGGCGCGGGCGCTCGCGATTCGGCTGTATCTGTTCCAGCCCGAAACCGATGAGGTCGACCCTGTCGCGTCAGCAGCGGTAGGGATTGCTGAGCCAGAAGTCAGCCATAAAGGCAGCCTAGGAATTGCCAGTCGCGTTGGAATCGTAAGGTCGTAGGCGATTATGTATCTACGGGGGCAGGACGTTTAGGACTTGAAGTCACCTACATGCGCTGGGGAATCTGTGACCCGGCCGCTTCACAGCTCACGCGAAATCGGCGATTTTGCATTCGAAATTGGTCGGGGGCCCGGGATTTGAACCCGGGGCCTCACGGTCCCGAACCGTGTTAGTGACGTGTCCTCCAGTATCCTCGCGGCTCCTCAAGTGTCCGCTCGTACTTGATTGCTGTCTGCTTCGTGTCCTTCCGGGTCCTCCCGGATCCTCCTGGTTCCGGAATTCTGTGCCCCGGCTGTGCCCCGGCAAAGGTCCAGAACGGCTTCGAGAATGGCCGAACTAGACGAAGGCGTTGGAGGTCGGGTCGAGCCATCACCTCGCAGGCATCGTCGATGCTCAAGCGCTATTCGCGAAGTTATGGAACAAATCCGGCGTGGGCGTTAGGCAATCCCCCGAGTCCTCACGGATGAACGCGAATGATCGTCTTTCCCTTGATCCGCTCGGTCGGGTTGAAGGCGGCAACCGCATCGTCAAAGGCAGCCACGTTGCCGATGTTAGTCCGCAGCCGACCATCCCGGACCCGCTGGACGAGCTCACTCAACTGGGCGCGATCGGGTACAACGACGAAGTCGATAGTCAAGCCGTCAGTAGGCCGCGCCTCGGTCGGGCCGGTAATGGTCACCAGCGTTCCTCCGGCGCGAATCATGCCCGCAGACCGCTTCGCGATGTCGCCGCCGAGGACATCGAAAACCAGATCGACCCCGCCGACATCTTCCAGGGCGTCGCTATCGAGGTCGACGAACTCCTGCGCGCCGAAGTCGAGAGCCGTCTGACGGCCGGCAGCGCGCCCGGTGCCGATGACGTACGCGCCGGCCTCACGTGCGAGCTGGGTCGCCATCGAACCGACTACGCCGGCCGCACCGTGCACAAGGACGCTCTGCCCCGCACGAAGGCGGCCGTGCTCGAACAGCCCTTGCCACGCGGTCAGGCCCGACATCACAAGGGCCGCGCCCACCGTGAAGTCAACATCGCCCGGCAGCGGTGCGAGGTTGCGTGCCTCGACGGCTACATACTCCGCCAGCGTGCCGTCGCGAGTCCAGTCCGTGAGGCCGAACACCCGCTGCCCCACCGACAGCCCCGTCGTTCCATAGCTGAGGGCGGTGACCACTCCGGCCAGCTCGTGGCCGGGGATCGAAGGCGTGCGGTCACGGCCTAGGCGGTCGATCCAGGTCGAGGGCCACGACAGCTCATTCCCGGTGAATCCCGACGCATGAACCTGAACAACGACATCGCCGTAGTTCGCGCCCGAGAGGCTGGCGAGCGACGCCCCCTGTGGCTCGGGCCGCTCCACTAACTTCATCCCGGCCGTTCCCGCAGCCTGATCCGTCACCACAATCGCCCTCATCGGTCACCTCCCCGTGTTGAGTTCGTGCCTGTAAGGTAGCCGATGATTTCCTGCGGCGACCAACCGTAGACGGTTAGTTCACTCTGCGGCCGACTCCCCGCATCGACGACCAGCGTCCCGGGCCGGCTGTCCTTGCCACGTGGGGCGCAGACCTCCACTTGTTCACGTACGACTGGGTGAACCGCTTCGTCGATAGAGGCAGCCGACCCATCGCCAAGTGAGCTCGGGGCCATCAGCGATAGTCACAACCATTCAGAAGTGCTCTCGTTCGGGCCGGCTTACTACATGGTTACTACATTCGGCGAGGCGGGCTCACGCTAGACGCAAAGATCGATGTCAGATTCGTATTCGACAAATGGTCGGGGGGCCGGGATTTGAACCCGGGGCCTCACGGTCCCGAACTCTGAGGACTCTCGTCCAGAAACCGCCGAAACGATCAATTTCTATTCGAGATTTCAGCCAATTGCCACAGCATCGTCCTGATTTGACCTGTTCTTCCGCCGAATTGCTACACGTACTACTACACGAGCCGGGGTCGCGATGCTCACTCCCGCCGAGCCTTGACGCCAGGTCCCCTCGTGACCCGCGTCGGGCGCGGGTAGGTCTGTCCGCACTGCGGCGCGGAGCCTAATCAAATGATTGGTCGTTGGGAATCTCGGCCCCGGATCCAGCGTTGTATTGGGAGAGAAGGCGGCAACAGAGGACTGGACGGAGGATAAGGATGTTGCCAGATCCTGCAGTACAGAGAACCGGAGCGGCAACTCCTTACGGGGAACTTCAAGCAGTCGAGCGGATGGCTCGGCGACGGCCACAGGTCTTGATTGTTGGGGCAGGCTTCGGCGGCCTTACCCTGGCGCGGAAGCTGCGGTCGGTCCCTGTGGATGTGACGCTGATCGACCGCAACAACTATCACCTGTTCAGCCCGTTCGTTTACCAGGTCGCAGCGGGCATCCTTTCTGCGGGCGACGTTGCTCCTTCGGTACGCAAGCTGATTCGCTCGTTCGGAAACGCGAACTTCCTCAAGGCCGAGGTGATCGGCATCGACGCTCAGAACTCGCGAGTCCTAACCGACCACGGCTCGATTTCTTACGACTATCTGGTCCTGGCGCCCGGGAGCGTGACCAACGATTTTGGCAACGTCACCGTGAGAAACCTTGCGTACAGCCTCAAGACTCTGCCCGACGCGCTCGGCATTCGCAACGCCGTGATGGAAGCCCTCGAGCGCGCGCGCTGGGCGGAAGACTCGGAACAAAGGCGGATCCTCAGCACATTCGTGGTTGTGGGCGGAGGGCCGGTGGGGGTGGAGTACGCGGGCGCGGTGATTGAGCTGCTGCGGGCGGTGCTGCGCAAAGATTTTCGAGAAGCAGAGCTCGAGGCGAAGGTCGTGCTGCTGGAGGCCGGTCCCCGGATCCTGCCGCTGTTCGATGAGCGACTGGCTGCTTCTGCGGCGCGTTCGCTGCAGAAGTTGGGCGTGGATGTCCGAACCGGAACCGCGCTGAAGGCCATCGACCAGGCCGTGGTCGAGCTCGCGGACGGCAGCAGGATCGAAACGGGAACAGTGATCTGGGCGGCGGGAGTCAAGGCGTCGCCGTTGGGCGGCACGCTCGGCGTCCCGCTCACGAGTCAGGCACGGGTGCCGGTCACGCCCAGCCTCCGGGTCAGGTCACTCCCGAACGTATTTGTGATCGGCGACCTGGCCGCGCATGCAGATCTGCCAATGCTGGCCCGGCCCGCGATCGAGGAAGGCGAATACGTTGCGAAGGCCATCCACAGCCTAATGTTGGATCGTGAACCGGAACCCTTTGTCTACAAAGATCCTGGCATCATGGCGATCGTCGGACGCGGCTCGGGAATTGCTCAAATCGGGCCGTTTCGATTGCGCGGGTTGATCGGTTGGCTGTTCTGGCTGACCTATCACATCTTGATTGTCGACACGCTTCGGGCCCGTTTCACGGCGCTGATCAACTGGGCTGCGCTGTTTCTGCTCCGAGAGCCGCCGATCAGGCTCGACGTCAGTGCAGAGCGCCACCAGGCGCCGGATTAGCGCCGATGGGATTGCAAACCGCCATCGTCAATTGGCTCGACGAGCGCCTGGAGCTCACGGCTGCGGTTGACGCCGAGCTCTATCGCCGGGTTCCGAACTACGCGTCCGCCGGCTACCGTTATCTCGGCGGTGTTGCGGTGATCCTGGTCACGATCGAGTTCATTACCGGTTTTCTGCTTGGCCTCTACTACGTTCCAGACGGTGCGGGCAACCCCGCCCCAGCCTACACCAGCGTCGTCTTCATCCAGCACACCGCGTATCTGGGGTGGCTCGTCCGCGGAATGCATTTCTGGGGCGCCAACCTGCTGATCGTGGTTGCGCTGCTGCACATGACCTTCATCTTCTGGAACGGGGGTTATCGCCCCCCGCGCGAGCTGAACTGGATGGCCGGAGTGCTTGTCTTCCTGGTCATCATCCTCTTCAGCTTTACGGGTTCTCTGTTGCCGTGGGACGCCAACGAGTACCTGTCGCGGGCTCGTGAGATGTCGATCATCTCGGGCAGCGGAGTGCTCCCCGCAGGTGTGAGCGAGTTCATCAAATACGCGGTGCAGGGTGGCCCCCTGGTGGGGCCGGCGACCTTGCTGCGCTTTTTCATGGCCCACGTATTCCTACTGCCGGGGTTGATGGTCTTGATCCTCTACATCCACTTCCGGCTCGGTCGCAAGCAGGGTCCGGCTCAACCGGCGTGATGGCGCCTAGATCGAGCTCCGACCGGATGCCCATCACACGCCGGCATGCCCTCTATCCGATCTTGATTCTTTACGCGCTCGTCGGCCTGATGGTTGGCCCCATCGGCCATCAGGTCAGTGACGACATGCCCGAGAACAGGACTCACCCCTACTTTCCCGACCAAGTCTGGCCCTACCCGGTTCTCGCGATGGCGGTCCTGATCGGGCTCGGTTTCATGGCGCTGATCGGGCAGCCTCTCCTGCAGCCCGGACAGCCTGCCGATCCGCGCGCTGCGATCATCCCGCTACCCGAGTGGTACTTCTTCGCGCTCTTTCAGTTCGCCAAGGTCGGTCCGGCGCTAATCACGACGATCCTCGTCCCGGTGGGTCTGGTCCTCGGGCTCATCTTCTGGCCGCTGCTCGACATCCGGCTTGGTCCGGGCATCGCGCGACGGCTTGGCTGGCGTGAATGGCCCGCTCCAAAGCGAAACGTCATCACAGGCACGATCTGGATTGCCGGCCTCGCGATCATCGGGGCGCTGACACTGTGGTCGGCGCTTGCACCTCAGCTCTGCATCCCGTGGCCGTACAACGGCCCAGTCTGCGGCGCCTGAAGGTAGGCGACCTCGAAACGACTCGGGCTCATTTGCCAATCGCGTCCTCCGTTCACTACTGCAGGCCGCGGTCCTTCAGGTTCCCCCACCCCCGGTTCGTCGCACTCCTTGGCGATATAAAAGGCCGGACCTCTCGTTGACCAGGATCGCGATCTCGCCGATGATCTCGACCTCACCGTCGGCAGTGGACACGAGGGCGCGCAATCCTCACGCTGTCGGTCCCCTCGACAAAGTGGTCGGGCGGCCCCTTGTGAGAGTTCAGTAGTTACCGGACCGATCGGCCATAGCATGTTTCAGGTGATACCGGACCGCCACTGGAGGTGGCGGCATGCAGCTGGCCCGGTTCTTGGTCGAGGCGGTCGTCCTAGGCAAACAGAGCCCCAATCAGCTCGTTCGTGAATACCCGATCTCGCGCAGCTGGGTTCTATGAACTGCTCGCTCGCTACCGTCGCGACGGACCTGCTGCCCTAGAGCCGAGGTCTCACCGCCCGCGGTCTTGTCCGCACAAGGTCCAGATCCTCAACCTCATCGACGACCACTCGCGTCTCTGTCTTGGCTCGGTCGCCGTCCGAACCCGTGAAGGCTGCGGACGCCCTCCAGACCTTCTATTCAGCCGCCGAGGAGTTCGGGTTGCCGACCAGGTTTCTCAGCGACAACGCTGCTGTTTTCAGCGACAAGTCGCGACGCGGTCGGGTTGCCCTCGAGTCAGAGCTCGACCGTCTGGGCATTCAGTGCGTGCACTCGACCCCTTATCGCCCCCAGACCTGCGGCAAGGTGGAACGCTTCCACCAGACCCTCAAGCTCTTCCTCGCCAAGCAGGCTCCCGCTGAGTCGCTGGCTCACCTCCAACTGCAGCTCGACGCCTTCCGGACCATCTACAACCGGCACCGACCGCATCGCGCTCTCGATGGCCGCACCCCGCTGCAGGCTTTCCACGCTCGTCTCAAAGCCTCACCTTCCCTGGCGCAGCCTGCGGTCGATTACCGCATCCGCCGCGACCGCCTCGATGCCGGCGGCCGCGTCACTCTCCGCTATCTCAGCCGGCTGCGCCACTTCCAAGTCAGCTACAAGCACCGCGGTCAGCAAGTCATGCTATTGGTCGCGGGCGACCCCGTGCGCGTCATCGCCGAAGACGGCGCTCTGCTGCGCGAACTAACCCTGGATCCCAGGCGCGACTACCAGCGCTCAGCCGCGCCTACACTGGTCCGGCATCAGGTGAGACAGCTGTCGGCTAACACCTGAGACATGAGATTGGTCGGGGGCCCGGGATTTGAACCCGGGGCCTCACGGTCCCGAACCGTGGCGGGGACGTGTCCTCCGGTGTCCGACAGACTCCCGCGTCGTCCTCGCGAATACGAAATCGACCAGCTTGGTGTCCTATGGTGACCCCCTATAGCCGTCCGGTGCCGCGAATGCGTGATACGGCTGTGATACGGCAGGTGACGAAATTCGGGCTCGCGGATGGCTTTACCGGCGAAAGAATCAAGTTGTGAACCGATTGGTGAGCGCGTCGAGGTTTAGGCGAATCTTCTTATAGACATCGATCTGCCTAGTCGACCAGCGGCAAGGAGAAGCGCAACGGCAAGGATTGTTGTCAGTGAGAACGTCTCGCTCGACGGAGTCATCCAGGACCCGGCGGGCGTCGAGGGCTTCAGCCGCGGCGGCTGGGTCGGTCTTATCGGCGGCCAGGGTCGCGACGAGGCAGCCAAAGTTGCGCTCGACGAGGCGCTGGGCGCCAAGGCCTTTCTGCTGGGCCGGCGGAGCTACGAGTTCTTGGCCGCGCGGTGGCCATCCCGAAGTGGCCCGTTCGCGGACAGGTTGAACAGCTTTCCCAAGTACGTCGTTTCCTCGACTCTCGATGCTCCCGTCTGGAACAACACGACGGTAATAAGGGGCGACGTGATCAACAAGGTCTCGAAGCTGAAGCGAGAGCTAGATGGCGAAATCCTTGTCGCCGCTAGCTTCCAACTCTGGCACACGCTGATGGAGCACGACCTTGTGGACGAGCTGCGCCTGATGATCTACCCAGTCGTGCTTGGGGCGGGCGAGCGCCTCTTCGGCGATAGCAGTGAAAAGAAACCCATGCGCCTCGTCAGCACCAGGACGGTCGACGATCTCGCGCTTCTCATCTACGAGGTGGTCCGGCTTAGGTCATGAACTACTTCGACACATTGATAGAAGTCGCAGATGACTGTCCGACCAAGAAAGCCCAGGTGCCGCTGGCAAGAGGTGGCAAGAAAACCAAGGCGTGGTTGAGTACGAGATCCCGTCAAGCAGCCATATAGTCACACCGAAGAAGACGTTGCTTTTGAGACGTACGCCGTCCTACATGACATCCCAAAGGACATCTGGCCCAAGGAACGCAAGAAATTCTTGAGCAAGGGCCATCCGCACCTGCGGGTGTCGCCGCTGACAAAGCGCTACGGCGGGCGCATTCACAACAACGTTGCAGGCAAAATCGCGCTGATCGCCGTTGAATCGTCACGGTACAAGCAGCTACTGGAGGATCCGCACACGACCAAAGTCAAGGCGTTTCGCTCTACGCGCGCGTAGGGGTTGGTCGGGGGCCCGGGATTTGAACCCGGGGCCTCGCGGTCCCGAACCGGCCTAATGTCGTGTCCCTCCGTATCCCAGCGGCTCCTCAAGTGTCCTCCTGTGCTCAGCGGCCGGCCTCGCCATAACAGCTCATGGTCCATCAACGTCTCATGGCAACTTCTTCTAAAGTCAGCAGCTGCTGGGTGAGATCCTTTGCTCGGCGCCCAGCAGCGCGAGTGCGTTCTGGATGCCCTGCTCGAGGACGTCGTCGGCGAGCCGCCGGTCGGCCAGGGCGCGGGAGACCTGGAGCGTCCCGACCATCAGGGCGAAAACGCCGAACGTCCGCACGCGCGCTGACTGGGGATCGTCCGGCGCCAATCGGGCGGCAGCATCATCGATGATGGCCAAGAGACCATCGGTGTAAGCGCGCTTCACGGACTCGGATGAGCGCGCGATCTCGTCGAGGAGCGCCGCCGATGGACAGCCGCCAGCCGTGTCGTCGCGGTGCTGAATCGACAGATACCCGCGAACGATCTCCTCGAGCGACTGTCCGCTGTACCTCTCGCGCTGCTCGCGGAGCTGGTCCGCGACTGTGCTCGCGACGAGGTCCTCCTTCGAGTCGAAGTGGGCGTAGAAGGCGCCGTTGGTCAGGCCGGCATCCGCCATGAGCGTCGCGATCCCGGAGCCGTCGATCCCATCGCGCTTGAGCCGACTTCCGGCTGTCTCAACGATCCGCCGCCTCGTCGCCTGCTTGTGCTCTTTTGCGTACCGGGCCATCAATGACTCCTCTGCTGGGGACGGTTGCCTTCCCTCTTGACATTATTATATGTCGTCCATAATATTACGGACATCTGGCAATCAGGGCAAGGAGTCCATGATGACAACAGCAAAGCCAGTAGCACTCGTGACGGGCGCCTCCTCGGGCATTGGGAAAGCAGCCGCGCTCGCGCTGGTCGATGCCGGATTCGAGGTGGTCGGCACGAGTCGGAACACCTCGGGGGTCGCGCCGCGGGACGGGGTGACGTTCCTCGATCTCGACGTGACTAGCGACGAGTCGGTGCGCACCGCGGTCGGGCGCGTGATCGAGCGGTTCGGGCGGCTCGACGTGCTGGTCAACAACGCGGGCACCGGCGCAGCCGGGGCCGCGGAGGAAAGCTCGGTCGCTCAGGACCAGCGCGTCTTCGATATCAACTTCTTCGGGCTCGTCCGGATGACGAAGGCGGTACTCCCGCACATGCGCGCCGCGGGAAATGGTCGGATCATCAACATCTCGTCGGTGCTCGGACTCGTCCCCGCGCCGTACATGGCCAGTTACGCCGCGACGAAGCACGCGATCGAGGGCTACTCCGAGTCGGTCGACCACGAGGTTCGGGAGCACGGGATCCGGGTGCTTCTCGTCGAGCCCGCCTACACCAGGACCGGCTTCGACGCCAAGGCCATCCAGCCCGACGGACCGTTGCCGATCTATGCGATGCAGAGGCACGTCTTCGACGGCGTGATGGCGCGTGCCATGGCGGACGGCGATGACCCGGCCATCGTCGCCAAAGCGATCGTCGCGGCAGCCACCGACCCGAAGCCGAAGCTGCGCTACACCGCCGGCTCGACGGCCGGACGCGTCAGCGCCTTGCGCCGCTTCGTTCCCACTCGCGTCTTCGACCGGCAGATTCGAAAGCTCAACCGCTTGCCCGCTTGAAGCTTCGACTCTCATTCAGCCACACCCAAGGAGAACCGTCATGGCCACCACCAGCAACGACCCCGTCGTCACGTCGTATGCGAAGGCACCGGCCCGCACCATCACTGTCGGCGGCGTGACCTACGCCTATCGCGAGCTCGGTCCGAAGGGCGGGATCCCCGTGGTCTTCTTCGTTCACCTTGCAGGGAACCTGGACAACTGGGACCCGCGCGTCATTGACCCGATCGCGAAGGAGCACCACGTCATCGCGTTCGACAACCGCGGCGTCGGCGCCTCCACCGGCCAGGTTCCCGACAGCGTCGAGGCGATGGCGGACGACGCCTATACCTTTATCCGCGTACTTCGCCTCGACAAGGTCGACATCTTCTCCTTCTCCCTCGGCGGCTTCATCGCCCAAGCCCTCGTGGTCAAACACCCCGAGCTAGTCCGCAAGCTCGTCCTCACGGGCACCGGCCCCGCTGGTGGCAAGGACATCGACAAGGTCGCCGGCACCACCTACTACGACATCCTCCGGGCGACCCTGACCCGCTCGGACCCGAAGGAGTTCCTGTTCTTCAACCGCAACGCCACCGGCAAGCCCGCTGCCCGCGCGTTCGTCAACCGGCTCAAGGAGCGAACCATCGACCGTGACGCCCCGATCACGGTGAAGGCGCTCCAGACGCAGCTCAAGGCGATCAAGAAGTGGGGTCGCTCGGTCCCCGCTGACCTGTCGAAGATCACCGCGCCCACCTTGATCGCCAACGGCGACAACGACCGGATGGTGCCCTCCGTCCTCTCCGAGGACCTGCACCGCCGCATTCCCGGCTCCGAGCTGATCATCTTCCCCGACTCCGGCCACGGCGGCATTTTCCAGTTCCACGACAAGTTCGCCCCCATCGCCGTCCAGTTCCTCGACCGCTGACAACACCCTGCGAAGGAAGGCAAGAAAGTGGCTACGACACCTCCGTTTGCGAGGAAGCCCTTCGTCTTATCGATCCCGCTGTGGATGCGTACTGATCGGCCCCGCCAGCAAGGAATGGACTACTGGAAGGGCCCGCACTCGAAGATCATCTCGGCGACTCCGGGGATCGAGGAGTATCGCCAGATCCACCTGGCGGAGAACAATCCCGGGCTGTGGCCGGCCATCGATGGCGTCGAGACGGTCATCCCGGCCGAACGCAGGATCGACGGGGTCGCCGAGGTCACGTTCACTTCCGTTCTCTCCCCGCTGCGGGGCCGCAAACAGACCGGACTTGCGTACAAGGACGAAGTGAATGTGTTCCGGCGCACCCTGCTCTACGTGGGGCCGCCATACTCGGCCCGCTGGTACGACGTGGCCGGTCCCGCGGCGAAGGCGGGGGCGCTAAGCCTGATCTACCTCCGCAGGCGGGAGGGCATCAAGACCGGTGCGTTCCGGAGGTTCCTCGCAGACGAGCTTGTTTCCGGTCTCGTCAAGACAGGGGCACTGAGGGAACTCCGAACCCAGGTCTTCATGCCCTGGATCCAAAAACTCTGGGGCACGCCGAATGTCGCGCATGACAACCCCACCGACCAGCGGTTCCACGCCTCACTGATCCTCGGCTTCGCCGATACCAATGCCCTGCGAGCGTTCACCCGTAGCGGAGAGATCGCGACGCTCTCCGGCAAGCTGCCCGAATTCGTTTCCGCCGTCCACGCCTACGAGGTCACCGAAGCGCTGACCTACGTAAAGGACGGCAAAGTCCTCCCCCACTATCAGGCGTAGCCCAGCATGCCGACACTGCCGCCTGACAACGCCAACCCCGGACAGGAAAAAGCGGCATGGGCTGGCTGCGCGCAATCCGGCGTGGGGTTTTCCTAGAACGTGACGGCCGTCCCGAAACGGGGCGGGTTGCTTGGTGCTGGTGGCCTAGGTCTCCGCTCGAGTCGCTGAATGGCGTCCTTTGAGTGTGGGCCCACGTCAACGAGCTGGCACACGACTCGGCGTCTCCGTCGAGGCGATCAAAAGGCAACTGCTACACGGACTACTACACCACTGCCGCAGTGATGTCAGCAACCCGTCCAGCAGCCTGCCGG
>Ga0209805_1001041_pt1 | contig 17095 bp, 14 predicted proteins | sample GraSoiAngelo_148_FD_185905 | JGI IMG/M metagenome (GOLD analysis project Ga0209805, IMG submission 185905) | Grasslands soil microbial communities from the Angelo Coastal Reserve, California, USA - 14_1009_09_20cm (SPAdes) (version 2) | ecosystem: Environmental > Terrestrial > Soil > Grasslands ... | reverse complement strand
CCAAGGCCCGTCTTGCACTCCACTTCGCATAAGTGAGCAATCTGAGCTGCCTCGGGCATTGAAAGAGACAATCCCATCGCCTCGTTCAAGGCGAGGGATAGGCTGAGTGCACCTGACCCACTCGTACCATATCCGAGGCCTGACTGGACAGCGCTCTGGTGAGAGATCTGGGTGTTCCATGACCTCCCATCAAGCTCACAGTATCTTCTAGCAACTTCAATCGAAACCGCCTCCGCAGTCAGTTGTTTACCATTGAATCTAGCTACGATGCGCGGGCGGCGCGTCCGTCGAAGACTGACCATCGTCGTTACTCCCGTGCCTAGCGCCACTCCCACCCCGGTTGAACCGACCCTGAGCGGGTCTCTGGCAGAATCATAAATGCGAAAGAAACCAGTGATATTGCAAGGCGAGAACGCTGAAGCTTGACTTGTCGTTGGCCAAACCCGTTCTAAATGAAGTGAAGGACCAATTGCACTATTCCAAACTATTCTCAGTGCAGCTTCTAAGAATGAGGAGACTGTCAGAGGGTCTGAGGAAAGACGTCCATTGGCGAGAGCCAGCGAATCGGCCTGAAAACCTCTACTCGTTCGATGACCCTAACGCGTCTTTGGGTCAGGATTGGAGTTTCATCGGTCTTTCTTCCCGCGCGGACTGCTTGCTTATTTTACCTAAATAAAGTAGGAATGTCCTTTAACGCGTATCTAGGTCGTCGAAGGTTGTCCTTTCACGGATATTGACTAAAAGAAATCAATGCCTATCGTCCCGAATCGCGAATCCCGTTCGATTTTCCTATCGATGCTAAGACGAATGTTTCGGAGAATATGCGAAGATATTAACTGAGAAGGGAGAGTAACGGAGGGCTTCGAATAACCCCTACCGTTGAAACCTAGCGTGGATAGCATGTTTGAAGAGGAGCCTAAGGCCCGCTGCCCAGACTGTAATCAATCCCTGACATTCGTTCGAACCAAGTCCCATGAGAAAAGATGGTATTGCTATGGATGTGAAAAATACGTGGACCATTTCTCTCAGACGCCCTTCATAAAGGACGCTCACTCCAGGCTAGAGACTCTGAGTGGGCTGCAAGTCGTCGATTCGCACGGAATATTGGTAGGAAGAGTCCGAAAGGCGATCCCGAATGATTCTGGCGATATCAAATCTCTGCTGCTTTCGGTGGACAAGGAACAGTTCAAGACGCTACTCGACGATAGAGACCTGTCGAGGGAGTTTGAGGTCTCACACGATAAGATCGCGACCGTTGGAGATGTGGTGATTCTTGCAGACGTCTTCTCTCCAAGCGCTCTCGCGCCCGCGAGGCCAAGCGATACGATGCAGGGAGTCCGCTGCTGCGGAAAGTGTGGCGCTCAACTTCTCCAAGGAGCCAAACACTGCATCAAATGCGGTTCACTCTTAGACTCGACTGACTGTCCAACCTGTCGAACAGTGAACCCCTTGGAGGCAAAGTTCTGCAAGAACTGCGGTGGCAAGATCTCGTAGATTCTTCACGGGAGGCAGCTGAGGGTTGGCATTACCCGAAGGCATCGGACTGAATTTTGGGGCTTGCATGAGCTCTTACTCGGAGAGAACTCGCCCAGGTAGAAACTGAACTAATAGAAGACCAAGCAAGACTGAGAGGATTAAGACGCCCTCCCAGCTCAGAAGAGACTGTCCAATAGGAAAATTTGACCTGACCCAACTTGGCATAGTCGCGCTCGATTCAAACTCCTGGACAAAGCCCGAGTAAAGTGTGACTATCGCAACACTCTGGATAAACGCTATCGCCCCAATTCTTGAACCTGGACCAATCATTCGTCGTGTCCCTTCGTGATCTTTCTCAAATCCAAAGGGATCAAGGTCATCAGTGGGGGGCCGAGGTGTTCTGCAGCTTGGTTTCGCGATGTGCAATCGCGAAGATAATTGTGCCACCTCCGCATATCACTAAGAGTGTTCCAAGTGATCCAAACGTGAGAGCTGAGTAGATGGTGTCTCCCCGCGGTCCGAGGGCTTGCAACGCATCCGCTCGAAATAACGCGAAGATAGAAAGAAATAGGCCGGCCATGATGCCAGCTGCACCAGTGAGGATTTCGATCTTCATTCCCTCCTTCTGGAAGGTGAAGATTGCCTCCAAGCCCTTCCGTTCGCGTCTTCTTCGATTGGCCCGCGTTAACAAATCAGTTCCTCCGAATTTCAAGTAGATCTTAGGATCTCGTCTCATGGAGATGCCCAATAAAGGCTATAACATTACTTTGAACCCCGCACTTTCCGCGGACAATCGGAGTCGACACGTTTGAAAGGGCTGATTCTTGCTGGAGGATTTGCGACAAGACTTAGGCCCCTGAGCTGTTCTAAGCCGAAGCTACTCTTTCCGCTCGTGGGCGTACCTCTTGTAGATCGGATGGCCGCATGGTTTGCGCGAGGAGGCGTTAGCGAAGTGATACTTGCAGTCAATCATCTGTCGGACAAGTTGAGGGTTGAGGTCAGTCGAAAGAAGCTTGACACCAAGACTGTATTGTCAGTCGAGGAGACTCCTCTCGGAACGGGTGGACCCATAAGCCTTGCAAGCCCCCTGCTGAACAGGGACGAACTCCTGATCGTTTCGAACGGGGATGTAATCAGTAATATTGACCTTCAAGGGCTCATAACGGCTCATGTTCAATTCGGAGCACAAGCAACAATTGCTCTTGTTTCAGCGGAGGATGCGCGGCCGTTTGGGTTGGCGACTCTCGATGCGAATGATCGGATTACGGGATTTGAAGAGAAATCCGAGACCAATCGAGGTCCAGCCTGGATTAACGCGGGAGTCTACGCGTTGACGCCGAAGGTAGTTGCGATGATCCCTCACGGACGCCCAGTAAGCCTAGAGCGAGAAATCTTCCCAGTGCTGGCGAGCCAAGGGGAAATGAGGGGCTGGAGACACGCGGGATTCTGGTATGATATTGGGAAAATTCCAGATTACATAAACGCCAACAGGCAATTGTTACGGCGGACCGAATTCCGAGAGACAACGAACGTCGAGACTATTGTGCCGATGGCGAAGATTAGGCAACCGTCGTATATAGGAAAGAACTGCACAATCGAGGACGCCACGAAACTCGGACCGTACACAATCCTGTCTGAACGGGTGAGTATGAAGAGGGGCGCGCAGGTCAGTGAGACGATAGTCTTTGAGCAAACGACCCTAGGCGAAAACTGCACGATAGAGGATTCACTTATCGGAGAAGGCGTAACGGTTGGCAAGGAAACAAGGATCGGAAAAGGATCTCTAATCGCCGGCCAAGTAGTTATTCCCGACGGAGCAACCATCAGACCTGGATCCATGATTCTGAACTAGAACGACAAAGAATCTCGAGCGAAGAGAGGACTAGAATTGACTGCACCTCGGCTCTTCGGGACGAACGGAATACGCGGAGTTGTTGGCGAGACCATTACCTCAGAATTTGCGTATGGAGTCGGGTCCAGCGTCGCTTCCCTTTTCAAGAGCGAGAAAATACTCGTGGGTCGAGACGGAAGAACTTCCAGCCAGATGCTCGCGGAAGGTGCAGTTGGGGGGATACTCGCACGGGGAAATGGCGTGGAAGACTGCGGAGTCATAACCACCCCAGGGCTACAATTCCTCGCAAAGATTAGCACAGCTCCCGGGATTGTCATTACGGCAAGCCACAACCCGCCCGAATACAATGGCTTCAAGGTTGTGGACTCTGATGGAATCGAGATCCCCCGCGAGAAGGAGGAACGGATCGAAAACCTGGTCACGAAAGATCCTCGGAATGTTAGCAGGATCCCGGGGCAGCGTGAGCAGCGAGTTCTACCTCTCGAACCCTACTTGTCGAGTATCAAGAGCTACGTTAGGAAAGAGAAGCTTACCAGTCGTCTGAAGGTCGCGGTGGATACGGGCAACGGGGTCTCATCTTTGACGACTCCCGTCTTGCTCCGACGCATCGGTTGTCGGGTGGTCACGATCAACGATAACGTTGATGGGAGGTTTCCCGGCCGCAATTCTGAACCCCGACCGGAAAACTTGGGTCCTCTGTCGACTCTAGTACGACAAGAGAAGGCGACGTTTGGGGTAGCCCATGACGGCGACGGAGACAGAGCAGTATTCGTGGATGAGACGGGAGCTGTTCAGTCGGGAGATAATAGCTTGACACTCATCGCCGACGAGATCCTCAAGACAAATCCGGGAGACAAGGTCGTTACCCCCGTCAATTCATCAATGTCTGTCACAGAGGTTGCGCGACGGAGAAAAGGAAGAGTGATTCTGACTAAAGTAGGAAGTATTCACGTGGCGAGGACGATGGTTCGAGAGAAGGCGATACTCGGGGGGGAAGAGAACGGCGGGATATTCTATGCTCCGCACCAGCCTGTAAGAGATGGGACAATGGCTACAGTGCTAGTCCTCAACTCTATACTCGAGAATGGGACGCCCCTCTCCAAACTGATGGGTCGGCTGCCAAAATTCTTCATGGCAAAAGAGAAGCGCAAATGTCCCGATGAGAAGAAGAACGAGGCGATGAAGAGGATTCGCCAAAGTCTCGGAGACAGAGTGACGAGCAGAATAGATGGAGTACGTGTGGACATCAAAGACCGAGGCTGGTTCCTTGTCAGACCGAGCGGAACAGAACCGCTAATCCGAATCTACGTGGAAGGAAGGAGCGAGAACGACCTCAAACATCTACTCGACGAATTCAAACCACTATTCGACAAGACAATCGGAACCTAAACCAGAACCACAATCTTTCCGTCACGCCAGAAGAGCTGATTTGTGCCGCGATGAGCAACTGCTTTTGAGATTTTTCGGAGGGGGTCCCGCCAGTTGAAGCCGAATCGGGTGAGTCTTGTGAAATAGGGCGCAGAATCGGCAGGTCGGCTGTTTTTGATAACGTGTAGCTCAACGTGCAGGTCAACGCGCATAATGCGTGATCTCAAATCGCATGCCCCGATTGCAGATCCGGGCTTGTTCTACCCTTGTCGGGTTTGAAAGAGAACAGTCTGCTTCTTTCTCGCGTTGTAGACGATTCTTGAAGCTGATGCTGATTCCGGAGAGAAACGGCCTCGGTCGTCCAGTACATGAGACAGAAGAGTCTTTTTGGGATAGCGTCCTTCGACTCCTCAACTTCGATAGTGTGCCATGAAACCAAAAGGCTTGGTCGGGGCACTTTTCGCTTCAAGGAGGTCTTACAGTTGTTGCATTCATGCTTTCCAGGTTTTCCAAAACTGTTGCAACACTGTCATGATTTTTTCTATCGGATCTTCCATCTTGTCTAGTATGATCCTTGATCTCTCAGCAAGCAGCTTCCTCTTCGTCTCGCTCGCTAGTAACTCCTTCGCGGACTCCACCAGGCGATTTACGCTATGGGCCTCGTAAGTGAGTCCTTGTTTAACCAAGTATGAGATATAATATAGGGGCCCGCCTTGATATGCTGAGATCGAAGGGATTCCAAGCAGTGCCGCCTCAACGGTCATGGTTCCGCCCATTCCGACGAATAAGTCGGTAGCCTTGAGAAGAGCAGCACCGTCGACCGTTTCCTTGGGCAGGATTATTTTGCTGCCGAATTTCTCGGCGAGGTGGCTGAGTTGCTCTTCATACCTACCTAGAACCAGGATGTTGTATTCTCCAAAGTTTGAGGTGAGGGCGTCGAGTATATCGATTCCCCAGGAAGCATCTTTGTCGAGGAGGTACGACGCATAGCTCTCCTCGTACCTCACTGTTATTGTCCTCCTATTTGGGTCGGCGCCCAGTTCTTCAATGTTGAGCTTCTCTATGTTTCTCCGTTTCAACCACACGGCAGGGTCGAGCGCATCGTATCTCGTTATGGCCTTTCGTTGAACACCGTAGGTCTTCCACGCCTCGTAGGGGATCACACGTGGAGTTACGAGTCGGTCGACTAGAGGTAGAGTAAGCCTGTCGACGCTTACGGTATGGGGACAATCAGAAATGCAAACCTGTGGTATTTTTAGTCCAAAGGCGACCCGCGCACATTCAGGTGACGCAAAATGCACGGCCAACCCGGGACTCCATTCAGGCACGAGATCAGCTAACCCTCGTATTCTCTCGTTACTAGCGATGAGTTTGTCGAGAAGCGAAGCGCCTCCGTGTTTTCCTACGAACGTGACCTCAAAGGGGGACTTGCGAAGTAAACCCTCTGCTTCTCGATAGTGCCTCGAAGTAACATGTGTTCCATGCCCGCGCTTGTCGAGCTCTTCCACTAGCGGGGTTAGGAATAGGGCCTGCTTTGGTGTGTTGACGTCTATCCAAATTTCCAACCGCTATTCCTACCAGCACCCTCCGGATGTCTCTCTGTCTCGATCTAGGGCAGCACAACATTTCAGGAGGCAGACACGTATCCGAGGAGTCATGGCCAAATCGCTAGTACCTCATTTTTTCCCACTTATTCGTGTTCTCCCTTACCCAGTCGAGTTCCTTCTGTAGGCCCTGCTTTAGACCGATCTTCGGCTGCCAACCGAGCTTTTTGGCTTTGGAGTTGTCTAGGATCATCTTCTTGAGCTCAAGAGGTAGCCTCTTCCGCCCTGGAACCGCCTTGGACATTTCTCCTTCGCGGATACTCTCGTAGATCGGTTCTTCAAGGTCGAAGGCTTCAACGACCAGATCCGCCAAGTCCCGAATCTTGGTTCCGACGCCTGATGAAATGTTGAACACGCCAGTGTAGTCACGGCCCTTGTCTACTAGCCGGTCATGAAAGCTTACGACATCTGACACGTATACGAAATCTCGAACCTGGTCTCCGCCCCATACAACAGGAGGCTTACCTTTTAGGGCTCTCTTCAGAAACAGCGTCAGCACTCTACCATACCATTCTCGAGGTCCATAGACGATGCTGTATCTGAGACCTGTTGCTGCGATTCCGTGATATTTGGAGTATATGTCGGCATACTTCTCGACGGCTAGTTTGCTAACACCGTAGGGCCAGTTAGGGTTGGTAGGGTGCGTTTCGTCTTGGGGAAGGTGCTGTGCTTCGCCGTAAACCCCGGCGGAAGAAGCATAAATAATCCTCTCTACGCCGTTGCGAACTGCAGCATTGAACACGTTCAGGCTGCCCGCTGTATTGACGCTAAGGTCCGAGACCGGATCTTCCAAGGACTTCGTTATTTCGAGCTGGGCCGCCTGATGAGAAATTAGGTCTACTCCCTTGCAGATCCTTGAGAGCTTCCGGTAGTCTGTAATGTCTCCTCGAACCACGTTAACATCCTCCGTTACATCCTCTAGGTTTTCCCGGTACCCGCTACTCAGGTCGTCAAGAACTGTTACCTGTGCGCCTTTCTTGCAAAGGCTGTCCACTATGTGAGAACCGATGAAACCACATCCGCCCGTGACCAAGATGCGCAAACCGTTAACTGTCGTGTCGGAATCCCTCGTGAGATCTCTAGGATAATCTCCCTAGCATCATTGCCACTGCCTGCAGGCACATCTCTTCAGAGGCTGCGCCCAGTCTCCGCTTATATTTTGATTCCTGCTTCTGTAGAGTGTCCTAGGGCGAGGCTCAATTGGCATCGATTAGTCTGCCTCGACCTTGATCGTCGCCGTGCGACTCTCGATAGAACGGCTCGAAGAACAGGGCGTGTTTCAGGGTTAGAATGTCGACCCAGATTTTCACGCTAGGAGCTCCCAGATCAAATTCTGCGAGACGTCATGCGCAGATAAGAGATGGAAGACGTCCAAGATCCGATATTCATGGTCAGCACTGACAGGTTTTGCGCTTAACGCAGGCAACCTTGTTGCTGATTGGATGGAAATCTTTCAACAGAGTAGATGCAATCGGTTAAGCAGATCGCGAACTATCCCCGACTGTTCCTCCCTGATTTGTCGGAACCAACTGATCAGTTCCATGGAAGAAAACCATTCCGTTGCCATCATCGGCGATAATCCAGAGGCACTTTTCCTCTCCGTTCTCTATGCTGACGCGGGGATTCCCAACTATCTTGTAGGACCCTTCGGGGACGACGGGAGAACACATGCGAACCGGCCGGGCTTAGAAGAGGCTCTCTGGCTCCTTGGAATCTTCAAGAAATCAGGGAAGATCAGGATAACGCCGGACTATCATCAACTACCCCTATCGCAAGTTAGGACTCTGATTCTGACGACCCACACCTCCAGACCCGACGAAACGAACGCGTTTGAGACGACCGTTCGGAACCTATCCCGCGGACTTGCAACCGGAACCAACATTGCATTTACAGGTCTCTGCAAACCCCGCTACACATCCTCCGTGGTAAAGTCAACAATAGAAAACCATGGGGGACTGAAGCTGGGAGTTGAGTTGAACCTCCACTACGTCCCGTTATTCTGGGCGGGCGAGAAGATCCGAGAGTTCAAGGAAAAGCGGAAAGTACTGGCTGGATTCGATGGCGCGCTCTCGACCGCTTTCCAAGAGGAACTCCTTCGGGTCTTTCCGACCCTGAGCCTGACTTCAACGGTGGAAGTCGCGGAAGCATCCGGCCTCTACTCCGCCGTTAGCCAAGAGGTGGCCAGAGCACTTGAACTGGAGCTAGCTAAGATGTCAGAAGCGCATGGAGTCAACTACGATGAAGTACTGGAGCTCTGCAGAGATTCTCGAATTACCCTCACAGACAGGTCGAACACGGTTCAAGAGCGAGAATCAATCGGAACAAGCATAGCTCTATCGAGCTCGCAGCGAAGGAACGGGCCAAGACTCGTTCGAGCAGCTCACTACATAAACGAGGAATACCAATCTCAGATTGTGGACATGATAAGGAGAGCACTTAGCCACTGTGGATACCCGTTTAGGAGATCGAGGGTTGCAATTATCGGAACAGATGGGCTGCTCAAGAATCCCTGGTCTCGGCCTGAGTCGCCACCAATTATCGAATCGCTTCGGAAGAGAGGCGCACGAATATCACTTTACCCGGGAGAAACTGGATACCAGCCTTGGGCACAGATGGTCGGGGACCATGCTCGGGTTGAGAGTAGCCTCCTGCGAGCAGTCGCGAAGGCGAACTGCGCCGTAGTTGCGCTTCCGAAATCATCCGCCACCGAGCTTGATCCGGATCAACTTGCAGCCGAAATGAATCGGCCGGGGGCGATCTGTGATCTGACTAGAGTTCTGGAAGCTTCAAATGTTGAGAGGGCCGGCCTCTTCTATACGACTATAGGAAGAGGCACTCTCGACGGATGAAACGCGTTGGCGTAGGAGTTATCGGAACAGGCTTTTGGGGCGAAAACCAAGTCAGGGTCCTGCGCCAGAGCCGAATGGCAGATCTAGTCGCCGTCTGCGAGAAGGATGAAAGGCGGGCCAAGGAGATCGGCAACAAATACGGCGTCCAATGGTACACAGACCTGAGCAAGTTTCTTCGAACCCCTAAACTCGACGCAGTGACCGTCTGCACGCCGACGAAGACTCACCTGAAAGTCGGATCATTGGCGGTTGAAGCGGGCAAGCATCTTCTGGTCGAAAAACCAATGACCGGAGAAGAGCGCTCAGCAGAGAAGCTTGTCAAGTCGGCGAAGAAGGCCGGTGTGAAGTTGCTGGTCGGGTTCATAGAACGATTCAATCCCGGAGTGCGAGCCGTGAAGAAAATGTTGGGCCAGCAGGCAGTTGGGGATGTAATCATTGCGACCGGCCGCCGGGTCGCCAGATTGCCCATACGGATAGGAGATGTTGGCGTCGTCAAAGACACGGCGATTCACGACATTGACGCGATGCGATACCTGCTGGAAGAAGAAGTTTCAGCGATCTTCGCCCAGACAGGATCTCTAAGGACACATGCATACGAGGACTATGCGGAGTTGATGTTGCGTTTCAATGGCGGTACGACGGGTTTCATTGATGCGAACTGGCTGACACCCCGCAAGGTCCGAACCCTAATCATCACTGGAAGCGATGCCACAATAAGCCTAGACTACATCACCCAAGAGATCACAGTTGAAAATTCCGAACGATTGGTCAAGCCCTATACCCCCTGGGCAGAACCACTCAGGGTCGAACTTGAAAATTTCATGACAACGATTCTTCGAGATACCAAGGAAGCCCCCTCAGGAGAGGACGCGCTCAAGGCAATTCGTGTATGCGATGCAGCGCTGAGATCGGGTAGATCCAAGACCCTCGTTACACTGAATCCAAACTAGGCACGGTCAAACCTTATCTTACAATCAGAGGCCCTCAATCCTAGACTAGGATTGAAGAGACGACTTCTGGACATCCTTGCCTGTCCGATAGACAAGCACTATCCCCTCGAACTTTACGTCTTCGAAGAGAAAGAAGAAATCACTGAAGGCTTACTCGTCTGCGCGGAATGTAGCCGATGGTATCCAATCTCAGATGAGATTCCCCAAATGCTGCCAGACGACCTGAGGGAAGCGAAGGAAGACCTTGAGTGGCTCAGGAAGTGGAGAGATCGGGTTCCCCCGAGTATCTTGTCCAATGGCAAACCGTTCCGTCTAGAAAATTAAGACTTACCCGGGGAACTGAGTTCACTCTTCCGGGAGCTTGGATCAAACTCTAGCGTTTGCTCCTTGATCGAGCTCTCTGTGCTTGTTCGGCGGCCTTCCATAATTCCCTGCACCTGCATCGGAGGAAGGGTTAGCGAAGATTTCTCGGGCAGGATCCCCCCTGGTCGAAAAGTCAGAATTAAAATCAGCAATGATGCGAACAATATGTATTCGAGCCAGTTCACATCGAAGGGTATGTACGATGAAAACTGGTACTTTACTTGGTCGACGACTTTGAACAAGAAAGTGAATGAAAAGGCGCCTAGTGCCACCCCGGCATTGTTCGCTGCCCCTCCTATGATGACTATAACCCAGATCCAAAAGGTCCACTCTATTCTGGTCCAAGTTTCGGAGCCCACCGAGCCAACATAAAATGTTAGCATCGCTCCAGCCACCCCGCTGATAGCCGATGCTACGATTATGACGTTTCGTCTTATCGCCACATCATTCTTCCCCAATGCTCTCGATGCTGTCTCGTTGTCTCTTACTGCTCTGAGAGTACGTCCAAGGGGGGACCGAGCTACTCTTTCAACGTATAGATACACAATTAGGGCAAATGCAGCAAGAAAGCATAGAATGATCAGATCTCTGACCCCAACTCCGAGATCAGCCCAGCCGAACACGTCCGGAACTTCGATTCCTTGGGTGCCCCCAATGAGAGGTTCGAACCCTCCCAAGAATATTTGAAAAAGTTGCGCTGCTCCAAGCAGCAACATTCCCAAGTAGTCTTCTCTGAGCTTTATTGCCGGATATGATGCAAGGAAGCCCATCGCGCTGCCAATACCAGCGGCAAGGAGGATCCCCAATGCTAACAGTGCAAGAGAGAACGGGATGTTGTTCCTGAGAAGAGGATTGATTTCAGTAATTAGCAACGGAACATGCGAGTTGTAGTTTCCATAGGTGTTCAATCCGAGTATTATGGCGGACAACCGTCCGCAGACAGAGCCCGCGATGGCGGCTCCCCCCGCGACAAACATTACCTTTCCGAAGTTGGGAACTCCTGCGAAACCTGCCTCAAGATTCAGGGTCAGGCTGACAGCGAGGTACAGGGTGTAGATCGTCCCAAAGTCTACAAGAAAGATAGCTATGTCGAAGGACATCAGTGTCGCCTGAAAAACCACTGGGTCACTTTCAGGAAGTTTGCGGCGATCCTTCGAGGAAGATTCCGCCAATTGATGGAGACTAGACCCTGTGGCAGAAACAGCAAGGTAATTATCATGATGACTAAGGGGACTCCTTTTTGGTAAATCAAGACCCAAGATCCGAAGATCTGAGTTCCCGCGGTTGTTACAAGAATCTCACTCATACCGATTATCAATCCGCCCAGAACAGCGCCGTAAATGCTGGCCAACCCGCCGAGGACACTGGCGGAAAAGATCTCTACTATCAGCTTTGAACCTGCATCAACCGATCCTGGAAGCCGGAGAGTATAGAATACGCCCGAAGTTGCCGCAAAGGCTCCCGCGAGAAACCAAGCAAAAACGTAGACCTTTTCCACGTTTATTCCCACCACCCTCGCTAGGTTAGGATTCTCGACAGACGCTCGCATCGCGACTCCGAACTTGGTTCTGCTTAGCAGCAGGTAGACCGCCATAGTGACGACCGCGAGAGAAATGGGAGCTATGTAGCTCACCCCCGGGAGATCGTAGAGTAGAAAGTCGCCACCGAGCTGATAGAACGACTTGCTGTCAATTAGCAGATAATGATTGTACAAGTAATCCGTGTAGATTCCAAAAATCCCCGTGAAAGCAATATCAAGTGCCAAAGTAGAGATCATCAAAGCCACTAGGGAAGAGCCTCGTCGCGCCAAAACCCGAAGTATCCCAAGATACATAGCGACAGATGCTATCCCTCCGACAAGAAACGCAACGGGGATCGAGAAATAAGGGCTGACTTTGTCTAAACGATAGAGTGAGAAGGAAGTGTAGATTCCTATCGTCACAAACGAACCATAAGCGAAGTTTGGAACCTTAGTAGTCAAGTAGGTCAAGGTAAGTCCGATTGCCATCAGACCGAACAGAGAACCATACACGATAGAATCCGTCACCAAGGGGGCGACCAAATCGGGCCGCTAATCACATATCCTGAACTCTAATATAGTTTATATTCGTGTGCGCAAAAGGCAGATTTGCTTTGCAATCCTCACCGCAATCTCAACCAGGAACTTTACCGACGAAACGAACTGTCTCTCTCGCCGTTGCAATAATCTTACTCGTAGTGGGAGCAGGAGCGGGAGTTGGAGCAACTTACGTAGGGCTAACTCTGAATAAGCCGACCACCGTAGCACTTTGTAACTCTGGACAGACAATAACAATTGGAGAGCTGCTGGATCTCTCAGGATCACTATCCGATCAGGGCAAGAAGGCTCAAGACTCTTCGACCCTAGCGGTAAAAGACATCAATTCTGCGCTAGCAACTACTGGTTGCAACCTAAAGTTTGCCATATCTGTCGACGACTACGCGCATGACAATGCAAAAGCATTGACCGGCCTTCAAACTTTCGCCGCTTCGGGGATCTCCGTCGTCGTCGGACCACTGAACAGTGCGGCCGCACTCTACATTCTGGACTACGCCAATACTCACCACATTGTCCTAATCAGTCCCTCTTCCACATCACCCACGCTAGCCCTCCCCAATGACTACCTATTCCGAACAGCACCCAACGACGTGGCTCAAGGTGCAGCAGACGGTAGGATGCTCTGGGATCGAGGCGCAAAAGCGGTGATAATCATAGAAATCCATGATGCCTACGGCGACGGTTTGGCAAATGCGACAGCGACGAAGTTCAAGTCGCTTGGGGGGACCGTAATCGACACCGTTCCCTATGACGAAAGCGCGACAACGTTTACTTCCCAAGTCGACCAAATTTACAACGACTACACAGGCAACAATAGTACCAAGGGACCAATCGCCATTGACGCAATATCATTCCAGGAGTTCGGAACAATAATCCAAGAAATGAACTCAGCACACCCAGCATTACTCAACACTCGCATGCCTTGGTTTGGAACAGACGGAGAAGCTCAGAACAGCCTGATAGCCAACAGCTCAAGCACTGTAGGTGCTTTAGTAGCAAAGGTCAGACTTCCCTCTACTCTCTACGCATCAGCCAACAATACGAGGACACTCGCTTTTCTCGCCACCGGAGGCGAGTTTGACACCGCCTATCCAAACGTTGGCTGCGATACGTACTGTCTCGGTGCCTATGACGACGTGTGGCTGGGCGCTCTCTCTACCATGCAAGCTGGCAGCACAGACGGGGCCAAAATACAGTCAGTAGTTGCGAGCACAGCGTTCGGCATGTACGGATTGACTGGACCTATGGCACTTCAACCCAGCGGAGACAGAATACCAACCTCGTACCAGATTTGGAAGGTCATCACATCGGGCACGGGCGGCACTTGGCAACTAGCTGGCACTTGGGACGAGACCAGCGACTCAATAACATGGACGAATCTACCATAGCAGCACAACTCACCCCCTTTTTCTAGTCTTAAATTGGCAGCTCGCCTTTTATCAATCCACGAAATCAGCAAGTCGTTCGGCAACCTTCGCGCACTAGACGGAATCTCCATCGACGTAGAGGAACGCAAAGTAAGCATATTGATAGGTCCAAATGGCTCAGGAAAGACGACGCTAATCAATGTGGTCAGCGGACTCTACTCACCAGACTCAGGCAAAATTCTATTCAAAGATAAAGACGTAACAGGGTTCCCACCATACAAGCTCTACAACATGGGAATGGCCAGAACCTTCCAAATACCCGCACTCTTCTGGAAACTCACAGTACTCGAGAACCTGCTCATTGCCGAGAAAGGAAACCCTGGGGAGGGTTTTCTCAAGGCGTTGCTCGGCAGACTCTGGAAAGACAAAGAGCTGGAAGCGACCGAGAAAGCGTCAAGGATACTGGACCTACTCGGGTTATCCAGAGTTTGGAACCAACCAGCATACCTTCTCAGCGGAGGGCAAATGAAATTGGTCGAAATAGGGAGAGCGTTAATGTCAGACGCTAAACTTCTGCTTCTTGACGAGCCCGTTTCTGGAGTTAACCCAACGTTAGCGCATGAGATTTTCTCTAGAATATTGAAACTTCGAGACGAGCTTGGCCTCACGTTCTTCATTGTCGAGCATCGGCTAGATATCGCGTTAAAATACGTCGATGAAATATTCGCGATGGCATTGGGCAAGCTCATTGCCTCCGGATTGCCCAACGAAGTTATGAATAACAAGAAAGTTATCGAAGCTTATCTGGGCAGCTGACTTGCTCAAGGTAGACCACATCTCAGCAGGATACGGAAACATCCAAGTTCTCAACGACGTTTCTCTTCAAGCTCAACCAAACCGAATAACGGTAATCGTAGGTCCTAACGGTTCCGGTAAAAGCACTCTGCTGAAGACGATCGCCGGACTCACCAGCATCTATCAAGGTCAAGTCATGCTTGACAACAAGATCGTATCGAAACGCCCACCCCACGAAATAGCCCGTTTAGGGATCGCGTATCTCCCGCAGACGGAAAGTACTTTTACACGTCTTACCGTTTCAGAAAATTTCAAAATGGCGGGTTACTCTGTCGATCACGAGGACTTCCGTGAGAGATTAGAGAAAGCCCTAGCGATCTTTCCCAAGCTCACTTCATACATGAACACCAAAGTATCTCACTTGAGCGGAGGAGAAAGGCAGATGGTAGCCATGAGCATGGCACTATTGCGGAAACCTAACACGATAATGTTTGATGAGCCAACCGCAAATCTCGCTCCGATCGTAGCCACGCAGGTGCTCAATACGATAACCTATCTTGCCCAAGACTCTGACATTACCATCCTGCTTGTGGAACAAAACGCCACACGCGCACTCCAAATTGGACACTCGGCATATCTGCTGGTTAACGGGACGACCATTTTCCAAGGAACAGCGAAGGCCTTGCTGGAACACCCCGAACTCGGTAAACTCTACCTAGGACTCACAGTACCCCAACCATCGTCATAGGATGAGTAAACGTTTTCGGCAAAGATGGAAAAGTCACCTCCCTTGACAAATTCTCAATCGCGAATCCCCGCCATCCATTGGTGTGAAACCCTTGTCTGACAAAATTGATGAGAAGCTCAAGAAGCGGGAGGAGAGGTACGACCGGGAGCGACGCTTCAGGATAAAGTCAAGCGAGGACTTGGAGACTCTCGAAGAAGTCTTTGACAAGCGGACACTTCTGACAATCCTAAAGATTCTCAACATCGGAAAGCTGAAAGAAATAACGGGGGTCCTCAAAGCAGGCAAAGAGAGCCGAGTCTATCACGGACTCGACCCGCAAGGCAAGGAGGTAGCAGTCAAGATATTCCTGACATCCTCCAATATTTTCAGACAGGGCAGATTGAAGTACATTCAGGGGGATCCGAGATTCAAGGACATCCCTCACGACACGAGATCCCTTGTTGACATGTGGGCTCTGAAAGAGTACAAGAACCTGGAGCTAGCTGGCCAGGCCATAATGGTGCCCGCACCCATATATGTAGAGAAAAACGTCATCCTCTTGAAATTCATCGGAAAAGACGGAAAATCTGCCCCGCATCTGCGCGAGGTTCCCCTTGAAGCGCCGGCTGGCTGGTACAAGAAGACCCTTGAAATGCTGAAAGACCTTCACGATAGGGTGAAGTTGGTTCATGGAGATCTAAGCGAGTATAATATCCTCGTTCCAGACGGATATCCGGTTTTCATAGATTTTGCCCAAGCAGTAACAATGGAGCATCCCGAAGCGAAGCTGTTCTTGAAGAGGGACGTAGAAAACTTGAATCATTACTTCGCAGGGCTAGGAGTCAAGACCCGCCCGTTCGAAAAGGTGTTTCCGGAGATAGAATGATGGCAGAGACAAGAATGAATGCTCTGATCCCGAAAGAGAGGATCGGAGTACTCGTTGGCCCGAAGGGATCGGTCAAGTCGACCATCGAAGACAAGTTGTTCGTTGATCTGAAGATTGACAGCGAGTCGGGATCAGTAGATATCGGGGTCAAGCCCAATTCTCCCGATCCTTCCTACGCTTTGAGAGCCAAGGACATGGTTCTGGCGATAGGCAGAGGCTTCTCCCCGCCTCGGGCTTTCTCACTGTTCAACGAGGATTATACGTTCGAGATTGTCGATCTGCATGATTACTTTGGAAAGAATGAGGCCGAGATTCGAAGGGTCGATGGCCGAATCATTGGCAAGGAGGGAAGGGCTCGACGAAACATCGAGGAATTGACCGGGACCCTGATCTCAGTTAGCGGGCACACGATCTCGATCATCGGTACTTTCGAATCTGTATCGATGGCGAAGGACGCGTTAGAGAAACTGATCGAAGGACGACAACATGGGACCGTGTATAAGATTCTTAAGAAACGGAGAAAGAAAGTCAAGAAGGAGAAAGCTCTAGGACTATGGGAAGGGTCAGAGCCAGCCAAGAAAAAGCCATAACGGCCGCGGCAATCGCTAGGCCGAGAGCATGACAGTCGCCGAAGTCTTCCAAGAAATAAGCGCGGCCGACTTCTTCTACCGAAACCGGGACATCGCAGGATTCACAAGCCCTTCACGATCAATCTACTCCACGATAAGAGAACTGGTCGAGAACTCGCTAGACGCTTGCGAAACAGGCAGCATTCCACCCG
>Ga0209805_1001037_pt1 | contig 17111 bp, 19 predicted proteins | sample GraSoiAngelo_148_FD_185905 | JGI IMG/M metagenome (GOLD analysis project Ga0209805, IMG submission 185905) | Grasslands soil microbial communities from the Angelo Coastal Reserve, California, USA - 14_1009_09_20cm (SPAdes) (version 2) | ecosystem: Environmental > Terrestrial > Soil > Grasslands ... | reverse complement strand
GTCGTCGCCGCAGGCGCACTGTCGTTTGCAGCCCGCCTGCGGGCCCGCCACCGCCGCTTCCTCGGCGCGCCCGCGCCGGAGGTCTCCTTCCAGGCGGAGCGGATCATCGATCAGCCCCAGTCCCTCTACCACGGCACGCGCTTCGCGGACGGCGCGGCGGTGCTGACGCCCGCATGGAAGGATCCGTGCGTCTGCGACGTCTGGTGCACGGAGTCGGCGCTGTTCATCCGGCGCGAAGGATTGAGCGCTGTCCTCTCCATCGCCCACACCGAGGTCGCGGAAGCGGCGCTCCACCGTGCGTTCGCCCCGATCGCGGAGAAGGAGCTGCCGATGTTGCGCCTGCGCTGGCGCCGAGGCGGCGAGCTCCTGGAGACGGAGCTCTCGCTGCGCGGCGGAATGGCCGCGCTCGAGGCGCTGCGGCGCGAGATCCACCTCCGCCAGGGAGACGTGGGCGAAAGGCTCGCGCCTTTCCTGGAGACGACGCCGAAATGAGGGTCACGGCCCTGGGCAGCGGGGATGCGTTCTGCTCCGGCGGCCGTGGACACACCTGTTGGCTGATCGATGACGAGCGCGGGACGTTCACGGTCGATTTTGGCGCCACCGCGCTCGGCGCCCTGAAGCGGCTCGGGCGCGATCCCGACGGGATCGGCGCCGTCCACTTCACGCACCTGCACGGCGATCACATCGGCGGATGGCCGTTCCTTCTCGTCGACGCCGTATACCGCTCGCGGCGCCGCAGTCCGCTGGTGGTCAGCGGCCCGCCAGGCACGAAGGACCGTCTGCAGGCGCTGTGGGTGGCGTGCTACGCCGCCGCCGCCGAGCGCCCGCTGCCGTTCGCCGTCGAGGTGCGCGAGCTCGAGCCCGGAGATCGGGTCGAGCTCGCCGGCCGCAGCGTGCTCGCCTTCCGGGCACGGCACATGAGCCCTCCGCAGATCGCGCTCTCGCTCCGGATCGGCGACCTCGCGTTCACCGGAGACGCGGCGGAGATCGCCGAGGGACTGTGCGATGGGGCCACGCTGCTTTGCGCGGAGTGCACAAACCTCGGGGAAAGCACCGCCGAGCACATCGGCTGGCAGACGCTGCGCGAAAACCTGCCCGCCGTCCCGCGGGTCCTGCTCGGTCATCTCGGGGCGGACGCCCGCCGCGGCATCGCGCCGCCCGCGGGTGTGCGGGTGTGCGACGACCTCGACTTCGTCGAGCTATAACCGGGCCATGGACCGCATCGAGCAGCTGCGCAAGTTCATCGCGGTGAAGCCGGACGATCCTTTCCCCCGATACGCGCTGGCGCTGGAGCTGAAGTCGAAAGGCGACGCGGCCGCCGCGGCGGCGGAGCTTCTCGATCTGCTCGCGCGCAAGCCCGACTATCTCGCCGCCTATCTCCAGCTCGGGATGCTGCTTGCGTCCCTGCAGCGGGCCGAGGAGGCGCGCGAAACGCTCCAGCGCGGCCAGCAGGTCGCGCGACTGCAGGGCAATGGCCACACGCTGTCGGAACTCACGCAGGCGCTCGAGAGTTTACCGTCTCAGTAGGTGCAGGTAAGTGCGTCCCGATTCCTTGACTGGCCATCTGCCACCAGTCAGGATCGACAGAGCGATGAAAACAAAAAAGGTCCTCGTCGTCGACGATTCGAAGCTGCTGCATCGGATGTTCGAGATGATGCTGCGCGGCTTCCCGCTCGTGCACGCGTTCGACGGCCGGGAGGCGCTCGATCGCCTCGCGGAGCACAAGGACGTGGAGCTCATCCTGCTCGACATCAACATGCCGAGGATGAACGGGCTCGAGTTCCTCACCGCCGTGAAAGCGCATCCCGAGTTCGCGCGCATTCCAGTGGTGATCATCACCACCGAAGGCACCGAAGACGACACGGAACGCGGGATGCAAGCGGGCGCCGCCGCCTACGTGAAGAAGCCCTTCCGCAACGAGGAGCTTCTCGGTGTCATCAACCGGCTGACGGCGAGCCCCGCTGCTTGAATCCCCGCATGGCCGCTCCCGAGCAGCTCCCGCCTCGTGTCGGGTCCGCGCTCGACGAGCTGCGCGCCACGATCGATCGCGCGGCGGAGCTGGCCAGGGAGATCGAGGCGCGGCCGGCAGCGGCGGGCGATCTGGCCGAGCGCCTCGCCGACGTGGAGTCGGATCGCGAGGAGCTCTCCGCCAAGCTGGCGGAATACGAGCAGCAGGTCGGGCGGCTGATGAACCTCTACGTGGCGACCTACCAGCTCCATGCCACGCTCGATCCAAGCGAGGTGCAGGCGACCATCGCCGAGATCGCCATCAACCTGCTCGGCGCCGAGCGGTTCGTGCTCCTCTTCTGGAAGAACGACGCCAGGGACAGCTCGGGCGAATGTGAGATCGCGTTCGCCCAAGGCATGGAGGACGACCAGACCGGGCTCTATCCGAACGGGATCTACGGCGGCGGAGATCCAGCGGTGGATGCGACGCTTTCCGACGGAGTGCTGCGCATCGGGCCGATCGACGGCTCGGGGGCCCTCGCCTGCGTGCCGCTGACGGTGCAAGGCGCGACGGTGGGCGCGCTGGTCATCCTCAAGCTGTTCGACCACAAGGCGATGCTCAGGGCCGAGGACCGCGACCTGCTCGATCTGATCGCGGCGCATGCCGCCTCGGCGCTGTTCGCTGCGCGGGTCTATTCGAATACCGATCGCAAGCTGAAGACGCTGGAAAGCCTCGTCGCGCTGGTGCGCAGGCAGTAGGCGCATGAGCCTCTCGGGCAACATCGAGGACGTCTCCGTCGCCGACGCGCTGCAGTTCATCCATCTGGGCGGCCGTACGGGCACGCTCACGCTGAATTGTGGCGAGGCGAAGGCGGGCATCGGGTTCCACCAGGGCCGCATCGTCAACGCCTGGGCGCCGGGGGGAAAGCGCCTGGGCGAGCTCTTGATCGAGGCGGGTGTCCTGCAGCAGGCGACCCTGGAGGAGGCGCTCCGGCGCCAGGAGTCGGAGCATCCCCGGCGATCGCTCGGGCAGATCCTGGTGGCGATGAACGCGGCCGACAGCGAAACCATCTATCGCATCATCGAGCAGCAGATCGAGCGGACCGTCTACGACCTGGTGGCCTGGAACCAGGGAACGTTCCATTTCGCGCTCGATGATCTCAAGCCGATCGACGACATCGCGGTCATTCCCGGCGACGTCATCCGCCACCTGAACCTCGACACCCAGATGGTGCTCCTAGACGCGCTGCGGATCTTCGACGAGCGCAATCGCGGCGTCGGGCAGCGCAACGGCGGGCCGGCGAGCGCTCCCCCCGTGGCCGCGCGGCCGCCGGTGCCCGCGACGCCGGCCTCTCAAGGCCGATCCGCGCCGACGCCGGCGAACGGCGTCCCGCTCTTGCCGGACGAAGCTCGCACGCGGCTCCAGGTCGTCTCCGGCGATCGGGCTATCGCGGACCGGCTCGCCCAGGCGCTCCCGGAGATCACGGTGGCCCGCGTGAGCCTGCGCGACGCGGGCACGCCACCGCCCGGCGAACCTCCGCCCCTGGTGCTGCTCGACATGCGCCAGAGGGGGTTGGCGCTGGATTCAGTCTCGGCGCTGCGGCGGGCCCGGCCGCGGGCCTCCATCCTCGCCATGGTCGATCCCGGCGCGCAACAGGAGAAGGTCTACGAGGCGGGAGCGCTGGCCGTCGTCCCTTGCGAGCTGGGCCTCGTGGTCGCCTGCTTCCGCTCGGTCGCGCGGAACCGGCAGGATCTGATGACGGGCGGATTGCGAGCCGACCGCATCAACGCCAACTTCGCAAAGCTGCGCCGCATCGTCGGCGATCTGCGCAGCGGTCTCATCTCCACCACCATCTCGCTGAGCCTGATGAACATCATCAGCGAGTCGGTGGAGCGCGCGGTGCTCCTGCTCGTGCGCCGCGAAGGGTTGACCGCGCTGGGCGCTTTCGGCAACAGCCCCGGGGGGCAGCCGCTCGCACAGCTGACCCGCGGGCTGAAGATCGATCTGGCGAGCAAGAACGCGCTCACCGAGAGCCTGGCGGACGGCCAGGTGCGGGCCATCCCCTTCGAGGAGGCGAGATTTCCGGACCAATTCCGCCAGCTGGTGGGGAAGCCGCGGTCGGGAGAGTGCGCGATCTTCCCGGTGATGGGCGGGCAGCGCGTGATCGCGCTGGTGTACGCGGACAACGGGCATTCGAACCGCGCGATCGAGGAGCTGGACATCCTCGAGCTGGCGGCGGCGCAGGCCGGCCTCGCCTTCGAGAACGAGCTGCTGCGCCGCCAGACGGCGCAGTCGTGACCGAGGTGCGCGTGAGCACTGCAGAGATCGAGAAAGTCTTCCAGTCCGGCGCGAGCGACGCGGAGATCATCGCGGCGTTGCAGGAGCCGCAGCCGATGCTGCGCGAGAAAGCGATCGCGCTGGCTGCGCGGCATCTGCCTCCGGAGATGCTCGGCCGCTTCGTGGGAAACGACGAGAACGCCGTTCTGCGCAACGCGGCGCTCGCGGCGCTCGAGCGGCAGGGGCCCTACGCGGTGCCTCACCTGGTGGCGCTCTCCCGGGGAGAGAACGCCGAAGTGGCGATGTTCGCCGTCCAGATCCTTTCGCGGATCAAGGATGCCGGCTCGGCGCAGGCGCTCCTCCCTTTGCTCGAGCATGGCGATTCCAACATCGCCCAGGCGGCGATCGAGGCGCTCGGCGCGCTCAAGGCGCGGGAGGCGGTCCCCGGCCTCATCCGGCTCCTCGACGCGGACCTCTGGCTGCAGTTCGCGGCCGTGGCGGCGCTGGGGGAGATCGGCGATCAGCGCGCCGTCCAGCCGCTGCTCGACGCGGTTCCGAACGACATGTTGTCCGAGCCCGCGGTCGATGCGCTCGGTCGCATCGCTTCGCCCGAAGCCCTGCCGCGGCTGCTCACGCTGCTCGCGGATCACGAGCGGCTGCCCCTGCGCGACGGCGTGCTCAAGGCTTGCGCCGCCATCCTCGAGGCGCAGCACGCGCCGCCGTCCGTCTTCACGCGCTTTCGCCGCAAGCTCGACGAAGAGCGCCGCGATCAGGACGTGATCGACTACCTGGGCGGTCTGCTCGGCTCGGACGAGGCCGCCCTGGCGCGAGCGGCCGCGTCCGTCACGCTTGCCGCCCACCTGGAGAAGCTCTACCCGGCGGTCGTGCAGCGGGCGCTGTCGGCAGACCCCGAGGAAGCGCGGTGGACTGCCGCTCTCTGCCGCAGGCATGAGCGCACCGTACGCGCGGCGCTGCGCGATCTGCTGCGCAACGGCGATCCACGGGTCCGGCGCGGGGCGCTGATGTGCGCGCCCGCCGATCCGCCCACCGTCGCGGTCCTGGTGCCGATGATGGCGGACCGCGATGCGGGTGTGCGCGCCGCGGCCTGCCAGGCCTTGGGCAGGTGCCGCGACATGTCCGCCATCCCAGCGCTGATCGAGCTGTTCGGCCGCGGTACCCCGCCCGAGAGCGTCGCCGCGGCGGAAGCGCTCGGGAGCATGCCGGGGCAGAGCCTGGTCGCGCTGGCGCCGTATCTCGAGCTCGAGGGGAAGGTGCTCCCCGCACTCGAGATCCTGGCAGCCGCGCGCAGCCCGCTCTTTCCGGACAAGATCGTCGAGTTGCTCGACGCTTCGCAGGCTCCGGTCCGCCGCGCCGCGCTCCGCGTGCTCGTCAATCACGATCAGATGGACGTCGAAGAGCACCTCGTCCGCAAGCTGCAGGATTCCGACGAATCGGTGCGCATCGAGGCGGTGGAGTTGCTGGTGCGCAACGGCTCCACCCGCGCGGTTCCCGCGCTGGTGGGACTCCTCGTCGTCTCGGACGAGCTGCGCTACCACGCCATCCGCGCGCTGGGGCGGCTGCACGCGGAGACCGCCGCCGCCGAGTTGGAGCGCCTCTTCCCCCGGGCGACCGGGCACGAGCGCCTGGAGATCCTCGCCGCGCTCATCCGCATCGGCGCGCCGGGGCTGCTCCCGTTCCTGAAGGCGCGCCTGAAGGATTCCGAGGCGGAAGTGCGCCGCGTCGCGGCCGACGGGCTCGCCCGGGTCGCGCCCGCCTCCGACCTGCCTTTGCTGGTCAAGCTCGCACAGGACCCGGACTGGACCATCCGCAACCACGCCGGCTGGGGCCTCGGCCGCCTCGCGCTGCCGCAGGGCCGCGATGCGCTCCTCGCGCTCGTGCGAGATACCGAGGCGGTCGTCGCGCGCACGGCACGCGCCGCGCTGGCGAAGCTTCCGCAGTCCTGAGCAGCTCGCTGGATGCGATCCAAAACGTGGCCGCACGCCGCACTCCGTGCGGCAGCCGCTAGCTTTTTCGCGCGTGCGTGGAGACCGTGTCTTCATGTCTCCCACATTCGCCGGAGCGGCCGTGCTCTCGCTCGCCGTCTCGCTCCTGCCGGCGCGCGTAACGTCGCCGATGGGCCGCGCGCCGAAGCCCGAGCACGGGCTTTCCGCGCCGAAGATGTGGCAGGACCGCACGGGGCACTTCGCGCTCGAGCGCCCTGCGGCGGAGCGATGGATGTTGCGCAGCGGCGTCCGCGGACCGGACGGCGAACCGGTTCCCCTGCTGGCGATGTCGCAGGAAACCGGTGCCCAGCTCGTGGTGCAGACGGCCGATGGGATCCATGACATCCGCCTGCTCGCCCGCATACTGATGGAGAACCTGGCCGGCGAAGCGCGTGTCCACGTGGAGGACGTGCAGCGTGTGCTCGCGCGCGGAGGCGAGGCGTACGGCTTCTCGTTCACCGTCGCCGACGAGGTGCGCGGCCGGGTCGCCGTGGTGCGGGCCGGGGACTACGTGGCCCTGGCGGTCGCGAGCTGGCCGATGGGCGCGCCGCCGGAGGTCGTCGACGACGTGGATGCGATGATCGGCTCGCTCGGCCCGGTGCCGGGGGCACTCCCGCCGGGTGTGTTCTGAGCCGCGCGATGACGCGCGTGAGCTGATCGTAGAGTCTCAGCACGTCGGCGGAGAGCGCTTTGCGGTGGGAGGCGACCGTCTCCAGGTCCCCGCGAGCAGCGGGGCCGGTGATCGCCCGTTCCGGCGGCTCGTGCCACAGCTTTTCCAGCGCCCCTAGTGCAAGCGGCAGCAGGGCGGTGCGCGCTTGGGGCTCGGAGAGGCCCGTTGCGTGGCGGAACGTGCGCACCGCCTCGGCGAACAGGGCAACTTGCCCGCCGGCCGCGAGCACCGCCGCGGCGTGATAGAGCGGACGCGACTTGTCGGCGGTCAAGAGCGGCGTCATTCCCAGGCGGACCGCGAGCTGCGCCAGGTCTTCCCTCGCGCTCTCATCGGATGCGGAGATGCCGGCGGCGAACCCACCGAACCCCCTGGTTCCGTCGCGGGTGAACGGACGCAGAGGGTGGAAGGATCCGGTCCGCGCACCGCGGCGGCGAGCGGAAACGAGCGGCGAGAGACCCAGCGCGCCGGCGAGGTGGGCGACGAGCTGCCCCGGTCCGACGTCGATCCGCCCGCAGACCTCGGCGATGGCGAGATCCGAGACGGCGAGCAGCACGATGTCCACGTCGCGCAGCGGAGGCGGCTGCAGACCGCTGCGACGGTGCCAGGACGCGAGGACGCGCACGCCTGCTCCGGGCAGAGCCTCGAGGAGCGCCCGCGCCACGGCGCCGCCGCCGAGGACTGCGGCAGTCTGGATCATTCCCGCCGGAACTCCACGCCGGATCCGCTGGCGCATGCCAGCAGGATCTCGCCGCTCTTCACCCGCCCGGCGAGGATCTCGTCCGCGAGCGGCGACTCCACCAGCCGCTGGATCACCTGGCGCATCGGCCGCGCGCCGTGCGCGATCTGGTACCCGCCCGCGGAGATCAGGTGCTCGACCAATCCGGGCCCGACGCGGAAGGCGATCCGCCGCTCGTCCCAGAGGCGGCGCGAGCTGCCTTCGAGGAGCAGCTGCGCGATGCGCCCCACCTCGCCTCGCGCGAGCGGCGCGAACACCAGCTTCTCGTCGAGCCGTCCCCAGAGCTCGGGCGGGAGACCCCCTCGCGCCTGCTCCAGCGCGCGCAGCGCCTGCGGCTCCGTCTTCTCGGAAGAGGAATCCACGGGCTGCGCAAATCCCATCGGGCGCTGCCCTTCGGCGGCGAATGCCCCGGCGCCGAGGTTGCTGGTGAGGATCACGACGGCGCCGGAGAAGTCGATCCGGCGGCCGCGGCCATCGGTGAGTTGCCCCTCGTCGAGCACCTGGAGCAAGAGCTGGAGCACCGCCAGGTGCGCCTTTTCCGCCTCGTCGAGAAGGACGACCGACGCCGGCCTGCGTCGGACCGCCTCGGTGAGCTGGCCACCCTCGCCATAGCCGACGTATCCGGGAGGCGCTCCGACCAGGCGCGCCGCCGTGTGCGGCTCGGCGTACTCGGAGAGATCGATGCGCACCAGCGCGCCGTCGAAGAGCTCGTCGGCGAGCGCGCGCGCCGTCTCGGTCTTTCCCACGCCAGAGGGACCGCAGAAGAAGAACGAGGCGAGCGGCCGCTGCGCGGAAAACCCGGCGTAGTTGCGGCGCACGGCCCGGGCGATGGCGGAGATGTTGCGCTCGTGTCCCACGATCCGGGCGGCGAGGCGCCGTTCGAGGCTGAGGTAGCGCTCGCCGTCGGGCTGCAGCAGGCGGTCCTCGGGCAACCCCGCCATCCTCGCCACCGCCCGCGCGACATCCTCGCGCGAAACCTCGCTGCGCCCTTCGCGCCGCGCCCGCGAGCCGGCCAGATCCATCGCCGCGAAGGCCTTGTCCGGCAGGTAGCGGTCGCGGACGTACCGCGCGGTGAGCTGCGCCGCGGCCTCCAATGCATCGGGAAGGAAGTAGACTTGATGGTGCGCCTCGTACTGCGGGGCCGCTCCTCGCAGGATCCGCGCCGCATCCGCGGGCGACGGCTCGCGCACGAGCACCGGCACGAAGCGGCGTTCCAGCGCCGGGTCGCCCTGGATGTGCTTGCGGAACTCATCGTGCGTGGTCGCGCCGACGCAAGGAAACTCGCCGCGCGCGAGGGCCGCCTTCAGTTCGTTCGCAGCGTCCTGCGGCCCCTCGCCGGCCGCGCCCGCGCCGATCAGCATGTGCAGCTCGTCGATGAAGACGATGAAGCGCCCCTCGGCGCGCCTGACCTCGTCCTTGATCCCGATCAGGCGCTCGCTGAACGAGCCGCGGAGCTGGGTTCCAGCGACGAGACCGCTCACGTCGAGCTGGAGCAGGAGGCGCTCGCTGCCCAGGATCCGCAGCGCAAGCCCCTCCACGATGGCGGTCTTGCCCACTCCGGCTTCGCCGACGAGGACCGGATTGTTCGCCCGCCGCTTGCCGAGGATGTCGAGGAGCTCCTCCGTCTCTCTCTCACGGCCCAGGGCGGGATCGAGCTTCCCTTCCTCGGCGAGCGCCGTGAGATTGCGCGCGTGCGCGGCGAGCCAGGGAAACTCCCGCGGATCGAGGAGGGAGCGCGCCGGCGCCCCATCCGGTTCGGGCACGGGTCCGGGTTCGGGTCTGCGCTCGGGTTCCTCGGCTGGAGGAAGCGTGGCGACCCGCACCGGCGCCGCCGACCGCTGTGCGGTGACGGGTCGGCCGATGTCGGCCGCGCGCGGCGCGGGCATGGCCGCTTCCCGGCGCCGCGGGATGGCCCCGGTGAGATAGCCGAGCGCCGTGGTGCGGAGGGAAGCGACGGGCGCGGCGGTCTTCTCCAGCAGGTGGGCAGCCGAGCTGCGGGAAAGGCGGGTGAGCGCGATGAGAAGATGGAGGCCCCCGGCGCGCGCGTTTCCACAGTCGAGCGCGAGCTGGCGCGCTCGCTCCAACGCGTCGCCGAAGGACTCCGCCGGCTCTTCGGGGGACTTGCCGTCAACGGCGAGCTCCGCGAGCACGCGGTCTTCGTCGCAGCCGCGCTCGCGCAGCAGCACGTCCGCGGGGCCGGGCACCGTGAATGTGGCGAGCAAGAGGTGTTGCGTTCCGGGAGGCTGGCCGGCGTTCCTGGCGATGTCCTGCGCTTCTGCGGCGATCTGCGCGAGCTCTGCGGAGTCGAGGGCCATCGATGCCGGCATCCTCGCTTACAGGGATCTTCCCGCGCAAGCGGCAAGCTACTCTAATCCGTAAGCGGTTCGGGCGCCGCGAACCCCGCCAGCAACTCGCCGGCCAAGGCCTGCCGCGGCGCCCGGCGCAGGACGTCGTTGAACCGGTGCGCGTGCGGCCGCCGCAGATCGAGCCTCGATCGCACGATGCCGCCCCGTGTGCGGTGGACGAAGGTGACCGCGCTACCGCGGACTGCCTCGACAATGCCGACGTGGGAAAACCCGGCTCGATACGTATTGCGGAAGAATACGAGATCGCCCGGCCGGGGCCTCCCCCGCAGCGCGCGCTTTGCCCGGGCCAACCGGTGCAGGTTGGAGACGCCGTTCTCACGGGGCAGGGCAGGGAGCACGACCAGGTCCACCCCCTCGCGCGCGTAGATGGTGCGCACGAAGCCCGAACAATCGTCGGTCGCCGTCCGCGAGAGCTGCCGCACGGAGTGCAGCCCGGCGGCAAAGTGCGCGTGCTCGGCGAGCCGGGCGCCGAGCATGGAGGCGAGCAGCAGCAGGAGCATGCGGGCGGGAAGGTGCTCACCCGCCACGCGGTTGGGAATCCCTGCAGCCCTTCCAGGCGAGCGAGCCCCTGGGAGTCTGCCTACTTGCGCGCCAGCTTCCCGCGCGAATCGAGCTTGTAGCCTTGCGGCAGCGCAGCCTCGACCTTCGGCGTGTAGCCTTTGACGTCCCAGCCGGAATCGGCGAGCAGACCGGCCAGTGCCTCGCGCACGCGGGCGTTGGTGCCCTCGTGCGCCTTGAGAAAATGCTGGATCAGCGGCTCGCGTCCGACCGGATCCTGCTGGCGCGCGATCACCTCCGCCGCGGCGATCTGCACCTCGTCGTCCATGTCGTCGAGAAACGGCAGCACCGCGGGAGCGATCTCGGACGACTTGTGCGCCGAGAGCGCGTGCAGGAGCAGGACCTTCTTCTCCGGGACCCGGCTGTACTCGCCGCCGACCTTCCGTGCCACTTCGACCAGGAACTTCACGACGTCCGCCTCGGGCAGGAGGCCCTCCAGGGCGCGCAGCGGCCAGGAGATCTCGTCGCGGCTGGAGATGAAGCGCTTCACCGGGCCCAGGGCGACGTCGCCGGCCTGCGTGATCAGGGCGAGCACGCGCGCTTTCTCTTCGTCGTCGGTGATCCCGGGATCGACGCGGAACGTGTACCGCATGAGCAGTGCCTCGACAGCGGCTTCGGTCTTCAGGGCGCCGAGCTCCTCGATGGCGCCCTGGCGGTTTTCGGCGGGCCCGAACTTGGCGCTGGCCTTCTTCTGCAGGCGCCGGACCTTGCCTTCCGGCCCGCCCATCCCGAGCATGTCGAGCAATCCCATGGCGCCCTTCTACAGCACGACATCCTTGCGCACGTCGCTTTTGTACAGCTGCTGCAGCAGCGTGGCCGCCTCGCGCGCCTGAGGCGAGTCCTGCGGCAGCACGATCTGCAGAACGGCGTACAGGTCGCCCCTCGGCGCGCCCGTGGCGCCGCCCTTCGGCGCCGGAAGCCCCCGCCCGCGCAGGCGCAGCTTGCGGCCGCTCTGCGAGCCGGGCGGGATCTTCAGCTTCACCGGCCCCTCGAAGGTCGGCGCGGTGACCTCCGCCCCGGCGAGCGCCTCGGCCGCGGTGATGGGTAGGTCCAGCAGGAGATCGCGCCCCTGCACGCGCACGGACGGGTGCTCCCGGACCGTGATGCGCAGGTACAGATCGCCGGGTTCCCCTCCGCGCTGGCCGGGTCCTCCCTGTGCAGGGAGCCGCACGCGCGAACCGGTCTCCACCCCCGGGGGAATCTTCACCTTCAGGCGCGTGGTCTCGGGGACGGTGCCCTCGCCGCCGCATCGGGGGCAGGGTTCGCGGATGGTGCCCTCTCCCTGGCAGCGCGGACAAGGCGTGCTGAAGACGCCGCCCATGAGGATCTCGCCCGACCCTCCGCATTGAGGGCAGGTCTGCGGCCGGCTGCCGGGGCGCGCGCCACTGCCCTTGCATTCGGGGCACCGCACGGGCCGGTTGACGGAGATCTCCCGCTCGGCGCCGAGCACCGCGTCGCGCAGGTCCACCTCGATGGCTGCCTCGATGTCTTCACCCGGGATGCGCTCCGGCGGCGCGCGGCGCGTCCGCGCACCCCGTCGCCTGCCCAGCAGGTCCTCGAACATCGAGCCCAGGTCCGAGGGATCGAATCCGCCGCCGGCGAAATCTTCGAAACCGCGAAAATCTCCGCCGCCGAAGCCGCCCGCCCGCGCCTGCCGCTGGAACTCGCGCGCCTTCTGCTCGTCGAATCCCGGGCGAGTCGAGATCTCGCCGAACTCGTCGTAGAGCGAGCGCTTCTTCGGGTCGCCGAGGATCTCGAAGGCGGCGGAGACTTCCTTGAACCGCTCCTCCGACTTCTTGTCGCCCGGATTCATGTCCGGATGCAGCTTCTTCGCCAGCTTCCGGTAGGCCTTCTTGATCTCTTCCGCCGACGCCGTCTTCGACACGCCGAGGGCGGAGTACGGATCTTTCATCACAGGGGCGACCGTAACCACCTGGCGCGAGGTGGTCAAATCGAGCGGCGAATTGCCCGTTGCCGGGCGCCATCTGTTACCATCCCGGTGTGAGAGCGCTTCCCGTCGCCCTGCTCACCGCTGCCGCCGCCTTCAGCGCGCGCGCGGCGGACCGCCAGCTGCTCGACGAGGTGGTGGCCGTGGTCGATGCGCACTCGATCACGCTCTCCGAGGTGGCTGCGGAGACGCGCGTGCGGCTGGTCGAGGCGCAGGGTGCGTCCACCGCAAACGTTCCGCTCGACCGGCGCATCCTGGCGGCTTCCCTGCGCAAGACCATCGAGGAGCGCATCGTGCTCTCGGAGATGCAGCGGCTGAAGCTGTTCGATCTCGAACCGGGCGAGGTCGAGGCGCTGCTGGCGAAGCTGCGCGCGCTCTTTCCCTCGCGCACCGAGTACGACGCGTTCGTCCGCTCCGTCGAGCTGACGGACGACGAGATCGGGGCCATTCTCGCCCGCGAGCTGCGCGTCGCGCGCTACCTGGACAACCGGCTGAAGCTGGCGGCGCAGCTTCGCGACAGCGAGTTGGAGGAGGCGGCGCGAGGAAAGAACCTGACCGAGGCGCAGCGGGAGCAGCTGCGGGAACAGCTCGCGCAGGAGAAGTACCAGCGCCTGCTGCGCGAGCTGCTGGCCGATCTGCGCCGGCGCGCGACGGTGCGCGTGCTCGATCCCCTCGACGCCGAGGGGACCGTCGCGGCGGGGCAGTAGGATGGCGGTTCGGGCCCGTCCGCGACTCGAGATCCGGCGCATGACGGGCGCTGATCTCGACGAGGTGATGGTGATCGAGCGCGCGGCCTTCCGGCATCCCTGGTCACCGGAGCTGTTCCGGCGCGAGTTGGAGCACGACTGGAGCACCATCCTCGTCGCGGTCGAGCCGCTGACCAGCGCGAGCGGCAGGGGCAGCGAGCGGATCGTCGGATTTCTCATCTACTGGTTGGTGCACGACGAGGTCCATATCCTGAACGTAGCGGTGGGGCCGGAGCATCGGCGCGAGGGGGTGGCGCGCACGCTGATGGGAGAGACGGAGAGGCGCGCGCACCAGGCGGGCGCGGCCTTGCTCACCCTGGAGGTGCGCCGTTCCAACCAGGCGGCGCTCGAGTTGTACCGGGACTTCGATTACCGCGCGGTGGGGGTGCGTCCCAACTACTACGTCGACGAGGGAGAGGACGCGATCGTCATGGTCAAGGAACTCAAACACCCCCGGTAACGTCGTTCCAACCCTTCAGATGGAGAGAGTCACCTTCGTTTCCCTTCGCGGGAGCGGAGGACGGCCGTAACTTCCTGCACACCCATGCCGTGCGCCTGCAGCAGCACCAGCGCGTGGTACAGGAGATCGGCGGCTTCGTGGGCGATCTCGTCGCGGTTTCCGCGCAGCGACGCTACCACCAGCTCGGAAGCTTCCTCGCCCACCTTCTTGTGCCGGAGCGCCTCGTCGGCGAACAGTTTCGCGGTGTAGGAGCCTTCAGGCGCGGACTGCTTGCGCGAGCGCAGCACGCGCTCGAGCGCGGTCAGGGTGTCGCCGGGAGCAGGGGGGGCCTCGAGCAGGGCGTCGCCGGCGAGGAAACAGGAGCGCGCCCCGGTGTGGCAGGCCGGACCCGCGGGCTCGACGCGCACGAGGATCGCGTCCTGATCGCAGTCGAGAGAGACGGCGCGCACCGTCTGGGTGTTCCCACTCGTCGATCCCTTGACCCAGAGCTCGCCCCGGCTGCGGCTCCAGAACGTCGCGAGGCGCGTGTCGAGCGTCCGCCGAAGACTCTCGCGGTTCATCCAGGCGAGCATGAGCACCTCGCCGGAGGCTGCATCCTGGACGATGGCCGGGGCGAGCCCCTGCGCGTCCCATTTCACGTCGTCCGGGCTCATCTGCGCATCGGGAACCCGCGCGCGGCGCAGGCCTCCTTGACGGCGGCGATGGTGAACGTGCCGAAGTGAAAGACGGACGCGGCCAGGGCCGCCGACGCTCCGGCCTCGAACGCCTCCGCGAAATGGGCTGGTTCTCCAGCGCCGCCGCTGGCGATCACCGGCACGGGGACCGCCGCCGTCACCGCCCGGAGCATCTCCAGCGCGAAGCCCTGTCGGGTGCCGTCGCGGTCCATCGACGTGAGCAGGATCTCGCCCGCGCCGCGGTCGACCGCCTCGCGCGCCCACTCGATCAGGTCACGTCCGCTCGACCGCGTGCCGCCGTGGGACCGCACCTCCCAGCCCGGGCCGCGCGCTTTGGCGTCGATCGCGACCATGGCGCTCTGCGACCCCGCCAGCCTGGCCACGGCGGTGATCAGCGCGGGATCCGAGATGGCCGCGGTGTTCATCGAGACCTTGTCGGCCCCCGCGCGCAGCAACGCCTCGGCCTCCGCCACGGCGCGCACGCCGCCTCCGACCGCAAACGGGATGTTCAGCTCCCTCGCGACCTGCTCCACGAGGCGCACCAGCGTGCCGCGCGCCTCGAGGGATGCGCTGATGTCGAGAAAGCACACCTCGTCCGCCCCGGCGGCGCCGTAGGCGCGCGCCTGCTCCACGGGATCGCCGGCATCGCGCAACTCCTGGAAGCGAACACCTTTGACCACCCGTCCGTCCTTCACGTCGAGGCAAGGGATGATCCGGCGGGTCAGCATGATCCCTCCAACGCAGCCTGACCTTCGCGGACGGTGAACCTGTGCTCGTACAACGCCGTGCCGGCGATCGCGCCGGCGAACGCGGACAGCCCCGCCGAGGCGAGAGCGCGCAGATGGGAGAGGTCGCCCGCTCCCCCGGACGCGATCAGGCGCGCATCGGGCGCCGCGCACGCCACTTCCCTGAGGAGCTCGAGGTCGAATCCTTCCAGGGTCCCATCGCGCGCGACCGCGGTGACGATCAGCCAGCGGACGCCTTGTCCTGCGAGGTCCTGGATCAGCTCGGCCGCGGACGGCCCCTCCGCCTCCGTCCAGCCGCGCGTCGCCGCCCGGCCGTCCTTGACGTCGATCCCGCAAGCGACGCGCTCCTGGCCGAAGCGCGCGACCGCGCTCCCCGCCAGGGCAGGGCGTTCTACCGCTGCCGTACCGAGGATGACGCGCGCAGCGCCAGCGTCCAGCGTCTCCTCTGCCGCGCGAATGTCGCGGATGCCGCCGCCCACCTGGACCAAGGCGGGCGCGGCGGCCTCGACGATCCGCTCGATCAGATCGAGCTGGCGGCGGCCGCCGAATGCGGCGTCCAGATCGACCACGTGCAGCGCCCGCGCGCCCTGCTGCACGAAGGCGCGCGCCTGCCCGGCGGGATCCTCGGAGTACATCCGGGCGCTCTGACGGTCGCCCTTGCGCAGTCGCACCGCCCGCCCCTCGAGGAGGTCGATCGCGGGATAGAGCAGGGGATTCACGCTCCCGCTCCGTGCAGGGCCAGGAACCGGCGGAGCAGCCCCTCGCCATCCTGCGCGCTCTTCTCCGGGTGGTACTGCACCCCGAAGAGCGTTCCCTGGCCCACGACCGCGGCGATCCGCACCGGCCCGTGCTCCGCGACCGCGCAGGTGACCTCGTCGGGCGCCTCGCAACGATAGGAGTGGGCGAAGTACGCCCAACCCGATGGCTCGAGCGCGCTCGGCGCTGTCGGCCGCAGCCTCTGCCAGCCGATGTGGGGGACCTGGACGCCCTGCGGCAACCGCGTCACGCGTCCCGGCAGCAGGCCGAGACCAGGACGCCGGCCGTCCTCGTCCCCTTCCTCGAAGAGAAGCTGCATGCCGAGGCAGATGCCGAGCACCGGGACACGCCGGGTGACGGCCTGGTGCAGCGCTGCCCGGAATGGCGCAGCGCGCTCCATCCCCAGGCCGAAGGCCGCAACCCCTGGAAGAATCACCCGGGGCGCCTTGGCGAGCGAGGACGGGTCGGTCACCAGCGCCGGCTCTCCGCCGGCGCGCCGGAGCGCCTGGAGCACGGAGCCCAGATTGCCGAGACCGAGATCGACCACCGCGACGTTCACAGCACTCCCTTGGTGCTCGGCACCACTCCGGAAAGGCGCCCGTCGAGCGCGACCGCCTGCCGCAGCGCGCGCGCGAACGACTTGAACACCGCCTCCGCTCCGTGATGGAAGTCGCGTCCCGTCAACAGATCGATGTGGAGGTTGGCGCGCGCATTGTCCGCGATGGCCTTGAAGAACCCCTCCAGCACGGAAAGATCCATCGCGCTGCGCGGCCCCTGATCGAGCGACACGTTCCAGTGCAGGTACGATCGTCCGGAGAGATCGACGACGGTGCGCGCCAGGGCCTCGTCGAGCGGAAAGTAGAAGCAGCCCGCGCGCGCGATTCCCTTGCGGTCGCCGAGCGCCTGGTCGATGGCGCTCCCGAGCGCGATCCCGGTGTCCTCGACGGTGTGGTGCTGGTCGATCTGCAGGTCGCCCTTGCAGTCGACCCGCAGGTCGAGCGCGGAGTGCTTCGCCAGCGTCTCCAGCATGTGATCGAAAAAGGGGATCCCGGTCGAGACTTGCGCGTCTCCGCGGCCGTCCAGCTCGACGGCGACGTCCAGATCCGTCTCCTTCGTCTTGCGCGAGACCTTTGCGGTGCGGCTCATGCCAGGGCATCTCCCGTCTCGGCGAGCAGGCGCGAGAGCACGCGGGTGGTATCGCCCGGCGCCTCGATGTGAGCATA
>Ga0209805_1001033_pt1 | contig 17148 bp, 17 predicted proteins | sample GraSoiAngelo_148_FD_185905 | JGI IMG/M metagenome (GOLD analysis project Ga0209805, IMG submission 185905) | Grasslands soil microbial communities from the Angelo Coastal Reserve, California, USA - 14_1009_09_20cm (SPAdes) (version 2) | ecosystem: Environmental > Terrestrial > Soil > Grasslands ... | reverse complement strand
ACATGCCGATCGGAATTCTCGGATCGCTCGCTTTCTGCACCATTCTTTATGTGCTGTTCTCCTACGTGCTCAGCGGCGTTGCAACAGTGGGGGATTTCCGCAGTGCCGGTCGTGAAGCCTCGGTCGCGTTCGCGATCAGCAAATACATGCACGGCTACGAATGGCTTTCAAAGTCGGTCACGGTCGCGATTCTGGCCGGCTTTTCCTCCGTCGTCCTGGTGATGTTATTGGGCCAATCACGGGTCTTCTTCTCGATGAGCCGTGACGGACTTGTCCCACAAGTTTTTTCCGACGTCCATCCTCGGTATCGAACGCCTTACAAATCAAACATGTTGTTTTTCGTGTTTACCGGCCTGCTTGCGGCTTTCGTGCCCGCCGATGTCACCGGCGAAATGACGAGCATCGGGACGTTGTTTGCTTTCATCCTTGTTTGCGTAGGAATCTGGATCATGCGGGTTCGCAGTCCTGAGTTGGAACGAGGATTCCGGGTGCCGGCGGCGCCCGTCGTCTGCACTCTCGGAATCATCGTGTGCGGCGCAATGATTTACGGCTTGGGCTGGACGAATTGGATGCGGCTAATTGTTTGGCTCGCAATCGGATTAGTATTTTACTTTAGTTACGGCAAGAGCCACAGCCGCATCAACGCGCCACCACCGGAGATGCCGGAGGGGATAAAGCTGAGCAAGTAGCTGAGCCGGCCGCCCGTTTTGCCCTCGCGGCCGAGACGCAAAAAGGAGCGCGAAGGTGATCAAAGCCTAGTGGGCGAAGAACTCACGTCCGAATTTAGTCCTATTCTTAATCGTGATCTTATTCCTATTCCTATTCATTAACTTCGTTCCCGCCATGCACACGACTCTCGATCACGAAAAATTGGACGTTTACCAACAGTCACTTCAATTCATTGCCTGGACAGTTCCGGTCCTCGACAAACTGCCCCGCACCGCATCAGTTCGGAATCAACTCGATCGCGCGTCGACCTCAATTCCGCTGAACATCGCCGAAGGAAACGGCAGGTTTACCTCGGCTGATCGTTGTCATTTCTTCGACAATGCCCGTGGCTTCGCGCTCGAGTGTGCCGCTTGTCTCGATGTGATGATCGCGAAACAGTTTGTTGAAAGGGACGACATCCAGTAAGGCAAGAGCATGCTGGTAAAGATGGTGTCAATGTTGTTTGGGTTAATCCGAGCTAATTCGGATGTGCGCGTTTTCGAATCGCCTGAGCAATACGGAAACCGAGGGGAATAGGAATAAGAGTAGGATTAAGAATAAGAACCCGAATTTTGTCGTGCTAAAACTAAAAGATCTCTGCGTCGGTTCGCTACCAACTACTACCGCCGAAACCTTCGCCGGGACTTGCGCCGCCGAAAAGTTTTTCGCCCCGCTCGCGGAGTCGCTCCGATTTCGCTAACGATTCGCGGGTGGCGGCGGTTTTTTGCAAATCTTCGGGCGATAGATCGAGCGCGCGCAATACTTCGGCTTCGTCGCGCGAAAGTTCTGACCGGTTCGCTCGTTCCTGGAATTTGGCCAGTGTTTGCGCGAGCTCATCGCCATTCGACCGGCGAAAAGCATCTAGTATCCGTTGAAAAGTGAGATGAAATGGGATGGTTGCGGCATCAATCATCTGGTCGGCTGAGTCTGAAGTGAACGGCATCATCACTTCGTTGCCGGTAACCACACTGTTCCAGGTCTCCGGCGGCGCGTAATAGCCGAGCTCGACCGAATAGGTCTCGCCGGGCTCGAGCTCTTCGATGGCGCAGCTCCCGCGCATCGGTTCGACCGCGACCGTTTTCTCATTCCCGTTTTGGCGAATACGCACATGTGCACAGCGATCGGCGGGTAGGCCTTTAGCGAAGGCAGCGGGCCAATCCACGCTCCAGCAGACAAAAAGCGTCCGCGGATCGCGCGCGATCGCGACCAGCAGCGGCTCGCCAAAGTGCGCCGGCAACCCGGTCAATTCCTCTACGTCTGGTTGAGGCAACGATGACGAGGTCACCGGGCCTTCCGAGATTTTGTAGCCACTCAACGGCTCCGAGGAACTGCTTGCCATATCGGGCGCTTATCAATCATTGATCCGCTCGCGAGGCAAGCGGAAAAGGGCGCATTGCTTCATTCGCCCAGGCGACGCAATGTCGCAGTGCGATGCGAACCTGCGTCATCCTCAATCCAATCGCCGGCGAGGTAAAGGACATTGACGCGATTCGAGAGCGTTTGCGCGGGTTAAACCCCGAGCGCTTCTGCGTCAGCGAACAGGCGGGTGACGCGGAAAAATTCGCCAGTGATGCTGCCGACTTCGAGCTGATCGTGTCGGCGGGCGGTGATGGAACCTTAAACGAAGTGGTGAACGGGATTGCGCAGGGAGGATGCAATGCTGCTCTTGGGGCCTTGCCGCTCGGGACCGGCAACGACTTCGCGCGGACTCTCGGAGTCCCAAATAATGTAGAGACGGCGATGGAACAGATCATGGCAGGTAAAACCCGCGCAATCGATCTGGTCCGCGTGACGAGCGATCAAGTTCGCTATTTCATAAACGTTTCCTCAGGCGGATTCAGCGGCGTGGTGGACGAGAAACTCACGCCGGAAATGAAGCGGACGTGGGGACCGCTAGCCTATTTGCGCAGCGCCGCGGCCGCCTTTTCCGAGCTGCGTGGTTACGCCACACGGGTGGCGTTGGATGACGCCGAAGCCCTCGAGCTTGATCTTTACAATTTAGTTGTCGCCAATGGACGATACGTGGCTGGCGGAATCCCAATCGCGCCGGAGGCCGACCTCACGGATGGATTGCTCGACATCGTGCTCATTGCAGAACGGGGACCGGCCGAGCTCGCAATTTTGGCGGCCCAGATTCTCGTCGGTAAACATTTGTCCTCGGACGGGATCATTTTTCGTCGCGCCAAAAAAATCGCGATTAGTTCAAGACCCGGAATGTGGTTTAACGTTGATGGCGAATTGATCGGGAACGAACCGGCAACTTTCGAGTTGCTGCCCGGCGCATTGCGGTGCGTAGTCGGAGCAGCGTGAAAAAGAAAATCCTCAGTCTCGAGCAACTGGCCGCAAAATCCGGCCAGTTGAGGTCCACGGGCAATCGAGTGGTCGCGACAAACGGTTGCTTCGATATTTTGCATGTCGGTCATGTGCGCTATCTGGCCGCTGCCCGAAAGCTCGGCGACGTGCTGGTGGTGGGATTGAATGGCGATAGCTCCGTCCGTCAGCGCAAAGGCGAAGGCCGGCCCGTCAATCCGGAACAGGATCGGGCGGAGGTATTGGCCGCGCTCGAATCGGTTGATTACGTCACGATTTTTTCCGAATTGCGGGCCACGAATTTCCTGCGGGCAGCGCAGCCATCAACCTACACCAAGGGTGGCGATTATACTGCCGATACGCTGGACCCCGAAGAACGCGCGGTTTTGGCAAAATTTGGAACGAAGATTGAGATCATTCCGTTCGAGCAAGGTTATTCGACCTCGCAGTTGCTAACGAGAATTGGGAAAGCGTAATGATCAAGATCGGTATTCTCGGCTCGGGTAGGGGATCGAACTGTCGCGCCATCTTGCAAAGCATTCGCGACGGTAAGTTAAACGCGAAGGCGACCGTAGTAATTTCGGACGTGCTGGACGCGCCGATTCTCGAGATCGCGCGCGAGTTCGGGGTGGCGAATGCTTACTTGCCGCCGGGACATTTTCGGACCCGGCTCGAGCCGAAGGTCGAAGCGCAACTAGTCGAGATGTTACAAGATGCCGAAGTGGAGTTGGTGGTTCTGGCTGGTTTCATGCGGGTGTTGAAGGAGCAAATGCTGGCGGCTTTTCCGCGCCGAATTGTCAACATTCATCCATCGCTCCTGCCGAAGTTTCCGGGCCTCGAATCTTGGAAACAGGCGCTTGCAGCTAACGAGAAATGGACAGGCGTGACCGTTCACTACGTGGATGAGAAGATCGATCACGGCGACATCATCGCGCAACGCAGAGTCCCGGTGATGAGCGACGACAGCCCCGAATCACTGCACGCGCGTATCCAGGAAGTAGAGCACGTGCTTTACCCTGAAGCCTTGGAGCGGGTTTTCCGCAAACTGCGCGGCAGTTAGGGAGCGCGACCATCTTTTCGCATCCTTGCCGAAAGGTTTTCGCAAATCGCGGCGCCATCGCAACCGATCGCGAGATGAGATCGCCAAAGGCGCGGACTCATTTCCAGTCTGGAGCAACGCCCCAGGAAAAATGGTCCGAGACAAATCCAACGCTGAAAGCGCAATTCAAAAGGGTGTTTCGTGGGAAAACGACTTAAAGGCGCTCGGGCTTGGGCCCACGGCCGAGCAATTCCTGCATTGCAAAAAGGAGCGGCTTGTCCTGGTAAAGGACGGCGTAGATTTGATCGATGATCGGCGTATCCACGCCGAGGCGACGGGCGCATTCAAACGCGCTCTTGGCCGTCGGTATTCCTTCTGCCACCATCTTCATATCGACCTGGATCTGGGCCAGCATTTCGGCGTGGCCCAGCCGTTCACCCACTCTCCGATTGCGGCTGTGTTTGCTGAAGCAGGTCGCGATCAGATCGCCCACGCCGCTTAGTCCGTAGAAGGTGAGCGCGTTTCCACCCATTTTTGTGCCGAGACGCAACAATTCGGCCATTGCTCGGGTGACAAGCGCAGCTTTTGAGTTGTCGCCAAGGCCAAGGCCGTCACTCACGCCTGCCGCAATTGCAAAAACATTCTTGAGCGCGCCACCCAGCTCAATGCTGACCACATCGTCACTGGTGTAAATGCGAAAATGTTCGCTCCCGAGAAAGCGTTGCAGTTCGATTGCATAATTCTCGTTAGCACATCCAATCACCGTCGCGGTCGGCAGGCCACGAACTACTTCTACCGCCAGATTTGGTCCGGACAAAACCGCCACCGGATTTGAAGGAAAGAGCGTTGACAAAATTTCGCTCATTCGCATTCCGCTGCCATGCTCGATTCCTTTTGTGCAACTAAGCAGCACCGCATTGTCACTTACGCCAGTATCGCGGACACGAGTAGCGATTTCGCGCAAGACGATGGACGGGGTAACGAAAACTATGAGCTCGGCCTCCCTACAGTCCGTCAGTTCGTGCATGGCGCGAATGTTCTCAGCCAATTGAACGCCCGGGAGATATTCCGAATTTTCTCGCGAACTCTGCACTCGGCTGATGCGCTCGGCGTTGTTGCCCCAAAGCAAGATGGGCCGGCCATCCTTTGCCCAGAGCGCCGCCAGCGCTGTCCCCCAGCTTCCAGCACCGATAATGACGGTTTGCTTCATTTTCGATCGAAGCGCGGCTCGCGGCCTTGAGCCAGCCTAACGATATTGCTGCGATGCCTGAAAATTATTAAAGCCGCGATCAACCCGCTGAATCCTAAGACGATGGGATCGGCCGCATTTCCCAGAAGCCAGGCGCTGAGGGGCAACGCAACCGCAGCTACGATAGAAGCTAACGAGACGAAGCGAAAAACGAAAAAAATCGCGATCCATACAATAACGGCGATGAATGTTGCCACCGGCAATAGACCGAGACAGGCGCCAGCGGCCGCGGCCACACCCTTTCCACCGCGAAATCGAAGCCAGACAGGAAACGAATGGCCGACTACGACGAACAAAGCAGCCAGGATCCCGATGTGATAACTGGCGGACGGGTCGAACTGGGCCAGCCAAAGCGCAATTCTAACCGCCAGGAAACCCTTTAAGACATCGCCGACAAAAACGGCGTACCCATACTTCTTTCCGAGAACACGCAAAGTGTTTGTTGCACCGATGTTACCGCTTCCGTGCTGCCGGACGTCAATACCGGCGATTCGTCCAGCAATGAAACCAAATGGGATGGATCCAAGAAAGTAAGCAATCAGGGCCGCGGTGAAATAGATCACTCAGAACGATTTACCATTTAGCCAAATATCCAAGATAGATAAATCGGCAGCGGTTATTCCCGGAATGCGTCGTGCCGCTCCGAGTGAAGTTGGGCGAAACCTTCCCAGTTTTTGCCGGCTCTCGCTGCGTAAGCCGGGAACAACATTAAAGTCGAAGCCGACGGGAATCGCGAGATCGGCGCGTAGCCGTTCGTGGGTGACGCGCTTCATTTGCTGAGCTAGGTATCCAGCGTATTTCATTTCAACCAGCAGATGGCGCCAGATTGAGTGAGGCGCCATGGCCAGTACTTCGGGCGGCAGTTCACCCAGGTTGAAATGCGGGTCTTTCAGAGCTTGACGCAGCGGCCGACCATTAACTTGAAGACCGTCAATCGCGCTTTCGAGGGAAGCAATGGTCTCCTGTTTTCGACGGAGGCTATCCATCCGGTCCTCACCGACTAACCCGATCCCCGCGCCCAGCTCGGTCAAACGCAAATCCGCGTTGTCTTCCCGGAGGGCCAGTCTATTTTGCGCGCGACTGGTAAACATTCGGTACGGTTCATCTGTCCCTCGGGTTGTCAGATCTTCGATCAGCACCGAAATGTAACTAATTTCTTTCGGAAGCGTGAACGGGTCGCGACCTTGCGCCTTTAATGCGGCATTAATTCCTGCAATTAAGCCTTGTCCGGCAGCTTCTTCGTAGCCTGAGGTGCCGTTAATCTGACCAGCGAAATACAAGTTCTCCACGAGCTTGGTCTCCAGCGTCGAGCGAAGTTGCGTCGGCGGGAAATAATCGTACTCGACGGCATAGCCGGGCCGGATAATTTCGACGTGCTCGAGGCCGGGAATGGATCGCACTAGCGATAGCTGGACGTCGAAAGGCAGACTGGTGGAGATGCCATTGACATAGATTTCGCTGGAGTGGCGGCCTTCGGGCTCGAGGAAAATGGGGTGCGACGCTTTATGCGAAAAGCGGACAATTTTGTCCTCAATTGAGGGACAATAGCGCGGGCCTGTGCCCTTAATTCGATTTTGATAAAGTGGTGATCGGTGGAGATTTGTGTTGATTATCTCATGAGTTCGGGGAATTGTGTGCGTTAACCAGCATGGGAGCTGTTCCACGTGGAACACGCCCGATTCGTCGAAGTTGAGGGTAAATGATTCGCCCTTCTGGCCAGTTACCTTTTCCAGAAAGGAAAGGCGCGGTGGAGGCTCGTCGCCTTCCTGCCTCTCGAGCGAGCCGAAATCAATCGAATTTGCATTCAGCCGACAAGGCGTCCCCGTTTTAAAACGGCCGATTTCGAACCCTAGAACCCGAATGCTGTCGCTCAGGCTCGAAGCGCTGTCGGCCATCCGGCCGCCAGGTTTGGATTGTTCGCCCACATGCAGCAGCCCCCGCAGAAATGTGCCAGCAGTAATCACGACCGATTTTGCCCGAATCTCCATGCCTAAATCCGTCGTCACGCCAAGGATTCTCCTGTCGGCAACGACAATGGTGGCCGCGGTTCCTTGCAACAATCGAAGATTCGGCGTCTTTTCGAGGATAGCCTTTAGCCGAAACTGATAGGCTTTCTTGTCGCACTGGACTCGCGTAGCCCAAACCGCTTCACCTTTGCTCCGGTTGAGCACACGAAATTGAATTCCAGTCGCGTCCGCATTAATCGCCATCGCGCCGCCTAGCGCGTCGATCTCTTTGACAATATGACTCTTGGCCGACCCGCCGACCGCCGGATTGCATGACATCTGTCCGATCGTATCCAGGTTTTGTGTCAGCATCATGGTGCGACAGCCAAGACGCGCTGCTGCGAAGGCGGCCTCGATCCCGGCGTGACCGCTGCCAACAACCAGGACATCAATCCGATCAGGGAGTGTGAACATTTTTTAGAATTCCGCGCTTCGGGCCCGGAAGAAGACGGGAAAGGTTCTCGATTTTGCGGTTTCCGTCTACCGTCGCGCTAACGATAATCAGATCCGGGGAAAATTCAGCCAGGAATTGTCGGCAAGCACCGCAAGGCATGATCGGTTCAGTCGTGTCCGCAACCACCGCGATCGCGACAAACTCGCGTTGTCCCGCCGCGACTGCGCTACTGATCGCGATTCGCTCAGCGCAAATCGTTAGCCCATAGGAGATATTTTCGATGTTGCTGCCGGTAAAAACGGCGCCTGATTTACATTGAACAGCCGCTCCAACGGCAAATTTGGAATAAGGCGCGTAGGCTTGCAGCCGACCTTTTAAGGCACTTCGAATTAAATCGTCAAATTGCACATCCATTTGCAGACAAGGTAATTATATTCCATTATTTCGGAGAACACGCAGGGCAATCCGGCCCATCAACACCAAGATCGCCAGGGAAAGAAGCAGCCCGCCGCCCCAGACCCAATACTCGTACATTCGCGGATGTGTCTGGCCGCGAGCGAGGCGCAGCCCCAACTGCCCCAGCGTTCCAAGATAAGCATAAAGAAAAAGCCCTGGCGCCTGGCCGATAGCGATCCAAATCATGCAAGTGCGAAAACGAATTTTGGTCAGGCCATACAAATAGTTCATCAAACTGCTGGGAAAAAGCGGATGCAATTGGCTGAGAAGAATGAGCTTCCAGCCTTCGCGTTCCACCGCCGGTTCGAGGGCGTGAAGGCTCTTCGATCTTTCCAGACGTCGTTGCAGCCAGCGCCGCCCGATGGTTCGGCCAATCAAAAACGAAATGGCGGCACCGGCCACATTGCCAATCAGCACAATCAAGAATCCCCACCATAAGCCAAAAAAAAATCCGCCGCCGATACTCAGGATCCCGCCCGGCAGCAGCAACACATTACAGCAGGCGTAAAGGATCGGGTAACAAATTGCGCTCCAAACGCCCCAGCTCATCACCCGTTGCTGGACTGTTGCCAGAATTTCCCGGAGCGGGAAAATGTTCCACGCCGCGATAACGAGAGCGATCACGCCGAGAACGGCGAAGAATTGAATCCAAGCGACGCGGTTTGTTTTTTTCAAGAGCGCCAGACCATCTGCGCGTCACATCTCGCGCACAAATCGGGCCAGCTCGCAGGTCGAGTCGAAATGCAGGAATGGCGTGATCAAATAAACGCCGGGAAATTCTGAGCCGACCGCAGAGACAATCTCGCGCGCGATCTCCATTCCGATTGCGCCGGCATTTTCCAGCGAGCCACCGTATCGGAGACCGTATGATCGTAAACCTGTTAAATTAAACGGTATCACTCAACTAAACGGTCTGGGCCTGTGCGTTCCGGCGACGCGGAATACCGAGGCTGTCAAAAATTATCCGCGTGGCGTCGGAGCGATTGAGTGTGTAGAAGTGAACGCCGGCAACGTTGTTATCCAAAAGATCGTGACATTGTTCCAAGGCGAAGTGAACACCGACGCGCCTAACCATTTCAGGATCGTTCTCGCATCGCTGTAAAGCACGGAGAAGCCTGGCCGGGAAGCGTGCGCCGCCCGCCAGCTCGGCGATGCGTTTGAATCCGCCCATGGAGGTAATCGGCATTATGCCGGCGATAATCGGGATGTGGATGTCGGCGAGCGCACAGCGTTCTCTGAAATCGTAGAAGTCGCGATTATCGAAAAATAGTTGTGTGACGATGTAGTCGGCGCCAGCGCCGACTTTCGCTTTAAGGTGATCCATTTCGACTAATCGATTCGGCGTAGCCGGATGTCCTTCAGGAAAACCGGCTACGCCGATCCCAAAACCGCGCCGATCCGGATGCGCGCCCGCTTCGTTGAATCTGCGAATGAACTTCACCAAATCGATCGCGTGCTGAAACGAGTCGCGCGACTTGTCGTACTCAATTCCACGCGGCCTATCGCCCCCGAGCGCGAGAATGTTTCCAATCGCCGACTTAGCGTATCGAAGTAGAATTGCTTCGATTTCTTCTTCGTTGTGGCAGACGCAGGTCAGGTGAGGGATAGGATCCAGTTTTGTTGTGTGTTGAATGCGCTCGACAAGATCATGGGTCAAATCTCGCGTTGAGCCACCGGCACCGTACGTAACACTGACAAAGTGCGGCATATACGATTCGAGATCGCGAATCGTATGGTAGAGAATCTCGGCCGCATCTGGCGTTCTCGGAGGAAAGAACTCGAACGAGAACGTGGGAGAATCCTCTCGCATAATATCCGTGATGTGCATGCTTCAAAGTCTATCTTCGTTCCTGCCGCGACTTTCGGTCAACTGACCAAGCATATTTTCGACCACGGCCGAGCGTCGCATCCAAACTCCAACAGTCTTTGCCAGCATGGCATTCAACACATTTTGATCTTCAGGCAAAAGCGGAAGGCACATTGTAGCTCTGCCCGGTTTCACGTCATACATTTGCCTTCGTTCTGGTGACGGTGATCCCGAGTGGGATCATTTCCTTGAGCTCGATTTGATCGACGGTGCGCAGGCCTTTATGAAAATGCGCCGGTGGATCCGCGTGCCCCATTGACCAACATGAGTAAAGATCTCGGCAAAAAAACCGTCGCCCATCATGCTGGGTTGCTTTTCGTACCACTAAATCGTTTTGCGTTGTTCGTTGGGAAAACCGGACCAATGTGGAATTCCTGGCGCGAAGTCGTGAGTAAGATCCACAAACTTTTTGCTGGCCATGATCTTCTGTAGATCGATCAGAGAAATTTCTGGCAACGGTTCACGAGCCAAAACGCGGATCGGGCCAGTCCAAAACGCGCTGCTCAAGACTACGACAGCCAGTCCTTGGCTCAAGAGCGAAGTTTTCACATTGATGCTGTTAAACGATTGCGCAAAAGGAAGCGAACAACTTCCAATAAGTCACAACAAAAAGCGCTTGCCTTCCGGCGGTTGGCGGATTGCAGCCGCCTACGCCGATTTTGTTCACATTCTTTCTCCCTGAATCATGCGATGGTAAGTGGCAGCGAATGCCATGTTATTGGCGGCATGAAGATGAAGAATTCGTTTGAATCACAGCTAAAAATAACAGAGAGGCTGTGAACAAAGTGCTGGACTGCGACATGAATCAAATTGTCAAACCGATTTTGTCATCAGCTGCAACAATCGCGGTTTCTGAACCAAAGCCTGTTAACGCGCGAGAGAGAGCTGATAACCTGTTTGAGCGAGCTGCCTGGATTTACAGTTTTTGCCGCGAAAAAGTTTTCCGCGATGATACCGGGCGAATCATTCGTGCGTTTTGGCCGGCGGGAGAGCCACCGGCCAGTTCCAAAGTGCTGGAGCTTGGCTGTGGTCCGGGATTTTATGCCCGTACCCTGGCATCCCGGTTTCGGCAAATCTCGGTTCTTGGAGTCGACAGCTCGAAACAGCTGGTGAGATACGCACGCGAGAAAGCTATGGAGAAGGCTTTGCACAACTGTGCTTTTGAGTGGGGTGATGTCCTCAATCTTCCACAACCGGATAATTCCTTCAGCCAATTGGTTACATCTCGTCTTTTCACAATTCTGCCGGAACGGGAACGCGCCGTTGCTGAAATATTTCGGGTTCTGAATTCGGGAGGCAAATGTTTCGTGGCCGAGCCGCGTTTCGCTTTTTCGGCGTCGATTCCCTTGTTAACGATGCGGGCAGTTGCCCGCGTAAATGGATACTCGCGCGAATATCGAGAGCCGATAAAGGCAACAGTCCTTCCCTATCCCCATTTTTGTGCATTATTCGCTACCCAGCCCTGGTCGCGAATGAAAACCTGGCGGGTTGGCCGTTACCAGTACGCGCTCTGCGAAAAGGGTTGACGCGAGCGTTCAATCAACGCAGAGCACGCGCGAATGCATCGCGTTCTCGATCGGCAGCAGGGCAACCAGATTTCAGCAGGCCTTTGTGCACTCGCGATCATGACAAAAGCGCCGCGGGCCGGCGCTGTGAAAACGCGATTGCAACCACCGCTTACTCCGGAGGAAGCAGCGGATTTGAATATTTGTTTCTTGCGCGATATCGCCGATGCGATTTCGCGCGCGACCTGTAGCGTTTGCGAGGGTCTGCGACCGCCGGAACAAGATACAATCGCCCGCGGTGTTGGCGTTTTTACCCCGGCGGGCAGCGAAAGAGAGTATGCGGGCATTTTGCCGCCTGATTTCGATTTGATTCTGCAACGCGGCGATGGTTTCGGCGAGCGATTGATCAACGCCGCCGACGATTTGCTGCATGTTGGTTTCAAATCCTGTTGCCTGATTAATTCAGATAGCCCCACCGCGACGGCCGACGCGTTTCGCGAGGCAACAGCACAGTTGCAAGGCGCCGACGATCGAATCGTGCTCGGGCCATCCGATGATGGCGGTTATTATTTGATTGGGATGAAAAAATTATACCGCCGCCTTTTCCAGGAGATCGATTGGAGCACGGAGCGTGTTTTTACTCAGACACTGGAACGCGCGCGTGAGATCGGATTGAAGGTTCACATCCTTCCAAGCTGTTTCGATGTTGATGATCGCGCCGCCCTGCAGCGCCTCTGCGATGAATTGCTTGGCGAAAGTCTCACCGCCGCGCCGGCGACAAAAAAGCTCTTGGCCGATACCATTGCCAGAGAGGGTCGCGAGAGAATTTGGCCAACCGCCGAATCCACAGAAAAGGCGCTTGGCACAAGCGCCTCTATTAAGGAAATGAAGCGCGCGCTCGTCACGGGCGGGGCAGGCCTAATTGGTTCGCACGTTGCCGATTTGCTTGTGCGCGAAGGCTGGCGCGTGCGGATCCTCGATAACCTCGAACCGAACACCCATAAACGCGGCAGACCGGCTTGGATCAACCGCGACGCCGAATTTGTGCAGGGCGATGTGCGCGATAATGCCACGATTGAGAACGCGCTTTCTGGCACCGACATCGTTTTTCATCAGGCGGCCTACGGCGGCTACATGCCGGAGATGGCGAAATACGTGGAGGTGAATTCGCTTGGCACCGCGCAGATGCTCGAAGTCATTCGTGAAAAAAATTTCCCGATCAAAAAAGTTATCGTGGCGAGCTCGCAGGCGGTTTACAGCGAAGGCGCGGGTGAGTGCCCGAAACACGGTCTCGTTTTTCCCAGGGTGCGGCCGGTGGAACAGTTGCAACGCGGCGATTGGTCGGTGCGCTGTCCGATTTGCAACGAGCCCACCAGGAGCGTGCCTACGCCCGAGCACGCACCGGTTGGCGGAGAAACGGTCTATGGATTGACTAAAGTCGATCAGGAAAAACTGGTGTTGCTCTGGGGAAAACAAGTGGGGATCCCGACCGTGGCGCTCCGTTACTCGTGCACCTATGGGCCGCGCCAATCAATCTTTAATCCCTACACCGGCGTGATCGCGATTTTCTGCACGCGCCTACTTAATAGTTTGCCCCCTGTCCTTTACGAGGATGGAGAGCAGACGCGCGATTTTTCTTTCGTCGAGGATGTCGCGCGCGCGAATTTGCTCGCCGCTACCACTGATGTGCTGGATGGCCTGCCGGTGAACGTCGGTAGCGAGAAAGGCGTGACCGTGCGCGAGATTGCGCAGCGCGTTTCCGAAGCGCTCGGAATAAGAATCGCGCCGGAAATTAACGGCGAATTTCGGCCCGGCGAGATGCGGCATCTCATCAGCGGGACGGATACGATTCGGGCTGCCGGTTATGTCCCGCAAGTCGATTTGCCCGAAGGACTCGGCCGTTATCTTGATTGGATTCGTTCACAAAGCGATGTGCGCGATTACTTCGGCGAAGCTGCTGAAAATTTGCGCAACAAAGGCATCGTTCATCGCGTCGGGATCTCATGACTCGCGAAGAAATTATCCTGTCGCACATCAAGCGCGATGGATTGGGCTTGGAGATTGGTGCGGGCTGCGCACCCGTTGCACCGAAAAAGCAGGGTTTTCGTGTTCACGTCCTGGACTATTGCGACAAGAAAGCGCTGATCGAAAAATATCGGCGGCATGAAGGGAATATCGAAAACATCGAGGAGGTTGATTTCGTTTGGGACGGCCGTTCTTACACCGAGCTCATCGGCCGGCGTCACATTTACGACTGGATCATCGGATCGCACGTGCTCGAACACACCACCGATCTGATTGGGTTTCTCAATGATTGCGATTCGCTCTTGAAGAAAGACGGCGTCCTCTCGCTAGCAGTGCCCGACAAGCGCTACTGTTTCGATCGCTTTCGGCCTCTTAGCGGGATCGGGCGCGTCATCGATGCCGCGCGCAATCCGCAGAAAATTCATTCGGCGGGAATAGCGGCCGAATATTTTCTTACGGTAGTAAGCAAAGGCGGCCGGATTGCCTGGGACGCGAAGGAAAAAGGTGAATTCGAGTTTGTGCATTCATTGGAGCAAGCGAAACAGGCGATCCGCGATGTGGCCGAGCGCGGGAGTTACCTCGATGTCCACGAATGGTGTTTCACACCAACTTCATTTCGACTGATGATGCACGACCTGTTCGAACTTGGTTTCATCCAGCTAAAGGAACTGGCGTTTCATCCGTCCCAGGGTAGTGAGTTCTACATCGCACTCTCCCGTGCGGGCGTGCTACCGCCGGGCACCCGGCTGGATTTGTTGCAGGAGGTTCTTCGCGAGCAATCCGTCGCCTGAATCGCATTAAGTTTTCGCCGTGTGGGTTTCCGTTGTCATTCCAGCCCTCAACGAAGAAGAGCCCATCGGCGAGGTGGTGCGCGAAGTGATCGCGACGGGAATTCCGCGCGAAGTCGTTGTGGTTGACAATGGCAGCACCGATCAAACCGCGGAATGCGCCAGAAACGCGGGAGCAAGAGTAGTTTCGGCACCACGGGGGTACGGTCGCGCCTGTGCGGCGGGCGTGGCGGCGGTTTCCGATGAATGCGACGTGCTGGTGTTTCTCGATGGCGATGGCAGTGATGTTCCGCGCTTTATTCCCGCCCTCGTCGAACCGATCATCAACGGGACGCATGACTTCGTGATCGGTTCGCGCACCCGCGGGAAACGCGAGCCCGGCAGCATGAATGCGCAGCAGGTTTTTGCCGGTCATCTCGCGGGCCTTTTGATCCGCGCGTTTTACGGCGTTCGTTACACCGACATGTCGCCGTTCCGCGCTATCCGGCGCGATTCATTTCAGACGCTTGGAATGCGCGAAGAAACCTACGGGTGGAATCTGGAAATGCAGATGAAAGCGGCCAGGACCGGTTTGCGCATTCTCGAAGTGGCGGTTGACCATCGATGTCGCAAAGGCGGGGTCTCGAAAGTTTCTGGAACACTGCGTGGCACAATCGTTGCGAGTTTTCGGATTTTGGCGACGTTTTTGAAAATCGTGTCGTCCGGAACCTAGGCTTGTAGTCTGTGTTCAGGACCACCGTGCGACGTCAGAAGCATAGAGCATGCGCTTGGCACAAACGCCTCTACAACTCATAGTCGCAAGTAATGATGAGCCGATCCAGAGCAGGGTTTAGTGGTTTCTTGGCGGGGCTCGTTGCCGGAATTGCGATGAGCTTTGCCATGCTTCTGCTGGCATGGGTCTTTCAAATCGCGACTCCCTTGGTGATTCTGGGCGATCGCCTCAGTGTTTTCATTTCGCCGAAACCGTTCTTTTGGATCATGGGCCGAGTCGGCGGCTACAACCATTTGAAACAGCTCGGCGTCGGCTCCTCCATGCTCGGACAAATTCTGGTCGGCGCGATTGGTGGCATGGTTTACGGGATAATCCGTCGCAAACGGCAGCAGCACTTTGGGTATCGCTGGACCTTTCTCATTTTCGTAGCGCTGCCGTTAGTGGTCAGCGCCATTCTGCTCTGGCCGGTGCTCGGGACGCATTACGGGGGAATGCCAATCGATGCGGCGCGTTTAATCAGTCTGCTCGGACTGGCGATTTCGTTTCTCCTCTTCGAGCGCGTTCTTGTGCTTGGTTTCGATTTTCTAACGAGTCGTGGACATGAGGAGACGGCGGCATCTCCCGAATTTTCGCCGCACCTAGGCCGGCGCGCTTTTTTGTTAGGGATGCTCGGTCTTCTTTTTGCTGGCGGAGGCGCCGCCATCGCGCGCAAGCTTTTTCGCATCGCGACTTTCAGCTACGACGGCACGCAGTACAAAGGCTCGGACGTCCAGGCGATTACCCCGAACAATCAGTTTTATTGCGTGACTAAGAACGTAGTCGATCCGCGGGTGGACGGAGGCCTCTGGCATCTCGAAGTGACCGGCCTGGTGCGCCATCCGCACACCTACCGGCTTCTGGATTTCAAGAGCATGGAGATGATCGACCAGGAAACGACCTTGATGTGCATCAGCAACGGACTCGATGCCGGCTTGATGAGTAACGCGGTTTGGCGCGGGATTCCGATGGCGGATTTGTTGGAAGCAGCCTCTCCGCTTCCCGGCGCGGACAGAGTGCGGCTGCACGGCGTCGACAATTACACCGACACCGTTCCATTCCAGAAAGCGATGACCCCGACCACGCTAATTGCCTTCAAGATGAATGGAGCGGAGCTGCCGGATCGACATGGGTTTCCCGCGCGGGCCATCGTGCCTGGTTATTTTGGTGAGAAACATGTGAAATGGCTCACTCGCATCGAAGTAACAAAGGCGGATGCGAAAGGTTTTTACGAGACACAAGGCTGGGGTCCGAATTTCATTGTTCCGACGCGGTCTCGTATCGACATTCCTTATAACGAGTCGTGGATTAAGATCGCTGATGCGGCGAAGAGCGTCCTGGTCAAAGGCGTCGCTTTCGGCGGCGATCGTGGAATTTCCCGGGTGGAATTCAGTTCGCACGACGGGGAGAGCTGGGATGAGGCGAAGGTCGATTATCCCGGCACGAAATTAACCTGGGCGCTCTGGAGTTTTAATTGGGAGCCCGACGGTGTTGACGATTACACCCTGGTGGTGCGTGCGACCGATGGCGAGGGCAAAGTGCAGGAATTCGAAGAAGATCGTGCGTTCACTTCCGGGATCACCGGTTTTCACAAGGTGATCGTGCACATTTTTGCTTAAAACGTTGTAGCCGGCATCGGTGATGCCGGCCCGCGGACAGCGACCGCGGCTACAATTCGCTCGGAGTGACAGCGCGTGTTTATTAGGAGACTGTTTGTCTCCACATCAAATGAGCGCCAAAGATCACGTCTTCACCCTGGGTATCGAGGAGGAATTTGCCATCGTCGATCCCGAGTCCCGGGAATTGCGCTCGCACATTCACGAAATTCTCGAAGACGGCAAAGTTACGCTTAAGGAGCAGATCAAGCCGGAAATGCATCAGTCGGTGGTCGAGCTAGGCACGGAAATTTGCCGCGACATCGACGATGCCCGGATGCATGTGACCGAGCTGCGCAGTCGTCTGGCCGCGTTGGCCGCGCGCAGCAAACTCAAGATTGCGTCGGTTGGCACGCATCCTTTTTCACATTGGCGCGACCAACTCATCACTCAGGGCG
>Ga0209805_1001024_pt1 | contig 17192 bp, 15 predicted proteins | sample GraSoiAngelo_148_FD_185905 | JGI IMG/M metagenome (GOLD analysis project Ga0209805, IMG submission 185905) | Grasslands soil microbial communities from the Angelo Coastal Reserve, California, USA - 14_1009_09_20cm (SPAdes) (version 2) | ecosystem: Environmental > Terrestrial > Soil > Grasslands ... | reverse complement strand
GCAGCCGTTATTAACACAGGTACCGCCGACCCGCTTGCGCTCGATAATCGCCACCTTCATTCCTGTGCCTGCCAGCCGGACCGCAAGAGACGGTCCTGCCTGGCCAGTGCCAATAACGATCGCATCACATTTAGTTGCCATCGGGATACCTCCGCTCGGGTTACGTTCGTCTACAATTTTTAGAGTTCCTACCAGCCGTTAAGAACTACTTGCACACTTCGCGCGCGCAAACTCACGTAGCTCGCGCTTTATCGGGACGCGCACCTTCCTTGAGAACAACAAACGCGTGCGGCTGCTTCGCGCGAAGGATCAAGGTAAAGGTTGCGCGCCGATTGTGCGGTTTCCATAATTGCTGCCAGTGATGAATCGGCCAGTTGGGACGATGACCTTCCTGTTCACGGATGTGGAAGGATCGACGCGGGCGTGGGAAGCGCATCCTACGGAAACTCAGACAGCGTTGAAGCGGCACGACGAGATCGTGGCCCGCGAGATCGAAGCGTATAACGGTGCGCTCATTCTTGAGCGTGGCGAAGGCGATAGCGTCTTTGCAATCTTCGCGCGCGCGGCTGATGCGGTCGCAGCTGCGGTCGAGATTCAGCGCGCGCTGCGCGCGCAAACATGGCCGGCCGACGTGCCGATGCGTGTCCGGATGGCAATTCACACTGGTGAAGCCGGCGCTGATTATCGTGGGCCGCACGTTAATCGCGCCGCACGTCTCCGTGCAATTGCACACGGCGAGCAGATTCTAATCTCGGGCGTTACGGCCGGCATTCTGCGCGATGCGTTACCGGCCGGTGCGTCGCTCATTGATCTGGGACGCCATCGTTTGCGCGATCTTTCTGAGTTGGAGCACGTCTTTCAACTCGCGCATCCGGAGCTGCGCATCGACTTTCCGCCGCTCAAATCGCTTACCAATTTCAGGCAGAATCTGCCGACCCAACTGACCTCCTTCATCGGACGCGTTGGGGAGCAGAAAACGGTGCAGGCGCTGATCGAAAAGCATCGCGTCGTCACATTGGTCGGCGCCGGTGGGTGCGGGAAAACGCGGCTCGCGATCCAGGTAGGCGCGGCTGAGCTGGAGAATTTTCGGGACGGCGTGCGGTTTGTTGATCTGGCGCCGCTGAGCGGCGTCGGCCTGGTGATAGATGCAATCGCCGCGGCGCTGAAAATCGAGGCGGGTTTGAGTGCAATCGATGCGCTCGTGAGGGCGTTGGAAGGAACTCAAACCCTAATCATCCTCGACAACTGCGAGCATCTTCGGGCGGAGTGCGCTGAAGCTGTCTCGGCATTGTTGCGCGCGAGTGGTGACGTGCGTGTGCTGGCAACCAGCCGTGAGCCGCTCGGGCTAGCGGGCGAAATGATGTGGCGGGTGCCGCCCTTGTCATTACCGGATGGAGAGAGAAGTCCGGACGAGGTGGTGAAGTGTGAAGCCGTCCAGCTCTTTGTCGATCGTGCGACCGCGGCGCGCGCCGAATTTTCCCTAACGAGCTCAAATACGGCAGCGGTCGTTGAAATCTGCAGAATTTTGGAAGGACTGCCCCTGGCAATCGAGCTCGCAGCGGCACGCGCGAAGACGTTAACGCCGCAAGACATTCGCTCGCGTCTGTCGGATCGGTTTCGACTCTTGACCGGCGGACGTGGACGACACCAGACGCTGCGTTCGACAATCGATTGGAGCTACGACTTACTTCCGGAGAATGAACGCGCGTTATTCCGGCGGTTGTCGGTCTTTGCTGGCGGGTTCGATTTGCAGGCAATGGAGGCGATCTGTGGCGATTCGCTCGATACAATCGAACACCTCGTCGACAGGTCGTTAGTTATCGTCGAGCAACTGAGCGATGAGAGATTGCGCTACCGCCTCCTTGAAACATTAGGCCATTACGCCGCTGAGCGTGTGGTCGAAGCAGGCGAAGAAGCGGATGCGCGCGAACGACACTTCACCTACTACCGGGACGTAGCTGAACGGACGTATGCGCGGCGCATTGAAGACGAAGCTGCCTCGCTGGCATTACTGGATGCGGATCACGATGATTTCCGGGCGGCGCTGCGATGGGCGCGTGCGCGTCCGCGCGATCTGCTGCGGTTGGCGTCCGCACTCGGATGGTTCTGGCATTTGCGTTCCTACTATCGCGAGGGACGAGCGTGGCTCGAGGAAGCGTTGAACGTAAATGCTAACGACCGCTCGCCTGACATGGCGCGAGCTTTGTGGGCCTTGAGCATGATTTTGAGTTGGAGCGGCGACGCCGGTGCGCGTCGGTTGGCCGATAGGAGCCTCGAGCTGTGGCAGGAAAATAGTGAACCACTGGAGTTGGCGCTCGCACTTGAGAGCATTGGTTACTCGCAGTTCATGGCCGGTGAGTACGCGGACGCGTTGCGCTCGATGGAGGATTGTCTCAAGCAGTATCGAAAATTCGGGTCTACGAAGTTAGTCACACGCGGTCGCGTAAACGTGGGCCAAATGCTTGTCGCATTGGGCGACGTGGAGCGCACAGAACCCCTCGCGCGCGAGACGCTCGCGGAAGGTCGGGCTCAAAACGAACCCAAATCCATTCATTACTCACTGCATTATCTGGGCGACTGCGCCTTGTGGCGTGGCGAGCCGCAGAAGGCCATCGGCATTTACAGCGAGAGCTTGCGCGCGGCGCTTGATTACGGAAATCAAATGGAGGCCTCCACTGAAATGCAAGGGATGGCGATGGGTTTAGCTGGATCCGGGAGAGAAGAAGAGGCGCTGCGGTTGTATGGAGCGTCCTGTGCACGTAACAAGGAACTGCAGACCACGGCGATTGATGAGATCGCTTTTTGGGTGCAACTACGGGAGCGCTATCTCACGCCTGCGCGCGAGCGTCTTGGCCCAGCCGCAGCCGAACGCGCGGAAACAGAAGGGCGTGCCATGGGATGGGCCCAAGCTGTCGCGCACGCTCTTCAATTGGCTCAAGAAACGCGCGGCACCGGACAATGGCACTAGCTGATCGGGCGAGATTCGTACTTTCCGACCACGTTGTCATTGAAATATTGAGTCTTGGATGGTGCGGATGTCAAGGCCTCGTAAACCGGCAGAGGTACGTCGAAATAGCGGGAGATCCGTCCGCTTTGAAGCTCTACCTCAAGCACGTGAGCGATTGCATCGTATCCGACCGATTTCAGACCCATGGAGATGATGAGTTGTCGAGTCATGTCACAAAGGAGTATCTTGGTGAGCGAACAGTTTCAAGCCTAAACGCAGCTGGCAGTCGTTATGCCGATGTGATACGGGGTTGCTAGGTCTAGACTGCAGGGTGTTCGTACCGCATCGCATACGCATCCATTCGGTCAGAGATTGGATTTACTGCGGAGCGATCGCGGGTCGTTGCGCTCTTAAAATATATTTCTGAATCTTGCCGGTCGCAGTTTTGGGTAACTCTTTGACGAAAGTCACGCTGTGCGGCGCCTTGAAGTGCGCGAGATTCGCCCGCGCAAACTCTCGCAGTTCGCGCTCATCGGCGCGCGCGCCTTCGTGGAGAACAACAAAGGCGTGCGGCGCTTCGCCCCAGCGTTCATTCGGGAACCCGACGATCGCAACCTCCTCCACCGCTGGGTGTCGCAAAAGGACGCCTTCAACTTCGACAGAAGAAATGTTTTCACCGCCGCTGATGATGACGTCTTTCAGACGGTCGCGAATTTCGACGTAGCCATCCGGATGCACGACCGCAGCGTCGCCGGTATGCAACCATCCGCCGTGCAAAGCCCGCTCGGTCGCTTCCGGATCGTTATAGTAGCCGGCCATGACCACGTTGCCGCGGGCGATGATTTCTCCCGGAGTAACGCCATCGTGTGGCACGTCATTGCCCTGTGTATCCACGACGCGCAGTTCACCCGATGTAATCAACTCCACACCCTGGCGGGCTTTGATCGCAGCCCGTTTCCTGATCGGGAGGGGCGCATGTTCCGGCCGCTGCTCACACACGGTGATGAACGGCGCTGTCTCGGTCAGTCCATAAACGTGGATAATCGTCCAACCCAATTCTTCTTCGAGTCGCTGGATGGTGGAAGCCGCGGGCGGCGCACCGGCCGTGATAACGCGAATTCCTTTCGGCGCGAGGCGACGGAGAGATTCCGGTGCGTTCGCCAGTGAAATCAAAACCGTTGGCGCTGCGCAGAGCGTGGTGATCTGCTCGCTCGCCATCAATTCGAAGACGGCGCGCGGTTCGACTTTGCGCAGACAAACGTGAGCCGCTCCCGCGGCCGTTACGGTCCAGACGAAGGTCCAGCCGTTGGCGTGAAACATTGGCAGCGTCCACAGATAACGGTCAGCGCAGGTCATCGGTGCATAAAGGAGCGTGCCGATGGAATTCATCCAGGCATTGCGGTGGGTGATCATTACGCCCTTAGGATGTGCGGTGGTGCCGCTGGTGTAATTGATTGTGAGCAGATCGGTCTCGTGAATTTCCGGACGCGTAAATTCAGCCGGGCTCGCCTCGATCATTGCTTCGTAGTCGAGCCAGGCAGAATTCGGCTGAGGACAGCCGACGCTACAACTCAGGGCGACGAAGTGTTCAACGCACGGAAGGCGGGATCGAATGCTGTCGATGGTGGCAAGATACTCGTGGTCCACACAGACCATGCGCGAACCACTATGGTTGATCAGGTAAACGAAGTCGTCGGCCGTCAGCCGATAGTTTAGCGGGACCAGCACAGCGCCGATTTGCGGCACCGCGTAGAACGATTCGAGCTGCGCGTGAGTGTTCGGTGAGAGATAGGCAACGCGGTCGCCTGACTTGATTCCAAGTTTCTGCAAAACCGCCGACCAACGATCACATCGATCGAGAAACTGCGCATAGGTCCAGCGCGAGGCGCTATCGATGACGGCCACACGTTCGGGATAGAGTTTGCGCGCGCGACGACCGAATTCGAGAGGCGTCAGCGGCGTTTCCATTGGTGTCGGTTGAAACGGTTGATAGTTAATGGTTGAGCGCTCATATCAGATCTGACGCCGTGCGAGAGGACTGAGGCGCCGCAGTGCATGCTCCATGCGATTCTTGATCGGATGAAATGCGAGGCCGAAAAGCGTACCGAGGAGCGCGCTTGCGAAGCGGTCGCTAATGCTCGTCACGTCCACGAGGAGGTTAACAAGAAACGCTTCGACGATTGCATAGGTGAAGAGGAGCAACGCCGCCGTCATGCCGTAAATGAAAGTCTTGCGGATAACGAGCACTGGGCTGATCGCACCGGCATAGAACACCGCAGCGGAAATGCAGATGACCAAAGCGAGGCAATTCGCGGCATTGATGGACACCGAGAGAACGACGCGCAGAGTTGGCGAGCCGGTGCCGTGCAGAACAGCATTCACGCCCTCTCCAACCAACCCGATCACAAAGGCGGCTAGAGCTGCCTCGAGGAACCACAATACCTTGCGCCGCGTCTCAGCATCACTCGACCGATACATAACGTAGAAGTACACAAGCCCAGTCAGCACGATGACGAGGCGGATCGCTTCAGAGAAATGCCGATTATTAACAAACACAGTCAGGAGCGTCGCGACCGCGACGAACACCCACACGGCCCGAGCGCGGAGGAAGAAAACCAACACGACCCGCAATGACTTTATCTTTCCCCAGATGGTCGGGGTAGATGTGATGTCGTCAGATGTGAGAGTGCGAGGGAAAAGCTGTGACGCGCGAATGTAAAATCCGGCGCCAAGAATATAGGTGAGCCCCAAAACTGGCGCGCCGATCCCCGCGTTCACGCGCAATTCCTCCAGCAGTATTAGGAAGGCGTCATGGCTGGTGATAAATACCACTGCCAGCGCGATGGAGACGTTGGGCGGGTGATCGCCAGCTCGCCACGCGACCAGAAACGCCACTCCGAGCAGAACGAGCCCGGACCCCAGGCTCATCGAGTTGTTGATCCGCTCTGGCAGCGGCGTACCAGCCGTCGCAGTCCATATCAGCACGAGACTCGCCGCGGCAGCAACCATACCGGCGACGCTGACAGCGATCACGAGCCAACGTCCGGCCCTGACGCGAAGTGATGATGCTGTCGAAACTCTTTGCTCCGCTTGTTGTCGTCGATGTGTCCGGAAGATCCGCACCAGATCGTTCCCGGCCGATTCTTTCACGTGTCCTTGATGCTACGAATCATCGTGGATCGTCAATCAAACTCGTTCGCAGAAAGAAGACCCGGTCGCGTCTCAACTCCGAAAGATTGACTTACTCGCTCCCGCTCATTTTGGCCTCTCAGCTTAGCCCATCTATTTCGCGCGCGTCCCCTGCGGCTCCATTGAAACTCGCTCGCGTCCCCGCTTGCTCACCGCTACCCGTCACGGCTTTACCTTCTATGTCGCTGATCCCGTCAGCTCCATTCGCGAGCAGGCTATTTGACATTGGCTGTACGAAATCCGAAACGCTTAGGGAAACGATGCTGCGATACTCTTTTAAATGAGCAGGGCGTTCGTTAAAGAAGATGTCGATCCTCCGGAGCGCAGCGGACGGAAACGATCGGCCTCTGGATTGCCGCCGGGTGCGACTAATTATATCACCGCCCGCGGCGCGAAGCATTTGCAGGACGAACTTCAAAAACTTCGCGCGGCAAACGCCGTCAGCGAGCGTGTCACCGAACTCGAACAAATTCTGGCATCGGTCCATGTTGTCGATCCTCCGGACGCGCCGTCTAACAGCGTCACGTTCGGCGCAACGGTGACGGTGAAAGATAAAAAGGCAGCACCGAAACCTATACGGTGCTCGGTGTTGACGAACTCGAACTCGAGCCGGACGCCGTCAGTTGAATTTCTCCGATCGGCAAAGCGCTCCTGGCCGCGGACATGGGTGACTGGATTACGCTTGAGGATGGACGTACCGCGAAAATCGTCAAGATCGTACAAGATAAGGGGCCGCCAAAAGCGCAAAGCGCGCACTAGCGGCCCCTTTCTCAGATTTTCAGAGTCTTATTGTTTTGGCAGTGGATCCGACGCAAAGTTTGCGTGGACCAACATCCATTTGTCGCCCTTTTTCACAAAGACGCGAGTCGATTTTGCGCGATTCGGTGTCGTTTTTCCGTCCTTGTCCTGTGTTAGACCGGCATAGTTGTAGGTCAGAATCGCAACATCCCCGTTGTATACCTGGACTTTGGGATTGGCCATTTCCGCCCCTATCGTCTTGCCAGAGGCTTTTCCTGTAGCCTCCGCCAGCCGTAAATTCATCGCTTTGCCATCGAGACGCGTGGCATAATCGCCGTTGAACTCAGTGTAATCATCCGACGTGTCCTTCGACTGTTCGGCGACACTCGTCGGATCTTTGATCTCCGCCGCCCATTGCGCCTTCGTCATGGCAATGACGGCATCGGCTGTTGCCTGGTCGGCTTGCTGAGCCGACGCGTTCATCGCGAAAGCCGAGCAACAGGCCGACGCAACTAATACCAACATTAATTTTTTCATCTCTATTTTCCTCCGGGGAAACCCCCGTGTGTTTGAGCTGACCATGCCCAGTGTTTAGACCGCGACGGACAACGGTCTTGTTAGCTATTGCCGCCGAACCGGCTGAGAAGCCGGATGCTCGCTTGCTTGCGTTACACTGCCATAGTCCGCCGACACTGGTAAGTCAATGCATTTCGCCGGACCATCTGACGCTGATAATCGCGCAAATCAGGGTCGTATCTAAATATTGAACATTTGGTTGAAGTACACATCTACTCGTCACGTTCGTGGAGTCATTATTTTTGCCGCGCGAAGGTGATCACCCAATTTTTCTCCCAATTTTTGCCGGCATCCGCCGAGAAGGCCTGCTCAAAGCGCGCCCCATCGGCCGTGATGTCGGTGTAGGTGTTGCGGACGAAGATGTCTCGTCCGTCGAGAAGCTCCTGGTCGAAAAATTCGCCACGACCATCCTTGAACGTGCCGACCGTCGGCGGAATACCAATCATACCGTCGCGACTGCTGGCCCAATTCAAGTTCCACTGGTGTGCTTCCGGATCGTAAAGGCGCAGGCCGAGACCTTCCAGGTGACCGGCTGGCCCATCTGCCTGCACTTCGATCAGACTAGCGCGTCCATTCCAAATGGGAGTTACCTCGGAGAGGCCGTCGTACTCCAGCCATTTGGTGGAACCGATCAATTGCCCGTCGAGCCGCGACACGTGCACCTTCCAATGTCCGTAATTGAAATCGAAGTCATGGTTACGGTCATTCGCAGTCAGTGAGTCGGCGGCAGGGTCAACGGCGGTACGCGTAAGATCAACAATGATATTCGGCTCCCATGTCTTTCCCTGATCTTCCGAGAATGCCTGCTCAAAATGATGCGAGTTTGGTGTGATATCGGAGAAGATCTCCCTAACTAAAACGTTCTTGCCATTGATGACCTCCTCGTCGTAGAACTCGCCGCGACCATTCTTAAAGGCACCGAACGCGGGCGGGTCTGAAAGCACACCTTTCTTTGCGTTGGCCCAGTGAAGACGCCATTGATGCGTTTTCGGATTGTAAAGCCGCATGGCCAGACCTTTCAGATGAGTGTCGCCCGTATCCATGGTGAGTTCTTCGAGTTGGGCGCGTCCTCCCCAAACTTTTCTCGTTGATACTGTGCCTGTGCCTTCGACCCAGTCGTTCGATCCGGAAAGCGGGTTTAGCAGGCGACGCACGCGGGTCTTCCATGTTCCGACGGCAAAATCGAAGTCATGTTGACCATCGGGTTGTGTGGTGTCCGCTTTCGTCTGCTCCATATCGGTTGCCCTCGCTGAATGCGGAGTGATGCCCACGAGTAATACGGTCAGGATGGAGATTGCGATGCAGGTTTTCATGTTTGCTTTGATACCACAGCGGTGGTTACCGTAAATGACCGGTCCGGCTGAATTCTGCATAACCACTTTGAAATCTCAATTCCGCGGCATTTCGAATCTCATCACCATTGACCGACGCGCATCGAAGCCGCTTTATCAGCAGATTTACGATTCGTTCCGTAGCAGAATCATTCGCGGTGACCTTCGTGCCGGCGATCTTGTTCCATCATCGCGTGAGCTCGCGCGCGAGTCGCGCATCTCACGTCTGCCCGTCCTGACTGCATATGCGCAACTTCTCGCTGAGGGATATTTCGAGAGCCGGGTAGGCGCCGGCACGTTCATTTCCAGTTCGCTTCCGAGCCGATCAACAGGGTCTTTGCCGAGCGCTGCTCGGGGGCAGCGCCTGCTCTCGGCGCAGGTCGCAGCTCTTCCGAAATATGAGCGGCCTTCGTGGGCGGAGAGCCTGGGCCCATTCCAAGTCGGGCAGCCCGAGCTTCAGAAATTTCCAATCGAGATTTGGTTAAGGCTTGTCGCGCGCTATTCGCGCCGCATGCGTCTGAAAGCATTGCAATATGCCGGTGCGATGGGATTGCCCGAGCTCCGCGAAGCGATCGCTACTTATCTCAGGACCTCGCGTGGTGTGCGATGCGAGGCACAGCAGGTCATGATTGTGAGCGGATCGCAGCAAGCGCTCGATCTAGCAAGCCGCGTGCTGCTCGAGGCCGGAAGGGCGGCTTGGGTCGAAGAGCCTAGCTACTGGCTTGTGCATCACGTTTTGAAAGCTGCGCGATGCCGAATCGTTCCCGTGCCTGTAGATGCGGAAGGTCTAAACGTGACCGCCGGCATCAAGCTAAACCGAAATGCTCGAGCGGCCTTCGTCGCACCGTCTCACCAATATCCGCTCGGGGTCACGATGAGTGCGGCGCGCCGCCTGCAATTACTTGAGTGGGCGCAACGATCGAGGGCGTGGATTATCGAGGACGACTACGACAGCGAGTACCGATATGGCAGCCTGCCAATTGCTTCCCTCCAGGGACTCGATCGCAATGCTCGCGTTATTTACATCGGCACCTTCAGCAAAGTGATGTTTCCATCGCTGCGACTGGGATACCTGGTGATTCCAGTTGACCTGATAGAACGCTTCGCAGCGATGCGGCAAGTAATGGACATATGCCCGACGCACATCACTCAGGCTGTGATGTCAGATTTTATCCGCGAAGGCCACTTTGCCCGACACGTGCGGAGAATGCGGCCGATCTACGCTGAAAGACGGCGCGTGTTGGTCGCAGAACTCGAGCGTCAGCTTGGCGACAATGTGACGATCATGGGAGATCAAGCAGGGATGCACCTGGCCATCTTCCTCACTCCAGGCCGAGACGATCGAAAAATCGCAGCGACGGCCGCTCGACAATCGCTCTGGCTCTCTCCGCTATCGTCGTCCTACGTCGGAAGGACGCCACGTCACGGTTTTGTTCTAGGGTTCGGAAATACCAAGGCAAACGAAATTCCTCAAGCCGTTCGGCATTTGAGGAAATTGATCTGCCAATAGCAACGACGTCCGTCAGGCCTGACGCTGCGCCTATACATTTGGCATTGGCTGTGCGAAATCTGAAACGGCTAAAGGAAACGGTGGTGCGATACTCTTTTGAATGAGTAGGGCGTTCGTCAAAGAAGATGTCGATCTTCCGGAGCGCAGCGGACGGAAGCGATCGGCGTCCGGATTGCCCCCGGGCGCGACTAATTACATCACCGCGCGCGGCGCGAAGCATTTGCGCGACGAACTGCAAAAACTTCATGCAGCAAACGCGAACGGCAAGCGCGTGGCCGAATTGGAGCAGATTCTGGCATCGGTCCACGTTGTCGATCCTTCGGACCCGCCGTCGAACAGCGTTGCCTTCGGCGCAACGGTGACGGTGAAAGATAAAAAAGGCCGGACCGAAACTTATACGATCGTCGGCGTTGACGAACTCGATTTCGAACCGGACGCCGTCAGTTGGATTTCTCCGACCGGCAAAGCGCTTCTCGCCGCGGACATGGGCGACTGGATTACGCTTGAGGATGGACGCGCCGCGAAAATCGTAAAGATCGAGAGAAAAAGCGACACGTGACGAATGACCAGCCTTCGCCAAGGCTACGGCAGGCGGTGCGAGTTTAGCGTGCGCTTATTTCAATTGATCGTCGGCCAGGCCCATCGTGCGCAGGAATGCATTCCAGCGCGGGTCGTCGTGGAGATTCGGTAGGAGCGGATCTTTGCGCAAACTGGCCAGACCCGGGTCGCGTTGCCGGCGCGCACGCTCCAGCCATTCGAACGCCCGATCCTTGTCACCTCGATAGCCATAAACCTCGGCAATTTGATACGCAGCTGTTTCGCTCTCGTTTGCGGTTAATTGAGCGAGCGCCGCGTCGGATTCTGTCACGCGCTTTTGGCCCCAACGCGCGCAGCTCACGATGAGGAGGCGGCACCACTCACCCGCGTCGGCTTGCGCCGCGGTGGCGGCTTCCTCGAATTTATTCTCCAGCAAATATGATAAACCGAGTCCTGCATGCGCCCAGGGCGCCGCCGGATTCAATTCCACTACACGCGGGAATTCGGCGCGCGCTTCCGCGAATCGTTTCGTCGCCGCCAGGTTAAATGCGAGAAATGAACGCGCTTGCGCGTTGACCGGATCCAGGTCGACTGCTTTTCGATAGAGTTCGATTGCTCGATCCATGTTTCCGCGTGCTATCTCGAGGTTGGCTGCAGCGATCACAATGTTCGGATCGGCCGGAGCAAGTGCCAGCGCCTTGGCCACGGTTTGAGCCGCCGCGTTCCAGTTAAAATCGAAATTTGTCTCGATCGTCGCCCGGGCGAGCAAACCGTTAGGTAAGTCAGGCTCAATCGATAACGCCCGCGCCACGGCGTCACGCGCACTGGCCAAATGCGCATCGAAGCCTTTTTGTCCACCTTCGGTTGAAAACGCGGCAAGCCAGAGATTCGTCTGTGCGACGCCGGCCCACGCCAGAGCAAACCCAGGGTCCAATGCGACCGCGTGTTGGTAAGCAGCAAGAGCCTCACGCGCGCTTTTTTCCGAGTGGCGGTTCTCATAAAAACGGCCCTGTAGGTAAAACTCGTGCGCCTCGACGTTTTTCGTTCCGCCTTTTTCCGCCGCTTGTACTTCCGCCTGGATTTTCTGTTTGTCGGCAGAATCAGCAGCGCTACCCGTCAACCGATCGCGCACCTGCGCCACGATCGTCTCCGCCAACTCGGTCTGGACTGCGAACACGTCTTTCAAGTCGCGAGTAAAATTCTCCGACCATAGTTCCTCGCCCGTGTCAGCGCGGGTGAGCCGGGCGGCGATGCGTACGCTGTCACCGGCTTTGCGCACGCTTCCTTCCACCAAATGGGCCACACCGAGTTTCTGTCCAATCTCCTGGGCTGTCGCATTCTTGCCTTTGAATGAAAACGCCGACGTCCGCGCGGCCACATGCATTCCCGGAATCTTTTGCAGCACCGTTAAGAGCTCTTCGCTAACGCCGTCCGAAAAATATTCGCTTCCTTTGTCGTCGCTCAGGTTAACGAAGGGCAGGACGGCGACGGATTTTTGATCGGGTGTATTCGTTGGAGCGGCTGGCACCGCGTGAGCCGCAACCGACTGCTGATTTTTGCGCTGCATCCACCACCAACCCGCGAGCAGCGCGAGTATGACGAGAATAGCGGCCGGAACCAGGAGAGGTGATTTCTTTGAGGTTCGCCTCGCTGGAGATTCAGCACCTTTCTCCCAGGGTAGAATGATCCGGAAGAGATCCATCCGCAGCTTGATGTTCTTCAAATCCGCTGAACCGAACTTTTCAAATCGCGCCTCGAGCGCGTTACGAATCTGCCGCTCGACATCCATCGAGACGCAAATGCCGCCCGCGCCGGCCAATTGTTCGATGCGGGAAGCGATGTTCACCCCGTCGCCGTAGACGTCGCCGTCGCGATGAACCACATCGCCGATGTGAATGCCAATCTTGAGTTCGATGCGCCGGTTGGAAGTGACGTCGTGATTCCGTTTGGCCAGGGTGCGCTGGATCTCTATCGCGCATTGCGCCGCTTCTAACGCACTCCCGAATTCGACCAGGAAAGCGTCGCCGATGGTTTTGATTTCGGTGCCATGAAACTGCGGAAAGATTTCGCGCAACAACCGGCGATGTTCCTCCAATAGCTCGAGAGCGACTTTGTCATCGCGTTGGGCGAGCGCGCTGTAGCCCACCATGTCGGTAAACATAATGGCGGCGAGCTTGCGCTCTTCAGTCGGCATCACCCTTTTTAATGATTATCTCAGTAAATGACAATGCCCGACGTGAGCCGCCGGCGCGTCAGGAAAGCTGCGACGTGACCAGACACGAAAGTCAAAACAGTTGAGAGTTGAGTGTTAGTAGTTGAGAGATTGGAGCGGAAATATGTCCAGCAGTTACGAATTCGTGCAGCTTGATGTTTTCACGCGGACACCCCTGACGGGCAATCCGCTGGCGATTTTCACCGATGCGCGAGGTTTGAGCGATCAGCAAATGCAGGCCCTCGCGCGGGAGATGAATCTCTCTGAAACAACCTTCATCCTGCCTCGTGAGCCACAAGTTGAAGCACAGGAGGGGAAGCGGGTCCGCATATTTACAGTGACAGAAGAGTTGCCGTTTGCCGGACATCCGACGCTGGGCACAGCGCTGTATCTACACAGTACGGCAGCTTCTGGCACGGATGAGATCGTCCTTGACCTGAATGTGGGGAAAATTGGTGTCCGATTCAGCACTGACTCAAATCACAGAAGCAATCGCGTCGCCGGCGATGTTTTTGGCGAGATGCGTCAGCGCGATCCAGAATTTGGCCCCACGTTGCCGCCAGACCAAGTCGCCAGTGCCCTCGGGAGTGAGGAAATCGCAGCAGAATGGCCAAGCCAAATCGTGTCGACAGGATTGCCTTTTGCCATTGTGCCGATTCGCGATTCGAAGAGTTTGGCAAACTTGAAGCCTGATCTTGCCAGAGTCGGCGCTCTGCTGGAAGGAACCGGCGCCCACTTTTGCTACTTTATTTCTCCGGAACGCCAGAGCCGGCTTGAAGTGCGCGCCCGCATGTTTTTTTATGGCGGAGAAGATCCGGCTACTGGATCAGCTGCTGGTTGTGCCATTAGTTGGATGGTGCAACATGGCGTAGCAAAATCTGATGAGCAGGTTCTCATCTACCAAGGCGTCGAAGCCCGACGACCCAGTGAAATCTTTGTGCGCGCGACACGCGACGGTGAGAAGGTCACCAACATTCGAGTCGGCGGATACGCGGTGGAAGTGCTGCGCGGAACTGTAAGTTTGGAAAAGTGACAAGTGAGTCGGAGGTGCGAGCCGCACCGGCATTAGACTGGTATTGGCGACGAGTGACGGGAGAAGCTGAAGAAAATCGGAACGTTTTCTTCGTTACCTTCTGTTAGAATTCAGGGGAGGTGGGCCAGGAAATCGTCGACGATTTTCCACGTTTGCTCTGGCTGCTCCAGCCACGGCATGTGCCCACATTTGTCGATGAACGCCAGCGTCGAATTCTTGATCAGCGAGTGCCCTTCACAAATGTTCGCTTCTCCGGCCAGATCTTGCCGCCCTTGAAGAAGAAGCACCGGAGCCAGGATGGTTTTGAGTTTCGGCCGGATGTCATACTTCCCCTCAGCCGTCAGAAACGCTGGAGGAACGCGGAAATTGTAATCCTTGGGATTGAGTTCCATTGCCATCTGCAAAGCCTTCTTTCGATCATAGAAGTAAGCCGAGGCCGCTGCACGGAGACGTTCAAATGCGGCGCGGTCGGAGTCAGCTGCCTCTCGAGACGGCTCTCGCCAAAAGTCGCGGACTTCGATTTCACACGGCGAGAGTCGCGTACTTTGATTGTCAGAGAACACACCGAGGTATTCCGACGTGATTGGACCAGAACCAAGCGTGATTACTGCGCGTACGGCATCGGAGTATGTGCCTGCATAAGCAAGGCCCAGGATCATTCCCCACGAGTTTCCGACCACGATAAATTTCTCAGTGTGCAGTTGCTTGCGGAGGGCTTCGATGTCTTCCATGTAGGCGTTCAGATTGATCGTGGACGAGTCATACCGTGGCAGCTTCGATCTGCCAGTTCCGCGTTGTTCCCACATAATGCATCGGTATTTTTTTCCGAGCTCGTCAGCAACACCTTGCATGGAGTGGATGTCTTCACCCGGTCCGCCACTTAAGACGAGCACATAATCGCCAATCATCGGACCGACGACCCTGTAGAACAGATCGATCCCATCCCGAGTGACCTTGCCGTCGACGAAATTCTGCTGCGTCGCATCGACATCCGCCCAGACTGTGCCGGACAAATTGAGCAGACACGCCGTTACAATCGCGGCGATGTGCGATCTAAATCTTAGTTTACCGGCCATACCAACTATTCCAAACACAACGGTCTGTTTCATAACTACCTCCGATCTCGTTTGGATTTCGCTGTCGAGCCTTTGTGTATCCGGCGTCGACGCTCGGCAGCTGCAGGTGCTCGCGGTTGCTGGAACACGGTTTCGAACACGATAGTTTTAAACCGCTCAAGGGCTGCGGGACTCCGTTCCACTTTCATTCGCAGAATGGCGCCTTCCCAGGACGCCAACAGGAATTCAGCCAGTTCTGTGGCGTCAAAGTGTGAATCAACTTCGCTAGCAGACTGAGCTGCGGCGATGCACGATGCAAACAGTGTTCGCCACTCTCGAAAGATTGAATCGAGCCGTTTGCGTAAAAGTCTGCTGTGAGAACTGACTTGAAGGCTGAAGTCACCGATCAGGCAACCGAGCATCCACCGATCGCGCCCCAGCTTGTCCGTAATGACGTCGAGGTACCGCTTCAGCCGTTGGCGCGGTGTGAGAGTCTCATCGTTTAGAGTTTCGTTCACCAATCTTTTCAAGTAGTCGAAGTACTGGTCGAGCACTTCCACAGCGAAAGCCTCTTTCGAACGAAAATGGTTGGTGAACGAACCTTGAGGGGCGCCGGCCGCGGCGCAAATATCGCGCACGCTCGCTGCGTGATAACCGTACCGAAACAGGACGGGCAGCCCAGCTCGCAAAATTTGGTCACGTAAAGAACGTCTGGCCATTCTCGAGATAATACGTACGTGCGTATTGAACCGTCAACCCTATTCTGCTGCCAAGGCTGAGGTAGAGCTCAATTTCACCAGTCACCGGATTGATTGACACTCAATCAGCCGGCGATATGGTCGGCGACGTGCCGGAGCAAAAGGAGACGCGTCGCGCCAGCCGATATGACGCAGTCATTGCGACCTTTGTTGGATTCCTGGCTCTGTGTGTTTCTGGTTACACCGCTTACATGCAGCGCCAGCAGGTGCGCGCAGCGGTCTGGCCCATCCTCGAATTCGACAGCGGCAATGGGCCTATTCATTTTAGCCTCGCCAACAAAGGCGTCGGACCAGCGATCATTAAGCATGTGATCCTGAAGGTGGATGATCAACCCGTGAAGAATTGGGCCGAGGTGCTCGAAAAAATTCTTGGGCCCGGATATCATCCGGGTGAGGAGAGCGACATGAGCGGTCGTGTGTTCTCGGCGGGTGAATCGACGAACGTTTTCACTCCGCACGATGGGGCGAACAATCCGATCCCTTTCGACAAATCCAATCCACTTTGGGCAAAATTGAATACAGATCGCAGCCGCGTCACGGTCGAGATCTGTTATTGCTCGACGCTCGGCGAATGCTGGATCTTGCGCGGTGGCGGTACGACATTGAGTACCACAACCTCGACACGTCGCTGTCCGACTCGGTCGGCGATTACATTCCAGCAGTAGTTAACAGACGTTGATAGTTGATGCTTGAGAGCTGAGAGCAGACACGCAGCAACCATGCACCGATAACAAACAAAAGGAGCAGTCATCATGGACATGAAACTCGAAGTCATCATCATTCCCGTTTCCGACGTCGATCGCGCCAAAGCGTTCTACGAGAAACTGGGTTTCCGGTTAGATATCGACTATGCCGCTAATGACGACTTCCGGGTTCTACAATTTACGCCTCCCGGTTCAGAGGCATCGATTATCTCGGCAAAGGAATCACGTCGGCCAAGCGTGGCTCGGCGGACAGCCTGGTTCTCCCCGTGGACGATATCGACGTCGCCCGCGACGACTTGATTGCCCGCGGTGTCGACGTAAGCGAGGTCTTCCACTACGTTGGTGGTCCCTTCAATAACGCTGTGGAGAACCCACGCGTCGCCGGCCGCGACCCGCAAGGTCGTTCCTATTACTCATTTGCCTCGTTCGAAGATCCGGACGGGAACGGCTGGCTACTCCAGGAAATCACGTCGCGGCTTCCCGGTCGGATCGACGCCGCGGCAACGACGTTCGGTTCGGCGAGCGATCTCGCGAGCGCACTTCGGCGTGCGGAGGCCGCTCACGGCGAGCGCGAGAAACGCACCGGCCAGAGAGATGCCAAC
>Ga0209805_1001019_pt1 | contig 17231 bp, 13 predicted proteins | sample GraSoiAngelo_148_FD_185905 | JGI IMG/M metagenome (GOLD analysis project Ga0209805, IMG submission 185905) | Grasslands soil microbial communities from the Angelo Coastal Reserve, California, USA - 14_1009_09_20cm (SPAdes) (version 2) | ecosystem: Environmental > Terrestrial > Soil > Grasslands ... | reverse complement strand
GGCCAGGCCGCCAAGGCCACCAACCAGATCATGTGCGCGGGCATCATCGAGGCGGTCGCGGAAGCGATGGCGTTCGCGCGCGCGCAGGGGTTGCCGCTCGAGAAACTGATCGACACCCTCGGCCAGGGCGCGGGCTCGAGCTGGTACTTCGTGCATCGCGCGCCCAACATGGTGCGCGGCTCCTACCCGCCCGGCTTCCGGGTGCGTCTGCACGAGAAGGATCTCGGCATCTGCCGGGACATGGCGGCGCGCTTCGGCGTCGCCCTGCCCCTCGTGGAGCGCATGCTCGCCGAGTACGCGGAGCTCGTGGCGCGCGGCTACGGCGATGAGGACATCTCGGCCACCTACCGCCTCAAGGCCGAGCTGTTCGAGCGCACCAACATCATGGGTGCGCCGGCCCGCGGCACATGAACACCGACTCCGGCCCCGAGCACGCATTCTACCTGCCGGACTTCTGCACCTCGCGCGCCACGCTCGCCATCGTGCTCATCGTCGAGCTCACCGCGTTCGTGCTCACGCTCGCGCGCCAGAGCCTGACGGTCGACTTCTGGACCGACCTGGTGCGCACCTCGATGTTCCTGCTGTGGATCGGACTGGCAGGCGCAGCCCTGCTGTGCGCCCTGCGCGCGCCGCTGGCGCGCTCCACGGCGGCGGTGGGCTCGGCGGCGGTGCTGGCGCTCATCACCGCGGTGGTGGCCACGGTGTCGGTGTGCGCGTACCTGATCGGGCGCACGCAGATGGTCATCGACGCCGGGGGCGCGGCATTGTTCCCCCAGTCCGCGGGCAACTTCGCACTCCGCAACGTGTGGATCGGGCTGGTCGTGACCGGGCTGGCGCTGCGCTATTTCTACGTGGCCCACGAGTGGCGCCGCAGCGTCGAGCTGCGCGCCGCCGCGCGCGTGCACGCGCTGCAGGCGCGCATCCGGCCGCACTTCCTCTTCAACAGCATGAACACCATCGCCGCGCTCACGCGCAGCAACCCCGCGCGCGCGGAAAGTGCGGTGCAGGACCTGGCGGACCTGTTCCGCGCCACGCTCAGCGACAAGCGCGACACCATCACGCTGGCGGAGGAGCTCGAGGTCGCGCGCACCTATCAGCGCATGGAGCAGCTGCGCCTGGGAGGGCGGCTGCAGGTGGAGTGGAAGACCGACCCGCTGCCCGCCAATGCGCTGGTGCCGCATCTCATGATCCAGCCGCTGCTCGAGAACGCGATCTACCACGGCATCGAGCCGCGCGCCGAGGGCGGCACGGTGACCATTACCGGCGAAGTCGGCGGCGGGCTCGTGACCATCGTGGTGCGCAACCCGCTCGACCCGAGTCCCGGCGAGCGCGAGGGCAACCGCCTGGCGCTCGCCAACATCCGCGAGCGCCTGAGCCTCGTGTACGGGGAGCGGGCGCTCATGAAATCGGGGCGCTTCGACGCGGAGTACATCGTGACGCTGAGATTCCCGCTCATCGAGCAGCCCGCCGGCACCGCCTCCGCGCACAGCGCCTGAGCGCATGGGCGCCGCGGCCAAACTCAGAGTGCTCATCGTCGATGACGAGCCGCCGGCGCGCGAGCGGCTGCGGAGCCTGCTCGCCGAGATCGCCGACGTCGAAGTGGTCGGCGAGGCCGTGAACGGGCACGAGGCCCTCAAGGAAAGCCACGACCTCGCCCCCGACGTGGTGCTGCTGGACGTGCGCATGCCGGGCATGGACGGGCTCGAGGCGGCGCGGCACCTCAATGTGCTGGAAGAGCCGCCGGCGGTGATCTTCACCACCGCCTATGACAGTTACGCGGTCGAGGCTTTCGATGCGCACGCCGTCGGATACCTGCTGAAACCGGTGCGCAAGGAGCAGCTGGCCGCGTCCCTCGCCCGCGCCGGCCGCCTGACGCGCGCGCAGCTGCAAAGACTCGCGGCCGCCGGCGAGGAGCGGCGCAGCCACCTCGCCGCGCGCCACCGCGAGGGTTTGAGGCTCATCCCCATCGAAGAGGTGCAGTACTTCCTCGCCGATCAGAAATACACCACCGTCCGACACGTGAACGGCGAGGATCTGATCGAGGATTCGCTGCGGCTGCTGGAGAGCGAATTTGGCGCGGCGTTCGTGCGCATCCACCGCAACGCGCTGGTGGCCGTGAAATACCTCGAGCGCATCGAGCGCAGCGCCGACGGCCAGTACTTCGTGCGGCTGCGTGGTTGCGAGGCGCCGCTGCAGGTGAGCCGGCGCATGGCGGGGGAGCTCAAGGAGCGGTTCAGGATCTGAGCGCGTCGGGCGCGCCGCGGCACGCCCGACGCCGCACATCACTACTCACCGCTACGGCAGATCCGGAAAACCGTGCCAGTGCCCGGAATCTGAGGCAGCGGCCCATCAGCCGCGTTCCTGACCTTGGTGTCCGGCCCGCTCTGCCATCAGCCGCGTTCCTGACCCTGGTGTCCGGCCCGCTCTGGCCCGGATCGCGCACCGCACCCCAGTCCACGACCCAGGCGCAACCGTCCGGCCCGAACCGTAAATCGGTCGGGCGATTCAACCCGTGCGCACCGGTGATGAAGGCCTGATCAGCGGTGTTGTTCTTGGCGAAGCGCGAGACGTTGAGCGACACCAGTCCATCTTCCGAGTCGAGGAAGTTGACCACCTTGACTTCGTGACCAACCTCGTCCGAGCCGCTGTTGGCAGCCGAGAACCCGAGATCGCCCTCGAGTATGTAGAGCAGCGCGCCGCTGTGAACCGAGCCCGAGACGAAGGAGTCGGGCACGAAGTCGATGGCTGTAAACGAAGAGTCCGCCGCCTCGAGGAAAAGCGGCGCCGTGACCGGCTGTGGCGGATGATCCAGGACGTTGCGGAGCGGAACGTCTTCGCTCAGGATCGTCGCCAGGCTCGCCGGCGTGCAGTGACTCGGCGGATTGGTGGCGTCGAAGACGCACAAATCGTCGCTGGGCCCGCCGACCGGGTCGAACACGTGCTGGGCGCTCGCGAGGAAGCCGTACCGATCGGGCCAGCCGTGATAGTCCGGCGTGCCGTCGTCGTTCTGACGGGCGATATGCATCGCGTCCGGAGCTCCGTTCGAAGGCCGCGCACCGCGCTCGTCGGGACCGTTCTCTCCGACCACCAGAGCGCCCTTGAGCACATGATTCTGCGGGGCGAAGCGCAGCGCGAATCCGTTGCGGTAGCCCCACGAGTATGGCTGGATGGTGCTGGACGGATCGCTTGCGTCCAGGCGCGCGCGCAGGATCGCTCCGTCGCAAACGCCCTTATACGTGGCGCCGGTAAAGGCCTTCACCGTGGCTCCAGGCTGCGCAACACCGAAGGGGGAGTAACCGCTGCTCTTCACACCGTTGCCCGAGTCGAACACGTTCTGGCTCAGCACGATGTCCTGGCAGGGGATGTCGGGCTGATTCTGACCGCCGCCGTTGTCCAGTCCGACCACGCCACTGTTGGTCGTGGACCCCTGTGACCAGTAGATCCATCCGCCCTTGAACGCGAACTCCTCGGTCGGGTGATCGCCCGTCGGCAGGCTCGAGATGAAGGGCGTGACCGCGCCGCTTTGCGGATCGATGATCACGATGCGCGAGCTGTTGTTCTGTCCGTTGTGCGTATGGGTCGCCTGGTTCGAATCCGAGCCGAACAGCCGCCCCCCTTGCAGGCCGTTCTCGAAGGCGATGTCGACCGCCGGACCGTGCGGCTGGAGCACATTGTTCCCGCCAGTCGGGGTCGTCGCGTCGGTCGGCTTGCCGAGCGTGCGCAGAAGCCGTCCGCTGCTGCTGAAGACCCTGATGTCCGGTGTGAACGGGTTGGCCCGCCCCGGAAACGTCTGCTGGAAGACTGCTTCGTCATTGCAGTTGTTTCCAGCCGGCAGACCGTGCCCGGACTCCAGGACATAGACCTCGAAGGTGCCTTCGCTCGTTGCACGGAAGGCGATGCCGGTCGGGAAATTGAGCCCCGCGGCAAAGACACTGACTACATAGCCGGACGGGACGCTGATGTCCTGACCATGGCCCGGGTCGTACAAGGCTGTTTCAGCCGGGCACAGTGGATTGGCGACGACCGCCGCGTTGACCGTCAGCGGAAGCATACACGCAAATGCGAGGACCAGCCGGATGCCGACAACACAATCGCCCCTTGTGAACGGAGATTCCCGTCGTCGGTTCGAACAAGAAGTGAACCGCCTCATGTTTCCTCCCTGCTTGTGCGAGTTTTTTGCGGGCGTCTCGACGGCGGTCAGTATCCCCGCGTACGGTGTCAGGTCAATGGGGACTTCGACCCAGTCCGTGGCTTGGGTCAGAGGATGTAGCGGCTCAGGTCCTCGTCCTGCACCAGCTTCCCCAAGTGATCGTCGACGTACTTCGCGTCGATGGTCACGGAGCCCCGGCCGTCGGGCTTGCCGTTCTGCTCCGCCGCCTCGTAGGAGACCGTCTCCAGCAGGCGCTCCATGACGGTGTGCAGGCGCCGCGCACCGATGTTCTCGGTGCGCTCGTTGACCTGAAACGCGATCTCGGCGATGCGCCGCACGCCATCGGGCCTGAACTCGACCTCGTTTCAGGTCAACGAGCGCACCGAGAACATCGGTGCGCTCGTTGACCTGAAACGCGATCTCGGCGATGCGCCGCACGCCATCGGGCCTGAACTCGACCTCCACGCCCTCGGTCGCCATCAGCGCCTTGTACTGCGTCGTGAGCGAAGCATCAGGCTCGGTGAGGATGCGCACGAAGTCCCCCACCTTCAGCGAGTCGAGCTCCACGCGGATCGGCAACCGGCCCTGCAGTTCCGGGATCAGGTCCGAGGGCTTGGAGAGGCTGAAGGCGCCGGAGGCGATGAACAGCACGTGGTCGGTCTTCACCGGACCGTACTTGGTCGCGACCGTCGAGCCTTCGACCAGGGGCAGCAGGTCGCGCTGCACGCCCTCGCGCGAGACGTCCGCGCCGAGGGTCTCCTGGCGGCGCGTCACCTTGTCGATCTCGTCGATGAACACGATGCCGTTCTGCTCGGCATTGGCGAGCGCCCGGATCTTGAGCTCGTCCTCGTTGATGAGCTTGCCGGCCTCCTCGTCGGTGAGCAGCTTGAGCGCCTCGCGCACCTTCACCTTGCGGGTGCGGGTGCGGTTGCCCCCCAGGTTCTGGAACATCGACTGCAGCTGCTGCTGCATCTCCTCCATGCCCGGAGGCGCCATGATCTCCACGCCCATCGGCAGGACGCGCAGCTCGATCTCGATCTCGCGGTCGTCGAGCTCGTGCTCACGCAGCATCTTGCGGAATTTCTGGCGTGTCTCCCCGTCGCGCGCCGGCGCGGGCTCGTCGGTGGAGAAGCCCATCATGCGCGGCTTGGGCAGCAGGGTGTCCAGCACGCGCTCTTCGGCGGCATCCAGCGCCCGCTCGCGCACCTTGGCCATCTCCTGCTCGCGCGTGATTTTCACGGCGACGTCCGCCAGCTCCTTGACGATGGAGTCGACGTCGCGGCCGACATAACCGACCTCGGTGAACTTGGTGGCCTCCACCTTCACGAACGGCGCGTTGGCGAGCTTCGCCAGACGCCGCGCGATCTCGGTCTTGCCGACGCCGGTCGGGCCGATCATGAGAATGTTCTTGGGCGTGATTTCCTGCCGCAGGGGCTCGCCGACCTGCATGCGGCGCCAGCGGTTGCGCAGCGCGATGGCCACGGCGCGCTTGGCGGCATCCTGGCCCACGATGTGCTTATCGAGTTCCTGGACGATCTGCCGGGGCGTCAGGGATGACATGATGCTCAGGCCCCCGCGCCCTGGGCGCGTTTCAATTCCTCGATGGCGACGTTGCGGTTGGTGTAGATGCAGATATCGGCGGCGATATTCAGCGCGCGCTCCACGATGCTGCGCGCGTCCAGAGTGGAGCCCTCCAGCAGCGCGCGCGCGGCGGCCAGCGCGAACTGCCCGCCGGAGCCGATCGCGGCCACGTCGTAATCGGGCTCGATCACGTCCCCGTTGCCGGAGATCACCAGCAGCTTGTCCGGATCCCCCACCAGCAGCAGCGCTTCCAGACGCCGCAGGTAGCGGTCCGAGCGCCAGTCCTTGGCGAGCTCGATCGCAGCGCGCGTGAGGTTGCCGTACTTCTCGAGCTTGCCTTCGAAGCGCTCGAACAGCGTGAAGGCATCGGCGGTGCCGCCGGCAAAACCGGCGAGCACCCGGTCGTTGGCGAGCCGACGCACCTTGCGGGCGTTGCCCTTCATGACGGTATTGCCGAGGGTGACTTGGCCATCGCCGCCCAGCGCCAGCATGCCGTTACGGCGCACGCCGAGGATAGTCGTGCCGTGAGGATTGAAGCCTGACTTGTCGCTCATGGGTTTGTGTAGCATTGCGCGCCGGCGGTGAGAGCAGCGCAGCATCTCGCGTACGTGATTTCGGGCCCCGCTCAGGCCTTCCGGCGCGCCCGCGGATGGGTTGCGTCGTAGATGCGGGCGAGGTGCTGGAAATCAAGATGAGTGTAGATCTGGGTGGTCGAGATATCGGCGTGACCCAGCAGTTCCTGCACGCCGCGCAACTGGCCGCTGGATTCCAGCAGGTGAGACGCGAACGAATGCCGGAACAGGTGCGGGTGCACGTGCATCCCAAGACCCTGGCGCCGCGCCCAGTAGGCCACCCGGGCCTGCACGGCGCGCGGCCCCAGACGAACGCCCGAGCGGCCGACGAACAGCGCCGCCTCGTGCGCCTTCGCCATACCCGCCCGCGCCTTGAGCCACAGCCTGAGCGCCTCCGCCGCGGCGCGCCCGACCGGAACGATGCGCGCCTTCCTGCCCTTGCCGAGCACCTGCACCATCCGATCCTTGAGATCCAGGCTCGTGACATCAAGTCCCACCAGCTCCCCCAGGCGCAGGCCCGAGGAATACAAGAGCTCCATGATCGCCCGGTCACGCGTGCTCAGCCCGTCGCCGGCGGGGATCTGCAGAAGCCGCGCCATCTGGTCCGCATCGAGGGTTTGCGGCAGGCGCCGCGCGGCCCTGGGAGCGCTCACGTCGTGGGCGGGATTGCGCGTGACCCGCTCGCTGCGCCCCCGCCGGCCAGCGGCCGGCGCCGAGCTCGCGCCCGGGCCGCCATTGCGGCCTTCGCGCAGCAGGAACTCGTAGAAGCTGCGCACCGCGGACAGGCGGCGCTGGATGCTGCGCGGCGCAAGGCCCGCGGCGTGAGAGTGCGCGGCGAAGGTGCGCACGTGCTGACTGTCGAGCGCGCTCCAGTCGCTGAGACCCGAGCGATCACAGAACTTCACCAGCGCCGCCAGATCGCGCGCGTAGCTGCTATCGGTGTGCGCGGACAGGCGCCGCTCGGAGCTCATGTAACGCCGGAATCGGGCGATCCACTCGAGCGCCGCGGCAGTCATGATCCGTGCGCCCGGGGCCTCAGCGCTGCGTGGGGCTCAACGAAGCGGCGATCAACTCCGCCATGCGGGCGAGAAATTCGGTGCTCATGGCGGGGTGAAAGCGGTCGCGGTCGGCGCTGCCGAGCGCGAGCAGGCCCACCGAGCCCTTGTCCCCGAGCGGCACCAGCGCCACCGAGGCCATTTCCAGCCCCTCGGGCCCGAACAGGAACTCGCGCTGCGAGTCGCGCGCCTGGCCGCAGCGCGGCTTGCCGCTGCTGAACAGCGATTCAAAGGACTTGAGGCTCGGGTCGCTGGCCGGCACGGTGCGCACGAAGCGCGGTGACGCGGCGGGAGCGGACGGTTCCCCGATCAGTACCAGAGCCGCGTGGAAGGCGTCGAAGTCCTCGCGCAGACCCGCTTCGATGCGCGCCACGGCCTGCTCACGCGGCACGGCGCCCAGGAGCCGGCGCGTGAAGCGGTGCAGTCGCTCCGAGATGGCATCGTTCGCGCGGGCCACCCGCACCAGTTCGGCGAGCTTGTTCTCCACAGCCGCCTGCTTCTCGCGCAACACCGCGATCTGGCGCTCGACCAGCGAGATGGTCGTGCCGCCGCGCGCGTGCGGCAACCTCAGCCGTGCCAGCACCGCCTGGTGGCGCTCGAAGAAATCAGGATTGCGCTGCAGATAGGCCGCAATGGACTCCTCTTCGGTCTCTGCCGCGGTAAGTCCGCGAGCCTCTCGTGTAGTCATGGCGCTCTAGACCTCGACGTGACCTGCGAATGATATTTCTGTGGGACCGGTCAGCCAGATGTGTTCCCGCGGACCCGCCCAGTTTACGCGCAACTCGCCGCCGCGCACGCTCACCCGCACTTGCGCGTCGAGCAGACCGCGCCGGCGCCCCACCGCGACCGCCGCGCAGGCTCCGGTGCCGCAGCCGGGAGTCTCGCCGGCGCCGCGCTCGTACACGCGCAGGCGCACCTCGCCGCGCGCCACGATCTCGAGAAAGCCCGCGTTCACGCGTTTTGGGAAGCGCGGATGGCGCTCGATCTGGGGGCCGAGCGTCGCCACGGGCGCCGCCTCGACCGAGGCCACGGTGATGAGCGCGTGCGGATTGCCTATCGAGACCGCGCCGATATCGAGGGTGCGCCCGGCGACCTCCAGCGGGTAGCTGTCCGCCTCACGCGGGGCTTCGAAGGGCAGTGAACGGGGGTCGAAGTCAGGTACGCCCATGTCGACCGATACCTCATGCCCGGCCTCGATGCGCGCGCGCACGAGCCCGGCAGGACTGTCGAGGGTGAGCGCGCCGTTGCTGCTGGCGCCGCGGTGGTGCAGGAGCGCGGCAATGCAACGCGCGCCGTTGCCGCATTGCTCGACCTCGTCGCCGTCGGAGTTGAAAATCCGGTAGAACACCGCCGCCGCGGCGCGCCGCGGCCGCTCCAGCACCAGCGCCTGGTCAAAGCCGATGCCGGTGCGCCGATCCGCGAGACTGCGCAGCAGCTCGGGCCGCAGCACAGACTGGTCGGCGGGCGCATCGAACACGACAAAATCGTTGCCCACCCCGTGCATCTTCGTGAAATCGATGCGCATTGCGCCGGAGCATAACGCAAAACACCGCGTGCGCGGACCACGCTGATCGGCCCGGGGGCGCGCAAACGGCGCCGTGCGCGCCGCTTACGACTCACGCAGCGCCGCACGCTCCTTGAAGATGCACAGGTCCATCACCGCATAACGCAAAACACCGCGTGCGCGGACCACGCTGATCGGCCCGGGGACCGGGCGCGCAAACGGCGCCGTGCGCGCCGCTTACGACTCACGCAGCGCCGCACGCTCCTTGAAGATGCACAGGTCCATCACCGTGAAGATCCCGGCCTGCACCGCTCGCTCGGCGGCTGCCTGGTCGACCACACCTTCCTGCAGCCACAGCGCCGGGAGCTCGAGGCGAATGCAGTCGCTGACGATCCCCGCGACGTGCTCGGGACGGCGGAACACGTCGACGATGTCGACCCGCTCGCTGCCACCCAGTACTTGCGGCAGTTGATCCAGCGAGGGCACCGCCGGCTCGCCCAGGATGATCTGTGTGGAGGGCGTCACGGGAATGATGCGGTAGCCGAAGCGCTGCAGGGCACGCGCGACGCCGTGGCTCGGGCGGGCGCGATCGGCCGAGAGCCCCACGACCGCGATGGTGTGCGCGGCGCGCAGCAGCCGTGCGATCTCCTCCGCCGGGGGGTTCACGAACATGGCATCTCCTTGGCCTGCGCGTCCTTAAGCGTCTAGTCTAACCCTCCTTGTGACGGCGCGGCCGTGCGGCCGGATGAGGAGGAGCGCGACACTTGAGCCCGGAAGAACACAGCGTACGCATCGAGCCGCACGGGCGCACGCTGCGCGTCACGCCGGGGCAGCCGATCCTGCAAGCCGCGCTCAGCGCCGGGCTCAACCTGCCGCACAGTTGCAAGTCCGGCCACTGCGGCTCGTGCCGGGCACGACTGCTGGCCGGCGCGATTCACTACCCTGACGGCCCCCCGCTCGGCATCACGGCCGAAGAAGTGGGCCGCGGCGACATTCTCCTGTGCCAGGCGCGCGCGGACTCGGACCTCACCGTGCGGGCGCGCCTCATCGCCAGCGTCGCGGATGTGGAGATCAAGACGCTGCCGTGCCGGATTGCGCGCCTGACCCCGCTCGCGCCCGACGTGATGCAGTTGTGGCTGCGACTGCCGGCGGTGGAGCGCCTGCGCTTCCATCCCGGGCAATACCTGGATGTGCTGCTGGAGAACGGCCGGCGCCGCAGCTTCTCCATCGCCAGCCCGCCGCACGACAGTGAGGCTCTGGAGCTGCACGTGCGGCGGGTCAACGGTGGAGGATTCAGCGAGCGGCTGTTCGGGGCCGCCGCGGGTGTGGGTTCCCTCGGCACGGGCGCGTTGCTGAGGATCGAGGGACCCATCGGGCAGTTCAGCTATCGCGAGGGCCTGGGCCCGGTGCTGATGGTGGCCGGCGGTACGGGCTTCGCGCCGCTGAAGTCGATGCTGCGCCATATGCTGGAAACGGGCATCCGGCGCGACCTCCACCTCTACTGGGGCGCGCGTCACACGCAGGACGTGTACGAGGAAGCGCTGGTGCTCGAGTGGGTGCGGCGGCATCCGCAACTCAAGTTCACCGCGGTATTGTCCGAGGCCTCCGCGGCCGAAGCCGCGCATCATCGCGCCGGCTGGGTGCATGAGGCCGTGCTCGCGGACTATCCGGAGCTGGCGCGCTTCGAGGTGTACGCCGCCGGCCCGCCCGCGATGATCGAAGCGATGCGCACACACTTCCCGCGGCACGGATTGTCCACGGAGCGCCTGTACTTCGACTCATTCGACTACGCACCGGATGCCAGGCCGCCGCCTGCGGCGTCGTAGATCTCATCGGCGATCCAGTAGAACGCCAGGACGGCCGCGCGGCCTGCTATTCTTTCAAGCATGAGGGGGGCGTGACTGTGATCCACGCGGCCATCACCGGCTGGGGCAAGTGCCTGCCGCCGGCGGTGCTCAGCAATCACGATCTCTCGGGCCTGCTCGACACCAGCGACGAATGGATCGTCAGCCGCACCGGAATTCGCGAGCGGCGCATTTCCCACGTGGGACTCGAGGAGCTCGCCTACGTGGCCGCGGCGCGCGCGCTCGCTGCCGCCGGAATCACCGGCAGCAGCATCGAGCTCGTCGTGTTCGGCACCTGCAGCCACGAGGACCAGGTGCCGAACATGGCCTCAGGCATCCAGGTGCGCATCGGCGCACAGGCCGCGGCGGCCTTCGACATCAACACCGCCTGCACCAGTTTTCTCTACGGGCTGTCCGCCGCCACCGCGCTGATCCGCACGCAGGTGGTGCGCAACGCCCTGGTGATCGGCGCGGAGCTCATCTCGCCCTTCATGGACTGGAGCGACCGCGATGTCGCGGTGCTGTTCGGCGATGGCGCGGCGGCGGTGGTGCTCGAGGCCAGCGATCGCGAGGAAGGCGTACTCGCCGAGAAGCTCGGCTGCTACGGGGATGCGCGCGAGATCCTGCGCGTGCAGGGCATGGGCGGGCGCTATGCCAACCGCGGCGTGCTCTACGGCATCACCCGCTGGCAGTTCGAGGGGCAGGAGATCTTCAAGCGCGCCGTGCAGGGCATGAGCAGTGCCTGTGAGGACACGCTCACGCGGCTGAACTTCGGGCCTCAGGACGTCGACCTTCTGGTGCCGCACCAGGCGAACCTGCGCATCATCGAGGCGGTCGCGAAGCGCGCGCTCGTGCCGATGGAACGGGTGTACGTGAAGGTGTACGTGAACATCCAGCGCTACGGCAACATGTCGGCGGCCACCGTGCCGGTCGCCCTGTGCGAGGCGCTGGAGGAGCGGCGGGTGCGCCCGGGGGCGCTGCTGCTGATGCCGGGGTTCGGCGGGGGCCTGAGTTACTGCGCGCACCTCGTGCGCTGGGGCAGCCGCACGACGCCCTTGAAATCAAGTGCGGTGGAGTTGCCGCCGAACGAGCGACCGGCGCTGCAAATCATCCGCGAGTGCCTGGAGCGCAAGACACGTCCGTCGAAGGCCGCTCCCGGCACGCCGTTCGCCTAGCCGGTGCAGGCAGGAGTCATCCCGCGCCCGCCTGCGCCTGCCGGATGCGCTCGTGCCATTGACGCACATCGTGCGTGGACTGCAACTCACGGGGCAGGCCGTCGATGAGCCGGGCGGCCTCGCGCAAGTTCGCCGCGCCCGTCTTCGGGTCACTGAGCGCCTCGGCATACAACGCGCCAGCCAGCTCCAGCGGCAGCCACTGATCGCCGTGATTCCTGGCCGCGAGGTCGTGGTAGAACCTGAGCACCGGGCCGATGGTTCGAGCGGCTTCGCTCAGCCGCCCCTGACGGGCCTGCGCCATCGCGATCCAGGTGGAGCACTGAGCCCGACGGCGTCGATCGTCGGTAGCCTCGGCGCCCCCGGCCTGGCTTGCTTCCAGGGCCTTGGCCTCTGAGCGCTCCGCGGCCGCAAAGTCGCCCAGCTGATACTCTGCCCGGCCCTCGAGCATGTAGGCGAAATGCAGGCTGAGGTATTTGGAGAACTCCTGCTCCCCGCCGTGCGGCGTCGCCGCCTGCAACTCACTCACAGCGTCCGCGGCCATGCGCCGGGCGGCGAGCACATCGTCGCGCTCGAATGCCACCCAGGCTTGCCCGTTCTTGCCGATGGCATCGACAAGGACCACCGCCATGCTCCCCGGTGGCTCGCTGTGGCGCAGCTTCGCGAGGAAGGACGCGCCCGCGGCGAGGGTCGCCGCCGCCGCCGCGGCCTCGCCGAGCTGTGCCTGGCGGATGGCCGTGAGCACCATGGTGGCGGAGCGGTTGATGTCGAAGATGGCGCCCCCGGCGCTTGCACGACCGACGTAGTCAAGTTGCTTCAGATAAAAGGGCACGGCCTCGCGCAGGTGCCCGGCCGCCCACAGGGAGTCCCCCAGTTGCCCCTCCGCGACGGCGAAATTGTTGAGGCTCTGGATGTTGTTGGGATCGAGTCTCAGGAGCGTGAGCTGCACCTGCTCCTGGCGCAGACCCACGCGCATCGCGGCCTTGGGATCCAGCTCGTCCGTCGCCACCGACACGAGAACGCCGGCGAGGATCCCCTGCGCATGCAGGGCGAGGCGGTAGCCCGGGCGCCGCTCGAGCACCTGGTCGGCCAGCGCCATGCAGTCCTCACCCATGCGCCGCGCCTCGTCATAACGGCCGAGGGACTCAAGAGCCTGTACTGCCCAGGAGCAGGCCTCCGCATAGTACGCCCCCATGTCGAGGTCGCTCAGGCTGCGCGCACCGAGATCCGTGGCGATGCGCATGACCTCTCGCTCCGTGCGAACGGCGTCCTCATACCCGTTCGCGCTCGCCTGCTGCATGAAGCCGATCCGGACGAGGATGTCGACGTAGGCGCGCCGCGCCGCCACCGAGGCGTTAGGCGCTACCGCGAGCGACCGCAGGAGCGCGGCGGCCCGTTGGCCTGTCGGCAGGTCCGCGGCGTCATTACGACTCTCGAGTACCCGGGCTTGCGCGCCGTAGGCGAGCGCGAGCGCAACGGTGGTGGCCTCGGAACGATCACCCGCCTCGCGCAGCCGGTCAAGCAGCTGCACGGCCTCCACGGCATTGGCGCCGGCGACATCCAGGTCGCCCAGCGCGCGCAGGGCGCGGGCGTGGTGAACGAGCGCAAGCGCGCCGTTGCGGATGGTCTCTGTCCCCTTGAGCGCCGGGGGCAGGCCGTGGAAGTAGTCGATCTGGCGCTGCGAGAATTCCGCCAACACTTCGAGCCGCCCAAAGCTCTCGAGCTCCCGCCCGAAGTCATCGCTCAAGTACCCGAGCAGATGCTCGGCGTTGCCGCGTGCCTGCTCAGCCGCGGCGCGCGTCTCCTGGGCCACCCGCTCGGCGCGGTGCGCCCGCTGACTGCTGAAGTAAGCCAATACCGCTGCGCCGAGCGCCGCGACCGCCAATACCGTGCAGGCACCCGCAATCTGCCGCGCCCGTGCCGCTGCGCGCCGCGCGGTGAGCTCGCGCGAGCGCTGCTCGGCGAGCAGCCGCTCGGTGGCCTCGCGCGCCTCGCGCTCGTGGCGCTGATCGCGACTTGACTTGACGACATCGCACAGCACGTCGTGCGTGAGCTCGACGCGTCGGATGTCGAGACGCTCCTCGATGCGCAGCAGGCGGCGGTTGACCAGCAGCGCGAGCGTGTCCGCCCCGGCGCCGGCTTCCGCAAACCGGCTCAACAGGCGCTCTTCGGCGACGTTTTCGCGAAAGCCGGAAACGGTCAGCAGATCGTCCTCGATGATGTGACGCACCGCGGGCGGCTGGTCGGCGAGGGCGCGCTCGTAGAAATTGGTGAGAATCGTGGCATGCGAGCCAGCCAGCAGATCAAGAGAGATCTCGCTGCGGCCCTGCGCGATGCGCGCGTCATTCAACTCCCGACAGATGAGGCTCAGGAGCGAGGGCTCAACCTCCGCATTGGCGAGCTCCGCCCCGCCGGCGACGAAGCGCACGATCGCGGCGGCCACCTCATCCGACACCAACTTCCTGCCCGGTTGCAGCACGGCCGCGAGCGCCTGGGTGCCGGTCATGGGCGCGAGCCGCAGGCGGTTCTGCGTGATGCTGGGGATTTCATTCTTCAGGCCTTCGAGCGGCGCCAGATAGTCCTCGCGCAGCGCGATCAGCACGCGATAGTCGCTGCGCGCGAAATCAAAGCGGCCGGCCGCGGACTCATCTTCGTCGAACTTCGCCTCGAGCGCCTTGGGCGGGCGGTTCTCGACCAGGTCCGCAAGCTCGGCGATGAAGCGCGCCGCGCGGGCGCGGCCGAATTCATCGCTCTGGGCGAGAGTGAAGATCTCCTCGAACTGATCGAAGATCAAGAACGGAATCAGGGTCGCGCCGGACTCGTCGCGCAGCACGTCGTCGCGATGGTGCAGAAACTCCCACAGCGACTCGCCCGCGACCGCTACACCCACCTGGGTCCACTCGCCCGACAGGCGCGCGGTCTGCCGGATCGCCTGTTTGATCTGCTCGGCCGGCTCGGGCGCGTCCCGGCCGTAATCGATGCGCACGTAGATCGGGCAGTACCCCTCGCCGCGCAGACGGGGCACGAGTCCGGCACGCAGGATCGAGGTCTTGCCGAGGCCCGACTGACCGAACAGCAGCGTCAGGAGCTTGCGCTGCACGCGGCGCGCGAGCTCGGCGACCTCCTCCTCGCGGCCGAAGAAGAACGCGCGCGTCTCCTCGGTGAAGGAAGCGAGCCCCAGCCACGGATTGCCTTCATCGACCTGACCGGCCGGATCGGTCGCCGGCAATTTCGGAACCGCGTTCATCGGGAGCGCGCGCGCATGAAGTCCTCGAGACGCTGCGCGAAATCCGCCGGCACCTGCCCCCCGGGGAGCTGGCTGAAGTGCAGCGCCTTGAACTTGTCCGGCACCCGCGCTTCGGCCGCGGTCGTGGCATCGATGCTCACCGGCAGAATGAACAACGCACCGTCCGCCATGTTGCGCACCCGGTCGATGGCATAGCTCCACTCGCGGCGGAAGTACCCCTCGAGCCGGCGCTGCGTCGTGGCCGAGACCACCGGGATGAAATACGAGCAGCGGGCAATGTTGCGCTGGATCTTGCGATCGTAGTCATCGCCGCCCTCGAGCCGGTCGATGTCGAACCAGGTGGTAATCCCCGCCGCCTCGAGTCCGGCCTTGATCTGCTGGACCGCCGCCAGGTCTTCGCGCGCATAGCTGATGAACACGGCGTCGTCCGGCATCTCGCGCGCCGGCGGCAGGAAGCGCGCCGGAGCGGTGCTGGCGGGGGTGCCCGAGGGCTTGCGGCGAGCCTGCCAGCGCGCGTGCAGCTCGTCGACGAAGCGTTCGGCGCCCACGTAGATCCTGGTGCGCACACTGACCTGCTGCAGGAAGGCCACCAGCCGGTCATCCTGGCTGCTGTGGTCGTCCGCCAGCACCTCGCCGACGTCGCGCGGGTCCGACAGGCGCTGGCGCTTGGCCATGCGCAGGAACAGCCGCGCGAGCCAGTTGGTGAAATTGCTGCCGATGAACAGCAGGTGGCTGTGCTCGAGCTCGTGAAAGAGCTTCTCCGGCACCAAATGCTCGCTCTGCAGGGCGCAGATGAACTCGAGCAGATCTTCATCCGAGATGACGTAGGTCGGGGACGCCGAGAGTTTCCCGAACAGGTGATAGACGAGCGGGCGCTGCAGGCGCTCACGCTCGGTGGGCAGGTCGACGACCCGGTTGGGCGAGTACGACAGCACATCCGTCGACGAGGCTCCCGCGAAGCGCTCCAGGTTGATCGCGCTCTCGAGCAGGGAATCGCAGGTGGTGGAAACGAACAGGTCGAAGTCGGTGATCGCGGCCAGACGCCGCAAGGTCTGCGGCGGCTCGAAATTCGCATCCTTGATGATGCTGCGCAACCGCACATAGGCCTCTTCACGCCGGCCGCGCGCCGCGAGAAACCAGCACACCACATCGTTCAGCGTGTAATGGGGCGGCAATTCCGTGGTGTGGACGTTGAGCCGGCTGGCGAGTCTCTCTGCGACCCAGTCGAGCAGCAGCCGCGGCCCCCGCTCGGTCGAGACCAGCAGCAGCTCGGGACCTACGATCGGGATGACACGGCGATCCTCGATGAAGCTCAGCAGGTCCTCCCACGCATCATCGTCGAGGGTAGTCATCGGCAGTGTTGCCGCCGGACCACTACTCATGCACAGCCCGCCCTCGTGCGAGTGGTGGCCTGCAGACGCACGACCCGCTGCTGCGAATGTGTGGCAAAGGGCATCAAGTCAATCTCAGGGAACTTCACCGCCGGCGAGGGGCGATTGGAACTGTTGTGCGGCCCGCCGCCAAGCGCAAATTATCACGCTCACGCCAGTGGTTCGACACCTGAGTCTCTGCCTTGGCACCGCCTCGGCTCAGAGCCGAACCCGGGCATTCCCCGCCCGAGCTGTGTGCGCCTCGCTTCAGCGTTTCGCGGCCTGGGCCGCTTTCTTCTTTCTCTTCGCCGGATCCTTGGGGCGCGACTTGCCGAACGAGCCCTGGTAAAGCTTGCCGCGGCGGGTTCTTGGATCGCCTTTTCCCATGAGAAACTCCGATTCGCTCTTCACATAATGAGGAAGGCCGGTCGCCGACGCCCTCGCGGGCACGCACGACCGGCCTTGGCAGCCTTGACGTTTACCAGCGCTTCGGTGCGCCGCCGCGGTTGCCGCCGCCCCCGGCGGTGCGCTCCTGGGCCTCATTCACCCGCAGCGGACGCCCGCCCAGCTCCTTGCCGTTGAGATTCTGGATGGCGCGCGACGCATCGGCGCGTGACATCTCAACGAACCCGAAGCCGCGCGGCCGGCCGGTGTCGCGATCGGTGATGATGCTCACCGACTCGACGGTGCCGTGCGCCGCGAACAGCTCGCGGATCTCGGCGTCAGTAGCGGAAAA
>Ga0209805_1001016_pt1 | contig 17259 bp, 13 predicted proteins | sample GraSoiAngelo_148_FD_185905 | JGI IMG/M metagenome (GOLD analysis project Ga0209805, IMG submission 185905) | Grasslands soil microbial communities from the Angelo Coastal Reserve, California, USA - 14_1009_09_20cm (SPAdes) (version 2) | ecosystem: Environmental > Terrestrial > Soil > Grasslands ... | reverse complement strand
GGGGAACCCATCCTCTGGGACTTCGGCTCGGCGGCGCGTCACCATCAGCTGTACTGCCCATGGCTTGGCGACCGATCCCGCGCCGGTCTCTCCACCTTCAGGGGTTCTATCCCTCCTGAGGCGGGACGACCCCAAGACGTCGCCATGAAGATCAAGAAGGAGCTCGAGCAGCGCGGTCTGCTCGGCGAGCCCCTTGGCGTCGACATCGTCGAGCCGCCCGTGCTCTTCGCGCTTCAGGACGCGGGCATCAAGGTGGTCGACGGCCAGCAGTTGATGCAGAAGGCTCGCGTCATCAAGACCGCGGACGAGATCACGCTGTTGAACCAAGCGTGCGCCATGGTGGATGCCGCCTATGACGAGCTCTATGGCGCGATGAAGCCGGGCTTCCGAGAGAACGACTGCGTGGCGGTGGTGGCCAACAACCTCTACCGGCAGGGCTCAGAGTACGTCGAAGGCGTCAACGCCATCTCCGGCGAGCGGTGCAGCCCTCACCCGCACAACTTCTCGGACCGCGCCTTGAGGCCTGGTGATCCCGCCTACTTCGACGTGCTCCATTCGTTCAACGGATACCGCACTTGCTACTACCGCACCTTCGCGATCGGGAGCGCATCCCAGGCGCTCGTGGACGCGTACAAGCGCTGCCGCGATTACCTCGACCAGGCCATAGCGCTGGTGAGGCCGGGCGCGACCACAGCCGATGTGACTGCTGTCTTTCCGAAGGCGAAGGAGTTTGGGTTCGCGGATGAGGAGCAGGCCTTCGCGCTCCAGCTTGGCCACGGGGTCGGGCTCTCGATCTGGGAGAAACCGGTGTTCTCCCGCCTCGTCTCCATCGAACATCCCGAGGTGATCGAGGAGAACATGGTCTTCGCGCTGGAGACTTTCTGGCCGGCGACGGACGGATGGTCGGCGGCGCGAATCGAAGAGCAGCTGGTGGTGACGAAGGACGGCGCTGAGATCATCACGCGCTTCCCAGCCGAGGAGCTGCTCATCGCCGGCAAGCGGTACCACACAGCGGGCGGCCCGCTCGCGACGACACGAGAGTCGCAGTCCAACCTCAACCGGGACGGCAAAGCCTCGGTGGTCGAGGGGGCACGGCACGAAGGGGCAAAGGTCCGGGGTCGTTCTTAGTTGACGACCCAGATTGTGATGCCGGCCCTGGGCATGGCTCAGGACTCGGGGAAGGTCGTACGCTGGCTGAAAAAAGCGGGCGAGCAGGTCACCAAGGGCGATCCGATCGTGGAGATCGAGACCGACAAGGCGACGGTCGAGCTCGAGTCGCCCGCGAGCGGGACCCTGGCAGGGGTCTCCGCTGCCGAGGGTGACGAGGTGCCGGTCGGCACCGAGATCGGGATGATCCTCGCCCCCGGCGAGTCGGTGCCCGAGCGGGCGGCGACGGCCACCCCGGCGCCGGCGGGCCGGCCGGGTGGGTCGCCCAAGGCCAAGCGCTTGGCGTCCGAGCGCGGGATCGACATCTCAAAGATCCGTGGCAGCGGACCTGGGGGCGCGATCCTCGAGGAGGACGTCCTTCACGCCGCCGCTGCCGGCGGCCGATCAGCGCTGACGGCGCAGCCCCCTCTGTGGAGCGCGATGGCCGATAACGTGACCCGCAGTTGGACGGAAGCGCCGCACTTCTTCGTGACGCGCGAGATCGACGCCTCTGCCCTCGTCGCCGAGCGCACCCGGCAGGCGCCCGGGGTGACGTTCTCCGACCTCGTCGTCAGGGCCCTCGCCAGCGCCCTCAGCCGGCATCCGCGCATGAACGGGATGCATCCCGACATCAACATCGGCCTGGCGGTGGCCTTGCCCGACGGCCTGATCGTGGCGGTGCTGCACCGGATGGATGGCCTCGCGATCGGTGAGATCGCCGCCCGCCGCAGCGAACTGCTGGAGCGGGTGCGGGCCGGCAAGCTGCATGCGGCTGACCTGTCCGGGGGCACGTTCACCCTCAGCAACTTGGGCATGTATGGCGTCGACCAGTTCACAGGCGGGAATCCTCGCCGTGGGACAGATCACAGATCGGGTGGTGGCTCACCAGGGCGCGCCTGTGGTGCGGCCAACGATGCAGATGACCCTTAGCTGCGACCACCGCCAGGTCGACGGCGCCCGCGCCGCCGAGTTCATGCAGACGTTGGCGGAGCTGCTGGAGAAGACGCCCGACTGACTCGGCGGCCGCTACCCGCGGCGCGCAGCCCGGGCACTGCCGCGAGCGAGAAGACCACCCCCGCGATGCAGGCGGCGTAGAACGGTGCTCCCACGCCGAAAGCGAACAGACCCCCAGCGGCCACAGAGCCGACCGCGTTCGCAGTGCTCATCGCGGTGCCGACGATGCCCTGAGCCTCGGCCCTGCGGCTGGGGATCGCGTCCATGAGGAACGAGTTCATCGCCGGGGTGGTGAACGCCCACAAGGCACCTTCCACGGCACCGACTCCGAACACGACTGGGATCGAGGTGAGCGCCGGATAAATCGGCCCCATCAATGAACCCAGCGCTATCGAGCCGAAGGCCAGCCAGCGCCGGTCCCAGCGGTCCGAGAGCCATCCGGCCAGCGGTGTCGCGATCAATAGCGGGAGCGCGAACAGGGTGAACGAGAGCCCGATCACCGGGTCGCTCGCGCCCAAGGAGCGCATGTAAAGGCTCCAGACCACGTCGTAGAGGCCGATTAGGAGCCCCAGCCCGATCGACAGGATCACGACCGCGCGCAGAGTGATCGCGGCTCGGGACCGGCCCACCAGCTCGGTCACCGGCACCGCCTCCATCACCGCCTGCTTGCTGGAAGTTCGCACCGTCGCGAAGACAACCACCGCCGCCGCCAGGAGGGCTGCCCCGGTGACCGCGAACACCGTCCAGCGGCCGAACACCGCGAGGAATCCCCCGATCGCGGGTCCGCCTATGAATCCGGCCTGCTGCGCTCCCGAAACCCAGCCGTAGGCGCGCCCAAGCTGGGCTGGGGGGACCACGTCGGCGACCGACGCAAGCTGTGCGGGAATGGCCGCGGCGAAGCCCAGGCCCTGCACAAAGCGCAGGGCGATGAGCCATTCGACCGATAGCGGCAGCAGGAAGCTGATCGACGCGCCGGCGGCCACGACCAGGCCGATCACCATCATCTTCCGGCGTCCGAAGCGTTCCGCCAGCAGGCCCGCCGGCCATTGCCCGATCGCCTGCGCGAAAAGGGAGGCGCCAACGATGACGCCCAGCAGAGCGTATGAGGCACCGCGCTCGCGCAGGTAGAGAGGCAGTATCGGGAGCAACGAGCCAATCCCGGTCCCTGAGATGAAGAGCGAACCGACCAGCCCGTAGAGCGCGGTTCGGTTCCTGGTTGAAGGCATGGCTGAAGGTTAACCGGCGGGCCTCGGGCGATAATCCCGAGGGAAGATGAGGGACGACCGCGCCGACCTCGTGATCGTCGGCGCCGGGACCGTCGGTGGCTGGGCTTCCTACTTCGCGCGCTCGAGCGGCGCGGAGCACGTGGTGGTCCTCGAGCGTGGGCGGGCCGGCGACGGTGCCAGCAGCCGGGCTGCCGGGATCGTGCGAGCTCAGGGCGGCACGCCATCGGCGGTCGCGCTGGGGCGGTGGAGCATCGATTTCTACCGAGGCCAGAGTGAACATCTCGGGACCGATTCAGGCTTTCGCGAGCTCGGCTACCTGCTGCTTGCGTTCACTGACGAGGAGGTGCGCCAGGGCAAGGCGCGGGTGGCCATGCAGAACGGCATGGACGTCGCCTCGCGCTGGGTGGAACCCGATGAGGCGGCGGAGCTCAATCCCTGTCTCGACCCGGGCACCGTCGTCGGCGCGAGCTACCTGGCCACGGACGGCTGCATCGATCCACCGCGAAACGTGCGCGCGTACTCACTCGCAATGCAGAACGCGGGTGTGCGCTTGCGTGAGCAGGTGGCATTTCGAGGCTTGCGGCTGGATGGCCGGCGTGTTGTCGGCGTTGATACCTCGGAGGGCCGTGTCGCGACCTCGCGCGTGATCCTTACGGGCGGCCCGACCCTGCGCGAGGTGGGGGAGCTCGCAGGCATCCGGATCCCTGCCGGGGCGGTGCGGCACCAGGTCGCGGTCACCGAACCCCACCCGGCTTTCGACGTCGAGCTGCAGGCGATGGGATTCGACGTCGCCGAGGGCCTTTACTGGCGTCTCGAAGACCGCGGGCTGCTGTTCGGCATGAGCAATCCCGATGAGCCGCCCGGCGTCGCGCGCCAGATCGACTGGGCTTACATGACGGCCATGCGGAAACGCCTCCAGAAGCTGCTTCCAGTCACGTCCGGCCTCGAGCTGCGCAAGGCCTGGGCGGCGACCATCGACTACACACCCGACCACCAGCCCATCCTCGGCCCCGCGCTGACCCCAGACGGCCACCAGATTGAAGGGGTTACGGTGGCTTCCGCCGGTGGGCACGGGATGATGTGGGGACCCGCCGTGGCCAGGATCGCCGCCGACCTCTCGCTCGAGGGTCGAACAGCGGTCACCGACGTGCGTGATCTCGGCCTCGACCGCTTCGACGCTCAGGGCCGGAGCCGGCTGGCGCCCGACCCTATCGCGCTCCCGTTCCCGACCTCGGCAGTAGCTGCAGAGTAGGTGGAGGAACGAACTCGAGCACACGCGTCGTGGGCATAGCTCTCCTGGCTGTATAAATGCAACCGAGACGTGCTGATGGCGCCATTTGCGGAGGAGAACCGGACCCTGTCCGTCCAGCACTCCGAAGCTGACGTGCAGCGTTATGTCGGCAACTTCAAGGAGTCGTCCTAGACCTCAGGCGTTGACAGCCGGCTTCACCAAAATTAACCTGACTTTGGGGACTCCGTGGGCGCGGCGCGTTGTCGCGTATTAGGGACCGGATCGGCTGATTTCGGGTAGCGGGGGCGACTGAGATGCGTAAGTTTGCGCTGGTCTTGCTGTTGATTCCGTTCGTGGCGCTGCTCTTTCCGCAGTTCTACGCGACGCTCGAGCCTCGCCTTGGGGGCGTGCCTTTCTTCATCTGGTACCAGTTCCTCTGGGTGATCATCGCCTCGGTCATCACGGCCGTTGTGTACGCGATACGGCGAGTTCCGGAGGCCTAGAGATGAAGTACGACCAGCTCGCGATCTTCGTCGGCATCTTCCTGCTGGTGACGGTGGTCGGGTTCCTGGCCGCGCGATGGCGGCGCGGCGACCTCAAGCTCCTCGACGAGTGGGGCCTGGCCGGCCGCCGCTTCGGAACCCTCGTCACATGGTTCCTGCTTGGCGGCGACCTCTACACGGCCTACACGTTCGTCGCCGTGCCGGCCCTCGTTTTCGGCACCGGCGCGCTCGGGCTGTTCGCCATCCCCTACACGATCATCGTTTACCCGCTCGTGTTCCTGGTCATGCCCAAGTTCTGGGCGGTGTGCCGCCAGGCCGGGCACGTGACGCCGGCGGACTACGTCAAGGCGCGCTTCGACTCGAGATTCCTTGCGCTGCTCGTCGCGATCACAGGCATCGTCGCCACGATGCCGTACATAGCACTGCAGATCTTCGGCATCCAGGTGGTGCTGGCTGAGATGGGGCTGCCGATCGAGGTCGCTCTGGTGATCGCCTTCGTCGTGCTGGCGCTGTTCACCTATCTCAGCGGCCTTCGCGCACCGGCCCTGATCGCAGTGGTCAAGGACGTGATGATCTGGGCCGCGGTCCTCATCGCGGTGATCTGGATCCCGATCAAGCTCGGCGGATTCGGCGCGATTTTCGCCCACGTGCCGATCGCGAAGCAGAACCTGGCGCCCGCCCAGTTCGCGGGGTTCTCCACGCTCGCGCTCGGCTCGGCGCTCGCTCTGTTCCTCTACCCGCACGCGATCACGGGCGTCCTGAGCGCGAAGTCGGCGCGGGTGGTGGCCCGGAACGCGGCCTTCTTACCGGCTTACTCGTTCATGCTCGGCCTGATCGCCCTGCTCGGATACATGGCGATCGCCGCCGGCATCCAGCCTGTCAAGCCCTATGGCGCGAACATCATCGTGCCGGCGCTGCTGGACAAGGAGCTGCCGTCGGCCGTGGCCGGCTTCGCGTTCGCGGCGATCGCCATCGGCGCCCTCGTGCCTGCCTCCGTGATGTCGATCGCGGCCGCCAACCTCTTCAACCGCAACATCTGGCGCGAGTACATCCGCCCTCGCGAAACCCCGCAGAACGAGACGCGGGTGTCGCAGGTCGCCTCGCTCCTGGTGAAGGTTGGCGCTCTGCTGTTCATCCTGGTCGCGCCGACCCAGTACGCAATCAACTTCCAGCTCGCCGGTGGAGTCTGGATCATCCAGACGCTGCCGTCGGTGATGCTCGCGCTCTACTTCACGTGGCTGAACCGGACGGGGGTCATTCTGGGCTGGGCCGCCGGGATCGGAGTGGGTACGTGGATGCTGATAAGCATCAAGTTCGCCGGCTCGCTGTACCCGATCTTCGGCACCAAGATGTACATCGCGCTGATCGCGCTGGTGGTGAACCTGGTGGTGACGCTGGTGGTGAGCGCGGCGGTGGCCGCGGTCAGGCGTTCACCGACCGCTCAACGGAGCATGGCATCCTGACTCGAGTCAGCTGACGTAGGGAGGAGCGGGGCCTCGCTTGAGCAGGCCCCGCGCGATGATGAGTCGCGGATCTCGCTCGAGCCCTACCCACATCCTGGCGACGGGAACCGATCGGTACTACCGGTTGGCGATGTGCGCTGAATGCTTCTTCCTGACTGGGAATACAGTGTTCGGCACGGTCGGCGCCCCACCAGCTCGGAGCGGGAGGTAACCGGTGCAGAACGCGTACGACGCCATCGTCATCGGCGGGGGCCACAACGGCCTGGTCGCCGGGGCGTACTTGGCAAGGGCCGGCGCGAAACCGCTCGTGCTCGAGGCCAGGCACAAAACCGGAGGCGCTGCGGCGACCGACCAGCCCTGGCCGGAGGCGCCCGAGTTCAAGGTCACGACGTATTCGTACGTCATGAGCCTCATGCCCAACACGATCATCCGGGATCTCAGCCTGGAGCGGCACGGCTACAAGGTCTACCCGATGGGTCCTTACTTCCAGGCCTGGCCCGACGGCCGCTCTCTGATGCTTTTCGCCGGCGACGCCATGCGCAACCACGACCAGGTCGCGCGGTACTCGAAGAAGGATGCCGATGCGATGCCGAAGTGGGATGAGTGGCTCGGTGACCTGGCAAAGGTGCTAGGTCCCCTGCTCATGACGGTCCCGCCGCGGCTGGGGTCGATGAGGCCGGGCGACCTGATCGCTCAGGCGCAGCTGGCCTGGAAGCTGCGCGGGCTTGGACCGCAGCGGGTCGGCGACCTGACCCGGCTGATGACCATGAGCATCACCGACCTCCTCGACGACTGGTTCGAGTCGGAAGAGGTGAAGGCCAGTCTTGCGGTGAACGGGATCATCGGCACGTGGGCCGGACCTGACGAGCCGGGCACTGCCTACGTGATGGCGCACCACTCGATCGGCGACGTCGGTGACGGGCACCTCGGCAACTGGGGTTTCGCGGAGGGTGGCATGGGCGCCGTCGCGGATGCCTGCCGGCGGTCGGCGGAGGAGCTTGGAGCGACCATTCGCACGAACGCTCGGGTGCAGCACATCGTGGTCCGCGACGGCCACGCTGAGGGAGTTGTGCTCGAAGGCGGCGAGGAGATCAAGGCGCCGATTCTGGTCACGGCCGTCCATCCACAGATCACGTTCCTTCAGCAGATCGATCGCAAGGAGCTGCCTCCGGACTTCGTGCGCGATATCGAGAACTGGAAGACCCGCAGCGGCGTGGTCAAGATCAACCTCGCGCTGGCCGAGCTACCCGACTTCAAGACCAAACCGGGCAGCAACCTGCAGGAGCATCACACCGGATCGGTGGAGCTGTGCCTGTCGACCGAATACGCCGAAAACGCCTTCCAGGACGCGCGCAGCGGAAAAGCCGCGGCGAAGCCGTTCGTCGATGGCGTGATACCGACCGTGTTCGACAAGACGCTGGCGCCGGAGGGCAAGCACATCTTCTCTATGTTCACGCAGTGGGTGCCGGAGGAATGGAGCAAGACCCCGCATCGCGAGGAGCTGGAGGCCTACGCCGACCGGGTGATCGATGGCTACAACGAGCTCGCCCCAAACCTCAGGGGCGCGATCCTGCACCGGCAGGTCCTGGGACCCTTCGACCTCGAGCAGGAGCTTGGGCTGATCGGCGGCAACATCTTTCACGGTGAGCTCTCGGTCGACCAGCTGTTCCACATGCGGCCGGCACCCGGATATGCCGACTTCCACACTCCCATCCGCGGCCTCTACCAGGCCAGCTCGGCGTGCCACGCGGGCGGCGGCGTCTGCGGAGTTCCTGCCTACCTGGCCGTCAAGCAAATCCTCAGGGATCGCAAGCTGCCCCGCAGTGCGCGCAACAGCGCTGCCAGATCGAACGGCGCGGGGCCTGCCGCCTGATGCACGCCGAGGCGGCTCCGATCGACCGCGAGCTCCTTGGCCCATCCCTGGCTGACTTTCGCGAGAGCTACACGCTGCCTGGGGTTGCCTACACGTCTCCTGACCTGTTCGCGTGGGAGATGAAGCACTTCTTCGACGACACCTGGACGTGCCTGGGCCGTGTCGACGGGCTGATCGCTCCGGGCACGAGGCGCGCGGTTCGGGCTGGCCAGGGCTCGATTCTGCTCACGCGGGATGAGGCTGGCAGCCTGCGCGCCTTCTTCAACATCTGCCGGCATCGCGGCCATGAGCTGCTGCCCGTCGGAGCCTCGGCGCAGGGGGCCCTTATCGAGTGCCCATACCACGGCTGGTCCTATCGAATCGACGGCTCCTTGAAATCCGCGCCGCACCTCGGCTACCGGCCAGGGTTCCAGGTTTCGGAGCACGGCCTGGTCCCGGTCCGTGTCGAGGAGTGGGAAGGCTGGCTGTTCGCAAACGTTTCCGGGGACGCGGGTCCGCTGCATGAGCACGTCGGCAATCTGGCGGCGTACATGGAGGCCTGGGCTCCGCACGAGATGCTCGAAGTCTCGCGCATGGACTACCTGGTCGAAGCGAATTGGAAGCTGATCCACGAGAACTACCAGGAGTGCTACCACTGTTCCGAGATCCACCCTGAGCTGTGCCGCGTGAGCCCGCCAACGAGCGGGATCAACCTCGACGCGACTGGGATGTGGGTCGGCGGTTGGATGGACCTTCGGGAGGACGCGGAGACGATGTCGCTTACCGGAAAAGGAGGCGCGCCGATACTTGCCGCGCTTTCAGAGCAGGACCGCCGGCGCGTCTACTACCTCGCCCTTTTCCCCAACGTGCTCATCAGCCCGCACCCCGACTATGTGCTCACCCATCGGCTCGAGCCGCTCTCACCGACACAGACGCGGGTCGAGTGCCGGACGTTGTTCGAGCGCGGCGCTGCCGCGAGGCCGGGCTTTGATGGCCGCTACGCAAGCGAGTTCTGGGATGTCACCAATCGACAGGACTGGGCAGCTGTGGAGTCGATCCAGCGCTCGGCCGCCTCACCTGGGTTTCGACCTGGCCCGATCTCGGAGATGGAGGACGCCGTATACCTTTTCTTCAACAGCTACGTCGAGGGCCGTCTCGTGCATCCGAAGAACCCCTCGGTGCTCTCCAGGCCGCTGCGTTGAGGAGCGCCGGCAGGTCTCAGTTCCAGGCGGCAGAGCTCGACACCGCCGTCGCCACCGCCAAGGCGCAGTCGGACGGCTACGCGGCCGAGGTCCTGCGCAGCGAGCTCCTCAGCGTCGGCGTGTACACGCTGCCGGCCGGCGGACTCGACGATCAGACTCCGCATGACGAGGACGAGGTTTACTACGCGGTGCGCGGGCGGTCGATGCTCTTCGTCGACGGCATCGAGCATGCTGTTGGTCCGGGGACGTTGCTGTTCGTTCCTGCGAAGGCAGAGCACCGCTTTCATGACATCGAGGAAGAGCTGATCCTGATCGTCTTCTGGGCGCCGCCCGAGGGGACCGGCGTAGGAGCCCATTGACATCGGTGATGGAGGTCATAGTCCTGATCTAAGGCCCCGGTTAGCGTGACGCCGCGTGCACATGACCGAACGGCCAGCGCGAATTGACTGTTTGGCGAGTCAATTCGTCTACCCGGCGCAGCTTCTGGCCGTGCTGCGCATGCTGTAATGCCGCGGTTGCAGGAGCCCGGCGGCGCGCAGCCGCACCTGACGATCCTGGTCGTCGAGGACGAGCCCGCGAACCAAGAGTTGATGCGCGCGATCATCGCGAGCTCCTCAGCCCCGTACCTGGCCGGGGCCGAGGTGCTGGTCGCGGACTCGCTCGCCGCGGCCCGCGCCACGCTGGCGGCACAGCGGATCGACTTGATCCTGCTCGACATCGGACTTCCCGATGGTGACGGCCTGCAGCTCGTAAAGGAGCTTGGCACCGGAGCCAATCGCCCACTTTGCGTGGTGGTTTCCGGGAGCGTCTTTCCCGTCGAGCGGCGAGCCGCGCTCGCAACCGGCGCTGACGAGTTTCTGGCCAAACCGATCGAGCCCAAGGCGCTGATCAGCACGATCGGATCGGTCATGAATCGCAAGACCATCCTGGTCGTCGAGGACTATGAGGATCTACGAGAGCTGGTCTTTGAAGCCATGACCGCGGCCGGCTATCGGGTACTCCTCGCGGTGGACGGTCCCAACGCGCTCGAGGTGGCGCACACCGAGGCACGACCGATCGACCTGGTCCTGACCGACTACTACATGCCGAACATGCTGGGCACGGAGCTCGCGGAACAGATGAGGGCGCAGCACCCAGGAATGCGCGTGATATTCATGTCTGGATCTCCGCTTCCTACGGGCGCGAGCGGCCTTCCACCGGGGGCGAGCTCACTCCAGAAGCCGTTCATGGTGAGCGAGCTGCTGAAGACGGTTGCGGAAGCTCTGTCGCGGCCGGAAAAATGAAGCGGGCCGGCACCGGCCGGCCCGCTCATCGGAAACGTTGGGTTGTTAGCGCGTGCCCATCGAGAGCAGTCCGAACGCTGCGCCCTGCGGGTCGCTGAGGATCGCGAAGCGACCGCCGGGGAACTCCTGAGGCGCCATCATCTCCGTCGCGCCCGCGTCCGTGGCCTTCTTGAAGGCCTTGTCGACATCCGGGACGCTGAAGTACACCATCCAGTAGCTCGGCATCTCAGCCGGGACCATCGGGTTCATCTCCATCGCGCCGGCGATGCTCTCACCGCCGATCTGGAACTCGTTGTACGGCGGCCCACTCTCGCCCATGGGACTCGTCTTCACAGTCCAGCCGAAGACCTTCTTGTAGAAGGGGAGCGCCTTGTCGACGCCGCGGGCGTTGAGCTCGGCCCAACCGTATGTGTTTGCGCCGCCGATTTGGAAGCCACCCATCCGGGTTGGCTGCCAGCCCGAGATGAATGCGCCAGAGGGGTCCTGGAACACGGCCATCCGGCCCTGCTCGCCGATATCAAAAGCCGGCGCGATCACCTTCCCGCCCGCCGCCTGCACCTTCTTGCCCAGCTCCTCTGCGTCGGGCGTGCCGATGTATACCGCCCACGCGCTCGGGCCCTCGGGCGACTGCTTCGGTCCGATTCCGGCGACGTCCTTGCCGTTCAGCTTCGCCAGCGCGTAGCCGCCGTACTGCGGGTCGGGGTCGACCTCGACCTTCCAGCCGAACAGCTTCGCGTAGAACTCACGAGACCCGGCCGGATCAGAGCTTGAAAGATCGACCCAGGCCGGCTTGTTTGCGATTGCGGTCTTGGCTTCCGCCATCTATCTCCTCCTTGAGAACCCAGCGAACCAACCGATCCACCCTACCACCGGCCGGTAAGGGGAGGGTCAAGGCGAATGTGGGCACTATCTTTTCCCGGTGGCGGAGGACGAGATGGTGAATCTTCCCGTCCTGGTGCGCATGGAATCGCACTCTTCCACTGGACTCCAGCATCCGGTTCTGGACGAGCCTGACGGGGCGGGGTGGCATGAATGGCTACCGCCCGCAGGTGACTGGACACCGATCGAGGTCCAGCGTTCACACAGCTCCATGACGGCTGAGGTGACCGGGGCGCCGGCCTTCATTCGCGCCATCTTCGAACGCGGTGACGGAGAGAGGTTCCGGGGATTCGGCGAGCGCTCCAACGCGGTCGAGCATTCGGGATCGATCGTCGAGCACTGGGTCGGCGAGGGCCCTTATCAGCTGGCGGAGTATCAGATGGTTGAGGCGATCACTCCACGATGGGCGATCCGCCGCCGTCGTGACGCGACGCCCTACCCAATCCCATGGCTCGTGTCTTCGCGAGGTTATGGTGTGCTGACTGAGTGCGTCGAGTGGAGCTGTCACGACCTGAGGGCGGAGTCGACCTGGTCTGTGATCGCGCTAACGAATCGCTTGGCGCTCCGTACCTTCGCGGCTGGTTCGCCCGCAGCGGCGGTCGCAATGTTTTCAGAGGCAACCGGGCGCCAGCCGATCCCTGCATCACAGTGGTTCCTGGGGCCCTGGATCGACGCCGAAAGCGGGGATTCCGTGGTAGCGACCGCACAGCTTTTGAATCGCAACCACCAGAATCCCCATCGCGATCGCGATCGCGAGCAGGCCGTCGACGTCCATGGCCGCGGGCTGAGGTCGCTGACCAGGCTGAGCCCGGTCATCACTCGCGCCTCGGGCGAACAGTTCGTGTCCGCTGCGCGAAAGCGGCTGTTCGAGTCGTCGGACGGTAGAGCGATCACGTTCACCGCCTATGGCGACGGTCGTGAGCCGCCCTTCGTCGAGCAGGCCCAGCTGGATTTCACGAACCGGAGCTCGGTCCAGTTTTATCAACGCTTCGTGGAGGAGGCCCTCGAGGACGGCCACGATGGCTGGATCGAGGAAGCGGGCGAGTTTTCACCGCTGCTCGCAGAGCACAACGCATATCCGCTGCGCTATCACCGCGCAGTGGCCGGCATTGCGGCGGAGCTTGGCCGGTCTCCGGCGCGGGCCGTCGGCTCCGGATGGAGCGGCAGCGCGGCATTCTCGCCGCTGGTCTTGGGCTCCGATACCAGCCCGAACGCAGGCTTCGACGGCTTGCGTTCAGCCTTGAACCAGGGCCTCAGCGCCGGGCTGTCTGGAATCGCTTTCTGGGGTGCCCGGCCGCCAGGCGATGACTTGATTGCTACGCAGCTGCTGGTTCGATGGATCCAGCTGTGCGCGCTTTCGCCGCTGATGCTGGTGCCTGGCGGTAAGGGCAAGATGAGCCGGCCCTCGCCGCACTGGCGAAGGTGGACTGCTTTCCACAGCCTGCTGGGGCCCTATCTCATGGCGGCGGCCGGCGAATACGCGCGGACCGGCATGCCGATCATGCGCCACCATTCGTTGACCGATCCTGGCGACGAAGCCTTGATCGGGCTCGACGACCAGTACATGCTGGGCCCGGACCTCCTGGTCGCACCAGTGCTGCATCCAAACGCGCGGAAGCGCACGGTTCGGCTGCCGGCGGGGGAGTGGCTGGATCTGTGGCGCTCGGTGACGGTCGGGGAGGACGGCTCACTAAAGGCGAAGAGTCCGGTCGTGCTTCGCGGTCGTCGCTCACATGTCTTGCCGGCTCCGTTCAAGGAAGTTCCCGTACTGGTACGCGCAGGCGCGCGAATTTCCGGCCTCGAACTTTGATCCGAGGGAATCGAGGATCGTCCACGCTCGGTTGTACTCGTAGGAATCAAGCGATCTGGAGACCGAGATGAGCGATGTGACGGCGATCAAAGTACATGCGCAAGAGGAGCGGGCTCGGCTGAAGGACGGGGTTCACATCGAGATGAGCCCGCGCCGCGTGCGCACCTATGTAAACGGCACCGTCATCGCCGATAGTGAGAACGTCTTGCTGGTCTTTGAGACCAAGCGCCCGCCCGCGTACTGGTTTCCGGTTGCTGACGTGCGGATGGACCTCCTGACGAAGCGTGATGCGCCGCTCGATTCAACCGCAGGCCAGACGAGATGGCGGCTGAAGGTCGGCGACCGCACTATCGAGAACGCAGCCTGGAGCCACTCGGATCCCGGCGGCGATCGCGAGCCACTGAAGGGGCACATCACGTTCTACTGGCGCGAGATGGACGCGTGGTTCGAAGAGGACGAGGAAGTCTTCGTGCATCCGCGCGATCCGTACACGAGGGTCGACACCGTGCACAGCTCCAGGCACGTGAGGGTGGAGATCGACGGGCAGGTCGTGGCCGAGACGCGCCGCCCCGTCCTTCTATATGAGACCGGCCTGCCGACTCGCTACTACATCCCCAAGCAGGACGTACGCATGGACGTGCTGGAGCCGACCACGACGGTGACGATGTGCCCGTACAAAGGCACCGCGAGGTACTGGGCCGTGCGGCTGGGGGATCGGGAGTACCGGGACATCGTCTGGGCCTATCCGTCGCCGATTCCAGAGCTCCCGAAGATCGAGAACCTGCTCAGCTTCTACAACGAGAAGCTCGACATCTACGTCGACGGCAAGCTGCAGGACAGGCCGAGGTCACCGTTCTCGTAATCAGCGGCTGAGCTGAGGGTCGAGCTCCAGCAGCTCGCGCGTATCCCGTGCCTCGGCCATCGCGCCCAGTGATTCGAAACCAGCGACCGCGCGCTCGAGCGCGGCGGATGCGGCGTCACGATCGCCGTGCGCCGCGGCCAGCAGCCCCTCCGCGCGGTCGCAGCATGGACCGAGCACCGCGAGCCCGGCGGCATGCCGCCGCGCCACTGGAATGAACGACTCGAGCTCACGCCAGTCCTTGAGCGCGATCAGGGCCTCCAGCGTCGAGCGGGCGTGCTCCGGCCCGTAGGACCTCCCTTCGAGGACCTTGCCGGCCGAGATGCGGAGCGCCTCGTCGGGCTTTCCCAATGCCACCGCCAGCCTCGACTGCCCGGCTGTCGCTCGCTCCAAATCGGCGAGGGGGTCACCGACGAGAGCCGCCAGCTCCGCCGCGCGTGTCAATTCGCCTGATCGCGCGGCCACAAGCGCACCGAGGATCGGCCCGTCACGGACGAAGTCGCACTCGACCGCAGGGTCAACCTTGAACGCGGCCACGTGCTCCGCCAGAACCGGCGCCAGCTCGTCCCATCGGTTCATCTCGAACAGAGCCATCATCACCGGGAACGTTCCATGCATCAGCTGATGCGCGCTGGTGCCTCGCGCCAGCTCGAGTGAGCGTCGGGCGAGGCCAAGACCTTCGTCGTACCTGCCTCCGATGGTCAAAAGAGCGACCGCCGCCCTTCGGACGGCGTCGGCCTGCTCCGACCGGGAGCCCAGGCGGTCCACCACGGGAAGCTCACCGAGGGCCAGCTCGAGGCTCTCCGCGTAACGTCCCGCCATCACGTACAGGAGCCCGAGAGCGCTCTTGCTGATCCAGCTCAGCTCCGGGTCGTTGAGCTTCTCGCCGACGCGGCGAGCATTTTCCACAGCGGCGATGCGCTCCTCGAGCGGAACCGGATCCGGCCTGGTCCCCGAGCCGCCGCGGAATGTATCGCCACCTCGATAAAGGCGCGCAACGCGACCAAACGCGACCTGCAGCTTGGCCGTCATCAGCTCATCGCTCGAGTTCTCGAGGCCCTCGGCGATCAGGGCTTCGACCGAATCGGGGTCGATCGAGTGCCTGAACGCGCCGGGGCTTCCGGACATCATCTCCCCCAGCTTCGAGCTCAGGCGGGCGCGATCAGCGCTGCCACCGGCGCGGCGGGCGATTTCGAGCGCTTCCAGGTATGCATCTCGGGCACTCTCACCGTGGTAGCCGATCCTGTTGTCGTCACCGAGCTCCTCGAGAGCGCGAATCCTCTCCCCATCGGTGGCCGCGATCGACACAGCCTGCTGATGGAGCTCGATCGACCTCGAGACTGCAAACCTCCGGCGGGCCTGGGCCCCCGCGCTGATCAGGTGCCCAAAGGCCTTCTCCCTGATCGGCTTCCGCTCCGACTCGCTCCAGGCCAGGTCGGCGTCCTCACCGGCGGCGGCGGTCAGATAGTGGAACGCAAGCAGCTCACCGAACTCGTCAGTTCGGCCGCCCGCGAGCTCTTCTATCCACGCGCCGATCTCGGCATGGGCTCGTGCGCGGCGCGCCTTGGGCAGCGACGAGTAGGCGACGTCCCTGACCAGCGCGTGCTTGAAGGCGTACTCGGAGTGATTGGCGAGGCTCGAGGTAGGGGTCGCGGTGATCAGGCCACGCCTTTCGAGCGACAGCAAAGCCGATGGGACCTCGTCACCCAGCGTCCGCTGGAGCGGGTCGGGCCAAAACAGCCGGCCGATGACGGCGGCCTCCTGGAGCACGCGTTTGTCGAAGTCCGCCAGGGCGTCTATGCGTGCCGAAAGCAGCGCCAGCAGCGAGTCTGGCAGCGCCGTTTTGGGCATGCTGCCCGTGCTGCGCCAGCGCCCGTCCTGCTGCACGAGCACGCCCTCCTCGATGAGGCGCCGGACGATCTCCTCCAGGAAGAACGGGTTGCCATCGGCCTTGCCCAGAATCTCGGTGGCCATCTCGGCCGGCATGTCGACGGCCTTGAGCAGTCCCTCCAGCAGCTGCTGGCTGTGCTTGGCCGAAAGCGGCCGGAGAGAGATGGTGGAGAAGTTCTCGCTGCCGCCTCCGAACCCAGGATGCGCCTCCACCAGATCAGCTCTCGCGGTGCCGATGATCAGCAAAGGCCCCGTCGAGCGCGCGATCACGCGCTCCAGCATCTCGAGCAGCGGGTCGCCCGCCCAGTGCAGGTCCTCGACCACCCAGACCGCGAGCTCTGCCGCGGCTTGAGCGGTGGCAAGCTTCGGCCACGCGGCCGCCAGCTCCTCCAGCACCGCCTGAGGGCCGAGGTGCTCGAGCTCGCTTCCTGGGACGGCGATGCCTGCGGTTGCGGCGAGCGCCTGCACGGTGCGCTCGTCGGGCACCTCAGCTCTGAGCTTCTCCAGCGCGACCTCTGTCTGGTCGTCGAGGCGGATGCCGCAGGACGCACGGAGGATCTCGCCGAGCGCCCAGTAGGTGATGCCATGCCCTGCCGCAAGGCAGCGTCCGCGCAGCACGAGGGCGGCAGGACGCTGGTCGCCGATCCCGGATACGAACTCGTGCACGAGGCGGCTCTTGCCCACGCCGGCGGGTCCGAGGACGGTGACCAGCCGCGGCCTCCGCGCCTCGAGCACCTCGTCGAGGAGACTGTCCAGCGCCTGCAGCTCCGAGGTGCGCCCGATCAACGGGCTCGACAGCCCGGGCACGCCTCGCTTCGATTCGGCAGCCTTCCCTAGGACCCGGCGGGCACGGACGACGTCAGGCTTGCCTTTGAGCTGGAGATCCATAGGCCCGCCGAATCGGAAGGAGTGGCGTGCCGCCAGGTAGGTCCGCTCGCCCGCGAGGATGGCGTCGGGCTCT
>Ga0209805_1001014_pt1 | contig 17277 bp, 15 predicted proteins | sample GraSoiAngelo_148_FD_185905 | JGI IMG/M metagenome (GOLD analysis project Ga0209805, IMG submission 185905) | Grasslands soil microbial communities from the Angelo Coastal Reserve, California, USA - 14_1009_09_20cm (SPAdes) (version 2) | ecosystem: Environmental > Terrestrial > Soil > Grasslands ... | reverse complement strand
CATGCTCGGTCAGATCGGCGCAGCTCTCCTCGCCCTCTTCCTCTGGGACCGCTCGCCGCAGCTCGTCTTCGTTCTCGTCGCAGCGATCCTGGTGGTCGCATTCGCCGTGACGACCATCGGGGTCCGAGAGCCCGAAGCCCCACCGGCCCCCAAGGAACGAGTGCGGATCGACGCCGGCCGCTACGTGCGCGGTCTGCTCGCCCAGCGCGAGCTTACGAAGTACGTCCTCGCCGCGGCAGTCTTCTGGCTCGGCACCGGCGGTGTCCTCCCGTACCTCACGCGCTTCGCCGTCAACGAGCTCGGCACCACCGAGGGCGACTCCTTCCAGCTCTTTCTTCCCGCCCTCATCGGGACGATCGTCGGTGCGATCCCCGCCGGGTACCTCGCCGATCGCGTCGGGAAGAAGCCCGTCCTCGCGGTCGGTCTCGTCGCCTTCGCACTCTTCGCGCTCGTCGGCTCGCAAGTCGCGTCCGTTCCGCAAGCCCTCATCGTCATGGCGCTCATCGGTCTCGCCAACGGTGTGTGGACGGCGCTCAACGTCCCGCTGCTTGTGGACCTCGTAATCCCCGAACGCGCCGCCGAAATGACCGGCCTCGGGTCCGGCGTGTGGTCGCTCGCCCAGCCGATCGGGGCGGTCATCGCCGGCATCCTGATCGGGAACTTCTCGAGCTACCGAGCCTCGTTCATCGGCGCGTCGGTTCTCGTCTTCGTCGCGTTCCTCCTCCTGCTCACGGTCAGAGCGCCGAGGGTGGTCCGCCCCAGCTAGGGCGTCCTTGCACAGGGACGGGAACCGCATCGCGGCCGCACTTGTATGGGAGGCGAGTGGCGCAAGGGCCATGCAGCCACCGCTCGGAGGAACGCATGCGACGCTTCAAGATCCTGGCGATCGGAACGCTCCTCACACTCGGCGCGCTCGCCGGCACCGCGCTCGGAAAAGAGGGGGCCGTCACGAAGCTGGACGCGCTCCCGCCGGGAGGCCTTCACGCCGGTCAGATGATCCCCGTCGGCTTCATGATCCTTATGGACGGAGTCGAGCCGTACAAGGCCGACGTCGCCGAGATCGTCATCCGCAACGGCACCGGCAAAGTCCTCTCCTACCCTGCCACGCCGCAAGGTCCCGCCGGCCACTACGTCGCGAACGTGTACTTCCCCGCTGCCGGCACCTATACCTGGCAGGCCACGCAGGGCACGTACTTCGCGCCTTTCGATCTGGGCACGGTCGCGGTGCTCGGCCCGGTCACGTCAACGGCCACTGAGGCGACACCGGCCTCGGCTCCCGCGACAAACGATCCACTCTCCCAGGCGATCCCGATCTTCGCGGGTCTGGTCGCCATCGGTGGGACCATTCGCCTAGCGCAGCTTCTCCGAAGCCACAGACGAATCTCCGCCGCCGCGTAGCCAATCGTCGACGAGGAAAGGGAGCAGGGCTTTTGCTCTGCTCCCTTTTTTGATTGCGGCGCGTGTCTGTGCGCAGTGACGCTCAGCCGACCGGCACGGCCGCCGTCGTGGCTGCTCGCGCGGTGAGTGAGCTCGGGCAGATCTGGTGATAGGGACACTGCTGGCACGTTCGGAGACCCTTGGGATTGGGCGCGAACTCCCGCGCGCGAATCCGCGAGGCCGTGCCGGTGACCAGACCGCGGACCGCACCGATGCTGTCCTCGGTCGGCGCGACGGTCCCGCGTTCGCCACTTTCCAGAAAGTGCAGGATCGTCTGCACCGGTCGCTCTCCATAGACGCGCTCGTGCGCCAACGCGTACAGCCGCAGCTGCAGGCTCTCGTTGGCGGATCGCTGCGCGCGTCCGCTTCCCTCTTCATCCGCGCCTGCCTTGTAGTCGACGACAACGGCGCCGTTTGGCGTCCGATCAACCCGATCCCATCGCCCGACAACGCGGTCCCTACCGAGCATGAAGCTGAAGCGCTGCTCGACCAGATCCGGCGGCGGCAGCGTCCGCTCCTGTTCGTAGAAGCGACGGAGCGATGCCAGTCCCGCCTGAAAGCGCTCGCTCTCGTGAGCCGGGCTGATGAACCCCTCGGCGAGCCAGGCCGCCCGGAAGACAGCCTGAACGTCGGCGAGATCCGGGTCCAGGCCGTCGCGCTTTCGGCGGAGGTAATCGCGTACGGCCTCGTGAAGCGCGAGACCGTAGGTCATCGCAGGGGTGGGCAGCGTCGGGATCTGAAGGACGTGCTTGAACCGATAGAGCAGAGCGCACTTCTGGTAGTCGTCGATCGCCTCGTACGAGACGGTCAGGACGTCGTCGGCGCCGAGCGCTGGTAGGGGTGCGTCGGCCTCGCGGGGCGGTTGCTGAAATCGCTCGAGCTCCTGGGCGACCTGGAGGCGCGCGCTCAACCGAGACGGCTCGCGGCCGAGCGCCTCGGCGATGAAGCGGCTCGGCCGAGCCGCGCGTTGGAAGCCGTAGTCGATCGCACTCGTGAAATAGAAGGTGTCCTTCGCGCGCGTCATGGCGACGTAGGCGAGGCGGCGCTCCTCGGCGATATGGCGCTCGCGGTCCGGGGGTGGCATGCGCGTCAGAGCGTCCGGCAGCCGGAAGGGATCCAGCCGGGCCTGGCCTGGGAGGCGCTCGTCGGTCGCGTGGACCAAAAAGACCATGCCGAACTCGAGACCCTTCGCCTTGTGGACGCTGAGCACGTTCACCTGCTCGTGCGAGGTCTCGAAGTCCGCGGCGACGGGATCGTCCCCCGCCTCGCGGAGGAGCTCGAGGTGCGGGACGAAGAACGACGCGCGATCCGTCGCGAGCGCCCGTCCCGCGCTCTGCACCAGACGCAGGAACTTCGCGACGTTCCGCGCTTGCTCCTCCACGAGAGTTGAATCGGGCTCGAGGTATCGCGCGAGAAGCCTCGAGCGGTCGAGGAACTCGAAGACGAGCGCTGCGGTGCTGAGCTCGGCGGCTCGCGCCGCGTAGTGCCCGAGATCCTCGACCAGCCGCTTCGCTGAGGCGACGGCATCGGCGCCCGCCGCGGTCTTCTCGGCTGCGATCTCCTCAAAGACCTCGCGAAGCGGTTTCTGCCGGCGGCCGCTGCCCTCCATGGCGCGCGCGAGATCGTCGGCAGGGAATCCGTAGAGCGGCGATACCGCGAGGTTGTAGACGTGTCGCGAATCCGAGGGAAGCGCGACCGCGGACAGGAATGAGATGAGGAGGCGGATCTCGGGACGTTCGTAGAGCTGACCGCCGCCGGAGAAGTGGGTCGGGATCTGTCTTTGCGCAAGGGCGTGGAGGAAGGGTGTCGCATCGGAGTTGTTCCTCACGAGGATCGCGAAGTCGCCGAACCGTCGCTGACGACGAACGGCTTCGCGTGCGATGAGATCTGCGACGCGCTCGGCCTCCTCGACTCCGGTTACCTCCTGGATGTGATCCACATCGACCTCGTCAGTTGAGGCGCGGCCGTGGAGCCGCTTGTCGATCCCAAGCGTTATCTCGAGCCGATCGGGGTTCTTGGTGATAAGCCGGTAGGCGGCGTCGAGAAGACCCTGCGCTGAGCGCCGGTTCTCGATGAGCGGGACTGTCCTGTGGTCGGGATAGCTCTCGCGGAAACGATCGAAGTTGCGAAGCGTTCCACCACGCCATGCGAAGATCGACTGGTCGTCGTCTCCGACAACGGTGATGTTGCGGTGCGGCTCGGCGAGAAGCCGGAGCAGCTCGAACTGCGCGTCGTTGGTGTCCTGGAACTCGTCCACGAGGATGTAGCGGAAACGGCTGCGCAGCCGCGCGGCCGCGGCGGCATGGTCGCGGAGCAACTTCAGGGTGAGAGCGATCTGATCGCCGAAATCCACGACGCCGTGCCGCTCTTTGATCCGCGTGTAGGCGTCGTAGGTCGCGGCGAGCTCTTCATGCGATGCGGCCTCGTCCGCCTTGACGTCGGCATCGAGCGAATCCCCCACCGCCTCGCGAAGTGACTTCGCATAGGCGACGTAGGCCTCCGGTGAGACGTCCTCGTCGCGTGCGCGTCCGAAGAGATCCAGGAGTGCCCGCACGTGCTGCAGCGGATCGCCTGCCGGCCGGTAGCGCTTGAGCGGAAGCGCGATGTCGCACTGGGCGCAGCCGTAGAGATGCTCGCGGACCAGGATCACCTGTTCCGCCGGCGAGAGGACCCGCAGCTCGCCGCTTCGCCCGAGCTCGAGCGCGAACTCGCGAAAGACCTCGTCGCCAAATCCATGGAAGGTGCGGATGACTGCGTCGTTCAAGCCGATCGGCGTGTTGATGTCGACGCGCTCCTGCATCTCGGCGGCGGCCCGCTCGGTGAACGTGACGGCGAGGATCTCGTGGGGCTTCGCCGCGCCTGAGGTGATGAGATGGACGATCCGTGCGGTGAGGACATGGGTCTTCCCCGTCCCGGCGCCGGCGACCACGAGAAGCGGACCGGCACCATGCTCGACGGCCAGACGCTGCTCTGGCTGGAGTCCCTGGAGGATGTCCGGTCGCGGTTCCCCAAGACGAAAACTGAGCTGTTCAGTCACCTAGGAAGACATGCGATCGTCGCTCGGCCGACCGAGGGCCCCCGCGCGGTGGGGTGCCGGCCGAGGCGTCCGAGGCCGGGGGGACCCCGCCGCGAACAGAGGGTTTCGGTCGGACGAGCGACCTCCGTGTAGATAGATCATGTGTTCTATTATGGCTGATTAGCGTAGCGCTCGGCCAGGGCGATAAGCGTCCGGACGGCGGGACCTTGCGGTCCCTTCGGAGCGTGTGGCCGGTCGCGCTCGAACCAGAAGGTGCCGGCGATATCCATGTGCGCCCACTCGGTCCCCTCTTCGACGGATGACTCGAGGAACGCCGCCGCGGTGATGGCGCCTCCGGCCCGAGCGCCGGTGCTGTTCCGGATATCGGCGACCTCACCCTTGACCTCGTCCCGGTACTCGTCGGTGAGCGGCATCGGCCACATCCGATCGCCGGCGGTCGTGGCGGTCTCGCGGACGATATCGACGAACGAGTCCGGCTTACCGAAGAGCCCGCTGAAATGCTGGCCGAGGCCGACTGCGATGGACCCAGTAAGCGTCGCCACGTCGACGACGCGCTTGGCGCCTTCGCGCTGCGCGTAGGTGATGCCGTCAACGAGCACTAGCCGGCCCTCCGCGTCGGTATTGATGACCTCGACGGTCTTACCGCTCATCGCGGTGAACACGTCTCCGGGCTTGGTCGCGCCGCCTCCCGGCAGGTTCTCGGTGCATGGCGCCACGCCGATGACATTCACCTTGAGCCCGAGCTTCCCGATTGCGGCAAGCGCCGCAATGACCGAGGCCGCGCCGGTCATGTCGGCCTTCATGTGATGCATGTTGTCGGCGGGCTTGATCGAGATGCCGCCGGAATCGAAAGTGATCCCCTTCCCCACCAGGCCGAGGTCATATCCAGATCCACTGCGGCCGCGGTGCCGCATGACGATGAAGCGGGGCGGCTCGTGGCTGCCCTGGGCGACCGACAGAAAACTCCCCATCCCGAGGGCGCGGCAGCGATCTGCGTCGAGGACTTCGATGCGAATCCCGGCTTCTTTCGCGAGGTCCTTCGCCGCTTCGGCGATGAGCGCCGGGGTCATACGGTTCGCTGGCTCATTCGCAAGGCGGCGGGCGACATTGGTCGCCTCGCCGACGGCGGTGCCGCGATCGATCGCTTCGGCCATCGCTTTCTCGGTGACGAGAAACACCTGGTCGATGTTCGGAAGACGACGCTCCTCTTCGCGTGTGCGGTGCGCCTCGGGCCGCCACATCGCGTAGATCGCGCCCTCTACTGCGGCCTGCGCCGCTCGCTCCTCGCCGATCGAATCGGGTGCGACCGCGATGGCGACTTTGCGCACAGACGATCGCCAGAGGGCGCGAATACCCGCGCTGGCGATGTTGCGCGCGCGCTCCGCGTCAAGCTGTCCGGGTTTGCCGGCACCGACGATGACGACGCGCGGCTCTTCGTGGAGTGTGTTGACGCCGTAGAGCCGCGTGACGCCCTGCTCCTCTTTGAGCAGACGTGCGATCGCGGCGCGCGTCGCGCGTGAAAGCCACGCCGGGGGCTCGGCGCCCGCGAAGAGCGGGAGGACGATCGCATCCACCTTTCCGAGCTGCGATGGACGAACGGCGCGAAATCTCATGGAGCGACCTTCTTTCGGTCGATGAGCGTAGCGACGCGCTCGCGAGCCTGCTCTGGCGGTACGACGAGGATCCGATCGTCGCCGGACCTGCGCGTCAGACCGCGGTCATCGAGGAAGCCGAGGAGCGGGAGGACGTGCTTTCGGCTCGAGCCCGTGAGGTCTCGCGCGCGGGCCACGGTGATCGTTCCTGTCTGGGCGAGCTCGGTCACGACGGTCTCCGCGAAACGCGCGACCGCGTCGGGCAGGAACACCGCCTCCGTCCCGATGCGAACGAGGTCACCCCGCTCGCCGAGGGCCGCGACGAGCTCGCGGTCGAGGCCGTACTCCGACTCGAGCTGAGCGGGGGACGGCGGCTGGAGCGGCTCGCGGCCGAGCGCGGCTCGCGCGCGGGCCCATGCCGACTCCTGCGCCGACGTGAGAGTCGGGACGTGCGAGGGCAATGCGAGCGCGCTCCCCCGCTCCGCGATCCGGCCATCCGCCGCGAGGCGCTCCACGAGCGCGTTGAACCGTTTCGGCGACAGGTCGAGCGAAGAGCGGACCTCCTCGCGCGGCGCGCCCGCGCGAAGCGGCGACCGCCGGTGCGTCGCGGCGAGTGTTCGTTGGACCCGCGTCGCCAGCGCTTCGAACGCGTCGCGCGCGAGGAGCGCGTCGGCAAGCGCCACGGCACGGCCGCTTTCGGCGAGCTGCCGTGCCGCGGAATCGCGTTCCGACGCGTCGAGACCGCCGCGCGTTCCCGCTTCGACGAGGGTGCGCGGCACATCGAGCGCGGCAAGGAGCCGTGACGCCGGGGTCGGCGCGCTGCGCCGCTCGAGGACCGCGACAGCCTCGCGGCGCCGGCGCATCCGTTCGCCGGAGATGTCGGCCACGGCTCCTCCGCCGAGTGTCTCCGGCGGAGAGGGCCGGCGGATCACAAAGCGATCACCGACGGCGACGGCCAGCGGTTCCGCGAGCCGAAGCTGCGCCCATCCGGTCGCGCCGGGTTCGAGCGTGGCACCCTCAAGGAGCGACATGCGGGCCATGACCTCAGCCGTGCCCGCATGGACCTTGACGGCCTCGTCATGGGCGATGGCCTCGGACGCCGCGCCGAGGACCTCGACGCGCGCGGACACCACCGAGACCGGGGCGAGCGTCCCAGGCCGGACGATGACCATTCCGCGCTGGAGCTCGTCTTTCTCGACGCCGGTGAGGTTCAACGCGACTCGGCTACCCGGGCTCGCCACGTCGAGCGCGCGTTTGTGGGTCTGGATCCCCCGGATTCGCGCGCGCTGACCGGTCGGCAGGATCTCGATCTCATCTCCGGTCGCGAACGAACCGTCGACAAGCGTTCCAGTCACAACGGTGCCGAAGCCGGTGAGCGTGAAGGCCCGGTCGATCCCCAGGCGCGGCCGGCCGAGATCACGACGCGCCGGGGCCGTTGCCAAGACTCGGCCGAGCGCATCGACGAGCTCGGCCAGACCTGTCTTGGCGGTCGCCGACACCTCGATCATCGGCGCGGATGCGAGCCGTGTTCCTTGCAGCGCCGCGGTCACATCGCCGCGAGCGAGCGATGCCCATTCGTCGTCGACGAGATCGCGCTTCGTGAGCGCGACGACACCGCGGTCGACACCAAGCACGCCAAGAATCGCGAGGTGCTCGCGCGTCTGGGGCATCACGCCCTCGTCCAGCGCGACCACAAGCAAGACCGCGTCGACGGGACCGACGCCCGCCAGCATGTTGCGGATGAAATCCTGGTGACCCGGCACGTCCACGATGCCCACGGCTGCGCCGCTCGCGAGGGTCAGCCACGCGAATCCGAGATCGATCGTCATCCCGCGCTCGCGTTCCTCACGAAGGCGATCGGGGTCGATGCCGGTGAGCGCCGTGATCAGCGTCGACTTGCCGTGATCGACGTGGCCCGCGGTCGCGATGACACGCGCGCTGGTGTCGGAGCTACGCGTTACGGCGAACCGCGATGCACTCGATCTCGACTTTCGCGCCGCGAAGCAGCGCCGCACCCACCGTGGAACGCGCCGGCTTGTGGGTTCCGAATCGCTCCGCGTAGACCTCGTTCATCGCCTGGAAGTCGGCGAGGTTCGCGAGGAACACGGTCGTCTTCGTGACGCGGTCGAGCGAGGAGTCGGCCGAGACGAGGACCGCAGCGAGGTTGTCGAGCGCGCGCCGGGTTTGGGCACGCACGTCGTCGCCGCCGACCAGCTGGCCAGTCTGCGCGTCAAGCGCGAGCTGTCCCGCGCAAAACACCAGATCGCCCGCGATGATCGCCTGGCTATAGGGTCCGACCGGCCCGGGTGCGCGGTCCGTTTTGGTGGCGCGAAGATCCATCTGCTCCCCCTTTTGCGAGCGCGCCGGTGACGGCGCGCGCCAGCACCTCATCATCCTCAGGCAGGACGCTCCGGAGGTCGAGTGCGACCCGCTCCTCGACGATGCGCGCGATCACCGGCGGATCCGCGGACCGGAGCGCCTGCGCCAGGCGGGTCGCGGGCGCGCCACCGATGGCGACGGCGAAGGATGGCTGTGTCTCCTCGGGCAGCGACCCGCCGCCCACGGTCGAGCGGACCTCGATCGTTTCGGCGGGAATACCCGCCGCACTGAGCCCCGCCACGAGGGCGCGCGCCCGCGCCGCGATCGAGCGTGGCGCCGCCGCGATCATCCGCCAGACCGGGAGCTCCGTCTCGGCATTTCCGTCCCGATAGGTCTCGAGTGTCGCGAGAAGCGCCGCGATGGTCAGCTTGTCGGGCCGAAGCGCCCGCATGAGTGGGTGCGTCCTGAGCGCTCCGATGCGTTCGGCCCGTCCGACAGCGATGCCGGCCTGCGGCCCGCCGAGGAGCTTGTCACCGCTGAAGGTGACGACATCCGCGCCCTCACCGATCGCGTCGCTGACCGTGAGCTCCCTTCCCAGTCCGAAGCGGGACGTGTCGAGGAAGGTGCCGCTGCCGAGATCGTGGATGAACGCGATGTTGTGCTCGCGCGCGAGGGCCGCGAGCTCACGCCCCTCCGCACGCGCGACAAAACCGGTGATCTTGAAGTTGCTCGCGTGCACGCGGAGGATCGCGCCGGTCCTCTGGCTGATCGCGGCCGCGTAATCGCGCGCGTATGTGCGGTTTGTCGTGCCCACCTCGACGAGCTTCGCTCCCGATCGCCCGAGCACATCGGGAATGCGGAAGCCGCCGCCGATCTCGACAAGCTCGCCGCGCGCCACGATGACCTCCTTGCGCGAGGCGAGTCCGGCGAGAGCGAGGAGGACCGCCGCAGCGTTGTTGTTCACGACGATCGCGTCCTCGGCGGATGCGAGGTCGGCGAGGAGACGGGCCGCGTGTCCGTGCCGTTCGCCGCGCTTTCCGGCGACGAGGTCGTACTCGACGCTCACGGCCCCGGCGGCCGCGCCAATGGCCGCGAGCGCCCGCGGCGAGAGCGGCGCGCGGCCGAGGTTCGTCTGAAGGACGACTCCCGTCGCGTTGATGACGCTCCGCAGCGTGAGACGCTGGCGCTCGACGAGCGCCGCGCGCGCTTGGGCGGCGAACGTCGCCGCGTCGCCGGACGTCCGCTCGGCACGCGCCCGGGTCAGCACGTCGCGCGCCGCTCGGGTGAAGCGCTCGCGCTCGTTTGCGGCCGGCCGTCCCGCGCGAAGGATCGCATCTACGGATGGCAAGGCGCGGCGCGGATCGGCACGCTTCACCGGGCCAGGACCTCGAGGGCTCCGGGACGCACGCGTATCGAGAATCGTTCGGCGGTCGTCGTCTCGCCATCGAGCTGCGCCCGCATTGGCCGCTGCAGCTCGATCTCGATCACCCGCGCCCGTTTCATCACGATCTTCTTCCCATCCACATGCGTGCCGCGATAGAGCTTGCCGAGCGCAACGAGCGACGACCATCGCGAAAGGTCGCCGGCGAGGAGCACATCGAGCTGACCGTCGTCGAGCGACGCTTGCGGGGCGACGTGCATGCCCGATCCGAAGTGCGTGCCGTTAGCCGCGACGACCGTCAGAAAGCGCCCGCTGTGCAGCTCACCATCGACGAGAACGCGCATCGGCTCCGGCCGGTAGGTGGCGATCCCGACGAGCGAGCCTGCGAAGTAGCCGAAGGTCTTGCCCGCCAGACGTGAGGTTGCCGCGATGCGCTGCGCCACATGGCCGTCGATGCCGACGCCGGCCGAGTTCACGAAGACGCGCCCGTTCACCTCGCCGACATCGATCGTTCGCCGCTGTGCCGCGCGGACGAAGCGGGGAACGTCGCGTCGCCGCCGCGGGTAACCGAGCGCGCGCGCGAAATCGTTCCCCGAGCCGATCGGGTAGAGCGCGAGCGCGGCACCGCTGCCCGCGATGCCGTTCGCGATCTCGTTCGCGGTGCCGTCGCCACCGGCCGCGATGATGATCCGGTAACCGTCCGCCGCGCCTTCACGCGCGAGTCGGGCCGCCTCGTCCGGTGCCGGGGTCTGAACGACATCGACGCGCATCCCCTGACCGCGAAACTCAGCTGCGATCCGAGACGCGATGCGCGCCCCGACACCGTTTCCCGCGACCGGGTTGACGATGGCGAGAGCGCGCTCCTCCGCCTGTTTGACCGCGCCGGTCACACGCCAGCCGGGGACAGCGCCTTACGGATTGCGTCCTGCTCTTCGTCCGACAGCGCGTGTTTCGACCGTCCAGCCTGCACCGACTTGGCGAAGATGCGCGTATCGGCGCGCCCGTGAAGGCTCGAGAGGACGACGCCGTTCCCTTCGGCGTCAAGCAGAGCGACCGCGAAGGACTGGTCTCCGCCCGTGTCGGCGAAGGGGTTGAAGCGCACCACACCGACCTTTTGGATGCTGTGCTGGGCGAGCCCCTCGAGCTCGTGATGCAGCCGGTTCAGCGCGTCCACCCGCTCGGCAACCGTATCGAGACGGCGAAACTGCCGGTCGAGGAGCTCGTCGAGCCCGACGCCTTCACCCTCGCCGAAGAGCCGGCGGAGCCGCCGGCGCAGCAGGGTGTCGGACCGCTGCAGCCAGGCAACCCAGAGCAGGAGCACGACGACGGCGACGGCCAGGACGAGGACGAGCGTGGAGAGGGCCTGGGCATCGAGGGGCATTCGCGGCCGAGCATACGGGGTCGGCTATCCTCGTCCTCCCGTGGCAAAAAAGCACCGCGTACGCGCGCGCTCCCGCCGGGCGGTCGAGGCATCCCGTCGGGCGTCGGCGGCGCGTCCGCCGGCACCCGAGCGCGAGCAGCAGCCGTCACGCCAGGCAGCGAGCAGCCGGCCGACGCGGTATGGATCGCGCACCGGAACCTCACGCGCCGTGGGCGCGCCGTCGCAAGGTCTGGAGCGAGCAGCGGCGTGGGAGCGCGGGTACGTCACCAAAGACTTCCGGCGCATGGCGATCGTCGTGGTGATCGCACTCGCACTCCTCGTCGCCGCCGGCCTCTTTCTCAACGCCTTCGAACACTGAGCTGGCACGACGCCTGCGCCGTGAGTGGCCCGCGAGTATCGCTCTGTCGTCGCGGCACCGGCCGGCGCCACCCTCGCGCAGAAGATGATGACCGACCTTTTCCGCGATCCCCACGTGCCGAAAGGCGCGATCAACATGAACGCGGACAAGGGCGTCGCCGAGGTCGAGGACCTGACGCATCTCGCTGGAGACAGCGTCCCGCGGTCGTAGCTCTTCGCGCCATCGTCTTCGCTGCGGTCATTGCCTCGGGCTGCGTAACCGTCGGCACGGGGAACGCGGCCGTCGAGCGCGCGTTCGCCCAGCACATCTCGAACATCGAGGTCACCGCGCAGGGCACCGTCACGCGACTCCTCGCCGACGACACTGGACCGTCGGGCACGCACCAGCGCCTCATCATGCAGCTCGGTGGATCGACGCAGACGCTACTCGTCGACAACAACGTGAACATCGGCAAGCGCGTTCCGCTCGCGGTCGGCGACGACGTGACGGTCCATGGCGAGTACGTGTGGAACGAGCAGGGCGGACTCGTTCACTTCACGCATCACGACCCGGCGCACACGCATGAGGACGGTTGGATCGAAGCGAAGGGCGTCCGCTACAGCTAGGTCATCCGTACTTCTGCAGGGCCTCGATGACCATGGCGAGCCGAAGCACGCCTCCGCCGATCAGGATCAGCCAGAGTCCCAGCCTGGTGCCCTGGAACCACGCGGCGACCGCGAGGAGCAAACCGAACGACACCGAAAGGGGCCACCACGATTCGGACCCGAGCAGTCCAATGCCGACCAACAAGGGAGCGGCGATCGAGAGCGCCGTGCCGAGCCGTGACGACCGGGCGCGGTAGACGTACCAGGGCAGAGTGGAGCGCTCCCTCCCACGATGTACCGAGCGAACACGACGGGACCTGGTTCCGGCCCTGACGTCCACGTACAGGAACGTGATGAACCCAAACAGCCACCTGACGGCAGTGTCGACGGCTCGCATGGGGACATTGTCACGATTGACCGAAATCCGGTGGGCTGTGCTGGATTCGAACCAGCGACCTCTGCGATGTGAACGCAGCGCTCTAACCGGCTGAGCCAACAGCCCGAGGCCAGATGTACAGGATACCCGTCACCAGCTTCCTCCGCCCCCTCCACCACCGCCACCGCCTGCTCCCCCACCTGAGAATCCGCTGCCGCCACTCGACCCGGGCGTCGCGGCGATCGCCGATCCGAGATTGCTCGAGAAGCCCTGCAAGGATGAGGAGAGCACGCCCGCGTTGAACGGGCCGCTCCCGACGTACCACGAGGCGGTCTGCTTGCTCATGTCGATGTCCTTGAAGGCGCGGGCCCAGCGATCGACGCACCCGAACACGATCGCGTACGGCAAATAGTCGGAGAAGATGTTCTCGCGCTCCGCGAAGCGCTGGCGCTCGGTTTCGGCGACCTCCATGTAGTGGCCGAAGCCGAGCGCACGCCGATGCAGGTCCGCTCCGGCTGCGGTCTTCGCGGGCATGATCCGAGCGATACCCAGCGCGACGAACCCTCCGGCGATGACGACGAGCACGCTCAGCCCGGCGTATCCCTGACGAACGCGATCGGGTCGCGTCGCGAACCACTTGCGAGCGTGAGAATCGCTGTAGAGCTCGCTCTCCGCACTCCGCAGCGAGGTCACGAAGTGCGTCCGAAGCTCTGAGATCTTTACGTCGGTGCCGTCCTTGAAGAGACCGTCGTAGACGATCGCCTCGTATGGAAGGAGGCCGGCTCTGCCTTTTCCGGTGGCGTGCAGCGTCCAATCTTTCTTGCCGAAGATCCATTGCTGCGGCTCTTCGGTGATCGTGAGATAGCCGCGGACGGCGAGGTCGACGATGGTCGCCGTGACATCTTTGGTGTCCGCGCTTTCGTCGAGGATCACGCCGAGCTGCGCTGGCCGGATCTTGTCGGGCGGCTCGTACTCCGGAACGATCGTCCGGCCGTCGCCGGGGTCGCGGCCCGCCGTGTACCAACGCCAATAGAGCAGCGCGAGCCCGGCCACGAGCGCGAACGCGGCGAGGGCGAGCCAGAGTGGCTGCGGCTCGAAGTACCCAAGCACGTTCCCGCTGTCGCGGGCGATGATCGGCGCGGGCTCGGCGACGACACCTTTCGCCAAAGCGGCGACGATCGTGAGCTGTCCACGCGGCGGGAACGGCCTCGTCGCAGCGAACTCCGCACCGCTCGCAGTCGTCGTGGCTCGACAGGCCTCGTCGGATCCGGCGGGCCCCTGATAGCAGGTGACGCGTTGCAGAGCGGCGGGGGCGTGCACCGTCGCGGTGACCGCCTGCGCCCGAACGTCCCACGAGCCGCCATTCACGTTCCAGAAGAGCTCGTCGTGATCGCCGAACGCGTTCATCGCTCCCGAGACGTCGTAGGTGATGCGGTACGTCTGACGCCCGCTCACTGTCCGGTCGGGGTCACCGATCTTGATGACCTTGTCGGCGCCGGCATCGCTCAGCGCGAACTTGATGGGCTTTTCGGCGGCATCCGTCACCGAGCGCACCTCGAGGCGGTACACCCGCAGATGCGTGTCGTCCCAGCGGTACCGAACGGGGATGTTCCGGAAGATGCCGTGCTTCTGCTGCGCCCCGAAGTCCACATCGATCGCCTCGACGATGTGCAGCGAGGCGTCGTTCTGGATCGTTATGTCCGACGCGAAGCGCTGGATGACCCAGCCCTCGTCGGCGAGAGCCGGCGTCGCGAGCGCGAACGCCAAAGCGGCGGCGACGACCGTGAGGACCAGAACGCGCGGCAGCGTGCTACCTAGAGGAATTGCAGAAGTATGGTCGCGAGACCGAGGAACGAGAGGAAGCTGCTGCAGTCGGTGATCGTCGTGAGCACGATCGAGGACGATTGCGCGGGATCCTGGCCCGCGGCTTTCAGGATGAGCGGGATCGCAGCGCCCGCGATGCCCGCCGCGACCATCGCAAGGACCATCGCGCTGCCGATCACAACGGTGAGCCCGATCGACTGGCTCCAAATGAACACGCCCACCATCGTGGTCGACGCCACCGCCAAGCCGTTGAGAATGCCGACGCCGGCTTCTTTCACGATGAGCCGCGGCCAGTGCGAGAGACGGACCTCGCGCAGGGCGAGCCCGCGCATCGTCACGGCGAGGGCCTGCATGCCGCTGTTCCCCGATTGTCCGGCGACGACCGGCAGCAGGACGGCAAGCGCCGTGAATTTGGCGATCGTGCCCTCGAACATCCCGACGACGAACGCGGCGAGGAAGGCCGTCGCGAGGTTGATCTCGAGCCATGGCAGCCGCTGGCGAACCGCGAACGACACTCGTGAGAGCGCGCGCTCCTCTTTGCTGACACCGACCATCGTCTGCATGCTCATCGTCGCCTCGGCCTCCGCCGCCGCCACGAGAGCGCGATAGCGGATGACCCCGACGAGGCGCCGGTCGCTGTCGATGACGGGCAGCGTCGCGACTCTCTGTTCGGTGAGATAGTTGACGATCTCCTCGCGGTTCGCGGTCGCGTGGACGCCGACCGGTGTTCCCTGCACGAGATCCTTGAGCTTGGTCTCGGGTGTCGAGGTCGCGATCTCGCCGAGTGGCACAGTGCCGACGAGGCGACCGGACGCGTCGGTCAGATAGATCGCCCCGAGCTCCTTCTCTTTGAAGGTGCGCATCTTGCGGAGCGCGTCGTCGACCGTCGTCTCCGGCGCGAACGCCGTGATCCGCGGGTCCATGAGCGCCCCGGCTGTGTCGAACGGATACGTGAGGAGCTCGCGAACCTCCGATGCGAACCGACGCGGTAGGCGGCTCAGCACAGCCTCACGCTCGGCCGTGTCGAAGCTCGCCACGATGGGCGCCGCGCGCGCCGGGTGCATCTGCCGCAGCGCGATCTTCGCGGCCTCGGCCGGCAGGTGGCGCAGGACGTCCGCGGCGACGCGCGGGTTCAGGCGCTCCAGGAGATGGACGGCCTCCTCCGGACCGGCGTCGTGGACGATGAGCGCGGTCTCGCTCGGCATCCGCTCGTCGAGGAACCGCGCGACCTCTTCCGGGTGGTGCCGGAGGTACTCGGTGTTCAGCGCGCGCCGGGCCTCGAGCTCGCTGGGGGCCGAGGCCTCCGCGAGAGGAAGAGCGGCCTCGAGCGGCACCGACGCGATCGCTTCGCTCACGCCCGCAGTATCGCCAAGAAGGGAGCCCTGAGCGGGTTCTAACGGGTGTCCGTGCGCCGGACCTCGATCTTTCCCTCGGCTTCTCGCACCTCGTAGTGCGGTTGATCGAACACCGCCGGCCCGCGCACCACGAGCCCGTCGCGAAGCCGGTACCGGGAGCCGTGACAGCCGCACTCGATCGTGTCGCCCACGATCTTGCCCTCCGAGAGGCTGCAGCCCTGGTGAGCGCAGACGTCGTGGAGGGCGTTCAGGCCGCCGCCGCGGCGTACCACGACGAGCGTCTGGGCGCCCGCCTTGGCCTTCACCGGCTTGTCGGCGGGGATGTCGCTCACGTCGAGCGCGGTCCACTTGGTCCCGCCGCCCCGCCAGGCGTGACGATCGACCTGCGTCCCGAGGTTGTAGACGAGCTCGCCCCCGATGTATGCGCTGCCGATGACGATCAGGAAGCCGATCGTTGAAAGCCATACCTCCGCAGGTGACGGCACCGCGCCGAGGCGCATGAGGAAGGAGACGAGATACAGGACGAGCGCGACGAGCATCAACGACGAATGGACCGTCCCGAACCGCTGCGTCTTCCCCTCGAGATCGATGTAATCGGCGTAACCCGCGAGCGCGGCCAGCAGCATGAACACGATCCCGACGCCGATCGCGGCGGTCGCCGCGGCGCGCTGGCCCGACAGATCGAGGACGACCGCGACCACGTACGCGCCGATCGGCACGTCGGTGATCGCGGGGTGCAGTGGATGACCGAGCCACACGCCGTTCAGGAGGTCCTTGATGGGCCGCACCGGCTTATAGAGGGCGGCGAAGATCGCGACGAAGAGCTTGCCGAGCGGGTCGGCCCACATGGCCTGCGCGTCGAGTACGCGCTCGATCGCCCGATGCAGCACGCCGGGATGTTAGATCGATCTAATGGACGACGATCGAGCTCGCTCCCGCGGTGATCGTCAGGGTGACCCGGTCGTGTGCCGTCGCGTAGCCGCTCGTCTCGAACGAGGTTCCGCCCGCGAACACGCCTCGTCCGGTTGACGTGCTGCCGAGCCGCGGGTTGTCGCTGCGGATCGAGATGATCGCGCCGCTCGTCGAGATGCGCGCCTCGACGCCATCGGGCACGGTCACGGTGATGCTCGAGGCACCGCCATTCATGTCGATCGGGACATCGCCCGTAGGCTTCGGCAGAACGAAACGCATCGAGGACGCGCCGATGTTCACGTCGGCGGTGCGGACGTGGATGTCGGAGAGGTCGATGTCGAATTGACCCGCGCCGACGTTGATCGTGAGCGACGTTGGGACGTCGCTGGCGACCTGCACCTGGATGTCGGATTCGCCGGCTGGACGGAGGAATCCGTTCGGCGTTACCTCGTCGAGGCGAGCGTTCACGCGGCTTGTCCCAGTCGTTCGAACGCGGAGATCGGCATCCGCGCTGTGCGCCTCGACAAGCTCGGTCGCGCCACCGCTCACGCGATATGCGCGCGTCGCTCCGGCGTTCAGCGTGAGATCGAGCTCAGTCGCGCCCGCACGTGGAACGGTCACATCGCTCTCGCCCGGCCCGCTTCCGCCGAACACGAAGACACCCGGGCCGAGGTTCGGCGCGTACGCGACGAGCGCCAGCCCCGCGGCGATGACGAGGACC
>Ga0209805_1001012_pt1 | contig 17300 bp, 21 predicted proteins | sample GraSoiAngelo_148_FD_185905 | JGI IMG/M metagenome (GOLD analysis project Ga0209805, IMG submission 185905) | Grasslands soil microbial communities from the Angelo Coastal Reserve, California, USA - 14_1009_09_20cm (SPAdes) (version 2) | ecosystem: Environmental > Terrestrial > Soil > Grasslands ... | reverse complement strand
CAGCCGTGGCCTGGGCCACCTGCGCCCCGTAGTAGAGCTCCACCACGTGGAGCGCCGAGTCGATGCCGGAGCTCAAGCCCCCGGCGGTCACGATCAGCGGGTCCGACTGCACGTAACGCACGGAGCTGCGCACGTCGATGTGCGGATACTGGTTGGCCAGGCGCTGAAGCGAGGCGTGATAAGTGGTCGCCGGCTTGCCGTCGAGGAGCCCCGCCTCGGCCACCCGGAAGGCGCCGGTGCACACCGACATGATGAGCGCGTGCTGCTCGTGGAGTTTCCGGAGCCAGGGGCCGAGCTGCTCGTCTCCCGACTGCGCACCGACCACGACCACGTCCGGCGCCGGCGCATCCGCAAAGCCGTAGTCCGGCACCACCGTCATGCCGGGCTTCGTGCCGCCGCTCGTATGAATGGGTTGCCGGTCGCGTCCCACGGTGTAGAGCTCGAACGGCATCTGCTGATCCATGTCGCCTGCGCCGGTGTGGACGTTCTCGAAGACTTCCCAGGGACCGGCGTAATCGATCACCACCGCGCCCTCGGTCATCACCACCGCGACCCGGATCTTGCGACCCTCGGGAGGCTGCAGGGCGCCGGCGTGGGCTACGGGTCCGGCCGCGAGCGCGATCACTACGAGCATCATGCGGACGAGGACGGCGAGCATCATACGGATCATGGGGCACCCCCTGAAGGCCTTTTGCCGATTGCTGACAAGGATAGTCCCGCCGGCCTTTGCAGAAAGGACAAAGAACGCACAGTTTCTGCCAACCGCATATAACGCATTGTCCCCCGGGCGGAAACCGCGCCGGCCGGGTGCCCGGCAGCCCTGAACCGCGTGCCGGCGCTACGGAGCACGCCCGGGCGTCGGGGGTTTTGAGTGTGCGCGCCGAGGACTTACACTCCGCGCTCCATCCGCCGTGCCGGCTTAGCTCAGTGGTAGAGCAGCGGTTTTGTAAACCGTTGGTCGGGAGTTCAAATCTCTCAGCCGGCACCAACATTCACAAACAAGATCAACATCTTACTCATCCCTGACTCAGTGCATCTGGCGCCGTAAACCGATTTTTGCCGGAATTTGCGGGAATTTTTTTCCTCACACAGTTTCTCCGCCGCCGCGATGAGGTTAGCAAGCTCCGGCCCCGAGTAGTGCGTCGTGATGCGCGCACTTTTGTGGCCGAGGAGATCCTGCCGGTCCTCGAACGAGACGCCCGCCGCCCGTAAGCGCCGGCCATAGGTGTGCTTCAGATCGTGCACGCGCACTCTCCGAAACCCCTCCGGTGCCGGAGTCCCCGTCTGCTCCTCCCACCTGTCCGCTGCCCGCGACCGCGCGCTCTGCCACGCGGAGTTGTTCATGTGGAGCACGGGCACCGGCATAGCTCCTTCCCGCTGTTTGCCTGGCTTCGCATTCCTTCGCTTCGGCACGTAGGCGAACACGTAGTCCGGGTACTGCCCCCGCTGAGCTTCCACCACTGACCGGGCGATGCGGTTGAGGACGACCAGTCGATCCTGGGCGTTCTTGACCCGATTTCCCGGGATGATGAACACGGACGTGTTGAGCTCGGGCACCTTCACCTCATCGTCCCACTTGAGTCCGCATACCTCCCGATCGCGGCACCCGGTGTTCACCTTGAGGAGCGCCATCCTTGCTAGGTGATCAGGCAGCTCCTGGAAGAGCAGCGCCTGCTTTTCGCGCGACAGTGGATAAGGTGCTCTGCCGTCTCTTACGGGGATGAGCTTGATCTTCGGTGCGTGCTCGAGCCAGGTCAGTCCCTGTTCGTCCCGCCACTCGGACGCGGCGAGATTCAGGATGTGCCGGATCAGAGCGAGTGTGTTGTTGATCGTGCGGGACTTCGCGCCCTCGGCTTTCCGCTTGGCGATGAACGCCTGCAGGCTTCCCATGTGCACCTGTTTAAGAGCCAGATCGCCGATGACGGGATCCAGCCAATTGAGCAATCGGGCATCTTCCCGAATCGTCTTCTTGTGTTGGTTCTCCTCCAGGAACCTGGTTGCCGCTGCACGAAACGTACGATCGAGCCTCACCCCGTAGATCCGCGCACTGCGGATCTGGTCTATCCGCCTGGCGAGTTGCTCCTGGGCTTTGGCGAGATTGTCCGGCAGTGCTCTCGCGAATGCGAGTTCCTCTGAACATTTTGTCGATGTGCCAGACCCCACCGCGCTTGGTGAGACCTGACATTCTGTGGTTTCCCATGGCTTAGTCCTTTCAGATTGAGCCGCGGGACACCCGTTGCGACGTTTATGCTCGTCGGCCCAGGCGTCGAGGTCAAGGCGATCAGTGAGCAAGGCAAGCGGCTGAACAATTCGGAAGGCGACCCTGCGCGGATGGCGGTGGGAGTTCGCCCGGCACCTAAGGGCTCAGGGAATTGCGGCTAACGCCACGGAGCGCGCCGTGAGAGGCGATGGCCGTACGCACAAAAGGGATGGGATCTATCGTGCCAACGCACGAGGAGCGTCAACTCACGTGCAAGCTCGGATAGCCACCGCCGTAGACGAGCTACTGAGGGGAGACCTGCACATCGATCCGGGTCGAAAAAGGCTTCAGGAGACCCGGGAGCGGGTTGTGCAAGGATGGCTAGCCATGCGGGACATTCTCGTGCAGGAAGGTCAACCCAGGCTTGCTGAAGCGGCGGCGCGCTTCGCAGATCAGCTGCCGAAGCCTAGAACCGAAAAGGAGCAGCTGGCCCAGGCAGTCGGGTCATCCTTACTCGAACGAGCGAAGCGCGAGCGGCTTGTCACACGCTGAACTGCTGCGGCCTGGTGACCCGACCGTGCCATAATGCCTGCAACCATGCTCAGGTCCCACCACAAAACGATATTCGAAGCCTTGGGACGCAACCCGATTCATCCGTTTCCTGCGCGGATGGCACCCGGTATCGCGTTAGACGCGCTGGGGAATGGTCGGGAACCGCTGCGGGTGCTTGATCCGATGGCCGGCTCCGGAACAGTCCTGGCCGTTGCGCGGGCAAAAGGACATCGCGCCTTTGGAATTGATCTTGATCCTTTGGCCGTACTGTTGACAGGTGTGTGGACCAGGACTGTGGACGCCGAGCGGGTCATGGACAAAGCAGAGGACGTGTTGAGTCGAGCGCGCGCGCACATGCGGCAGCTCGCCGTAAGCCAAGCATACCCGCGGCATGCCGATGAGGAAACGCGCAGGTTCATCCGCTACTGGTTCGACGACTACGTACGCCGTCAACTTGCCGCACTGGCGGCCGCAATCGGGCGGACTCACGATGCGGCAGTTCGCGAGGCGCTTTGGTGCGGCTTCTCGCGCCTGATCATCACAAAACAGGCTGGCGCCTCTCTGGCGCTCGATCTCTCGCACAGTCGTCCCCACAGGAAGTTTGACCGTGCGCCGATCAAGCCATTTAGCCGATTCGGAGCCTCTGTGGAGCTGGTCGTATCCAACTGTCCACAAAGCGAGTCTGGACCAGTAGGGCCCTTGGCGGTTGTCAAACAGGGGGATGCCAGACAGCTGCCGTTGACAGATAGCTCGATCGATCTTGTTCTGACCTCACCGCCCTATCTGAATGCGATCGACTACTTGAGGTGCAGCAAGTTCTCTCTTGTGTGGATGGGGCATACCGTGGGTGAACTCCGGCAGATTCGCGCCGAGAGCGTCGGCACCGAAGCCTCTGCCCAGCAAGCGCTTGATGCAGAGTGGGTACGGGCGTTAATCCGCCAGCTTCGCATCAGGCCGCAGCTCTCCGCTCGCCATCATGCGCTCCTGGCCACGTACGCTTGGGACATGGGTCATGCGATGGCTGAGGTGTCGCGCGTCCTGAGGCGAGGCGGGAGGGCCGTGTACGTCGTCGGCGATTCAACGATTCGGGGTACGTTCGTCCGCAACTCTGCAATCATTGCCGCCGCGGCGGCGCGGCATGGGCTATCGCTGATATCTCGGCATTCGCGCGACCTGCCCGCAAATCGCCGCTACTTGCCGCCGCCCAGTCACGCAAGTGCCAACGTGATGTTGAATGGGCGTATGCGACGCGAGGTAGTGGTGCAGTTCAAAAAACCCTGAGGAGTTACGTTGGCTGGACAGGGCAATTGCAGCCCCCAGGGATCTGCTAACGTACTACTCCACCAGTAGACGCTTGCAAGGCGCTGGGTCGATCGCAACCATCAGCGGCCGCGTGAAGCTTGCGAATGAGACGAGGGCCTGGCCGGGAGCCAATCTGGCAACACGATTCCAAAGGCTCGTATCGATGCTGCCGATGGATTTCTGCATGCGGTGGATCACCGCGCTGTCCGAAATCTTGTGGATGATGAAATTGTTGAGCAGCCCCAATACTTCGTTCGGCAGATGCTGAGGCAGCTGGGTAACGAAGACGAGTCCGAGCCAGCGTTTTCGGCCGCGTTTGGCGATTCGCGCAACTTGCTGGAACAGCACGGGCATCTGTGCGATACGCTCGGACGAGAGAAATTCGTGCGCTTCCTCAATGATGATGAGCGCGGGCACAACCTCCTGTCCGCCGCTGGCCGCCGCCTTGTAGTGCGCCTCTTGCGTCTCCTGCAGTCCGCGAAGGATGTCCGCGATCACCAGGTTGTTGAGATGCGGGGAGTCCGTATCCGAGAGGTCAATCACTGAGACACGACCTGGCTGCAGCATGTTCTTGAAATTGATGGAGCTGACGCCGCTCACATCGAAGATCTTCAAGCGCCGTAGCCGATGCAGCCGTGCGGCGAGCGCGCGCCAACTCACTTCATGAGTGCTCTTCTGGGCGTGGACGCGCTGGAGGACCATAGCGGGATTGCTGCGGAACTCTGAAAAGAGGGCGATCCCTGGGCCTGCCGAGCTCTCGGACTCCGGTGCGCTCTCGCCGAGCGCGTCCATCGCGGTGCCCTTTGACTTGCGACCTGAGCCGGAGCCAGAGGCGCTTTTCTGTTCCGCCTTGCCGGCATCACTCAACGTGTACAGGTAGGCATTCACCACATCGAGGACGTGCTGCAAGGTGATCCTGGGATAGCCGGTCGTCAGCTCATCGACCTCCAGGGACTCCCGTTCTTCGACATCGTTACCTCGGCGCGGGAATACGCCGAAGTCTCGAAGCAAGAGCTTGGCAACGTCGTAGGCACGGTAAAAGCGCTCCTGTTGCGCGTCGCTCATCTCGAGGATTTCCGCAATCGCGTACGGGGAGAGGCTGGAAAAGTGCAGCGTGAACTCCTGCCGACTTCTGTGGCCGGGGTTCGTGGTTTCCCGTCCCACCAGATGGTAGATCTGCAGGTCGCGCACGCCCTCGGCCGTCATGCCGCGACGGCGCAGCGCTTCAAGCATTGCGGGGTGATCGGTCGGCTTGTCGACATGCGTGTACTCACCCTCGACGTCAAACACGATGGTGGCGATGCCGGCCTGCTGGAAGCGATGAATCGATGTCGCCACGGTGGTTGACTTCCCACCGCCAGTGGTCCCGACGATGCCCACGTGTCGCGGCAGCACAGCCTTGTCCTTTGAGCTGATGCGCGCCTCCATGTTGTCGTAGCCGACCACCTGACCGAGCAGGAGATCTCCGCCAACGCCCAGCACTGTCTGGCTCTCAGCCTGATCCAAGAGGAAGACCGGGCTCTTCGGCCGCGGACGGTAGCGCGGGGGCACGAGTTTGCCGTTGCTCTCCTCCCCAAGAATCTCGACCTCGCATCGGCCGTGGTAGTCGAAGGTGTACTGGACCTTTTTGCCCTGAACCACGACTCCGATGGCCATCGAGGAGTTGGGCGGAACTGCGTCGGCCTCGGAGAATGGCCCCTTTACGACCACTCCGAGATAGCTGCGCTTGTCGTCCCGTGACTTGATGCGTACCAGCGTTTGCGAGGCGAGCTTCTGGAGGTCATCGCGGGCGAGCAGCATCGTGATGAGATTGTCCTCGCTCGAGCTGGTATCAAAATGCGTGAAGCCGACCGCATCGGCTAACTCGGGATCGAGGGCAGCCATGCGTGCGCGGCCAGTCTCGGCCAGTGCATCGAGGCCAGTGAGCACCCCATCCGGCGTGTCGCGGATCAGATCATCACGGCCATTCGGCTCGATGGGGGAAGGATTTGGGCTGACAGCCATTTGTAACTCCTACTATCGACGGGTCTCACGCTCGCCGAAGTACCGCATGGGGACTCCGGCTTGTGAGTACGCGTCGTGAATCAGGCCAAGGAAACCGGCGGCGCCGAACACGCTCTTGCAGGTGACATCGGCGACGTCGATCAGCATCGGAAAGCCGCGGGCCGGGCGCAGAATGCTGTCGGCAATCGCGATACGCGCGGCCGTGTGCACGTGCTGACGGTGAGCGTAGAACATGTACGGTGGCGAGTGGTCGGATGCACAGTAGAGGCCATACATCACATGGGGACCGCAGTCCCGCACGAATTGTCGGGCATTCTCCTTGTGCTCCGCGGCGTAGTGACCCTTCTCAACGATGCGCTCGATCACGCCCTCGAGTGAGTTGAGAATGACATACTCGCCGGGAAGTAGGGCATTGCCGATCGTCAGCAGACCGCGCTCGCCCGGGGCGCTCGGGATGAAGACGAACTGCTTGAGCTCCAGGATCATCTTTCGCAGAACATCGAGTGAGGCCTTGAGCAGTCGCATGTTTCCCGAGCCTGTCAGGAGCTCGTAGGGGGCGGGAGCCCCGTGGCCGATGCGCCAGGGTGCGGTAGCCTTGTCGAGCAGGATCTTGCGCTCCGCGTATGTCATGATCCCGCGTCGAGCAAGCTCACTCAGACCGTCCTTTTGGTCGACGCCAGAGCGTGCGTCGCGGCGATCAATGACCTCCAGGGCCGCGCGAAATGGATCAGACGTCCGGCCGGCAACCTCCTTTCGGTACACGCGCTGCGCAAAGGTTGCCGATGTCCCACCGTAACTGACGACCGCGATTCCGATCTGTGTGATCCCGAGCGGGAGCGTGTCGTGTGAGGAGGAAGTCCCGTCGACAGCCTCGACCAGGCCCGGGAATAGCAGGCCTTCGTGAACCTTCGCGATCTCGTCGGGCCGGGCGAAATACACGCCGGCGTCCTCATGCGCGCCCGGGGCCCGGCGTATCTTGGGCAGCACCTCGCGGCGGACGATGTCCCGGAGCGACTCCTCGCGGTGTACCGCCGCCGCGATCTCCCCGCGCAGCCGCGCGACAGCCCCTTCCCAGTCCATGCCGGTTGCCCAGGTGTCGACATCGAGGGTGCGGGCAAGATCCTCTCCAAAGGCCTCGGAATACTCCCGGTCGCCGACGAGAGTGTCCTGCACATCAGCTTCCGGCGTCGGATTTGTGGATCTTCCCGCTTGGCGTTCCGCGACTGTCGCATTCTCCGGCCGGCTCATCGGTTCCCTCCCAGCAGTCTTTCGCTCAGCTTCGGACGCGGTCGGCTCCCGCCGAGCAGCAGGGTTGCGTAGGTGCGCGCAGCAATCAACGGAAGATCGAATTCTTGCGACAGAAGTGCCGCAGCTCCCGCCTCACGGTCCCCGCTTAGGCCTGCGGACTCTCGCAACAGGCTGAGAGCGGCCTTGGCAGGTGCCAGCAGTTCGAGAGCGAGGCGGTCTGCTCGTTGCTCCCGCTCTTCAACTTCCCAGCGGCAGATGGCGCCCGTCCGACCGCGGGCCATGAGATGAACGTGGGTGCCAAGCGGCACGCGATTGAGGACTGAGGAAACCGACTCTTCGCGGGTGGGTGCACGGTGACCGTCAAGTACCGGTCGGATCACCTCGCCGATCGCATCGAGCGCTTTTTGGCGCGGCCGAACATGATCCTCGAGGAAATGTGCGGTCTCGTGTGCCGCCGTGAGCTGCTGCTCGGCCGCAACGTCTGCGGAGTCCAGAAACACGATGCCGTGACCTGCTCGGGCGACGAGCGCCCCGTGCAGGCGGCGATGTGAACCATCCGACACATGGGAAATATGTCGGCGGGTGAGCCAGTCTCGTAGAGCGCGCGTCGTCAGATCCTCGAGCGCCACAAATGTCAACGGCAGGCGAAGCGGTATCAATGCGATCAGGTCACGAGGGAAGGCCTCGGGCAGCACCAGACCATGATCTTCGAGAATTTCCTGATTACGTGAAGTCACGGTTTCTCTTGGTCGTCTTGGCGATCACGAGCGGCGACGAGGATGCCCTCCGAGGCGTCGTGGCCCCAGGCCGCCAAGGCAGTGACAGCGTCTGCCCGACGAATAAGCCCCGCGAGCCGCTTCACGTCCAACGAGAAACGCGAAGCGATCCGCTCCACATCCTCGGCAAACCGTTCACCGGTGGGGGATCTGCAGAGAAAGAGCCATTGGACGGTCGCCGCGTCGCAATTGAGTTCCGCAGCGAGCTCGCGACTCGAGGTACCCTCGAGCTCAGCTAGACGTGTCAAGTTCCAGCCGAGCGACCACGTCGCTCGCTGAGCGCGGCGTGCAGCCGATTCGAGCCAGTTCTCCCTATTCGTCACGTAACTTCTCTCCAAGGCGCTCCAGTATCTTCACGAGCCTGTCTCGGTGCCGTTTTACTGCCCGCTGACGCTCCAGTGGTGTCTCGGCCTTGATTCCGAGAGTCTCAGCGAGCGCGTCCGTTGAGCGTTCGCCGTCCAGGATCAAAGCAAGGGCTAATCGGTCTCGCTCGTCCTGCACGACCTGCTCGATCTTCTGCCATAACTTCTGTGCCTCCGCGGACCGCTCCATCCTCTCATTCGGAGCGGATTCCCGAACTTCGACAAGAGAGCTGAACTCCTGCTCACGCCGAGCTTCGGCGGAGCGCGCCCGGATCCGATCGACCGCTTTGTGCTTGGCTATCTGCGTCAGGAAGGTACAGAGTCGTCCCCTGTCCGGGCTGTAGATGGAGGGCGAGCGGAGATAGTCGAAGAGGGCCTCGATCGATGAGTCCCTGGCGTTCTCGTGGTCGCACCGGAGATCGTGCTGGATGGCGCTCATCAAGGGTTCAACAAAGTGCGCAAATAGATCCGCCGGCGCGACGGGATCGCCGGCGAGAACCCTTTGGTGAAGGGCGTCTTCGGCTTCAGAACTCGGGAACGGCATTTCCCTGCAGAACCGCAGCGTTGTGCATCGCTGGAGCGCCTATCGTGTGAATCGCCAAGCGAGAGTATCCCTCGCTCCGCCGACGCTCCGGGTTTGGCGTCTCAGTTCCGCTGCGGCGGATCCGAGAATTGCGCATCGATTTTCCTCGCAGCAACGCAGTGGCTACAACACACCTCAGCCGTGTGATGTCGTGTCATCACGATACTGCCTTTTTTATAATTTACTGTATTAAATCATCGACTTATAACACCATCCCATAAAGGCTATTGGTGGCTGCTCAATCTCGTGCGTCTGCGCCTGGACGCACCGAAGGCTACAAATCGGGGAGACTGGCGTAGGCCTCTTTGCGCTCATCTCCTTCGGGCAGTCGGCATGAGCCGGCCTTGACGGCGGCAACGTGAGGGGCGAGCTTCTCCCGGATCCATTGGTACTTCAGGCGCAGGGGAACATCGCGGCTCTTCATCCCCTCCCTGACAATACCGCTGAGCTTGCCCAGGTAGACCGGGTAGTCCAGGTCCGGGTCATCCAATTCACCCTGTGCTCCCGTAATGTAGTTGATGTACGACATCCCGTCGGTATCCCGCTGCAGCATGGTCTTGATGCTCGCCACCTCGTGCTCCGGGCCGTGATGAAGTCCGTGCGCGCGCTTCGCTACCTCGAGGAGCGAGTCGCCTAGGATGATCCGTGGGAAGAGGGCGGCCTTCGACTCCAAGTCGTACGCTTCGACCAGCGCAGGGCCGAAGATCATCTTGTCCGTGTGGAGCACCTTGCCTTCCACGACAGCGCCACGGGAGAGCATGCCACGCCAGATCAGGCTCACCTGGACACCGAGGAGTTCGTTGAGCGTCCAGAAGACCTCGCTCCTTTCCTTGATCGGAAACGAGATGACAATGGAATCCGAGAATTGCGTGACCGCCCGTCCACGATTCTCATCCGGCTTGTCGATGTCCAAGAGCTCATGAATGAACAAGAACGCATCCGCGAGGTTCTTGATCCTGGAGGCGACATCCTGTCCTTGCTTGTCGAATGTCTGTTGAATCTCGGAACGGAAGCCGAGGATGTCCACGAAGCAAAGCACGCGATCCTCGTAGTTCATGTGCGGGTCCTTGTGATTCGGCGGCAGACTAGACAAGACGAATGAAGAGGGCGTTTGTCCGCGTCATCCTAGCACCCGTGCTCGCCCTCAAGGCCGAGGGCGAAGACGCTCTCATCGCCTGCGGCGGACCTTCCATCCTTGGCCGCTGCGTGCGCCGTGATCGGTCGCTCGCGGGCAATCCCGCCCAGGGCACCTCGGAGATTCCGTCATGAATTCGACGGGGCCCCAGCGGCGTTCGCATTGGTGCTCACGAGCGCCCCAGCGCCAAGTATTGTACCGCTCGATTACCGCGATCGGGTTTAGACTACAGGCGTGAACCTATCGGGCGCCGAGCGCAAGTGGGTCTACGAGTGTGCGGTGTTTGAAGCGTTTTGCCGCTTTGGCCCGCATACCGTCTGTGCCCTGCATCGTCGCGCGGCAGCAGCACCACCGCGGGTTCGGTGTTTAGCAGATTCGCGGAGGCGAAGAGATGCAGCAGATCGTTAAAGTCACCGTCTATATCTTTCTGGCGATCTTCGCGTTGACAGCGCTACTGACGCTTGTCGGCATCGGATACAGCTGGTTCGGCGATAGGCAGGGCGCAGAGCTTCCCTTTCTGCGATGGCTCATCGGCGTTCTCATCGTAGAAGTTGTAGGGGTAGTTATTACGCTCGCGAAGCGCGGATTCAGCTACCTGCCAGAAGTTAAGATTAATAGCAGCGCTGCTGAGACTGGAGCATTCATGAAGGGATTCGTCGCGCACGGTAGTAGCGTAACCATCGTGAGCAATCGACTGGGCTGGCTTGCTGATGCACCGGAAGTGCAAGAGGAGATCATTCGAAGGGCAAATACGGGAACACGATTCGAAATTATTACTTCCCAGCCCGTCGTGCCAGTGCAGCGGGAGCCACTTACGGCAGCAGGCGTGCATTTCTACGTCACAAGTCCGGAGCTCGTTCCAGAGGCAAGATTCACTCTCATCAACGCGGATCGGAGTGGAGCCGAACGATTGGCGATTGCAAAAGGCACTCACCCGCATCATGAGATCACTATTTTTGATGCGAACTCAGGTCCACAGATAATTGGCCTCGCCAAAGACATCGTCCGTAAATCCAAGGCCTTGATTCATGCCACAGCGATGGGATAGCGCCGCTCGCCTAAGAGCTGAGCAAATCGAGAGAGGACTGGATCTGACGTTCTCAAACGTCTTCGTCCCATACTTTCAAAGTCAGTTAAGGCGACTCAAGCCAACGAGTGTTTTAGAAGTAGGGGGAGGAACCGGACACCTATGCAAGTCGCTTTGCACACTGTCTGCAAACTACGTAGTAGTCGAGCCCTCCGCCGGGATGTTCGATGTGGCGCGGGCGGTGCTGTCATCGCACCCAGCGCGTCTGCTCAAGGAAACACTGGATTCATTCGTTACTCGTGGTGAACGCTTCGACGCAGTCATATCGCACATGTGTGTGCAGACGGTCGAAGATCTTGATGGATTTTGTCGTGGTGTCGCGTTGTCGTTGCATCCGAGCGCGACGTATCTGATCTCGTTACCGCATCCGGCCTTCTACAACCAATACAAAAGTTTCTTCGAGCCCGAACGCTTTAGATACATCGAGGAGTGTAGTCGAGAGGTCAGCTTCGCAGTGACGCTAGATCCGAGCCGCGAGATAAGCGGGGTGCCGTACTATCATCGACCGATAGGCAGATACGTGTCGGCGTTGGCGCAGGCGGGGCTTTACGTCAGTGGCTTCGACGAAATATTCCCGAAGCCGGAGACGCAAGCACTATATGGGCAGCCGTGGAAGGATCCGAGGTACCTCGTATTGGCAGGTGGCCTATTTCCGTGACGCCTCGAACAACAATTTGCTGAAACTAGTGAGCGATCGCAAACTGATCGTACCAGCGGGGCACGGTGTCCCATAGGTGGGTTCCACCCTCGCGGGTAATGCTTCCAAATATTCGGTGACGAGTTTCACGACTGTTATCGACTAGCAAAATAAAGTCTGCGAGCGGTATGGCCTTCTTGAGGTTCTGAAAGCTTCGCGGAAAGCGCTCCATGACCAGTTCATCCGGTACGTCGTGTCCCCCGGCGTCGACACGGTCCATGACTCGCGCGATACTGAGCTGCGGATCATCCAAGCCGATGAAGATCACACCGACCCTGTAGTCGAGCTGTTTGGCCTCCCTTAGCAGGCCTAGTTTGAGCCCCTTAGTGTCGGAAAGGACAGTTTCAAGCCCGATGGACGTGTGTGTCTGCAGTTGTGCATGCACAATTCTCGTCGCCTCGGCGGTTGCGGCGATCGCTTCACTTCTGGATTTGGGGTCACGCCCGAACCTTTTGCGAGCGACTTCGTCGGGGTCTATGCAGAGCAGACCTGCGGGCTCCAAGTAACTCCGACGAAACGTTGACTTCCCCGCACCATTCGGACCCGCGAGCAGAAAGAAGATCGGTTCTGCGGTTCCGAATAGTGCAGACAGCTGCTCAATCATTCCTCATCAGGCACAAACACGCGGTTCACCATACGGCCGCGAACCCGCGACTGGTCTGGACGTATTTGGACGATCTTGCTTGGAGAGTCTAGGTCCGTGACATAGATCGGCTTCCCGCTTGCGTGTCTGGCCCGCATGATGTCTTGTCTGTCGTTGGGCGTCGCATATCCAAGAGCGGCAGCCACGCGCTGACGCTTTTGCAGGTCAACGGCGGTGCGCAGCAGAATTCGACGAATTAGCGCGACATCGGGACTTTGCTCTGAAATCAAGTCCAGTAGTGACTTCCCCTCTGGTTGATGAGACTTGAGAACCGACTCAAGTGAAATGTCAGCCTCGGTCGAGACGTAATCTGTGAGCCCGGCGATGAGCCTAATACGCCTGAGATTGTCTACTGAAGGCTCCATGCCCTGACGGTAGTGATAGATCATGGGCCGCGAGACTCGCAGCATCTTCGCCAGATCGGAGGCGGAATCTCCGAATGCCCGCTCAATTGTTCGAAGAGAGGCAAGCGCCTCGCTCGGTCCCTCATGTCGTGGTATCGGCAGAGCTTCCATCACGAGCTCAAGGGAGCTGGAGGAGGTGTAGCAGTAGACAAGCCCGCCGAAGGTTGCGCTGACATCGAAGTACAGAGGGCGAATTAGTTCCTGGTATGCCTGGTCCCAGGCAGATGACGGAGGCAGCAAAGCCTCTGAAGTTGCTTGCGGAGTCAGCACGCGTGCACCGGTGAAGTCCTGCCGGAAGAGCACGCCGGGTGGAATCGCAGTGGCTGCGCTCATTCTGCACCCCATACCTTGCGTGCGTGCTTAGTAATCACACGCTCTTTGAATATTTCCGAGATCTCGTCGCGCATGCCTTGAAATTCCTTGCGCGCGCGGCTGGGCTCCAAGATCTCGCGAATTGAAAAATCGTGTACACGATCGATGTCGACTATGGCGGTGGGCTGCGTGGCCGCGATATTGGGCGCGTCCATAAGCGCCGACTTCTCAAGGGCGATGGTCGATAGTTCAGGAGGTAACTGAGGCTGTCCTGCGCCGCGCATGTATCGAAGGGTCAATCTACCACTTGGCATTGGATATACCGTGAGGCTCATCGCCGTTATTGGCCCACCGATTTTTCCTAAATCCAACTCTGGGCTTAGCCGGCTGTCTACGTAATTCTCCGGTGTCTCTCCCTTTCGCGGAAGAATGAAGTCCACGTACCGCAGACCGAGGCGATTCACATAAACCGATGGGATTTTGCCAGCAATGACATTCAAGGCATCCTGAAATTGCCCGAGGAATTCGGAATGGTCCCTATACCTCGTCGCGTGCAGCACGAAGCCATACGGTCGCAAGATTAGGCCAACGCGGTTGTCGGGAGTCGCGAACTCCCATGCGCTGTCTTGGTCGGCCTCGACGCTCGGCGCACCCGCCGTCGTAGCGATGATTCGAGCTGTTACCAGCGCTCGCTGGATCGGAAAATCGCTGCGGAAGGCGGCTGCCAGCTCGGCTTGATAATTCTTGAGATCGGCAAGTTGTTCTGTTCGGACCTCCGCAAGCACATAGGCGAGCGGAGCGTTCTTCCACGCCCCCAAGCGTTCGGTCATGGGCTTCCTTGTGTCGGTGTCGGGCAGCGCTCATTTTACACATCATTTGACAGCTAGCAACCCCGGCAGTAATCTATTTAACAGGTCATTTTACAGAGATGAGAACTGACTCTCATGCGAGCCTCGATCGTTCAGCGGCCAAGAAACCGCTCGGTTTGCCGAACGGAGACGGAGCCGGGTGGCGGCGGGCGGGGTCTACCGCCTGCCGCCATCTTTCTTCTAGGGTCGCAGCTCGATCAAGGAATTTTCCCCGAAGTCTTGGACGGCGGACTGCTCATAGCGCCCAGCGGATCCGTCGCCTCATATCACCCGGGCGCGGAGACCACCCATGTCAGAACAGGACCATTCCGACCCTCATCCGGAACACCCCCACCCACATCCACCCAAGGAGCCTTCAACCCCGCCAGGACGTCCGGTGAGGCCGCATCGGTCGAGCGCACAGGTGTTCGGACGCTATACGAGAACGAACTAGAGGCTGTTCAAGTCGCCTACCCCGGCACGCGCATCTGGCGTGCCGAGGAAGGCATGTGGCTGCTCAGCGAGAGCGCGGTAGTTGCCGGGCTTGAACGAGCAGCCACCTTTCTAACCGCTGTTTGTTGGTCCGAATCTGCCGTCAGAACTTGGGGATATTGGAGAGATAGCGCGGTGAGCGTCCGATGGATCGGACCGCGCCATACTAACTTTCCCGATGGATCTGTGTGTGCCTTCGACCCGCTTGATGGGACTTGGCGCTTCGGCGATCCGATAGTCGCGCTCCTCGATATCTATACGGTGTGGGCCTTCCGCCACCTGCATCTCGAGATCTTTCATCGGTGGCCTGGACCCCAGTCAGTCTTTCATCCGTATGAGCGGCGCATTGAGTTCAATCCGAGCGAGAGCTGTGGTTGTGGATCTGGTCGAACTTACGGAGAGTGCTGCGCGCCCAGAGACGAAGCCAGACCGATCGTCCCGGATGCCGTCAGCTTCATGATCCACTTCATGGGCGGTTTGCGGATGCCGCCCGGTCAACTGGCCCAGGTCGCGCTCAACGCCGGCGATCCTCCTCCCATATTGACGTTGAGGTGGAAGTGATGGATCCGCGTGGTGCCGGTTGCGGACTGTGCCGAGATTGTGTCGAGCTCGGATTGGATGTGCCAGGAATGTGCCATGGATAGGCTGCATTCGGGGCTGGCAAGCGCTACAAGTGGTTGATTCATACGCCCCGAGAACCGGCAGTCGCGGACTGAAAATCCCTATGGCGGCGCAAGCTCCCGCTCCAGTACGCTCTTGGCGTGCCGGACGCGCATTGCAGAGTGGGAGCACAGAGCCGCGGGTCATGGGACTTTCTCTTCGACTGCTAATGATCGACCGAGCAGACCGCATCTATCGTTTGGACACCAGTCGATTGGAGCGAATGCGGGCTAACCCAAAGAGGCATCCGTTGCCTCAGTTTGCAGGGGAACGAGTGCGCGGGGCTGAAGCTGTCGTTGAACTCGTCGGTTGTGCTTCGTCGTGCCAGGTTGCAACGGGCGCCCTTGGCAAGTGATTGAAATTACAACACTGAATCTACGGGGTCGGCACTGATAATGCCGGGGTCGAGGGTTCGCCAGCTCCGGACACGTACGTGGCCAACTGGGGTTTGCCTGGTTGCCCCAACTACATAAGCACGTGCGCGGTCACGATGAACGCCGATGTGTCCGGCGTAGTCGCCCTCGCGCTCAAACCGACCATCGCGCTCACACTGAATGGGGGTGGCTCGGTAGTGTTGGCGAGCAATGCCGCCTCGAGCGTCACCTGCACGTCCTCCTGCACCCAACCGATGGACCGATGGACCGATGGACCCGGGATCGCAGGTGCAGTTGACGGCGGTGGCGGCCAGCGGCACCTACTTCACGACCTGGGGCGGTGACTGCAGCGGCACGCTCAATAGTTGCTTCTCAAAAGACACCGACACAGGCTCATCCCGCCATGTGCCCCGCGCGGTAGCGACTATACGGAGGCCGAGATGCAGCCATCTGCCACGATGACGTGCACCGAGCGGAGCACTGTGGGGTCTTGTGGGAATCCCCGGGGCCAACGGAAAACCGTTCTCGATCGCCGCGAGGCGGCTGGACAGGGCGGTATCCACTCGGCAAGGTAGGAGAACTGACTCGGCTGCTACGGCATTCGCTGCAACCGCACCAACCTCACACCTCAAAGCTTTCATCCCCGCTCAACCGAACCCTTCCCGCGAGCGGTGTGAGCTTGATCGCGCCTGGCGCGGCGTGCGGAATGCTGAAGAAAGGCTGATCGGGCTCGGAATGCAGATATAGATCCTCCTGCAAAGCCCGGCAGTGCGGACAGTGATTGGCGAAATAGCTGTCCTGGCTGCCTTCGCCGTAACCCTCGCGGAACGTGCCCCAGGGCTCGAGCTGGCGCACCAGGGCGCTGTCCATTGCGCTGATGTGGCTGACGGTGAATCGGGCGAGCGGCTCGCCCGAGGCGGTGCCGCTCTCGCAGTAGATGCAGATGACCTCGATCTGCGCCCGGCATCTCCAGCACGACACCGTTGCCGAGGCTACGTAGGCCTCATCGGAGGTGATCGAGAGCTCCTCGTCCTGCGCATCCTCGTCGGACTCTTCGAGCCATTTCGAGAATCTCGTCGGGTCCTCCCCGGATCCGATGTACCAGCAGGCGGACTCCGGATCCCGCAGCGCCCCCAGTGCCTCGACCTCGGCCTCCTCCTCGGGGGGGGACGTAGAGGTAGAGTCGGTTCGGGCTCATGCCTGCTGCCACGGGTTCGAGTCCGGCCGCCTCACTCCGCCCCCGTCCTCGCCACGGGTTCCCTCGCCGTGCCGCCCGGCCTGCTGCGGGTAACCGTGGGGTAGCTCACCGGGGCGAGTCTCACGCGTCTCCAGTCCGGAATCGACGCGAGCTTGAGGAACCCTTCGAGATCGGGCAGTCGCTCCATCTCGGAGGCCATGACGGCGGGCTCGATGCTCAGGTGCTCGCTGGTCGTGGTCGTCCCCACCCACTCGGAGGAGCGCCGGCTCCGTGACCGCGTGGTATGAAGGACCTGGCGATCGCTTCGAAGATCGCGATCCGTAGCCACGCGGAGATGACCGACCGGAGCGCCGCGATCTCTCCGGCCTTGCATGGAAGGAACAGCACGCCGCCGCGGCCGCCCGGCGGAGTACTCGCCATAGC